>JADDYB010000053.1_pt1 | contig 32871 bp, 28 predicted proteins | sample 8641941 | NCBI WGS metagenome assembly JADDYB01 (sample SAMN16275377, study PRJNA637457) | freshwater sediment metagenome | isolation source: Lake Kineret sediment | place: Israel: Lake Kineret | collected 2013
TTGGCAATACCTGTCACCACCGTCGTCCCCATAAAAGCACTATTTTCTTTTTTGAGTTTTAAATTTTGATCATTGGTATTTATTTGGAATTTGGAATTTGGAATTTGGAATTTACTAACTGGCATGCTTTCGCCAGTTAAAATGGCCTCGTTAATGGAAAAATCTGTGGCTTCAAGAAGAACTCCGTCAGCCGGAATTCTCGTTCCAATCGTTAAAACCACTAAATCGCCAGGAACGATTTTGAAGACTTCAATCATTCGTTGCTGACCATCTCGAATAACGGTCGCCTTAGGCGTTAATAGCGAACGAAGAGCTTCTAATGATTTCTGAGCTTTTCTTTCTTGCCAAAAACCGAGGATGGCGTTAATAGCAACCGCGGCAAAAATAACAATTGAGTCGGTCCATTCCCGAAGAAGAAGAGTGACCGAACCAGCAAAAATCAGAATATAAATTAAAGGCGATTTTAATTGAGAGAGGAGAAGTTTAAGATTGGAAAGCCCTGGAGGCTTAACCAATTCATTAGGACCAAATTTTTCCAATATTCTTGAGGCTTCTTTGGAGGATAAACCAGTTTTTAAAAAATCGTCCTTTTTGACCACAAATCCATTGTAGCATAAACCTTACTTCTGGAGTTTATAAAGCCTCTCTGCTTCCTTGAGGGTGGTTACTTGATCAGGCGATTTATCATCGCGGAAGCGAATTAACCTTGGAAAACGAAGGGCATACTTAGCCGCATGAATTGGTGATTTGGTAATATTGTCCGCCTCAATTTCCACCACAATTCCTGGGCTCAGCCAAACATCAGGGAAAAGATTTTTATCAACCCTAAATTCCTTGGGTTGAATTCCCACTTCCCACTTCTTGCTTCTCACTTTCAATTCTCGCCACTGTTCGTCCGTAAGGCCAGTCCCGATTTTAGAGATAGTCAAAAACCCTTCCTCGCCCTTCGTAGCCTTGGCGAAGGAGGGTCTCCTTACACCCACTAAGAATGCTCCCAAACCAAAACCCGCTCTCTTGCCCCTACCTTTATAGTAACCCATCACCACACAGTCTAGTGTATCGGCTAGCCCCCCACCCTTCTTTCCCTTCTCCTGTTTAAATTTCACCCAAGTATAACCTCTTTTCCCTGGATCATAGGCCGCTTGCCATTTCTTGATGACGATTCCTTCCAAGCCTTTCTTAATCTGTTCGTCATGATAACGACGCAGTTCTTTTGGACTCTCGGTCACAATTTGGGGCGAAAGAAGAATCACTTTATTGCTTGAAAGAAGAACCCTCTCAAGGGTTTCTCTCCGCTTATTAAAAAGTTCTTTTAATAAATCCCTGCCATCCTTATAGAGAATATCAAAGCAGAAAAATTTTAAAGGAATTTCTTTTGCTTTCCCACCAATACCATACTTCCTTTTTCTCTTCATCGTCTCCTGGAAGGGTAAAAACTTGCCGGTTTTAGGATTATAGCCAATCGCTTCGCCATCCAAAATCGCTTCTTGAGCCTTAACTTCTTTAAAAACGGCTTGAACTAAATCAGGAAACATATTGGTCGTGTTTTCGAGATTTCGGGTGAAAGTTCTCACAAAACCTTTAGGTTGGAAAGTGAAGGCTAACTGGTCTTCTTTTTGTTCCCATTTTCTCTTTTTACTAAAATGAATCTGGAGTCGGGTGCCATCAAATTTAGGCTCCGCGCCCACTTTACCCATTTTTTTAATCATCTCTTCCGCTGTCGGCAATCTTTGGCAAAGAGCCGGCATCACCGGCACGCCTAAACTGACCCTTGCTTCCTTCAATCCCTTGATTCCCTTTGTCTTAACTATCTGAGCGATTTGGCCCACATCAGCCCGAACATTAAAAGCTTCCTCAATCTCGACTCTTTTGCTTTTATCACCATCCATCATCCAAGAAAGAGCATCGAGAATAGTCATGTCAGAAAAACCTAAGCGCAATCTACCTAGGGGAATCCGCACCACATACTTAACACTTTGAGCATCCAAATCATCCAGGAGTTTAGCCAATTTCCCAATCTTCCTTTCGACCGAACCCCCACCTCCTTCAACGGCAATTTCGTAAAGCCGTTCGTAAACCTGACTGACCGTCATCGGTTTACTTTTAGCCCTTCTATCAGCGAAAGCAGCCACATCGCCCAAGTCACCTAGTTCTTTATATTTCCTTTTAATCTCCTCATCACTTTTATCATAAGCCTGAGCTAAAACACGAATCATCATTTTATCGGCCAAATTAAACTCAATGCCAGCATAAAGAGGCGCCAATTGTCCCAGAGAAAGATAGCAAATTTTAGCCGTCTCATCACCGCTCGATTCTTTTAACAACTGAGCCAAAATCTCTGTCATTTGGTTTCGAGAGGCAGTTTTTTCAAGTTTATCGAAGTATTTTGCCAGCTTTTGAAAAGTCATGGATTAACCAATCGTCTGGGAAAAGAAAAAATAAGCAAAGATGACGACGCCAATAAAGAGAAGACCAAAGAGGATGGAAAGCCAGCCAGCGTGGTCACTCTTGAGAACCTTATTGAGCCCTTCGCCCACTAAGGTTAAGCCAAAGAGAGTCGGCAGAACTAAAATCATGTACAAAAATTGAGGGTCAGTCGGTTTCACTTCATTATATACCGAGCGGCCTTAGTCCGCCCTTCTTTCTTCACTATACCCTTTTCAACCAGGTCTTTCAAATCTCTTAAAATCGTATCATCGGAGACCATCAATAAAATTTCTCTTGCCTTTGGGGTGGTCAGTTCTCGATTTTCTTCAAGATATTCGACCAACTTCATCTGCCTTTCGGAGAGAGCCACCTGTTTACCGATTCTCTTTTTAAGCTTAGAATCGACTGACAACTTCCTCACTCTCTCCTTAATCCGATTAAGTTCAATCGCCAAAACTTGGGTAAAGTATTCTAACCAGGCAGTTAATTCCCTCTTGACCAAGTCTGGACTTTGACCAGAAGTGGTAATCAAAGCGCTAAAATATGAGACAGAATCTTGGTCAAAATTCTCTTCTAAAGAGAAGAAGCGCTTGATATCAAAACCCTCTAAAAAAAGAATCAGGGTGGCAAAAGCCCGAGCAGTGCGGCCATTGCCTTCAACAAAGGGATGAATTGCCACGAAGGCGTAATGGGCAATGCCGGCGCGTAAAACCGGATGTGTCTCTCTTGCTTCTGGACTATTCAACCAAGCAAAAAAATCTTTGACTAAATACGGTACTTCAACTGCCGGTGGCGGTCGAAAAGCGATTTCACCAGTCTGGCTATTCTTCAAAACCACTTGAGAGTGGCGATACTGGCCTTGGTCCTTTCTGGAAATAATCCGGGAGCAGGTTAGGTGGTGAATCCTCTTGAGCTGTTTTTCGGTGTATTCGATTATCTTTTCTTCCTGCTCCCCCTTGCCTCTTATTTCCTCCAAATACTTCATCGCCTGACGATAATTAATCACTTCTTGGATGTCACGCGAGCGGGCAATGACTTTCTCTCCCTCCAAAACCCTGACTGCCTCCTGAAAGGAAAGCTCATTACCTTCTAAATGAGTACCATAATGGACCGTTCTTTGAATTGCTTCCTCTCGGAATTTTTTCTCCCAGTAAGGGATTAATGGCGCGTTATCAATCACCTCCCGGCAAGCCTCAACCAAACCGATATTTTTGAGGATTTTATTGGTAATTCTAAATTTGGGAGAATACACAACCTAATTATCGCACTTTTTGCGGAAAAAAACAAGAAGAATTAGCGCCAAGACTGACCTAAAACTCGAGGCACTTCTTCGGCTAAATCATCGGCATTGTAAGCAAAGCCAACTCTTTGATGAAGTAATTCCGCTGACTTTTTCGTCAAATAGGCGCCAGCACAAGCCGCTAGAAAAGGCGGGTTTTCCGCTGCCATAGCCACGGCTAAACCAGCCAAAACAGTCTCTGGACTAGCTTTAGTTTTGAAAAGCATCTCAAATTCTTTCTCATTCGGAGTCAGGATGGCGTTTGGAGGGATGAACTTCGTCTCCATCACCTGTAAACTACCAGCATCAATCACCCACTGTTTGTTGGGAAACTTTTTAAGAAGTGTTTCAGTTATTTTTTTTGTTTTTAATCCTTCTTTATCCAAATTTTGATTTTTGATTTTTGATTTTCCTTATGGTATCTCATTAATCTTGGTCCAATTAAAATCGTCTCTGAATTCTTAATATATTCCTCCACCTCCGCAAAAGGTACCCAGATAAATGAATTGAGCCGGCTTTTAATCTTCTCGGCTACTTCTCCGATTGAAGGTTCAAGCGAAGAGAAAAAACCATGTCCACTATCCGCGAAGCCACTTTTAAAGAAAGGGTGGGGGCACCATGAAAGAGCCTTGAACCACCAATAATCACGACCTGACCATTATCTTCTTTACTTGAATTTTTATGGGGATTGGCAAGTTTTTTTAACTCTTCTTCCTTAAATTTTTCCATCACTTCAATTCTATCAGTTTTACCTTTTTTCTGTAAGCCGGGTCAACAAGATGAATATCGGTCGTCGTGATAATTGTTTGCTGTTGAGGAATGACTTCTAAAAGTCTTTTTCTCCGCTCATGATCTAGTTCGGAAAAAATATCATCGAGCAACAAAACTGGTCTTTCTCCAGTTTTTTCAGCCACATATTCTAACTCTCCTAGCTTCAGACTAAAAACCGCGGTTCTCTGTTCTCCTCTTGAACCAAAAGTATGTAGACTCCTTTCTTTTACTCTCCCGCTCTCTTGTTCTTTTATTCTAATATCAAAGTCGTCCCGATGGGGTCCGACTAAAGTCGTCCCGGCGGCCACTTCCTCACCAGCATATTTTTCTAATCTCGCCGGAGAAATAGGGCTTTGATCATATTGAATATTCAAATCACCAAAATAATCTGGCTGTTGATTAATGAATTCAATAAACTCTTCTCTCTTATGAGTCATCACCTCGCCATTCTCAATCAATAACTTATCCCAGAAAAATAAGACTGACCTTGGTTTCCCTTCTTCCCTGATTTGCTCGAGCAACCTATTTCTCTGTCTTAGACCCTTATGATAAGAAAGACTGGCACGGCGATAATTGCGGTCAACCTGCTCCAAAACCCGATCAAGATAGGCGCGGCGGGTCGCCGGACTATTAACCACAATAACCAAATCTTCTGGACCAAAATAAACACAGCGTAAATTGCCGACAAAATCCATCGCCCTTTTTGAAACCCCGTTAACCTGGTATTTTTTCTTGGCGACCTTCTCCCCCAAAACCTCGCCTCTGGTCAAAATTATTTCCAAATCAGTTTTTTCTTTGTTCAAGATCCTACCTTTAACTCTGGCTAAATCTTGGTCGTAGGCAATCATCTCCTGTTCAAGACTCGCTCGGAAACTTTTACCGGTGGCCAAAAGATAAATTCCCTCCAATAAATTAGTTTTTCCAGAAGTATTCGGGCCAACAACCAAAGTCGTCCCATCAGAAAATTCAAATTCCTGTTTTTTATAGTGGCGAAAATTCTGAAGTCTAAATTTCGTTAATATCATCTCTGACACTTGGGGCAATAAAAAGTCCCTCGGCCCCCAATTTTCAGTCTTTTAATCTCACCTCCGCAGTCAAGGCATTTTTTCCCATCCCGACCATAGGTAAGGAAGTGCTCCTGATAAGCGCCTTTTCTGCCTAGAGCATCTAAATAATATTGGTCCGAAGCGCCTCGATATTTTATCCCTGCTTGAAGGACTTTTTCGATTGCCTTGAGAAGTTTTTCTGCTCCTTTCTCGGTAATTTTCTTGGCCGGGCGGCGGGGGTCAATCTTCGCTAAAAACAAGGCATCATTAGCATAAATATTGCCCACGCCGGCAATCTTTTTCTGATCCATTAACACTATTTTTATTGGGCGATTAGATGAGTGGATAATTTGGATGAATTTTTCTTTAGTAACTTCAGGCGTCAGCGGCTCAATCCCCAATTCATCACTAATCACCGATAACTGCTCACTATTCACCAATCTAATCCAGCCAAACTTCCTCAAATCGCAAAACCTTAATTCTAAATCTCCAGTTTTGAGTTTTGAGTTTTGAGTTTTGAGTTTGATAATCACGTGCTGCCAATCATCTTTAGGCGCACCCTTTTTCCTGACTAAAAGTCGGCCAGTCAGCTTAAGGTGAATTGCTAAAATCTGACCATGAGAAAGAAAAATCTGAAGCAGTTTCGCCCGTCTTTCAATCTTTTTAATCGTCGCACCAACAATCGCTTTCTTCATCGCTGACAAAGACGGCTTCACCTGTTTGGGAGAATCAGTGGTCATCTCCACAATCTTCTTACCCACAATCAACCGGCTCAAGTCCCTGCGAATTGTCTCCACCTCCGGTAACTCAGGCATTTTTCTTTACAAACTCCCTAATCTCTCTTTTAAATCTCTCTTTCGAAAATTTTTCTGCTTGAGCAAGGCAGTCTTCTTTTTTATACTTCTCTGGGTCAAACTTGTTTAGAACTCTAACCAGTGATTCTACTGTCGGTTCATTAAAAAACTCACCGGTCTTACCTTCAACCACTGTCTCTAAATAACCTCCCCCCCGAAAAGCAATTACCGGCCGTCCCGCAGCCATGGCTTCGACAGGGGTAATACCAAAGTCTTCATCGACTGCCGCCGTAATATAAGCTGAACACTTAACATAATAATCATGTTTCTCCTCGTCGCTCGCGTTTCCTAATAATTCAATCGTGGGACCAGCAATCGAGCGCAAGTATTCTTCCTGAGGACCAGTTCCAAAAATCTTCAAAGGAAGCTTTAACTGATTACAGGTATTAATAATAATGTCAAAATTTTTTGGCAATTCCAAACGACCCCCAGACAAAAAATAATTTTTAAACCGTTGCTTTCCCCTCTTTTTATCTCTAATCTCTACAGGTGGATAAACGATGGTGCTATCGCGTCGATAAAATTTTTTAATTCGAGATTGTGTCTCTCTACTGTTAGTAATAAAATGGGTTACCTTTTGGGCCTGGCGAAAATCATATTGTCGCATAAAGTGATTGACGATCGAGGCATAAAGGCGAACAATCCAATACTTTCGCCAATTACGGGAGGTTTCGTAACCATAAAGGTAGCGTGGTGGTGTGTGGCAGTAACAAATCTCTATCGTCTTATCGCTGGAAAAACCCTTCGTCACAGCCCAACTCGCCGAAGAAATTACCACGTCGTATTTGGAAAAATCAAAACTCCCCCAGATTAGAGGCATTAAAAAACGCAAGGGGCTGATTAGCTTGTCGCGAAAAGGAAGTCGGGCAAACCAACTTTCAATAATCCTTGCTTTAGTAAACTTTCTCCCAAAATGAGTCTTCCGCCCTTTGATATTTGAAAAAATCGTGTAGATAGGCACCTCCGGAAACATCTCATGGAGGGCTAATAAAACTTGTTCAGCTCCACCCTCGCCTTTTAAATAGTCGTGCACTAAGGCTACTTTCATTGTTTTCTTTAGTATAACAGAAGGCTGCAAAAACTTGACAAAAAACTTGACTTTGGCTTTTTCCTATGCTATAATTCCTAATTGCTGATAGAGAAATCTATCAGCATTCTGGTCTTATCGCAAGATAAGACCACCAAGGTTTCGCCGCAAGGCGAGACCGCCAAGTCGAGCTCAGCTCGACATCAAGTCTCGACAGCAATGTCGGGACACCAAGCTCCAAGCTTGCTTGGAGCACCAAGGGCCCTCGCAAGGGGGCCCATTTTTTTGGTTAAAAAAGTTTTTGTTGGGAATTATTTCTAGAAAGTCTTTTCTTAGACTTTACTTTAACCCTCTTCCCTTCCCCACCAGATAATCTTTCTATCAAACTTTTAAATCCCAATATTCTAAATTCTTTAATCGCTTTTTCCTTTTCTTCATCAGTTAAAACAAATTGCGCTTTTTTCAAATCAAATTTAACCGGCGCGTCGGTGACAATCTCTGCCAGTTTTCGCGACAACTCTGCCATTTCCGCTCCCTCGGTTAATTTTCTTGCTTGAGATTCGGGCAGTTTATCTAAATTTTTATAGACTCCACCAATTGTCCTATATTTTCCTAAAAGGTCGGCGGCTGTCTTTGGCCCTACTCCGGGAACGCCAGGATAATTATCAGAGGGATCGCCCACCAAACCTTTGTAATCAACAATTTGTTGGGGTTCAATCCCCATCTTTTTCTTAACTTTTTTCGTGTCAAAAATCTGAGCTTCACTCATCCCCCTCACCGGCGCATAGATTTTCACTTGAGGACCAATTAGCTGAAACATATCCCGGTCTCCAGTAACAATCACCACTTCTAGAGCAGGAGAGCGAGAGAATGAAAGAGTAGAAGTTTTTTTTATTTTTCTTTTACCCCCCTGTTCTTTCACTCTTTTACTCTGTATCGCTTGCTTAGCAAGCGTCCCTATCACATCATCCGCCTCAAAACCCTCAACCGCGAAAATAGGAATGCCCATCGCTCTTAAAATCCGACGAACATTTTCTAGTTGGCTGGCTAGCTCGGCCTCCATCTTTGGTCTTTGGGCTTGATAACCGACAAATTCGGTGTGGCGAAAAGTTGGTTTGGGGGTATCAAAGGCAACGATAAGATAACTCGGCTTTAAGTCATCAATCACCTTGAGCAGCATGGTCGTAAAACCATAAACTGCATTAACTAATTCCCCTGCCGAAGTTGTCAGAGGCGGCAGGGCATGATAAGCCCGGTGTAATATCGCATGTCCGTCAATAAGAACGAGGCGCTTTACTGAAACAGTCATGAAGTTATTTTACCAACTTTTCAAACTCTTCCTGTTCTAGAGTTTCTTTTTCTAATAAAGTATCAGCCACTTTATTTAATTTTTTCCTTTGTTTTTTAAGAATCTCAGCCGCTTTTTTATAAGCACTTTCAAGGATTTTATTCACCTCTTTATCAACTTTCGCCGCCATCTCCGGCGAAAGCTGTGATGGCTCCATCCATAAAGCCCGGCCCATTTCCGAATACTCCATTTGGGGACCTAAATTGACTGGTCCTAACTCACTCATACCAAAATCAATCACCATCTTTCTTGCTACCCGAGTTGCCTGGGCAATATCGTTAGCTGCTCCGGTCGTCATTTCATTAAAGACCAAATCCTCTGCGGCTCGGCCACCGAGCATCGCCGCAACCTGCTCTAAAAGCCGAGATTTAGTCTCGTGAACTCTTTCTCTTAGGGGTGGAATCAAGGTGTGACCTAAGGAAACTCCTCGAGCGACAATTGAAATCCTGGAGACCGGATCCATATGTTCGAGATTGTGGGTGACAATGGCGTGTCCGGATTCATGATAGGCAGTCATTTTTCGATCTTCCTCATCTTGTAATTTCTTTTTCGCCGGACCCAGTTTCACCTTAAGAGAGGCTTCATTAATATCCTCCATATTAATTTCTTTTTTATCATTCCTGGCCGCCGCAATGGCGGCTTCATTAAGCATATTCTCTAAATCAGCGCCAGAAAAACCCACCGTTCTCTTCGAAATCTGTTTCCAGGTCACTCCCGAGGTAAAAGGTTTTCCTCGAGCATGAATTTTCAAAATCGCCTCCCGGTCTTGAATATCGGGCATATCCAGAACCACTCTCCGGTCAAATCGACCCGGTCTTAAAAGAGCCGGGTCAAGTAAATCACCGCGATTGGTATTATGCAAAAGAATCGGACTAACTCCTCCAAAAAAGGCTTCATTCTCAACCCCACAAAAATCATAAACAAAACCATCAAAAGGCACTTTTTTAACTTTTTTAACAATCGCCCTTTTAACTGGATAAGTTTTCTTGAGCGGATAGTGGTTAAAAGGATTATTACCTTTTCCCCAACCAAGTCGATAAGCCCTCACCGCCTTCAAGGGTTTACCGCCTTTAACCCTTCTTCCTTCCTTAGCTACAAAACCACCAACATGGGTCTTAATCCCGTGCATCCGAGAAACCCAGTTGAGCTCATAAATTAGTCTTTGACTGACTGAGGTAATCTCCCCTCTTCCCTGTTTATCCTCATAACCATCTCCATACCAAACACCCCGTAAAAATTCAAGAAAATATTCCTTTGGGGCTTCAAACAAAAACGGAGGCAGACGTTTGTTTTTAGCTCCCTTACCACAATGACGAATAAAGAATTTGGCTAATGGCGCTGATGAATAAATGACGTTGACCGCACCTGGTGTTATCCGCCCCATTCTATCAGGCATTAATCCAAAATTCTCCTCCATTAAATCCACCAGGTCCTTAATCTTTTCGTGTTCCTTAATAGAAAAGCAAAAATCAACTTCCCAACGGGCATAGCCCTCAGCCGCATAGTAGCCTAACAACCGGCAAAGACCAGGGGTCACTTTGACCCTTTCGGGAAGGCAATGCTTAAAGTAGTTCCTAGAAATCGGCCGGGGATTGCCAATCTCTCTCTGCCAATGAGAAATTGTCTCCTGGGAAACCCCTACCATGGCCGCAATTCGAGATTGAGATAGACACTCTTCGTTTTGAAAGGCAAATAAATATTTTCCTTGCCACTCTCTTTCAACCTCAGAATCAAAGACTGGTAAGGTCAAAGACCAATCAGACTCAAACTGATGACTTTTAATTGTCATTAATTTCTTATTAGTTCTATTAACTTTATAGGGAAGATCAATCAGAATATCACCTTTCTTTAGATCAGCGACTGCTTTAGTCTCAATTCCCTTTCTGGAGCGAACAAAAACAGAGTGATTCCCTGTGGCTCTAATCTGGCCACCCAAATATTCGATCTCGTAAATTTGATTGACCCGGTGTCGGAAAACACTCCTCACTTTTTTAAAAGCACTATGGCCAAAATAAAGATTATTCTTAGTAAGATTACCCTGACTCAGTTTCCGCTCAAATCCTAAACATTCAACTCCTTTAGTTTCAACCTCCCCTTCTTTGCGAGAGTCAACAAAATATTGATCAACAAATTCACCAATAGGAATTAATTTCATTTCTCCATCTTCTTTAACTAAAATCGGAGTATCGCCCGTAACACTGGCGGCAACGACAATGACATTATCATTAGGGGTAAAGCCGTCCATCTCGACCAAAATTTGATTTAAAGTCTGTTCCCTTTCGTCATGTCCGCCGGCAACGCCAAAACCCCTGACTCGACCGATGGCATCAATCTCATCAATAAAAATAATCGAAGGGGCAGCCTTTTTGGCATTATCGAATAAATCTCTTACCCTGGCAGCGCCGACACCCACCAGCATTTCCATAAACTCTGAACCGGCCATGGAAAAGAAAGGCACCCCGGCTTCACCAGCGACTGCCTTAGCTAACAAGGTCTTGCCACAACCTGAAGGACCAACTAAAATCACTCCTTTTGGGGTTCGCGCTCCCAAGGCTCGGTATTTGGCCGGATGCTTTAAAAAATCAACAATCTCTTCTAATTCTTTCTTTGCTTCGATGATACCGGCCACGTCTCTAAAAGTAATCTGTTGTCTGCCTTTGGCAAAAAGTTTGGCGCGCGAACGGCCAAAAGAAAAAATCGAATCTTGAGCACCCCTAGCTTGACGGATAATGAAGAAAAAGAAAACGACCATCAGGACTAAAGGCAAAATCGTCCCCAAAATATCGACCCAAAGACGGGAGAAAGATTGGTCTTTAATCGAAACTTTGACTCGGGTCGGGTCAATTTGAGCATTCTCGAAGATTTGGGTGATTGACTGACCTGGTTCTTTCCGGGAAATAAAGGTCTTTTCCTCATCTTTATATTTCAGTGAGAGCTGGTCACCCTCAACAATAATCTCATTAATTTTATCCTCCTTAACATCAATCAAAGCTTGAGAAAGAGGAATCTCTTCGGATTCCTGGGGCAGATTACTAAAGAGGGAAAAGAAGAAAGAAAGACCGACTAAAGAAATTAAAAGCCAAAGAATAAGGTTTTTCGGCTTAAGATTCAGCCTCAATTCAAATTTTTGGGGAAGTTTGCGTTTAGGGGGAATTTTTTTAAGATTAATTTTAGGCATTCAGCGTAGCCACGTTCGACGTGGACAGATTCAATTATACCAGAAGAGGATAGGTTTTGGAAGAAAAATTTTAAATCAACCCCATGGCTTCTTTTGTTTCGCGAAAAGTTTCCTTGGCAATCTTAGAACAATACTTTCTCCCCTCCTCTAAGATTCTATCAACCTCTCCTGGGTGTTCCTCAAAATACTTTCGTCTTTTCTGAATAGGTTCTAACTCTTTAAAAATCGCTTGGGCTAATTTTTCTTTTAATTCTTGATACTTGATACCTTTTTTGAGATATTGTTTTTCGTAATCCTCTCGGGCTTTTTTATTCATAAAAAGCTCGACGAGAAGAAGTAAATTGGCCACGCCCCCTTCTTTGGGAACTTCTTTTCCTTGACCGACATCAGTCGCCACCTTGGCTAGTTTTTCTTTTATGGTTTTTAAATCGTCAATCAATAAAATGTAACTTCCTTCAACCGTTTTACTCATTTTTCCTTCTCCAGTTAAGGAAGGAATATTCTCTCCTTTAGTGGCAAATCTTTGCGGTTCGGGAAAAATAAAAGAGAAAGTTTTGTTGAACTTGCGGGCAATTTCCCTAGTGACTTCAAGGTGGGGTTCTTGATCAGTTCCTACCGGCACCAACTCTGCCTTGTATACCAAAATATCAGCCGCCATTAGAATTGGATAATACAAAAGGCCTAGATTAACATACTTAGGAAATTGGGCTTTTTTGTCTTTATAGGTAGGTAGTTGTTCTAAACGAGAAACCGGATAAATGGTGCTTAAGAGATAAGCTAGTTCAACGTGTTCCGGCACTTGAGACTGAATCATCAGGTGGCATTTTTTCGGGTCAACTCCCGCCCCTAAGTAATCTAGAATTATGCCTTTAATCATCGCCTGATATTTTTCAGGATTGAAAGGCGTCGTAATTCCATGCAAGTCAACCACTGAGTAAATACAATCATAATCAGGATTATCCTGAAGCGAAATATAGCCTTTAACAGCACCTAAATAATTACCGATGTTCAATCGGCCGGTTGGTCTGGTCCCTGAAAAAACCCGTTTTTTCATTTAGCAGGGCTGCCAGGGGTCGAACCTGGAACCTTCCGTTTTGGAGACGGATGCTCTGCCAGTTGAGCTACAGCCCTAAAACAATCCAATTAAAAAACTCGCCCACTCGGCGAGTTCTTTAATCTACAACAGAAACCCACCGACGGTTACTTGCCGGTCAGTTTCTTCCACCAAGAAAGCAGAGTTTCTTTGATTTTCTCTAACATTGATCTTAATTTTATACTCGCCGATTAAACCTGTCAAGTGGCAGAGGTGGGAGTCGAACCCACGACCTTCGGTTTATGAATCCGATGCTCTAACCAACTGAGCTACCCTGCCACAAATTTTTTCGCTATGAATCCGATGCTCTTTGGTTGCGGGGCCAGGAGTTGCGCCTGGTCTGCGAGATTATGAGCCTCGCGTGCGACTGTACACTACCCCGCACGTCTGAAGCTAATTTTAACAAATTTATTCCAGAAAGGCAATAAAAAGAAAATCTTAATTGAAACCAAACAACCCTAACCACTGTTTCCAATTGGGTATTTCTGCTGGATCAACGGCTCCTTGACTCTGCTCAACCATTTCTTCAAAATCCTCTGGTAAAATGACCACCGTTTCCCCTTCCCTGGTCATCCCCAATTTTTCCCGCGCCTCTTTTTCGACAAATTCTCCTGACTGAACATAGTCCAGTTGCTCTTTGAAAACCTGGGTCTCAACTTTTAATTGCTCAAGCTTAAGTTGCTCTTTGCCAATAATTTTTTCCTTCTGAACTAGATCAAAAATCTCGCGCGAAAGAGAAACTATAAGATAGAGACTAAAGATAATAATTAAGCCGGGAATCAATTTTTTCTTCATCAATTGAGCCTCAAACGTTGGTTGACAACTATCCCTTCCGATGATATTATAGTCCTCATCATGGCAGGCGAATTAACCTCTTTCTCCTTGGCCCAAGAAAAATTCATTAACTATCTTAAAAACCAAAAACGTTCAATCTCCACTATTTTAGCATACGGTAAAGACGTTGAGCAGTTAGCTGAGTTTCTCGACCAGAAAAAAATCACCCAGGTAACCTCGGTTTTACCCGAACATCTTGAAACTTTTAAAGAAGAACTGGCTCAAAAGGGCTACACCGCCAAATCAGTTTCCAGAAAACTTAATTCCATCAAAACTTTCTACCGCTTTTTGAAAAAAGAAGGCTTAGTTAAAGACGATCCTGCGGTTTCGGTCAGTCACCCAAAATACGAGATTAAAGCCCCCCGAATTCTTTCTAAAATGGAATATCGGGCTCTCCGCGACGCCTGCCGAGACGATGTTAGAATTGCCGCTATTGTCGAGTTAATGCTTCAAACCGGAGTCAGAATCGGCGAAGTGGCTCGATTAAATTTAGAAGATCTTAAAGATAACGAAATCCAAATTCAGGTTTATGAATCCCAGCTGAATCGGGCTTTACCTCTCAATAAAGCGGCGAAGGCATCCCTTGACCGTTATTTAGAAGAAAGACCGAATACCAAAACAAAAGCGGTTTTTGTCACTAAAACTGGCCGCCCCTTACTCGTCCGTAATATCAGAACTTCAATTGACCGCTACTTCCGACTGGCTGGAATTGAAAATGCCAAAGTTAATGATCTTCGCAACACCTGGATTACCCATCATTTAATTGCTGGCACTTCCGTCGTCATTCTTTCTCGACTGGCGGGCCATAAGCGTCTTTCAACCACGGAAAAATATCTTCAATTTATCAAGGAAAAACCAGAAGGGAAGAAAATCAAACTCGAAGAACTTTGAGGGTTTGTGGGTCGGGATGGATTCGAACCATCGACTTCTACTTTATAAGAGTAGCGCTCTAACCGCTGAGCTACCGACCCCCCCAATCCCATATTATAACAGACTAAGCCTGAACTAATGAAGAAACTTGAGGATCTTATAACCGGGCTCTTCGGACGATTTCCGCCTCGACTTCTTCCCGGTCAACTCCGTATTTCAATCTTGACATTTCTTTAACAATCTCCGCCACCTTTTCGTTTGCCTGAGCTTGTTCAGCCTTAAGATCCTTGGTCGTATCCACGGAAAAAGGCGTTAGCGGCTGACCATTAACCACGGTTTTAATATAAGCATGAAAGCGTTCCACATTCAAAAGGTCTGATTCAGAAAAAGTTGGCTGAAATTCATGTTGTAAAAATGAGGCGTCGGCGACGCCGACCTGAAAGGCAATCATTGTCCCCACATTACCAAAAACCGCATTTTTAACCTCTTCTTCCACCTGGCCGATAAATTGATTAGCGACCGTCAGATTCAAATGATATTTCCTCGCCTCGGCCAGAATGGTAGCAAAATCAGGGGTAGCAAAATTCTGGAACTCATCAACATAAAGATGAAAATCACGGCGTCGGGGTTCAGGCGTATCCGTCCGACTCATCGCCGCCACTAGGATTTTGGGGACTAAAACCAAGCCTAAAAAGTTGGAATTTTCTTCACCCAGCTTCCCTTTCGCCAAATTAATAATTAAAATCTTTCCCTCATCCATCACTCGTCGAAAATCAAAAGCAGACTTTGACTGACCGATAATATTCCGCATCGTTCTGTTGGTGACAAACCGGCCAAATTTGGAAACAGTGTAATCCAAAACCTCTGATTTATGGAAGTCAGCCGTCTGGGCAATCTGGTCTGTCCAATAGCGCTTGACCATCTGGTCAGTTACTTTAGGCAGTAAAGCCTTAACAAAAGAAGAATCCGTCATCGCCCGCACCACCTCCACAAAAGTATTGCCTGGTTCAACCATCACCGTCAACATCGCGTTCCGAATCCCATGCTCGAAGCGGGGCCCAATGATGCCGGTTTTATAAGGGTCATAAAGCTTATACATTAAATTGATAATCGCCGTCGAGACAAAATGCATCTCATCTTCATTCTTTGCTTCCAGGAGATTAAGTCCCATCGGCCGCTCCGTATCTGAAGGATCAAAGTAAATCACATCCTCGACTCTTTCCGGAGGAATGTAAGCCAAAATTTCCTCCGCCAAATCATGAGGGTCAATTAAACAGAGTCCCCGGTCGGCTTTCAAATCCTGAAGGATCATCGACTTCATTAATTCGGTCTTGCCTGTGCCGGTTTTGCCAATGATATAAACATGGCGACCACGGTCTTTATCAGTCAAATAAATATTTCTCTCCATGCCTCGATAGACACTCTTGCCAAGGTATAAACCAGAAGTGGCAATTTCCGCTGGCGCCGGAGCGGCTTTGGCGGCGAGCCAAAAAAGATGGGGCGTTTCCACTGTTTTATTGGGTAAGTGGAAAATGGTGGCTAATTCCTCGGAATTGAGGATTGACTGATTACTAAAGAGTCTCATCATTGGCTGGTAACGATAAATAAAATCATTCATAAAAGCGACTTTCAGCCTGATTTTTCTGCTCTTGAAACTATTAAAACCAGAAGAGAATTGTTCAAAGACAGACTTGATATTACTCAGGTGAGCCTTAGCTGATTCCGATGTATCGGAACAAACGACAATTCTGATAGTCGTTTCAAAACCGGGCTTAGAACATTTATTCTCGATGGCTTCGAGGGTTTTGGCATCCGTCTTATATTTGGCTTTTTCTGGATCCGCTTCTTCTTTTTTGGTCTGGGAGATAAACTTCCTTCCCGCTGATTGCCATTTTTTATCGGCCGGGCTAATCAAAATTTGGATGGCCGCTCCCTCCCCTTCTCCCATTTTCGCCAAGGCGGCCGTTAAAGAAGAAAGGGAGTCGGTTGGCAATTCTCGGTAAACTTTAAGCGGATAATAGGCAGCACTCCGTAAACCCAAACTAGTAAAAGCCACCTTGCCTTCTTCAGAGAAAAGATTATATTCCTTGGTTTCTTTAATCTGGGCATCAGGATAGGCGCCGTGAATTTGTTTCTCGATTAAATCGCGGAGTTTTCGAGGGCAAGAAATGTAAAAACGGATGTCTTCGGGAAGAGCGACAATTTCAAAAGCAAAATGGTCTTGGGGTTTAAGGAAAGAGAGTTTGCCGCCCTTTTTGATGGCGTATAAACTAGCAAACATTTGCTCGGCGACATCGATTTTAATTTCATTCTCTCGAGGAAGAGCCACATGCAATAAAACAAAATCCAGTGATCTTTTCTCTCGACCTCGATAGTATTTAAAAAAGATAAAAGCGAGATAGACTAAAACCGCCAAAAACAAACCAGCGACGACAATCACCATCATCGAAACCACGGCTATTTGGAAGAGATAATTAAGGTCGGGTAATTGATTCATCTTGAAAAACTGTTCCTTCAGGAGACATTTTCATCACTCTTTTAATCCAAGTTAAAAGCCAGCGGAGGGCAGTGGTAACGGGTAAATGCCAATTTTTTGGATTTAAATAGGTTTGCTTACTGACGGGTAAAACTATCTTCGGTTTTTGCGCTGAAGGGGCGGTGACTAAAACCTGACCCTGATGAACCACTGGCTTTTGGAGTTCAACTTCCTTTTCCACTCGCTCAAGATAACCTTCCTCAGCCGCTTCTTTCCAGACCGTTTCCGGTACCTTCCCTACTTCCACCACCATTGGTTCAGTTATGGGAACTTCTTGTCTGGTCGGAACTTTCTCTCTTTCTTTATCTGTTACTGAAGTCAGGGGCAGGTCAGTCATATAAAGTCATTATACCACTGACAGTTTTTCTTTCTCAATTTCTCCTGACTGCTCAGGGAACTTTTTTTGAGGGTAGCCTAAAGGCAACAAACAAAGAATCCGAATCTCATCCGAGGCATTAATAATTTTTCTGACTTCTTCCTCACTCTCTCCCCCCTTCTCGGTTTTCATGCCTCTAACCTGCACCCAACAAGTTCCTAAACCTTGATTAGTCGCCTCAAGATAAACAAAACTGGCGACGACGGCGCAATTTTCCACCCAATTTCTATCCTCATCCGAACCAATCACTAAGACCACCGGTGCCTCCGCCACAAAGGAGGCCCAGGGTTGAATTTTGGCGAGTTTTTCTTTTTTTTCTTTATCCCACACTAACCAAAACCGCCAGGGCCGTCGGTCATGGGCCGAAGGTGAAGTCATCGCCGCTTTCAAAATCTCATCGACCTTTTCTTTCTCGACTTCTTTAGCTAAATATTGCCTAATGCTTCTTCTCTTTTTAATTGCTTCTAACATTTTCTCTACTCATCTACTTATCTAATTATCTCTCTGTTTTCCAAACCTCCTCTCTCACTTTTTTTTCTTGATTTATTTTTCTAGCCAAAACAAAAAGCCAGTCTGATAAGCGATTAAAATAGCTGATTATTTTTCCATTAATTTCTTCTTCTTTTAAGCTCATCAATTCCTGCTCGACGCGGCGACAAACTGTTCGGCACAGATGAAGAAAGGCCGCTCCCTGGTCACCACCAGGATAAATAAATTTTTTTAATTGAGGTAGCTGTTTCTGCCAAAGGTTAATCTCTTTTTCCAACCGGCGGACTTTTCTTAAAGAAAATTTCTTCGCCCCTTTTGCCCTGCCTAATTCTGTCCCCGCTTCAAAAAGCTCTTTTTGTCGAGTTTGTAATAACCTCTTAATTTTTTTATCTTCAGTTAAAGCTCTCGCCAAGCCCAACCAGGAGTTGAGCTCATCAACCGCCCCTAAGACCCGAAACCGATAATCACCTTTATTAAAACAAGAACCATCAGCCAATCGCGAAGTGCCTTTGTCTCCCCGCCGAGTGTAAATTTTCATTGAAAACTAACATTTAGTAAAACCGCAGCTCAAACATCTCGAACAACCCTCTTCAAAAATTAAACTGCCTTGGCCGCACGCAGGACAGAGATCACGACCATTTTTAAATTTAAGGGAGGGCTGACTGACCGCCTCCTCTTTCAAACCATCACCGTTGACCAAAAAGTCCCGAAGAATTTTGGCAATCCCGTCGGGCAAAGACTTAATCCGATTTTTTCCTAAACCGATACTGGCCGCGCCCCCAATTTCGGCTAACTGGTCCACTACCTGAGCCAACATTTCCTTAGTATTGGCATTGGCGCTCCTCAAATTTAAAGAAATCAAACGACCGATGGCCTCCGCATCAGCGGTTAAATCAGAACCCGCTTTGCCGACACTGACAAAAACTTCAAAAGGATACCCCTTTTCATCAGTATTAATGGTGACAAAGGCATTACCCACGGGCGTGGGAATCCGATGGGTGGTACCCTGGAGCTTTTCTGGTCTGGGCTTAATTTCTAATTTCTTTTGCTTCTCTTTATCCTTCAAGCCTAGGTAAAGGACCTGGTCTTCTTTACACCCATCCCGGAAAACCGTGATTCCCAAGCAACCGCTTTTATAAGCCATAAGAAAGGCTTTTTCTATGTCCTTTACCTGGGTATCATGGGGAAAATTGATGGTTTTAGAAACAGCGTTATCGGTTCCTTCTTGCCAAGCGGCCTGCATTCTAACATGGTCTTCCCACGGAATCTCGTGGGCGGTTTGAAAAATCTTTTGGGTTTTAGCCGGAATTTCCTTCACCCCTCCTGCCTGACCTTTTTCTTTGACTTCTTCAATAGCAGACTTTGCCACTTTTTCTTTCTTCATCGCCTCTAAAAAGTACCGATTGACGAATTTCATTTCCCGTTCCTCAGTCCTATGCTGAAAAGCGAGAGCAAAAGCTGGCTCAATCCCGGAAGAACAATCAGCCAAGACAGAGATGCTGCCCGTAGGCGCAATCGTGGTCACCGTCGCGTTGCGCAGTGGTTTCTGTTTTTTATAAATTGATTTCCCAAAATTGGGGAAAGGGCCTCTTTCCTCCGCTAACCGTTGACTTTCCTGATGACCAATCTTCTGGAGGAAACAAGAAATTTTTTTGGCTAAATTAATTGCTTTCTGGCTGGAATAAGGCACCCCCAATTGAAAAAGAAGGTCCGCCCAACCCATGACCCCTAAACCAATTCGGCGATTTAATTTTGCCGCCTCATCTGTTTCCGGAATGGGAAAAGGGTTAACCTCAATAACGTTATCCAAAAATCTCACCGCTAGACAAATAGTTCTCTCAAGTTTCCGCCAATCTAATTCTTTCTTTCTTTTACCCTTTATCATTAAAGCAAGGTTAATACTCCCTAAATTACAAACCTCAAAGGGATAGAGAGGCTGCTCACCGCAGGGATTGGTGGCTTCGACTGGTCCCATTGAAGGCACGGGATTGGCCCGGCTTTGATTAATCCGATCTAAACAGATAATGCCTGGATCACCAGTTAACCAAGCTGATTTGACAATCTTCTCAAAAACCTCTTTCGCCAGGAGCTTGCCGGTGACTTTGCCGTTATGGGGCGCCACTAATTGATATTCCTTCCCGGCTTTAAGGGCGTTCATAAACTCATCGGTCACGCCAACAGAGATGTTAAAGTTGGTAATGCCGCCGTCATGCTTACAATCAATAAACTGCAAAATATCAGGGTGGTCAACTCTTAAGACACCCATGTTCGCTCCCCTTCTTGTCCCCCCTTGTTTAATTTCTTGGGTGGCTTGGTCAAAGATTCTCATAAAAGAAACCGGACCGGAAGCGACCCCCCCACTTCTTCTGACCACACTCCCCTTCGGTCTTAAGCGAGAAAAAGCAAAACCCGTTCCACCCCCTGATTGATGAACCAAAGCGGCGTGTTTAATGGCGTTGAAGATTTCAATAATCGAATCACCGACAGGGAGGACATAACAGGCTGAATACTGAAGTTTGGTTTCCTTGCCTGCATTCATTAAGGTAGGCGAGTTAGGCAAGAACTCCCGACTTACAAGCAGTTCGTAGAAGGCCTTAGTGAGATTTTCAACCTTTTCTTCGTATTGGCCGAAATTAATCTCCGCCCCGGCTATCTCTCGCGCCACCCGATAACACATTCCCTCTGGGACCTCGATAATCCGACCTCTTTTATCTCGCCAAAGATATCTTTCTTCTAAAACCTTAATCGCTTGGGGGCTCCATTTACCCTTGGGATAACCCTTTGGCACCGATGATAATCTTCCGTTTGCCATAATCACCACTCTCACTTAATGATTAAGTTACCAAAAAAACAAAATCCTGCCCGGACAGAAGCTTCTCAATTTAAGAAGCAATTTTCACTATAACATGTTTTTCACTGAAGCTGTCAACCATCAATTTCAATATCAAACTAGATCAATATCTGCTTACTTCTCCTTAAATGAGTCCTTTCGCGTTTTCTCGTCCGAAGAGTTTCGCGTTTTCGCGTTTTTAAAATTGAACAATCCTTCTCTCCAGAAGACAGTTAATGAAGAGGAAATCCTCCTCTGTCTTTATTCTCCCCCTAAAACCCCAATCACTTTCTCATAACCCTGTTGAGAATACTTTATCACTTCTTGCATGATTGTTTGGGTTTGCTCTGGAACCTTAAAAATTAAATTGCCCAAAATCTCTTGGTGTTTCAGGGTTGCCTGAGCGAGCTTCTCGTAGAGAGCGGCTGTTTCCTTACCTGCCCCTTTGGCTTTTTCAGCTTGAATAATTGCCTGCTCTAAGTATTTTTCCCCTTTAGATATCGTTTCCAGTCCCAGCTCCTCTTTACCACCCTCAATCAAAGCCTCACCGGCCTTGAGCCTTTTATCAGCAAAAAGAAGGAGGACTTCACTTTTCCTCACTGGCTCAACTGTCAACCAAAGCCAAATTCTGTCTCGAACCATTTTCAAAGGATAAAGAAAACTATCGGGTAAAATCCCTGGGTAAGGGAGATAGTAATCCACTTTCGCTTCTGGACTGACAGTCGCTTCCGGGGAAGGTTCAGCGGTCGTTTCTGCCGGTAAAACCCGGTAAGAAGGAGACGACTGGGCAGTGGTACTAACGACTGAAGTGACAAGAACTCCGGTAGCAAAGACAAAAGCCGCTAATCCGATTAACAAATGCTTAACGCTCAATCTCTTCAAGTTCCAACTCAAATTTGAAATTTGGAATTTGAAATTTGGAATTTTTTATTCCACCCCCTTTCTACTAGTATTAGCAATCTTAAACAATCTTCAAAGAGAATGCAAGTCACCTAAAGAGGATTATTGGCCAGGCCCAAAGAACATGGAGAAGAATCGAGGCGGTAATCGTTTTCGTCCGAGCAAAAACCAGAGCCGAAGCGACGCCAAAAATAAAAATCAAGACAAGATAGGTTATCATTTGCTCAAAACTATAATGAAGAACGAAATAGGTAATCGGAAGGTGAACTAGAGCCCAGCCAAAACTGGAAATTAAATTGGCCGCCCACTCGCTTTTGAGAATCTGCCAAAGGCGATTAAAGAGATAACCTCGGAAAGCACTCTCCTCAGAAATCGCGGTTACTAAGGAAAGTCCCAGAGCCATTAAAAGAACGGAAAGACTCTGATATTGAAGATTGACAAAAGAGAAACTCCGATACTTCAACCAATGAGTCAGAAGCCCTTCCATGGCAAATAACATCCCTAAACCAACGCCCAGATAAAGGCTTTTGAATAAATTTTTAGCTGACCAACCGATTGAATCTAGACTCTTCTTCTCGCGCCAGAGAAGAAACATTACCGGGCCCAACCAGATGATAGGTTTCAAAATAAGTTCTTCAATTTCTTCTGGTAAACGGAAAAGGAAGCGATAAAAACCCCAAACCAAAAGAATAAAAACATAGAGAAGAGTGACCCTTTTTAGTTCAGTTTTACTACTCATTATATAGAATACACCACAAAACTAAATTCCTAAAAACCCCAAAGAACTTGGTTCGCACCTTTTTGATTTCCTGCCATCATTAGGAAAATTATATCACAGTTTTATCAACTAATTATCCAATCATCTAATAATCTAATGTATAATACAGATTTATGGCCAGGAAAAAATCAAAAATCCCCGGCCTCAGCAAGCGAAGCGGGGCGGGCAAAAATCAAAAATCAAAAATTGTCCAAAGAATAATTAGGAATTGGAAATTTTTAATTTGTTTATTGGTATTTATTGGCTTATTTGTTTATTTCCTTTGGGGTTTGCCCTTACCGACCAAACTCACCAGTTGGGAATATCCTGTCTCCACTAAAATCTACGATCGGAATGAAAAACTCCTTTATGAAATTTATACTGAGCAAAACCGAACCCCAATCGAGCTTAAGGATTTACCGGAATACGTCAAATGGGCTTCTATCTCCTCTGAAGATAAAGATTTTTACCAACACCATGGTTTTTCTTATCGGGGCATTGCCCGGGCAGTTTTTAACATTGTTTTTAAACAGAAACTTCAGGGCGGTTCAACCATCACCCAACAGTTAGTCAAAAATGCTCTCTTGACCCAAGAGCGGACTCTCCGGAGGAAAATCAGGGAGTTTGTCCTCACTTTTGCGGTCGAGATAATTTATCCTAAAGACAAAATTTTGGAAATGTACTTTAATCATGCTCCTTATGGGGGCACAGCATGGGGTATTGAATCGGCTAGTAAGCTCTATTTCGACAAAAGTGCCAAAGATTTAACCCTAGCGGAAGCGGCTCTTCTCGCCGGTTTACCCGCTTCACCAACCCGCTACTCCCCCTTCGGCGCTCACCCTGAAACCGCCAAAGAAAGACAAAAATTCGTTTTGGGAAGAATGGTTGAAGATGGTCATCTCAGCCAAGAAGAAGCCGACCGAGCTGTTGGAGAAGAGTTGAAATTCTCTCCCCAAAAAACTAATATCCAAGCGCCTCATTTTGTCCTCTATATCAAAGAACAACTGGTCGAAAAATACGGCGAAAGAATGGTGGAACAAGGCGGTTTAAGAGTCACCACCACTCTCGATCTCGATCTTCAGAATTTGGCAGAGATGGCGATTGCCAGTGAAGTGGCGAAATTAAAGAACTTCCGGGTTTCTAATGGCGCCGCCTTGGTAACAAAACCGAAAACCGGAGAAATCTTAACCATGGTCGGCTCAAAAGATTATTATAATGTCGAAGACCAGGGAAATTTTAATGTCACTACCGCCTTGAGACAACCGGGTTCAGCGATTAAACCTCTTAATTATGCCTTGGGGATAATGAATCACAAGATTACCCTGGCAACGGTCATCAATGATGTTCCGACTTGTTTTATTGTTCCTGGTCAAAGACTTTATTGCCCGGTCAATTACGATGGTCAGTTCCATGGTCCGGTTCAGGTACGTTTTGCCCTCGGTAGTTCCTACAATTTGCCGGCGGTGAAAGTCCTGGCTTTAAATAGCGTCGAAGAGTTTGTTGCCTTTGCCAATAAGATGGGTCTCTCTACTCTCGAAGATCTCTCTCGCTACGGCTTATCCCTCACTCTTGGGGGTGGAGAAGTCCGCATGGTTGATATGGCGGTTGCCTTTGGTACTCTCGCCAATCTCGGGATTAAACAACCCCTCGTCTCGATTACTAAAGTGGAAAATTATCGGGGCAAGGTTTATGAAAAATGGCAACCGATTGAAGGCGAAAGAATCATTCCCATGGAAGTGGCTTATCTTGTTTCCCATATTCTCTTAGATAACAATGCCCGCTCGGCCGCCTTTGGCAGCTCTTCTTATTTAGTGGTTAAGAACCACCCTGAAGTCTCGGTTAAAACCGGCACAACTAATGATAAGCGGGATAACTGGACGATTGGTTATAATCCGGAATTTCTCGTCGCCACCTGGGTCGGTAATAATGACAACACGCCGATGGCAGCGGTCGCTTCAGGCATTACCGGCGCCTCACCCATTTGGAACAAAATCATGACTTACATCCTTAAAGACGAAAAACAAGTTTGGCAGTTAAAACCAGACGGCATTTATGGCACTCAAGTTTGCGCTATCTCCGGTTTCTCTACTCATCTTGAAGGCGAGGAGGGCACGCCCCCCGAAGCCCCGCCCCCCGAGGCTTCAGCCGAGGGCACCTGCCAAACTCGGTTTGAATATTTTCTCAAAGGCACGGAACCAGCTCAAACCCAGCCCAAAAAACAATTTGTCGAAATTGACAAAACTACGGGCCAATTAGCAACCGAGAAAACACCACCAGAAAATAAAGAAGTCCAGGAAAAACAAATCCTGACTGATCTTTGGGGAACAAGGTATTGTTTAGATTGTATCTTTCCCACTGAAAGAGTGATTATTAATCCTCTGACTCTAAGCACTTTACAGCCAACTCCGCCTGCTTCAACTGAAGAGTAATCTCCTCTTTAAAAAGCCTATAATTTGAGGCAAAGTCACGTTTGACGTGATATAATACAGGCACGATGGCGGGGAAAATGGCCGACCCCGTCAAAAGGACTAAACCTGCTCTTTTTCGTTTCCTTGAGCCTTTTGGACGGAGGTCGAGTGGAAAAGAGAGACAAAGCCTATTCAACTGGATAGGCAGTTTGCTGACGCTTTTGGGTCGACCGATTTTCTATTTAATTCTTTTAATCATTTACGGCATTATCTTTCTCATTTCTTCAATTGGTAAAATCACCCTTTTTCTCCTTTTCCGCCTTCCCCGAATTACTCCACCTAAAATAGCCCTTCCCAAACTAGTTTTGCCTAGAATTAGAGTTCCTAAAAAAGTTCTTGCTCTTTTAGCTTTTGTTCTTTGTTTTTTGTTCTTTGTTTTCTTGTTTTATCAAACAATCCTCAAAGATCTTCCCAATCCCCATGAATTAATCACCAGGGAGCAGACTTTGACCACTAAAATCTACGACCGAAACGGAGAATTACTTTATAAAATCTACCGGGCTCAAAACCGGACTCTAGTTAAACTCGATGACGTGCCTTTATATCTTCGTCAAGCGACGATCGCCATTGAAGACAAAGAATTCTATCGCCATCAAGGCATTTCACCCGAAGGTATTGTTCGGGCCCTTTACCGCAACCTTTTTTTAGGCAAACTCAGTGGCGGTTCGACCATCACCCAGCAATTGGTCAAAAACGCCCTTCTCACTCCAGAACGAACCTGGCAAAGAAAAATTAAAGAAGTAATTTTGGCGGTCTGGGTCGAGACCCAATTCGGTAAAGATGAAATTCTCCAAATGTATTTGAATGAAGTCGGCTTTGGCGGTACAGCTTACGGCATTGAGGAAGCCAGCCAGCTCTATTTTGGCAAATCAGTCAAAGAGGTTAATTTGGCAGAAGCGGCTCTCCTAGCCGGTTTACCCGCTTCACCCACCCGCTACTCGCCTTTCGGCGCTCATCCCGAATTAGCCAAATTCCGCCAGCAACAAGTCCTCCGAGAAATGGCCGAAGACCACTATCTCACGGTCGAAACCGCCCAAGAAGCCCTTAACCAAGAGCTCTTTTTTGCTTCCCAAAGAACTGACATCCAAGCTCCTCATTTTGTGATGTATGTTAAAGATATTCTCGTTGAAAAATACGGTCAGAAAATGGTTGAGGAGGGCGGTTTAGAAGTCAAAACCAGTCTTGATTTAGATATCCATAACTTCGCCCAAACAACGGTCACTCAAGAGGTTAACCAGTTAAAAAACCTGAGAATTTCTAATGGCGCCGTTTTAGTCACCAATCCTCAAACCGGTGAAATCATAGCGATGGTTGGTTCCCAAGATTATTTTGATAAAGAAAATGATGGTAACTACAATGTCACCACCGCCCTTCGCCAACCCGGCTCTTCAATTAAACCGGTCAATTATGCTGTCGCTCTTTCAATGGGTTTTACCCCGGCCACGATTATTCCCGATACACCCATTACCTTTAAAGTTCCCGGTCAACCACCCTATTCACCCAAAAATTATGATAATCGCTTTCATGGTAATATCCCCCTCCGTGTCGCTCTCGCCTCCTCTTATAATGTTCCGGCGGTTAAGGTCCTTTCGGCGATTGGTGTCTCCCGAATGATTGAGCAAGGTGGAAAAATGGGGATTACCTCTTGGAATGACCCCTCTCGTTTTGGTCTTTCTTTAACTTTAGGCGGGGGCGAGGTCAAGATGGCAGACATGGCGATCGTCTATGGCACTTTGGCTAATCTAGGCATACGGGTTGATTTAAATCCGATTCTGGAAGTGAGAAATAGCGAGGGAGAACTACTTGAAAAATCGCCCCGCGAGGCGGGAGCCCACTCCGCAGGAGAAATTGGAGGCCAAAGGGCTCTTTCTCCCCAAATCGCTTTTCTTTTAGCCGATATTCTCTCTGACAATGCTGCCCGGACACCAGCTTTTGGACCTAGTTCCCTGCTCAATATTCCCAACCACCCCCATGTTGCCGTCAAAACCGGTACTTCCAATAATCTCAAGGATAATTGGACAATCGGCTTTACTCAAGACTTTTTGGTTGCTTCTTGGGTAGGCAACAATGATGCTTCACCCATGTCTTACGTTGCTTCCGGAGTGACCGGCGCCTCACCAATTTGGAATAAAATCATGACCGAGCTTATCAAGGAAAAACCTGATCAGGAGTTCCTCTTACCAGAAGATTTAGTCAAGGTCGAAATTTGTCCGATAACCAATACTCTTCCTTGTGAAGGTTGTGGCGGTAAGTGGGAATATTTTTTGCCAGGGACCGAGCCAAAAACTCATTGTACGCCCGAGCAACTCCAACCCACGCCAACGCCAGCAAGGTAATCATCCTCTTGACAAGCTATTATCAAACCATTATAATTGTAACAAATGGCTGGAACAATTCTGCAAATTCCTGTTTCTAAAAACTTAAGGATGGCGGCTGAGGAGGTAGCTGAAGATTATGGTTTTTCCTCTCTTCAGGAAATCATCAGGGTTTTTATGGCAAAACTCGCCACCAGAAAAGTTGATATTTCTTTTCAAGAAACAATTCCCCTTTCCCCCAGTGCAGAAAGGAAATATCTCAAGATGATTCAAGAAATTGAAGGGGGGAAAAATGTCACCACTACTAAAAACTTAGAAGAGCTTTTTTCTCTCCTTAAATGAAAGTTGAATTTCATAAAAATTTCATTAAAAACTTCAATAAGCGTTATTCTAGTAAACCCAAAATTAAAACTAAATTTATTCAAAAAACAAAGCTCTTCATCAAAAATCAATCTCATCCTAGCTTGAGAAATCATTCTTTAAAAGGTAAAAAATTGGGCTTAAGAGCTTTTTCTGTTACCGGAGACATTCGGGTCGTTTATTATCTTAAGGGGGAAACGGCTTATTTCCTGGAAATTGGCACCCACGACCAAGTCTACTAATTATTTTTACTCTCAAACTCCCAAACAATCTTGGTGATTTCAGGATCAGTCAAATGGTTGATACCTTCCCAAACTAGCCAACCATTCTCTTCCTATATCAGCCCACTTCCTACCAAAAACTTCTTCAACTGCCTCTGGGATTTTTCTGCCTAAAATTACTTCTTCCAATATTTTTCTATAAAGGTCAGCGTCTCCTCCAGTATCTATTAAAAACCCACATAGAGATTGGCCGATCCTATAACGATCTTTATAAAACCTCACCTCATCCAGAATTTCTCCTGACAGAATCAGTTTTTCTGCTTCAGCTATTGTTTCTAGTCTTTCATGGTAATTAAAATTAACAACCTTTGCCGCCACCATTTCCGACATTCCATCATTCAAAAATTCAAGCCTTTTGTCAGTTTCTTCTAAATGAACTACCTTCGCATGATGATGCTTATTAACAAGTTTGGAAACGAGCCTTTCAATCGCTTTGTGAGTCACCTCATGTACCCCCGTGTATAAGGTCATTAAAACGTCATCCGGTTCTGCCATCACTTCTAATTTCCCCCCCCTCCCAAATCTTCCTGCAATTTTTCGAGGAATTCCGTAATCCTCTCGGTGTTCTTCTGTAAAAAAATAACCCACGATTGTCCCTTGTTCACCCCAAAACCTAAATACTCCTCTTTCTAGGCTTACTTGCAATAATTTAGTGAAAAGAGTACCGTGTTCTCTTGACAAGTGTTCCAAGTTAAAACCAAAAATCAAATTTTCGGTTCTGATGAAGCAAACGTCTTTAAGACTCCCTGCGGGTATCTTCCAATGTAACTTTCCCTTTTCCCTTACCCTTGACAGAGCTTCTTCTATCGTTTCTTCACTGCTTAAAGTTATGCTTTTGCTATCCAAACTGCCGCTGGCCTTGACTAATTGTCTTGCCGCGCTCTTTAGGTTTTGAGCCAATCCCATCTCATCAGGATTTTCCCAAAGAGACAAAGCTAGAGAGTGAATGTCTTCACCTTTATAGATTTGACATCTCGTAGTTTCCGCCCGTTCTCTAAGCAAACTATATCTCGCTAGCAACCTTTCTTCTTTAACCCTTTCAGTTTCTCTCCTCTCACTCATGATTTCATCTCCTCTTTTCAAACTCCCAAACAATCTTGGTGATTTCAGGAAGAGCTTCGACGGCCTCTTCTTCCAGGGCGTCTTTGGAAAGAATCACTAAGATAAATGGCTCTTTACCAAAAATAATACCGGCATCAGAAAAAGAATTGGTTTCATTGTCAATTTTATGAGCCACCCTCACTCCTTCGGGGACGCCTGCCGGAATCCAATCCTCATAGGCAGTTTTCGTTAAATAATCAAGAATCTCATCCCGATGGTTTCTGGTTAACAAACTCTGGGCATAGAACTTTCTGAAAAAGAGGCCTATATCGGCCGCAGAAGTTTCGTTTTCTTCTAAAGAGGTTTTCGTCATTCCCAAATCATTAATCGTCGCCTGAATCTTCTCGTCTCCTAAAAGTGAACGAATAACATTAAAAGCGGTATTGTCTGAATAACGGCCCATTAACTGGGCTAATTCTCGATAAGTGTATTTTGTTCCCATTGGTTTGTATTGAATGACGCCCGCCCCGGTCTGCTTGTCTTCGGCCTTGAGGAGATGTTCTGTTTCTAAGTCAATCCTGCCAGCTTCAGCTTCTTGGTAAAGACTCAAAATTACTGGCAGTTTAATTAAAGAGGCCGCCGGAAAAATTTCATCTTGATTAAGGCCATACTGATGGCGAGAAGTCAGATTGTAAACATAAACACCATAACTACCTTGCAAATTCCTAATAACATCATTAATCTTATTTTCAGTGTCTTCAGTATCCTTCTGTGTTTTCAGTGATTCACTTCTTCTATCCGAAATTTCTCCCATACTTTCTTCGATCGGACTTATCATCCCTTCCCAGTTCCCCTCTTTCTGTCCCCAAGCCCAAAAACCAAGACTAAGGACTGCGGTCGCCACCACCAATCCCAAAATCCATTTTCTTCCTTCTTCTTTTCTCTTTCTTAGAGCCTCAAGCTCTCTCGTAGTGAGTTTTTTGATTGAGGGTTTCCGAGGTAAAAATTCTTCTGGCTTTTTTCCTCTCTTCGCTAATTTATTAACAGTTTCTCCTAGTCTAACCATGATAACAAACTCCTAAATTCTTTATACCATATTTCTCAAAAAAAAGCTTATTTTCGGGTTTTCTTCAGAAGGTTTTTCGCGGTCTCCAACGTTCAACTTAATTGTTCAATCTTTAACTCTTGTCCCAACCATTCTTCCATTCCTTTTTCGTCCAAAAGTCCGGGTTTAGAGCCAATCTTCGTTACCACTGACGCACCATTAGCCATTCCCATTTTTAGTGATTTCTCTAAAGGAAATTCCTTAACCAAGCCGCTGACAAAACCAGCGGAAAAACCATCACCGGCTCCCAATTCGTCTATGGTTTCGTGTTTAAAAGTTTCTGTAATAAGATTTTTTCCTTGACTAAAAAGATGGGCGCCATTTTTGCCTTTTGTCACCACTACTATCTTTGGTCCGATTTGGGAAATCTTTTGAAGAGCTAGGTCTTCATCCTGTTCTCCGGTAAAGAGAATTGCTTCTTCTAAATTAATAATTAAGGCTTCGATTTTAGGGAAAACAGAGAGAAGTTTATCTTTTTCCTTTAGTTCCCTACTCCCCGGATTGAGGGCAATTTTAATCCCCTTCTCGGCTGATTTCTCAACGACTTTAGTCAACAAGTCAACATTGCCCTCGATAGAAGCAATATAGAACCACTTCGTCTTCTCAAGGGCGCTCCAGGGAAAAATGGTTTCATCGACTCTCGTCTTGCCTCGATGGACAAGAATCACCCGTGAGCCATCTTGATAAAGGATAATAGTCGAATAATCAGTTCTATCCCCTTTTCTCGGCATCAGATATTTCTGGTCAAATTTTTCCTTGGCCAACTCTTGGGAGAGAAACTGACCAAAAAGATCATCGCCAAAACGAGCAATACAGGCGGTTTTTAATCCTAATCTCGCAAAACCAGCGGCCGTATTCGAGCCGCCACCACCAGTGGCTAAAAACAAGTCCTCAATCTCAACTTTTCCTCCCACCGGCAAAGGTTCCCCTGGAGATAAATTGGGTGATTTTAAAATCACATCCATCACCGCTGAACCGATAGAGATAATGTCAAACATGTTAATAACTCAAAACTTAAAACTGAAAACTTGACTCAATAACTATTTTATGTAATTTTTGAGCGATTACCAATGGTTCTTCTGCCTGCCAGATATTTCTACCAACCGCTAAACCGATGGCTCCAGCCGACAAAATATCCTCAACCATTTTAAAGAGGTCCTCTTCCTCTTTTTTTTCTCCGCCCAAGACGACGACTTTCGTTTTTCCAGCAGATTCAACCACCCACTTAAAAGATTCTTTATCTCCAGTATAAGGGATTTTTATCATTTCTGCTCCTATTTCTAAACCAATCCGGGCGGCGTAAGAGAGAATTTCTTTTGTCTTTTCCCGACCAGCGACGGCTTTTCCCCGCGGATACATCCAGCCGATTAAAGGTATCCCTCTTTCATCAGTCTCTTTTTCGATTTTTGAAAATTCCTCAATCATTTTTGCTTCATATTGGCTGCCAACATAAACCGTATAACCAACAGCGCTGGCGCCAAGAGAAACTGCTTCTTCGACTGAGCAGATTTGGGGCGAATAAGGCTCTTCTTCGGGAAGAAGTTTGGTTTTACCATTGAGTTTAACGATTAAAGGTACCTGATGTTTGTTTTTATCATAATACTTTTCCGCAATCCCCTTCTGACAAATGAAACCAGTAAAAAAGCCTGAATCAGCGATTTCTAAAATTTTAGCTGGATCCACTGATTCATCATTAAAATCAGTGGGCCCATGCTCCATGCCGTGATCATAGGCTAAAAACAACGCCCGACCGTTTTTCGTGATTTTATTTAGATTATTTTTCAATTTTCTGCTCCTTGAATAATCTCAACTGCTTTGGAGGTGCCAATGCGGTCGGCACCGGCTTTAATAAAAGCCATCGCCTCTTGGTAAGTATCAATTCCGCCAGCGACCTTAATTTTAATTTTATCACCTACGGCTTGTCTGATTAACTCCACATCTTTAAGGCTTGCTCCTCTCGATCCAAAACCGGAATTAGTCTTGACAAAATCCGCCCCTGACTCAAGCACTAATTGGGAGGCCTTCTTAATTTCTTCATCAGTTAACAAGCCTGTTTCGATAATAAATTTGACGATTATTGTTGCTTTTATATCTTTGACTGCCTGAACAACGGCTTTCATTTCCTCTAGAACTTTTTCCTCTTCCCCACCTTTAAATAGACCAACATTCAGACAAACATCCAACTCGTCCGCTCCCTTCTTGATCGCATCAATGGCGGCTAAAATCTTGGTGTTTTTTGTGTCCTGGCCCAAGGGAAAACTAATCACCGTCCCGATTTTGCCTTCATCGCCTAAAACCTCGCGTGCTAAAGGAAGATAACAGGGGTTGATAAAAGCACTGTTGAAACCATATTGCTTAACCTTCTCGCAAAGCTTGCCGATGGCTTCCGGTGTGGCGTCTTGGTGGTGGTTGGCTAAATCAAGATATTTAGCTAACTTTTGGGGATCCATAGCTTCATGATATACCCCTTCGCCCTCAAAATGCAAAGGGTATATACCTAACGAAGCTTTGATGCGATAATGACAGAAGATATTCAAGTAAGAAGTTCATCCATTTTTGAGGGCTTCGGAGGCATATACCATTTTGTAAAATCAAAGCGGAGTGGTATATCATAGACTGATGAAGATTGAAAAGGTGGTCGTTGGTCTTTTGCAAACTAATTGCTATCTTCTTTGGAATCAGTCCC
>JADDYB010000054.1_pt1 | contig 32710 bp, 36 predicted proteins | sample 8641941 | NCBI WGS metagenome assembly JADDYB01 (sample SAMN16275377, study PRJNA637457) | freshwater sediment metagenome | isolation source: Lake Kineret sediment | place: Israel: Lake Kineret | collected 2013
ATCTATAAAAAGTGAAAATTCTCAAAGTATGTACACATTTATACCATGACGGTACCTTACAAATACACTACCTGCACGTCTTTAATCTATACAAATGTGCAAAAATGTTTTACATTTCCATCTACTGACAAAATAAGAAGGTTTATAACGCCAAATGAGAATCATCACCCACTATGACCATGAGGAGGTACTATCATGGAATCAATAAGTCATGAGATGGCGCACTTTGCCTTAGACTTACAGTACAAAGACATCCCCTCAGCAGCAGTAAAGGAAGCGAAACGGTTCCTCTTGGATAGTATCGGCTGTGCACTGGCTGCTGTGGGAAATGAGGACATGGACAATGCTTTTGGGTACATAAAGGCTTTAGGAGGACATGAACAGGCCACTGTTATGGGATACGGGTACAAAACCAACATGCCCAATGCGGCTCTAATGAATGCACTCTTAATACGTGCTTTAGATTATAACGATATCTACTGGAAGCAGGACCCTTCCCATCCTTCAGATATTATCCCCGCCGCTTTGAGCACGGGTGAGTATAAACACTGTTCTGGAAAAGACGTCATCACAGGGATTGTCATCGCCTACGAGCTGGAAATGAGGTGGTGTTTAGCAGCAACGCCTGGTGTCAGAGAAGTAGGGTGGCACCATGCCACGTTGACCCAGTTCGTGAGTCCCCTTGTTGCGGGGAAAATGCTCAGACTATCACCAGAGAAAATGGCGGCAGCAGTAGGTATTTCCGGGTCTTCCCACTTCACTCTGGGAGGTGTCGTCGCTGGCGCGTTGACGAACATGAAGAACACGGCAGATCCCATGGCGACAGAAGCAGGTGTGAAAGCTGCCATGTTAGCAGAGACGGGATACACGGGGCCTGTGAAGGTCTTTGAAGGGAAAGAAGGCGTATTCGAGGTTGTAAAGAACGTGAAATGGGATTCAACCATCCTCTTGGACGGTCTGGGCACAAAATTTCTGATCACTGACTGTGAGTACAAAGCATTCCCCACAGAAGCTTTGACCCATCAACCCATCACAGCAGTCCTCAACCTCATGAAAGAGAAGAACATTAACCCTGAAGACGTTACCGACGTTCTCATCGAGACGACGACTCGGGGTCAGGACATTCTGTCTGATCCCTCAAAGTACAACCCCACCACCAAAGAGACTGCAGACCACTCACTTCCCTACTGCGTCGCCGTCGCCGTGGCAAAGGGGAACGTTTTACCATCAGATTTCGAGTCTGAAGCCTTAAAGGACCCTCTTGTCCGCGAGTTAATCAAAAAGGTGAAGGTGAAGGCTAACCCCGAAATTGATGGGTTATTCCCCAAGGTGAAGCGTGCTATCTGCACCATTACGGCAAAGGGAACCCAGTACAAGAGACAGGAAGACTTTGCTCGGGGAAGTAAGGAATACCCCATGAGTGACGAGGAGTTGATATCCAAGTTCAAGTCCAATGCTTCAGGAAAAATAACAGAAAAGCGCATGAAAGAAATTGTCGATGCCACCTTCAACCTGGAGAAGTTCACTGACATCACGGAGTACGTGAAGCTTCTAGTCTGCAACACCTAATTTTTCCTTTTTTCTTTAGGCACTTTTTTCTGCTCTCACGATGATACTTGCCACAGATCGTGCAGTTTCATACGCTTTCTCAACAGGGATATTGAAGCCTTCAGCAATCTCTTCAATACCTGAATCTTGAACCCCGTAAGAACTCTCCTTTTCGACGGCAACATTGACGAATCCTGCCTTCTCTATCGCCTTTAGGTATTCATCCTTCAGTAAAGCCCCGGAAACACAGCTGCAGTACGCTTCCACTGAGTTCTTCACCACGTCAGGGAGCTCTCCCAGAAGAACGATGTCACTCACCATGAGCCTCCCCCCCGGTTTGAGCACTCTGAGAGCTTCACGAAACACCTGTTCTTTATCCACCGACAAGTTAATGACACAGTTGGAGATCACCACATCAACCGTGTTGTCAGCCACAGGCAAATGCTCAATCTCGCCGAGCCTGAACTCCACAGTTTTATACCCACCTCTTTCTGCATTCTCCCTGGCTCTATCTATCATGTCAGGGGTCATGTCAATGCCGATGACCTTCCCTCTTTCACCGACCTTTTGAGCAGCCAGGAAGCAGTCAATTCCTGCCCCTGAACCCAAATCCAGAACACTCTCTCCTTCCCGTAACGAAGCCAAAGCCACGGGATTCCCGCATCCTAATCCCAGGTCGGCACCTTGTGGGATCTTTGTAAGCTCTTCAGTAGTGTATCCCATCCCTGTGCTCATTTCCTCACGAGGGTCTGTGCAGCAGCTCTGTACCTCAGAACAGCAGCAGCTCCTCCGGGCCACTCTGGCATATCTGTCCCGGACAGCCTTCCTTATGTCATCCTTTCTCTTCATGTTCATGTGAACACCTCTATCGTATAACCGATAATACAAAGGTATATAAAGTTATCGGTTGTACGATAAATATGGAGCCCTCAAGAAGTGAAGATGAGGAGTGCTGCCCACGAAAGGTGAGGAGGAGTGAGGACCAGAGATGTTGTGGAGAGGCAGAACCGTGCACTGTGGAGGATCTGGAATGTTGTAACATGAAGGGGTTTCTCTCTTTTCTGGTGCTGTGGATTGTCAAGAAGAGAGACATGAAGGGGTGTGAGATCAGAAACGAGCTTGAAAGGAGGAGAGGGACTAAACCGAGCCCTGGAACCTTATACCCTGTCCTGAAAGAGTTGAAGGAAAAGGGACTCATAGATGCAAATGAGACTAAGGTCTACTCATTGACTGAAAAGGGGAGGAATGAGCTCCAGAATGCATTGAACTATTTTGGTCGGTTGTTCTACGATGGGAAGGAAATGTTTGAATGCTGTAGTATTGACTGGAACGAATAGGTGTTGATGCTGTTGAATAACCTTTTTTGTGCTTGACAGTCTCTTGTGTGCAGATTTACCCTCCCATGGACGGGAAGTGCTGGATGAGATAAGTAAAAGATGAAGTAACAACTGTATCTGTTACGGGTTGAGATAAGGATTTAGAGATACCTCTCTGTGGAAGTTAAGGAACCCAGAATGAAAAAAGTACTCGTGAATGTGATCATCATAGGGTCTCTCAGTAGATGTGTAAACTAGAGATCAAGACCGCACGCTGAATCGGTGCACGAAGAAGGCATATTCAGTCAGTAACTGATGAGTGAACCTAAAAATCAAAAGAACAACTTCATCATCGATATCGATTTATCCACCGAGTTTCAGATGTTACTGGTAGAGCAGAAGTGAAATAGAAGATATGGTTGGCCTGAAAATTACCTCTCTCATCGAACCAGCAACCATATAAAGTCTGGGGGCAAACTACTGCTATGGAAATTGAAGTTATCTATGAAAAAGGAGTTTTCAAGCCACTGCAGAAAGTGAACCTAAAAGAAGGCATGAGAGGTAAGATTAAAATAATTTCAGAAGAATTGGAAAAACTGAGAGGAAAATATAGTGGAAATATTGATTACGATAAGGAGATAGATGAAATCTATGACAGAAGAAATCATGTTTCTTGATACCAATTTTTCATTCTTATTTATCCACCGAGTTTCGATGTCATCCATGTGACTAACATTTTTGTACATCAAGAACAGTACCATATAACCCAAAAGCTTTATACTCCCGTAACAAAGGTACAGAGAGCTTATATGTCACAATACCGATCTACCAACAAAATCATCCAGAGAATACTGGAATGCATCTTCAAAGAGAGTCTCACCCAGCCCAAAGCATTAAAGACTCACATCATCCAGTATGCAAACTTAAAAACACCCATGGCAGAAAAATACTTAGAAATGCTCAAAAAAGCAGGATACATCACAGAAAAAGAAGGGAACTGGGGTGAGAGAAAAGTGATCTACTACGAACTCACTGATCTCGGGCATCAAAGGTACACCTGGTTCCAGAAAATAAATGCAGAATTATACGAGGTGGAATGATGGAGAATGAAACAATCACAGACGTCATGTATGATCTAACTGAGTACCTAGAAAAACAAAGATACTGGATGGTCCTCATCGTGTTCGCCTGCCTCATACTTGCACCTGCCGGATTGCTTCTAAACGTCCTCTTCCTCATCATTTATTCTGTAAGATTCAACTTCGTCCTCCTATCTGTGAGAGGCTTTTTCTTCATGCTGAATATCCTCATCTGTGTCCTCCTCGTGTACTTCGGTGTAAGACAAGCCATTTTCCTTACAAAATGGAACAAAAAAATAAGAAAAATTAGAGAATTTGAAAAAAAAGTCTTTGAAGAAGTGGTAGAAAAGTAACCTACCCCTGAGCTAACCCTCCCACTCTGCTGCAATCCATCCTGTGGCGGGGTGGGGGCAAACTTTTTAAACAAAATCCATACTACCACACCCATGAACCCCATCATGCTCATACACGGCGGCGCCTGGGACATCCCTGATAACCTCGTTCAAGCCCACATTGCAGGAGTCACTCAAGCAGCAAAAATTGGTTTCAATAACCTTAATCTCTCAGCTCTAGACGCTGTTGAAGAAGCTATCATCATTATGGAAGATGACCCCACCTTTGATGCGGGGATTGGTTCCTTCCTCAACAAACAAGGTAACGTGGAATTAGACGCTTCCATCATGGACAGCACCACGAGAGCAGGAGCTGTGGGAGCAGTCAAAAGAATTAAAAACCCCATAAGCCTGGCCAGGAAAGTGATGGAGAACTGTGACACCATCTTCCTCGTAGGAGAAGGTGCCGAAGCCTTTGCTGCACAGCAGGGGATGCAGTTATGTGATAATGAAGATTTAATAACAGAACGTGAGAGAGAAAGGTGGAAATCCCTCCTGAAAGACAAGAAATCTGCTAAATCCTTCTTTGAACACGGGACTGTCGGAGCTGTCGCTTTAGACAGCAAAGGAAATTTAGCAGCTGGCACCTCCACAGGAGGAACGCCCTTCAAACAGCCCGGGCGCATTGGTGATTCTCCCATCATTGGGGCTGGCACCTACGCCACTGAGACCTGTGCCGTGTCCTGCACCGGGTGGGGTGAGGCCATCATGAAGGCTGGATTGACAAGAAAGGTCGCAGACCTCATCGAAGAGGGAGAAAAAGCACAGAAAGCAGCAGAAATGGCAATTTCAATTCTAGAGAAAAAGTATTCAGGGCACGGCGGCTTGATCGCCCTAACCAGGAGGGGGGACTACGGCGCAGCTTACAACACACCAAGGATGGCGCGCGCCCTCTGTACGCAGGGAATGGATAATCCAAAAGTAGAAATCTAACCAGTGTTTTAAAAGGTGAACTCGGTCTCATAGTATTAAGAGACGTTTTCTCTCACAATTTTTCAAATTTCGCAATGTCTAAAGGAGAAACCTTGCTATCTCTTGAAAATGCCTGAAATTAATCTGGCACATGAAAACCGAACCTGAAACGGGCCTGTGGGGATTCGAACCCCAGACCGCGAGGTGTCTTCAGGAGCCCTTCCGAAGCCTCGTGCCCTATCCGGACTAGGCTACAGGCCCTTCACACTTTATATCTGCGGAAGAATAAAAAGGTTTTGTCATTTTTTGCGCACCTTCAACCGTTTCTCCATTTCCATCAGCCTCCGCACCCTCTCCTTCACCACAGACCCGGGCATCATCTTCCTCTCCACCATGAATCGATTCCTCAGCATAGGGTCTGTAGGTATCCCCTGCACATGCCTCAACGAGTTCGCATCATACACGGTCTGAGAGTAGTTCAACACAGACTTTGAGGGCAGTCCTTCCCCCATCTCTGAGACTTCCTTGTATATCTTCCGCAAAGCTGACACCAAATCCTGTGGTTTCCCCGTTACCCTTGCAGAGCGTTCATCAGCCACGAACTCCTTTTCCACATAGATTCGAGAATAGGTAAACCGCGCCACCGGGTCAAAGAACAAGAAGCTCCGCATCACTGACGCCACTGTTTTCACCAGTGAATCGTTTGACTTCACGTGCGCAAATTCGTGGGCAAAAACAGCTTTAACTTCATCGTAGTTCAGATCCAGGAGTCCGTCCGTGATAATCAATCGGGGGTGGTCTCTCCTCCCCATGGTGAATGCGTTGGGTACCTCGTAATGGGTGATGTACACTTCTGGTGACAGTAACCTGAACTGCTGCGCAACCTCAGCCGCTAAACTGACGATATTCTTATCCTGCAGGGGGACAGCCCGCATACTCCTCAAATGAGGGGTCGTGTACACATACTCTACGAGTGACTTCAGTAATATCAAAAGAACCCACACTGAAAAGAACAACCCACCGTACCTCAACGTCCCCCCCATCCCGTAAAGGGCACTGCCCAGACTGCTGTAGAACCCCAGTATGAACACGACCAGTAACGAGAGTGCCTTTGATCTCACGCCCGAATCCTTTGGGTAGGACCTGTACACACAGTACATTAAAAATGACAGCCCAGTAAACACGCAAAGCAAAAGAAAGGGGAGGAAGAACAAAAAAAATCACTCGTATTTACTGATTTCTTCATGAAGGGCAGACATCCCCGATTTGCCGAACATGGACATGAACTCGTCCACAAACATCTTGGCAATCTCTGGTTTGATGTCCTTTATGGAGTAGACGTACCGGGTCCCACCTCTCCCCGTGTTCTCTCCGCGTGAAAGGTAACCCTTTTCATGGAGTCGTTCCAGAGTCGTCGATATAGTCGTATACGCTATGTTCTTTTCCTTCCGCATGTGTTTGTACACGTCCCGGACTGTTCCTTGTCTTAGGATGTTCATACATGATAAGACATCCCTCTCCAAGGGTCCCAGCATGAGCATCACCAAGCTACTATTGAGACCGTACCTATATAAAGCTTATGGTTGCAATCTTCTCAATTTCAGAATGTTAGTGGGATCGACTTTTTTTCATGATAAAGAAGAGAAAGAGAAAAATTCACAAAAGAAGGGAGAGAGAGATTAAGCAGATTCATCGTCTATGTATTCCTCCAAGCCCACCTTTTTCTTCTCCAGGAAGATGGACAGAACATCGTACCACGCTTTTTCGTACCCCCGTTCAGATGCAGGCCTGAACGATTCAGAAGACATCTTCCTCGATTCTCTCCTGTGATCTTCCAGGCTCTTCTTGGTGAGGGTACCTGAAACCATTTTGGAAAAGAGGCTGTTCACCTCTTTGTTTTCCACAGAGGCTACCATTCCTTTGAGCGCTTTCTTGTATCCTGCATCAAAGTCAGTCACCACTGGCACCGTCTCTGCAATTTCTGAGGCTTTCCTGGCATCTCCCTTTTTAAGGGCTTCCAAAAAGAGCTTTAACTGTGTTGGATCCATGTTTCTCCCTCGATCACTAACTGGGCCACTCCAAGAGCTATTTCTTTCAATTTTTCAGATATAGCACCCTGTTTGACCCTCTGTTCCAGTTTTTCTACATCCACAATCCGTTTCTCTTCAAGTTCCACGACATCCACTTCTAAATCCATGTACCGTACCTTGTAGGGGTAGAACTCCACAGGCGTGGCAATGTTGTAGTACCGTCCTTTGAACTCTCCGTTCTGGGAGTAGTACGTGTGGACAAAAACCCACTCTCCCTCTTTCATCTCGGTGACGACCGCATCTCCCTTTTCCTTTTTGACTCCCAGCCCATCATAGACCCCGTAATTGTGCATCCTGCGTTCCATGGCCACGTATGGGTAGTCAAACTCCTGGACCACGGCTTTACCAAGGTGCAGTTTTTCCCCTGTGGGTTTCACGTGCTCGATTAAGACAGAATCTCCCTCTCTCCAGGGGTTTATCCTCCACATGAGCTCGTCCAGTTTCTCCTCTATGGGGTACTTGGGCAGGATCTGTTCAAAAACATCCACCACCAGGGAGGACTCTCTTCCCGACGCTTTCAGCTTGTGATGGCTGTGTGCTGTCGGTAAGACGTTATTCCGTATGAAGTCAAGTCTTTTCTTGCTCTCTCCACCGAAAAGGATTTCCACATGTTTCTTCCCCTCTCTCAGTAACCCTATCTGGGCGGAGGGGAACTCCATGTTGATTCGATGCATCTCTTCCACGAGACGGGTGACCTCCTCTTCCAGGACATTCTCAGCGCAGCCGACAGCAGCAGTCCTCCAGAGCAGCCCGTATCCTGGAGAGATCTGGAGCTGATTTGCCATTTGATAGAGTTTTCGTCTTTCATCTGGATTTTCCACTTTCTTCGAGATTTTGACTCCCTCCTGGGGAATCAGAATCGCGTAGTTGCCACTGAAGGAAATCTTCGACGTGAGGATGGGCATGTCCTTGATCTCAGACACCTGGACCAGGACGTCCCTCTCACTCGTCCTCTCATCAAGGTAACCAGAAAATCCACCCAGGTCTACGTCACCCCTCCCCAGGTTTTTCCCTTTGTACACACCATACAAATCAATGCCCGAAGGGACGACAAAAATGTCTGAAAAGTCCTGTTTCATGTCCTCCAGGAACGTGTTGAGCACATCCCTGGTAGCGACGACAGAAATGCCCTGACGGTTGTAGGTGTGCCGAATATCAATATCAGGAGGAGTATCAAGGCTTTCGATCTGTAATCTGTCCTGGATTAAGTTTGATACCTGACATATCCCATATCCCCCTTCTGATAAAATCTTGGTAAGTGCTGTTGAATATATTCCGCGTATCCGTACTGACACATCTTTCATAGGTAGAGAGTGGTTGTGTGTGGTTTTAAGCTTTTCGAATGGTTCACGTTCTCATGGGTTGAAAATGGCCCTCAGTGGTGAGGGTGAAAGTGAAGGCAATGGTCGGGACACGAATTGAAGGATTGAAGGATGCTCCCTCATGATACAAGAAAGTAGTGGAGCACTGAACATCACTGCCGCATAGATGAACCTTTGTGAGAATATTTTTCCAGTGCTCTCGGTAAAGTCTTTTATGACGTGCACCTTCGTGGAAAGGGGGGCATTACATGCGCAACAAGGTCAAATACCTGACTGAAGCAGGAAAAGAAAGGATGCTGTCTTTGTGTGGGATCATCTACGATAAAACCACCAGGAACGTTCTCAGGGTGCACAACAAGACTGAAGGCTGGGGACATTTTCTGACGAAGGCTGTTTTATACAAACTCTTCAGGGACAAAGGGTACGATGTGATGTTGGAAGCTGAAACAATCGATGGCATCATAGACGTGTATGTGGTAGACCTGGAACTGGTCATTGAAGTGGTTTCCCACCCATCTCCCGGAAAGGTTCACCAAAAAAAAGAGAATTTATAACCGTTTCAAGGACATCTTGATCGTGAATGTGCCAGAAGGGGATCTGGAGGAGTTCTCTCGCGCTGTTGAAAAGCAGGTACACATCTGGGTATAGCTATTTCATTTTCAGCACTGCGAAGAGAATGACTACCACAAGACAAAAGGCCGTGAATCTGCTTGGTCCACAAACACCCTTGTACTGAGACATTTCTTCCATCCAGGCATAGTACGAGAGTTTGGGAGTCCCATCTGTCTCCAGAAGGCCTGCAGAACCGAACTGTTCAAGAAAGGGGTCAATCATAGTGAGCGTTCCTGGGTACCAGTCGTAGGTTAAAAACCAGCAGGCAAACTCCATGTCATTCTCGTATTCTCGTATGACGTCAAAAAAGACGTGGACATATCGCGCTTGGTATGCGGGGTCAGGATAGGAAAAGGCAGCAGTCTCTACGATGGCAAATCGTTTCCCATCGCAAAGGCTAATACAGTATTCCAGAACCTCTCGCATTTCTTCTTCTGTCAGCCGCGGTTCCACTGTAGTCAAAGATACAGAAACGTGGTAAGAAGAGATACCCAAAACGTCACAGGCAGGCAGAAACTGCGAAATCATGTCCTCTTCCCTTTTATTCATGCCAGTGAACCCGAATATGACCAACACACGTACGCGTGGATAGTTCTCCTTCACGTACTCGTACATCTGCAGGCACATCCTCAGGTAAGGTGCCACCTCATCCTCGTGGCTATTCAGATAGTAGTTGATCTCATTGCCAAAGCTCACGTACGCAATCTCAGGGTACTTCTCCAGAAGCAGCTGAGTGAACTGCTGCAGCCTGGAAATAACCTCAGGGTCGTCAAAGGGTTTCCCCTCCAGGTCTTTGGGGAAGTTCCTGCGCATAGAATTCGAATTTAAGGGACACAAAGCAATAGAGGGGACAATCTCATATCTTACACAGGTAGTATACCACTGGTTGACTGCTCTCCAGTCATACATGGCCTTGCCCTTCTCGATTTCGTCCCAATTGTACTGCCTGTGTTCTATTTCGCAGCCCATGGCATGAGCTGTGGCAAACCCTTCTTCAAATAACGCCATGTCTGACAGAGGGACAGATACCCAGCAGAACCCAATCAAGGGCTGTGAGGTTACACTCCCTGTAGAGAGGATGAGAAGGAGGTAGAAAAGCGAGATTACACGCATATTCTTACTCCTCCCACCTTTTTCGCAGCATCCTGTAGAAGAAGTACAGTACTGCAAAGAGGAGCAGAAATTTGAAAACATCTACGTAAGCGAAGGTCCGCCTCCTCAGTACATCCCACACCAGAAGTATCCACACTCCTGTTGTGAGCCTGGTCTTTACACTGGAGTTAACCAGGCTCTGATAACCTGCAATTTTCCTCAAAGAAAAGACGCCCAGGACAGCAACCACTACAATGACAGGTAAAAAGCTGAGAATACGGAAAGACATCTCAATCAAAATGAGGATGGTCTGCCCAAGCGCAGCTCCCGCAGCCAGCAGCAAAGCTGTCTCATAAAATTTTTTATCCATGAATCTCTTCTTTTTTTTCACTGATAAAGATGACGGCAGTAACCGTTCCCTCATAGTGAAAAATCTCTTCCACCCGAAGACTATCCTTCTTTTTTCTCACAAAATGAAGCAAGAAATAGTAAAAATCTGAAGTATTGTGTGAAGTACTCTATGAAAACCTGCGATCCTCTTTATGAAAAAAGGTGCAGAGACAGCGAACAGTGCAGGACCTTCCGCATCGGTATGCCTGTTTTTAACCTATCAAGCAAAATACTTAAAAAGGGTGAATGATGAGAGTCTACGAGGTGATAAAATGCCAATCATACCTCTAGCTTCAGTAGACAAATTGATCAGAAAAGGTGGAGCAGAACGGGTATCAGAAGACGCTGCACAATTACTCGGCGAACATCTGGAATCTGTTGCTACTGAGATTGCAAGAGAAGCTATCTCTCTTGCCGAGCATGCGAAGAGAAAGACCATAAAAGTTGAGGATATCAAGCTTGCAACCAAGTAGTACTATGGAGAAATGTTAAGAGAACAAATCTCCATTTTCTTCTTTTTTATTTCTCCATCTATCATTGAGGACAGCAGAAGTTCTCTATCTGATATTCAGTGCCATTTTTTGAAGAAACTGTCAATTTCTGATGTCGAAATCTATTTTGGCACAATCAATTCCTTCTGTTGAAGTGTGATTGGTTCATCAAAACTGCCCAAAAATTGTCTTTCTTGATCTGGGTCAGATTCACACGGAAAAATGTTTGTGCAGTGACAGGAAATGCATGGCAAACCGCTTGATTTGACATAGTCACGAACTCATGTCAAAAGACAAGAAAGGAAAGAAAAAGATGGGGGACACTCAAACTCTATGATAAGTATTTTCTGGCCAACTGATAGAGGAACTCTGTCTTAACCTCCATGCTCTTTATGTCGATGCGTTCATCAGAGCTGTGCACTGTCTTCAACACTTCTGTGGGAAATTCCTTTGACAACAAAGACACACCATAGGATTCTATCCCTATTCCTCTCAGATAATAGGAATCTGTAGCTCCCGACAGGGTATATGGAGCGCATGACACGTCTCCCAGCACTTCTTTTACCGTTTTCTCTATCAAGTTGTAGTATTCAGTGCCTGCAGACGAGAAATTGGCAGGGTGGTAGTGAACAGCCTCGAACTCGCATTCGCCGATCAAAGGCTCAACCTCTCTTTTCACATATTCCAGGTCCTGACCAGGTAAGGTGCGGATGTCTACTTCTCCCTCGCAGTAGTCAGGCACAATGTTCACCTTTTTTCCACCGCACATCATGTTGGGGGAAACGGTCATACGGGTGGTGGCCCGGAGTCCTTCTGCAAAATACCGATCAGGAATACGGTCAATGATCTTGTCTACATTTTCTGGAGTCACTGCAATTTTTTCACCCTTTAATTGGAGATAAGTCTCCATCAGCTGTTTGACTTCTGGTATTAACCAGATTTTGGGTTCATATTCTCCCAAATTCTTGACTGCTCTTGCCATTTTCACCACAGCATTATCAGCTAACGTGGGTATGGCCCCGTGCCCTGAGACTCCGTGTGCTTTCAGCCGGGACCAGCAGGGACCTTTCTCTCCTGTCTGGAGCAGGTATAATTTCTTCCCGTTGACATCTATGTACTCTCCTGCGCCCTCATTTATGGCAAAATCCGCCCTGATCATGTCTTTGTACCTTTCCGTCATCAACTTCGACCCTACAGAGCCTCCTTTTTCTTCATCTGCTACGGCTGCGAAAATTAACCTTCCTCTTAACGGAAGCTTCTCCCGCTTGATGCAGATTAATGCGTAAGCTTCAGCTGCCACCAAGTCTTTGCAGTCCAGGGCGCCTCTCCCCCAGATGTACCCTTCTTTCATCTCACCTGAAAAGGGGGGGACTTTCCAGGCCTCTTCAGAGACAGGGACCACATCAGTGTGGGAAACATACAAGAGGCTTTTCTCCCCTTCACCCAGGGTTGCCACTATGTTTTCCCTTCCTTTCTCTCCTACGAGTTCATGGGCAATTCCTTCTTTTTCGAAAAGCTCACCCAAGTATCTGGCAGCTTTCCCTTCGTTTCCAGGAGGATTTGACGTATCAATCTGGATCAGGTCCTGGAGGATGGTTATGACTTCCTGTGAGTTCACCAGATCACCTCTTTACACATGCTTTCCCAATGCTGACTCCTTCTTATAGGTTATCCCTTAGCTTTATAAAGCGTAGGTGGATTTTACTGTATGGAACGGAGAATGCTCAGTGTATTCTCAGCAATGTCTTTCGCAGCAGAGATGCGCATCGGTGTATTCTTTCCTTTCTTTGCACTCTACCTGAAAAACGAAATAAAAGTTCCTTACGGCATAATTGGTCGTATCATATTCTTTATGATCATAATAAATGCAATCTTTCAGATTGTATGGGGATGGGCCTCGGACCGAGTTGGAAAAAGAAAACATTTCTTAATTTTAGGAGAAGGGATTCCTGGGGTTCTGTTCCTGTTCATCTATCAAATAAAAGATGTACTGGTTTTAGCCTCTGTCGTTATTATTGTCCAGATATTCTGGTCCATGTCTGCTCCTGCCTGGAAAGCACTGATTGCAGAGCATTCAGGTCCGAAAGAAAGGGGTTCCTCCATGGGAATGATCACTGCTGTGGGAGGAGTTGGGTCCATGCTGGGAGTGTTCGTGGTGGGATACTTGATATATTTGTACGGGTACGCCTTTCTCTTCTACGTGATATCATCCTGTTTGTTCTTCACCTCATTCGTAGCAGCATTCATAAGAGAACCTGAAGGGCTCCAGCCTGTTCATCAGAACCCTCTGAGCATGGAGCAGATACAAGCTCTATACAAGGAGCACCGTCCCTTTTCTTCATTCACTATTTTAGTGCTGCTGAATTTATTTGCCAGTTCACTGATCAGCTCCTTCATTTCCCTGTATGCTGACAGCCTGGGAGGGACAGTGCGGCAGATCACTTCCATCCTCATTGTGAAAGATGGGGCTGCCACCGTGTTCATGACCCCCATGGGTATGCTGACAGACAGAATTGGCAAGGTGAAGATGCTTGAGATTTCCCTTGCAGTGAGCGCTGTTGCTGTTCTTTTGTATGCTGTGGCACCCGTGTGGTGGGTTTTGATACCAGTGACCATTGTGGAAGGAGTGGGGTGGAGCGGGTACCACGTTTCCTGGTTTGCTGTCCTCTCTTCTCTGACCCCACGGCAGATGAGGGGGATGTACATGGGATTCCACTACAGCATAGTCAATGGATTATCCAGTTTCGGTTCCATTGTGGGAGGAGATGTTGCAGATAATTATGGATTGAAGAATTCGTTCTTTGTTTCATTTGTGATGTGTACTTTGACGGCTGCTTTATTTGTACATTGGCTCCGGAAAAATCGTGAAAAAATTGATCAATCGGATAACTAGCGAGAGACAAATTGGTTCTTTCTCATGAAAAATCGCAGTGGTCTTGTATCTTTGACCCCAAAGCGGGGAGATGAGCTAATGTCGCAGACAGGGTTCCCCGGTTCAATGTAGATGGTGGGACCTGTGAGGTCCAGCCCATTGTCATCAAGGGTGATGCCCAGAGCTTTCGTCAGGTTCCCGGGTCCTGTGGTGAGGCGGATTATATCGCTGGTGTGTCTCCTTTCTTTCATGATGTCAATGCCGTCCACCGGTTCTAGAGCACGGATTAAAACAGCTCCCGGTGTGCCCACCTTCTCTGTTACCACATTAAGAATACAGTGCATCCCGTATGCCAGGTAAACATAGGCCTTACCTGGTTCTCCGTACATGACGTAGTTCCTTTTGGTCCTGTGCTTGTAAGCATGGCTTGCAGGATCATTTTCTCCTAGATATGCCTCTGTCTCTACAATAATACCCGAGGTTCTCCCTCCTTTCTCTGAGACGAGAATGCAGCCCAGGAGGGTACTGGCTACTATACAGGTGGACTGCTCGTAGAACTCTTTTTTCAGATTCACAACTTTCCTATGCTAAACCTTTAAAAGTATTTTACGAGATAGAAAGTATGAGGCTAGATAACATTCCTAGCCATCCCTCATTGATGATGGGACGAGATAAAAAACCTAAGGAGGATTGACAATGATCATTGGAATTCCAAAAGAGGTTAAGGATAATGAGTATCGGGTCTCACTCACGCCAGGTGGAGCAGAAACACTGACCCAGAATGGGCACCAGGTGCTCATACAGACAGGCGCTGGCGAGGGGAGCAGCTTCACGGATAAGGAATATACTGAGGCTGGAGCAAAGATTGTTGCAAGTGCTTCAGAGACCTGGAATAAAGCTGAGATAGTCATGAAGGTTAAGGAACCCTTACCCCAGGAATTTGAGTTCCTGCGCAAAGATCTGCTGCTGTACACCTACCTGCACCTGGCAGCAGCACCTGAGGTGACCAAGCAGCTGCTTGAGCGCAAGGTTACCTCTCTCGCCTATGAAACAGTTCAACTACCAAATGGCTCCCTCCCGCTGTTAACACCCATGAGCGAGGTAGCAGGCAGAATGTCTGTACAGGTTGCTGCCCACTATCTGGAGAAGATGAACGGGGGACGGGGCAAACTTTTGGGCGGTGTGCCTGGGGTGCGACCAGCTGATGTGGTCATCGTCGGCGGGGGAACAGTAGGCATCAACGCCGCCATGATGGCTCTGGGCATGGGGGCGCGTGTCACCATTATTGATATTAATGCAGACAGGCTGCGCTATCTCAGCGAGGTGCTGCATGGAAATTTCATCACCCTCAGCTCCATTCCCCGGAATGTAGCTGATTCGGTGCGAAACGCCGATGTAGTCATTGGCGCGGTGCTCGTGCCCGGCGCGAAGGCCCCGCATCTAGTGACACGAGAGATGATTCAGACTATGAGGTCTGGCAGCGTCGTCGTCGATGTAGCTGTTGACCAGGGAGGATGCATCGAAACTACCCGCCCCACCACACACAGCAACCCCGTTTTCCTGGTAAATGGCGTCATCCACTACTGTGTGACAAACATGCCAGGTGCAGTACCACGAACCTCAACGTATGCTTTGAGCAATGCTACACTGCCCTATGCACTCAAATTGGCTAATCGCGGCTTTGTGGAATCAGTAAAGAGTGACAGCGCCCTGGCTAAGGGGGTGAACACCTACGCAGGTCACGTTACCTGCGAAGGAGTAGCTATTGCCCACGGACTGAAATACCAGCCACTGGATAACTTGATCTAGCTGACATGACGATGCCCCTGCATCGACATGAGTACAATTCGAAGATTACACGTTAGAGAATACGTAAGAGTGATGAGCAGTTCAGATTTGACCTTTAGGGTATCTAAGCCTCCTAAAGGTAGAGATTGAAAACCCTCACAATGACATCAATTTCCACTAAACAAAAGACATAAAAAGCCACCCAACTGCTACAACCTGTGCGCAGAACTATACTGGAATTGGCGTGGCCTGCCATTCTCGGGAATGTGCTCCAAACCCTAGTCTCTATGGTGGACTTGATCATGGTGGGTGGGTTAGGAGCTGCTGCTGTCGCTTCCGTTGGGTTAGGAGGGCAGATGATGTGGTTCTCCAACGCTTTGATGGTGGCAGTCTCTGTGGGGACAACAGCTTTGGTGGCCCGATCTATTGGGGCTGAAAAGAAAAAAGAGGCAGAACACATTCTGGTTCAATCATTGATATTGGTTTTGCTGTTATCTTCTTTATTTACCTTATTCTGGTACGGATATGCTGAGAACTTATTAAGGTTGATAGGAGCTACTGAGGAAGTGGCCAAATTAGGGGGTACTTACATCCGCATGGTATTTTTGAGTACCCCTTCCATCTTTTTGATATTTGTGGCAGAGGGCGCCCTACGGGGGGCTGGTGACACAAAAACACCCATGAAGGTGAGTGTCGTCATGAACTTAATGAACGTCATACTCAACTACATTCTCATATTCGGAAAATTAGGGTTTCCCGCTCTAGGGGTCAAGGGAGCAGGGATTGCTACAGCACTATCCTTCGTATGGGCTTCCTTCGCGTATGTCGTCATCTTTTTCAGTGGGAAGTTTGTCCTTGTGATCTCGAGAGAGGATGACCTCTCATTCAACATGGAGACGGTGAAACGGATATTACGAATTGGAATACCCACAGGGATACAGCGCATCACGATGTCAGGTTCTATGATCTTTTATGTCTCCATCATTGCAGGGTTCGGGACCACTGCCTTGGCGGCACACCAGATTGGGTTACGGGTAGAATCTCTGTCATACATGCCCGGATTTGGGTTTGCAGTGGCCGCAACGACACTGGTGGGACAAAATCTGGGAGCGAAAAAACCACAAAAGGCTGAAGAAAGTGGATGGGAGTCAGCCAAGTTGTGTGCAGTGTTCATGGGTATCGTGGGTGCCCTCATGATCGTGTTTGCGAGACCAATGGCTTATTTATTTGTGAGAGATCCGGAAGTCGTCGACTTGGCTGCGTGGTATTTACGGATTGTGGCTGTTTCAGAACCTCCACTGGCTTTGATCTTCACGTTAATGGGTGGGTTGCAGGGAGCGGGGGATACGCGGTATCCTTTGTACATCTCCATTTTTGGGTTGTGGTTGTTCCGCATCCCCCTGGCGTATGTCCTTGGCACAACGGTGGGATGGGGCGTACTGGGAGCGTGGACAGCCATGACGATCGACACTTTTGTGAGGGGCGGATTGTACGTGTACTGGTTCAAGAAGGGGAAGTGGAAGGGAATCAAAGTGTGATGTAGTCCTTCAGAGCTCTAGACCAAAGGGTCATTTACTCTCTTCCGTGTTTTTCTACTGCTCTCGTGAAACGTGAAACGTGAAACGTGAAACGTGAAACAGTTACGTATGACATTAGCCCTTGCTGTGAAACTGTGAAACATAACTCTTATAAGCTCTTTTCTCTGTATGGGTCCCATGCACATACGACACGCTCCCAAGATCATTGCAAGGGAAGAAGAAAACTGTTACCTTCTGATCAACAGGAGGAGAGGTGAAAAACTCGTTTTAAATGAGAGCAGTTACTTTGTGTGGACGTTGTGCGAAGACTCAACAGTTGAGGACATCATCAAAAAAGTGATAGAAAAATATGGAATAGATGAAAAAACAGCCAAAGATCAGATCACGAATTTAATTGAATCTTTCTACCAGAAAGGACTCATCGAGAAGGTGGAATAATGAACACAAAAGAGTTAATGCAGATTGCCCTGGACATGGCAGGGATGAAAGATATCCCGGGAGACTCTGCCATTTATGTTGAAGGCGAGAATATCAAGAACGTATTATTCGGCGTCGACATGGGTGTCTGTGAGTTGATGCTGGCTCACGAGCTGGGTTATGACTGCGTTCTGGCCCACCATCCCCAGGGGGAGAGAGCATTTCTGAAGTATCACGAAGTGTTATGGAAACACAAGGACCAGTTGATGAAGGCAGGTGTCCCTGAAGATGTGGCAGAAAAGGCGGTGAACCCCATGATTGAACCTGCGCAGGTGACCAGTCAATCGAGGAATCTGTATCATGCACCCTCGGTGGCTGAAATGTTAAAAATGCCGTATTTGAACATTCACAATCCCCTAGATGAACTGGGAAGAAGAATCATGGATGAGACAGTGCAGAAGTCAATAGATGATCATTCAACAGTGGAGGACGTGGTCAAAGCGTTAAAAACATTAAAGGAGTTCAAGACAGCTTCCACTGAGATTCTGGTGCCCCTTGGAGATCTAGACAATGAGGCGGGAAAGGTGGTAGTGGCCCACGGTGCAGGTACCAATGGAGGGTACTCGGTGGCAAAGGCGTACTTCGATCATGGGGTCAGGACCGTCATTTACATTCACATTAACCCACCTGACCTTGCCAGACTGAAGGAGTATGGGAAGGGGAACCTCATCATTTCTGGACACATTGCGTCCGACATGGTTGGGATTAATCCGTACCTGAGAGAACTGGAAAAGCGAGGGGTTGAAGTCAGCGAGCTCGATAGAGACAAAGGTTTGACATAGTAAAAAGGGTCAGTACGGTAAAGGGGAATGCGAACCCTTGCCAACACGTGTAGAATGAATTCTCTTCATCTGCAGAAGAGCCGCAGCCTTGAGAATGCCAACCTTTAAATTCACTTGTTTTTATTCTCATGCACCCAGGGAAGGTGAAGAAAATGAAGATTCATCATTTCAAAGAGGTAACCTCCACCAACGAAGTGGCTAGACAGTATCTCGAGGATAAAACAGTCATCGTAACAGACATCCAGACCAAAGGAAGAGGCCGCCACGCCCGCACCTGGCACTCTCCTGAGGGAGGGCTCTGGTGTTCTCTCGTGATAAAACATGAGCCAGCCCCCATCTTAAACCTGGGGACAGCCCTGGCCATTGCCAAGACCTTCGAGCACTTCGGATTAAATACACAGTTGAAATGGCCCAACGACGTTCACGTGGACCAGAGGAAAATATGCGGCATCCTCTCAGAGACAGAGGGCGATTTCATCATCATTGGGGTGGGAGTGAACCTGAACAATAGAGACTTTCCAGAAGAAATACCGGGAACCTCTTTTGTTGCCGAAACAGGAAAAGAAGTTGACAGAATGAAGTTTCTGGAAAAATTTGTTGAAATTTTCAGTAATATCACAAAAAGTGATTTTCTGGACGAGTACCGGAACTACTCATCCACCATAGGGAGCCAGATCATGATAAGAAATGGAAGAGAACTCAGAGGGACTGCAGTCAACGTCGATAGTGAAGGGAGACTAATCCTGAGACTTGAAAATGGAAAAGAAATAAAAATTTATTCAGGGGAAGTGTTCAGGCTGCACCAGCTCCAGTAGAACACCACCTGTGCTCTTGGGATGAATGAAAGCTATTCTACCTTCTGCACCCACACGAGGGTTCTCGTCTATTAAACTGACTCCAGCCGCCTTCAAAGTGGAAAGAACTTTTTCAATGTCCTCCACCTCCAAAGCGATGTGATGGATGCCCTCCCCCTTCGTCTCGAGAAACTTGGAGAGAGCACCTTCTCCCAAAGGTTCCAACAATTCGATTTTGGTGTCTCCCACGGGGATGAAGGCAACCTTCACCTTCTGTTCGGGAATTTCCTTGTATCCTTCCATTTTTAGGCCCAATTGTTGCCAGAATTTCTCTCTTTCCAGAGTTTTGACAGCTATTCCTACATGGTGTATTTTCATACCATCACCTCAAAATATGACGGGTGCCCTGTACTCACCAAAGACCTCTCTCAAAACGCCGCAGATCTCACCAATGGAGGCGTAGTACCTGACTGCCTCCACCACGAACGGCATTACATTCTCAGTTTTTTCAGCACCATTCCTCAGATCGTTCAAAGCTTTTTCTACCCTTTCGTTGTCTCTCGTCTTTTTTATGTCCTGCAGTCTCTTTATCTGTCTCTCCTCCACTGAAGGGTCCACTTTCAAGAGCCCCACCGTTATGGGTTCGTCAACTGTGTACTCGTTCACGCCAACGACGACCCTTTCCTTGGATTCCACCTCTTTCTGGTACTTATAGGAGCTCTCCTGAATCTCTCTCTGGACGTACCCTGTTTCAATGGCTTTCAGCATCCCTCCCACACTGTCAATCTTTTTGAGGTAGTCCTCTGCCTGCTTTTCAATCGTGTACGTTAAGTCTTCGATGAAGTAACTGCCAGCCAGAGGATCAATCGTGTTGACAGTGCCGGACTCGCAGGCCAGAATCTGCTGGGTGCGCAAAGCTATTCGTACTGCCTTTTCCGAGGGTAAGGCCAAGGCCTCATCCATGGAGTTCGTGTGCAACGACTGCGTCCCGCCCAGAACAGCGGCCAGTGCCTCTAAGGTGGTCCTGACTATGTTGTTCTCTGGCTGCTGGGCCGTCAACGAGCATCCTGCCGTCTGGGTGTGGAATCGTAGTTTCAAAGAATCTGGGTTCTGAGCGTTGAACTGTTCTTTCATAATCCGTGCCCACAATCTGCGAGCAGCCCTGAATTTGGCTATTTCCTCAAAAAGGTCAAGATGAGCGTTGAAGAAGAAGGACAAGCGGGGGGCGAAGGCGTCGACGTTTAGTCCTTTGTCGACAGCAGCCTTCACATACGTTACCGCATTTGCTAAGGTGAAAGCTACTTCCTGGGCTGCGGTGGAGCCCGCTTCCCTGATGTGGTATCCAGAAATGGAGATAGTGTTAAAACGAGGCGTGTACTTGGAACAGTATTCAAAAATATCAGTTATGATTCGCATAGAAGGTTCGGGGGGAAAGATGTAGGTGCCGCGGGCAATGTATTCTTTTAAAATGTCGTTCTGGATAGTTCCTGAAATCTTCTCTTTGGGTACACTCTGCTTCTCTGCCAGAACGATGTACATGGCCAGCAGAATGGCGGCAGGGGAATTGATGGTCATAGAAGTTGAGACCTTATCCAGGGGGATCTGGTCAAAGAGGATCTCAACATCTTTTAAAGTGTCAATAGCTACTCCTGTCTTCCCAACCTCCCCTTTTGAGAAAGGGTGGTCTGAGTCGTACCCGATCTGGGTTGGTAAATCAAAGGCTACGCTCAACCCGGTCTGGCCCTGCGAGAGTAAGTACCTGTACCGTTTGTTGGATTCTTCTGCTGCGGCAAACCCAGCGTACTGCCTCATGGTCCACAGCCGTCCCCGGTACATGGTGGGGTAGACCCCTCTCGTGAAGGGATATTCTCCCGAAAATCCAAGATCTCTCATGTAATCAATGTCAACATCTGCTGGTGTATACAATCGAGAAACAGGTATTCCTGATAGAGTGGTAAATTTCTGGCGTTCTTTGGCTTCCTCTTTTTCCCACGCTTCTTTTAATTTTTTGATAGTTGTCCTGGTGATCATGCACTCATCTTTGTGTTGATACTTTAAAGGTTTGCTCCCGACCATGGTTTTGCAAGGCTGCTCATCTTGATGTTGCAGTTAATGTAATGTGAAGAAATGACCAGACAGAGGACCTCAGTTCTTTGCCAATACGTTAGGAAAGAAGGGGAAGGGAGTCAGAACATGTATTACATTGATAAAGATAAAGATCCTTATACATTCTCCATCACCTTATTTCTTGTTTCCACAATTCTATTCTTTTCATCAAAACAGATCACGAATCTCTCGAATATATCTTTTCTCCCAATTATGTCAAATCAAATTCCTAATTGTCTAGAGAATCCTATTTCAGCCTCAAATTCTGTTTCTGAAAATGTAACAGGAATTCTGTGAAAGTATACTGCAATCAATGAACCATCTCCGACAGTTATGAACTCTTTTCTTCCGCAATAAATTTCCAAATCCAGGACTTTCAAAACATCTGAGTGAAAGATAGTATAACTCGCTCCAGAGTCAAGGTATGCCAGAAATCCCACCCATTCTGTTCCCTTTAACTCAATGGGGACAAGTGGTAGAAACTTTCCTCTGAAATTTGCGTATTCAAACCTCATAAGAGAGTCACCGTTTCCTCTTCTGTAGGAATATAAACTAATGAGACTTTTTTGTCTGGATATTTATCCTTTGCTTTCTTGTAGGCTTCAAACTCACTCGTACCTGACGACACAATTTCATCGTCCACGAGTGCTAAGTACTCTCCAGGATGTTTTTCCATGAGTTCATCCATGTGAGAAAGCCATTTCGTCATTATACTTTCTTCTCTTATATCTTTTTAAAGGTTGGTGAGGGATGTTATTCTGCACTCTCACATCACTAAGCTTACAGAAATATCCTTACTTTTATTCACTATGACCCCATAAAACTAGAAAATACCACTGTGTCGCGACCATGTGAACCCTTGCCAACATCTGATGCTTCCCGAAAAATTTATAAAGCTGCACACCCCAAGAAGTGTAAAAAAGGAGGTGATCAAATGGAACCCAGAATTGAAGACTACGTAGACTCTACCTGTGTGGCCTCCACCGGCGGCGGTGGCGGAGTATTCATGGAAGTAGCATAACCTTTTGTAGGTAAGATGCATCCATTCTTTTTTTCTTTTTTGACATTTCAATTCGAGATTCAAATCCAGGATTATCAGACTCAAGTGAAACTGAGACTGATTTCAGCTATTAATTGCTCTGATTCTACTTAGTTATGTTATTTGCGCTGCAGCATACCATATGAAGAGGAATTGAAGTGTGTGGTCAAAATGATTGAAAAATGAAGAGTTCTACACAAAGCGGATGAAGTGAAATTCAAACAGTGCGTTAAGAGATGGAGAAGAGATGCTCAACCCTGAAAAAACCTTATAAGCAAGATCAAGTATTACAGATTATGTCAGGTACTGCAGAAAGCACGAAGAGAACGTATCTCATACGGGTGCTGAAAGCCCTCTTTTTCCTCCTCTTGATAGCAGCCAGTTTTATCATCATCGGGAGAACTGATTACTGGCAGGGCTGGGTCTTCAGCATGGTCACTTTCACCATTATAGTGGTCACGTCTGTAGTGTTTTTTAAAAAGACTGATCTCTTGAAAGAACGGGATAAATTCGTAAGAGAAGGAAAATGGTGGGATAAGATATTTGCAGCGCTTCTTATACCGTCGTTTCTTGTTCTCGTTGGTGTTGCGTTTTTGGATGCGGGACGATTCCATTGGTCTGCAGAATTACCTGTTTTTTCTTATGTAATATCTTATATAGTGTATGTCTTCTCATACTTTATTATTTTCTGGGCTATGTGGGTGAATAAGTTCTTTTCTACTGTGGTGCGCATTCAGACAGAGAGGGGACATGAAGTCATCCAGAGTGGACCGTATCGTTTGGTGAGGCATCCCGGGTACACGGGATTCATTTTGTTGGTGGTGAGTACCTCCCTGGTGCTCGGCTCTTTGTGGGCGTTAGTTCCAGCAGGTGTTATGGTGGGTTTGTTAGTTATACGGACATACCTGGAGGATGAAACGCTGCAGAAAGAGCTGGCAGGTTATGCTGAATACGCTGAGAAGGTGAAGTATCGGCTCTTGCCGGGTGCATGGTGAATGAGATTTGAAACGTGGAGATTAAACGTGACTGGGTTGAGGTATGAGTGAGTATGCTTCTTGTGAGTTCTTCTTCATCCATTCTTACCTCTTTCGTCTTCTCAATGGCCTCCTTTGCTGATGTTTCATCATGAATGTTGTTGTTCCTATTTAAAGAGTTGATCAGTTCCCTTTGAAATAACCCTACAATGATTTTGCAGTCGAGACCAAAAGAACTGAAGAGAGCACTCTCTACAACATCATAACCTTTATAAGACTCCACGTATGAGTGGGGTAGAAAGGAGGTGAACAAATGGAACCCAGAATTGAGAACTACACGGACTCTACCTGTGTGGCTTCCACCGGCGGCGGGGGCGGCCTCATAATGGAATAAATCTCGAAAATAGTGAAACATTCCATTTTTTTTCTTTTACAGACATTTTTTTATTTTAGAACGAATTTTCTGTTTTTATTTTTTCATGTTATGTTGAATTGTACAAAAATTTTACAGATGATTGTCAATTACTCAGAGCTACCGCAATATTTATAAAGCTGCACAGCATAGGGGGGGTAAAAAAAGGAGGTGAACAAATGGAACCCAGAATTGAGAACTACACGGACTCTACGTGTGTGGCTTCCACCGGTGGAGGTAAAATATTTATGGAAGTAGCATAAGTGGCCATAAGTAAGATGCACCTATTCTTTTTTTCTTTTTTAGCATTTCAATTCAAGGCCATGATCCAGTTTAATTTGATGTAATCATTTTCTCCAATCTTCACTCTCCAACTTTATCAAAGCTGCATTACTTACCGTCTCATACACTTTTGCCAACAAAAAACTTATATTTTCCTTCTCAATTGTAAATGGAGCATCTCCCACCCTCTTGAGAACTACATTCACCTCAGGCTTTACCGGATTTGTCACAAAAGAGGTCAACTCCTCACCCGCCACCCAAAAGGTTTTGAGGCACTCCTCGAGGGGTAACACCTCTTCATCAACCTCAGATGTTATACCTTCCTCGTGTATTTTCCCTCTTTTTTCCCTCAAGACCTTAACAATCTCTTCTTTGGTTCGACCACGCAGCTCAAAAATTAAAAACGGATCTTCATCAAATTTCTCTGCCAGCAGTAAGTAGACGGCAGCAATGTGCTTACAGGGATTGGCCCAATCAGGACACGAACAATAGGTATCAAGCTCTTCTTCTGATTCAGGAAACAAAGACGAACCTGCATCATCAAAAGCCTCCTCAATACTTTGAGGCATCTCCCCTGAGAGTAGTTTTGCCGCAAACAAGGCCTGAGAACTCATGACCTCCGTCACCTTCTCCCACCCTTTGTCTGTTATTACTGGCAATTTAATCCTCACTGAGTATGGTCTATCCTCTGTCCCCTGAACCCTGGCATAAACTACGCCCTTTTTCACTTTCAGGGAGACTACCTGCCCCCTCCTCGCATAAGAACGGCCTCGATTCAGCCTTTCTCCCATTTCAAAGGATTCCAGCACTTTAACCCATCTCTTAGACCACCACGTCTCACCAATGTCTCCCCGCTGACTTTTGGCCTTGATACCCTTCACTGCCTTCGGCGGCTTCCTCGGATAGTACCAGCCCACCTACTCACCTCCCAGAGCATCGGTACTCATGGAGAATAACTCCCGCAACTGGTCTGCAGACATCTCCGTGATCCACCCCTCACCACTCCCCACAATGGTGTCTGCAAGCTCTTTTTTCTTCTCAATCAATGTATCAATTCTCTCCTCCACTGTTCCAATAGTCACAAACTTGTGAACTTGCACGTTCTTTGTCTGTCCGATTCTGAAGGCCCGATCTGTGGCCTGGTTCTCTACTGCAGGATTCCACCACCTGTCAAAATGAAAGACGTGATTTGCAGCCGTCAGATTTAACCCAAAACCGCCTGCTTTCAATGATAAAACAAATAAGGGCACTTTCTCACCCTGAAATCTCTCAACCATCTCGTCCCTCTTCTTCTTACTCGTCCCCCCATGCAGAAACAAGGTCTCGCAACCCAGCTTCTCCTGCAAATATTCGTGCAGCATCCCTCCCATTTCGGCAAACTGGGTGAAAATGAGAGCTTTATCGCCCTCAGATAACGCTTCCTCCAGCATCTCCTCCATACGAGAGAGTTTACCCGAACGACCCGGTAATTTACTCTTGTTATGCAGGAACAGAGCTGGATGGTTACAGATTTGCTTAATCTTCATCAAGGTGGCTAGAACTAATCCCTTTCTCTCAATACCTTCGGAATTCTCAATTTTTTCCATCATTTCCTGGACCACAGCCTCGTACAGGGTTGCCTGCTCTTTCGTTAAATTGCAAAACACTTTCATCTCCATCTTCTCAGGCAGATCCTGTATAATCGTTCTGTCCGTCTTCAATCGACGCAAGACAAAGGGTTGTATCATTTTTTTCAACATCTCTGCCCTCTTACTGTTGCGGTGTCTCTCAATGGGAACAGCATAGAAGGTTTGAAAATCTTTTTCTGAACGTAAATAACCTTTGTTGAGAAAATCCATTATAGACCACAACTCAGACAATCGGTTCTCCACCGGAGTCCCTGTTAACGCAATCTTTTTCCCTGCTCTTATCCTCTTTATGGCCTGTGTCTGTTTTGCCCAAGGGTTTTTTATGTTCTGGGCCTCATCCACGATAACACGCTCCCATTCCACGGGATAAAGGTATTTCTCATCTCGATTCACCAGAGAGTAGGTGGTGATCACAATATCATATTTTTTAACCTCTTCCTGAAAAGAATCAGACAATCGATCCGTCCCATGATGCACCATCACTCTCAGAGAGGGTGCGAACCGTTCAATTTCTCTCTGCCAGTTCCCCACGACAGACATGGGACATATTACTAACGTCGGGGCTGTGTCATTTTCTCGTTCACGCAAAAGTAATGCAATCACCTCTATCGTCTTTCCTAACCCCATATCGTCTGCCAGGCACGCTCCCAATCCAAAGGTGTTCAAAAATGTTAGCCAGGACACACCCTTCACCTGATAAGGACGTAGATCACCTTTAAATGTTTCAGGAGGTTCCACTAACGTCATTTTACTGGTCAACCCCTCCAGAATCATTTTGACCTCTTTTTCTCCCTCTACGTCCACCACGGGTAACCCCACCTCAGACTGCTCCTGCCCCAGCCCCAGTCGCAGCGCATCCCCCAAAGTCATTTCCCCTCCGTGCTTTTTCTTGAAGAATTGAATAGCCTTCTCGATCTCTTCAGGACGCAGTTCAACCCACTGCCCCCGCGTCTTCACCAAAGGTGTTTTCAACTGCACCAGTTCTTCAAAATCCTCCAAAGACAAGGTCTCATCTCCTAAAGCCACCCTCCAGTCATACTCCAAAATACTGTTCAGCCCGAAGAGCCCCAGACTCTTCTGAGGCCTCACCTTTAATTTGACTCCTAATCGTGCCTGCGGTTTCTGCCACCACGCAGGTAGTAAAACGCCAAACCCACTCTGTTCCAAAAGAGGAGCAGCTTCCCGTAAATACGTGTACGCTTCACCACTTGTTAACGTCATCGTAGAGGGATGTGCTGTTTTCAGACTCTCCTCAATTGAAGCGTACAACCGCGAAGCTTTTCCTAATCCTGTCAGGAAAAGTTCCTGCGGGTTTTCGCATCTCCGTTTCAGAAAGGTGACTCCCTCAGAAGCTTTCCAGATCTGGGATGCAGGTATTAAGACAGTGGGATCATCGTGAGCTTGGAGAAAGTAGTTGATGACCCACTTCCCACCATTATCATCGGGCGGGTCAAGCTTGAAACAGATGCGAAAAGGGGATGAATCGGGTTTAATCTGATTGAGCCACGTTTCAATCTCGTTTGAAAAAGCCTTCAGTTCTCTTGGAGAACCTGAAAGTTGCGAGTTATCACTCGAGAGTGCGCGTAAGAACTGCTCAGGCAGAGAGGTGGGGCTGTAAGATAGGACGTGTCCAGCAGTCTTTCGGACAAAGGCATCTGCAGTTTTGTTAACAAAATCGGTGACCAGTTCAGAAGGTAGTTCAGAAGAAAGTGCGCGACACACAGGCGGCATCATCAGTGAGAGTACGTGTATTCTCTCCTCATCTTCACCGTCTACGACTGTTTCCCACACTGCCTGGTAGGTCTCTTGGAATTTTACCGTGGGTATGAAGCACTGCCTCGTCACTAATTCTATTGAAAACCGGGCAGCCTCAATCCAGAACTGCAGCGAACTGCCGAAACGAACACCAGAGGGGGAATGAACAGGCAGTGACAGCAGAAAATCCAGGGCAGCATAGGGTTCCAGAATGACGGTAGGAACATCCCACCACCTCAAAGTCATTTTTTCGTCATCCCGTTCTGTCATGAGCTCTGGAGAAGGTACTGGTCCCCTGGAGGTAGAGGGCAAGAGAATCCTCAACGTCCCGAGAGATGCGCTCTCGAGGTCTGAAAGGTTGTCTACTGCCAGCAGCAAATGGTGGTTGAGCGCAAAAGGATGCGGCAGCTCTTTCCGCTGGTTACGCTGGGGGACCTCGAAGGAGGATTCTGCCCAGAGGTGGAGCTTGCCTGCTTCTTTATTCCACAGTGCATGGAGGACTATCATGTGATCCCTTTTTAACAGGACTTGTGGCGCACACAAAACTGTGTCAGCAGCACAGCTTTGTTACATAGGTTTAAATTCTTATCGATTCCACAAGTGATCACGTCATCACGACAGCACTAGGTGCGTGTGTACCCTTTGGTATGAGAGCATTTTATCAGAAACTTTCGGAATGACTGAGTTGGATCACAATTTTGGGCCGGGGACACTGCGGGTCGATGGCAAGAATGTACGTAGTGCCATCAGCTCGAGCTGACAAAGGTTTTTAAACATGCCCCACGAAGGTATGGCAATGGAATTTGAGGACTTTGAGCTTCTCATCCAAAAGAGGGATGGGGATTTCATCGGTTCACTGACAAAATCACCAGCAGGAAGAGCTGAGGCCACCTTTACCTTTCATGATGAAGATTTGAAGAAGATTGAAATTCTTTACAATCTCATCTTTGCTGATGACTACGACGAGGTGAAAAATGAGAAATACTCGCGAGAATTAGGTTCAATGCTGTTTCAAAAATTGTTTTCTGGCAGTATCAAGAACAGATTTCATGAAAGCCTCGGTGCAGTAAAGGTCCAGGGCAAGGGATTGAGAATAAAGCTCACATTCCAGGAAGAGCTCCAGGTGCTCCCGTGGGAATTCCTGTATGATGAGGAAAAACAGCTCTTCTTATCCAGGTCCTCCATGACAGTGCTGGCGCGGGTTCCAGAAGTGCCTCTTCCACCAGGGCATGTTTCAGTGAACCCTCCCTTGAAGATTTTGATAGCCATATCACACCCTTTGAGCCTTCTGGGAACAGGTGATGAGTTTGATGTAGAAAACCAGAGACATGTCATGAAAAAAGCTGTGGAAGGTCTCTCAACCCAGAAAAAGATTTACTATGAATTCCTTGACGCTCTCACTGTTGAGAATCTCACAGAAAAACTCAGAAAAGGTTTTGATGTCCTCCACTTCATCGGACACGGAACTATAGGAGGGCTCCTCATTGAAGATGAGAAGGGGGGCTCCTACGAGATAGCTTCTCCAAAATTTGCAGAACTTTTAGAAGGAAAAGGGTTACACCTCGTCCTCTTGGAATCCTGCTGGTCTTCTGCAGGACAGAAATTCACAGGAGTTGCCCAGAGATTATTGTTGGCAAGTGTCCCTGCAGTCATTGCCATGCAGTGCCCCATCCTGGTCAGATCAGCAGAAATCTTCTTTTCAGAATTCTACAAGTGCGTGGCTGCAGGGTTTGCTGTCGACGAATCAGTGGCTGAAGCCCGCAAGTGTATGTACGCCAGCCCCCACCAGAACTGCCTGGACTGGGCCACCCCCACCCTCTACATGAATGCACCTGATGGTGTGCTCTTCTCTCTTGGAGAAGCTGCACCTCTTCCAGAAAGACATGACCTCATAGAATTGTACACTGCCTCAGATTTTGTAGGGAGAAAAGAGGAGATCTGGAGAATAAAGAAGGCTTTATCCAGTGAAAAACGGGTCATCATGAGATCGGAAATATCCACTTTCTGAGAGGGGACTATGAGAAGGCTTTGGAAAAGTATGGGGAGAGCTTGAAGATTTCTGAGGAGCTAAAAGACAAGAGGGGAATTGCTGCAAGCTTGCATCAGATTGGAATGATTCATCAGGACAGAGGGGAGTATGAGAAGGCTTTGGAAAAGTATGAGGAGAGCTTGAAGATAGAAGAGGAGCTAAAAGACAAGAGGGGAATTGCTGCAAGCTTGCATCAGATTGGAATGATTCATCAGGACAGAGGGGAGTATGAGAAGGCTTTGGAAAAGTGTGAGGAGAGCTTGAAGATAAAAGAGGAGCTAAAAGACAAGAGTGGAATTGCTGCAAGCTTGCATCAGATTGGAATGATTCATCAGCACAGAGGGGAGTATGAGAAGGCTTTGGAAAAGTATGAGGAGAGCTTGAAGATAGAAGAGGAGCTAAAAGATAAGAGGGGAATTGCTGCAAGCTTGGGTCAGATTGGAATAATTCATCAGGACAGAGGTGAGTATGAGAAGGCTTTGGAAAAGTATGAGGAGAGCTTGAAGATAGAAGAGGAGCTAAAAGATAAGAGGGGAATTGCTATAAGCTTGGGTCAGATTGGAATGATCAAAAACCTCCAAGGACAAAAGAAACAAGGTCTAAAGAACCTGTTGATTTCCCATGCAATTTTTAATGCATTAGGTGTCCCTGAGAAAAAAATTGTTGAAAAAAGCTTGAATAAATTCATCCAAGACGTTGGTGAAAAAGAATTCGAGAAACTATCAAAAGAAGTAGAATCAGAAGTGAAAACACAACTCCAGAAATTAGGAATACCTCCATGACCAGTTTCGAACCACTCGTTCATTCTGTGTCATCCCAGAGATTCCTCATCCCGTAGATAATAGATAGATGAACCCAACCCTCATAACTCCAACAATGGTAACCCATCATGAAAAAAGTGATTTCCCACATTGTCTACTTCATTTCATCTTCCACCCTTCATGCGTGCACGAACGTTGCCGTGCACGCTGACCACATCTTTTATGGTATGAACTTCGATCATTCCCCATCCCCGGAAATGATGTTCTGCGTTGAAACTGCTGGAGATATACCAGTCTTTAACATGCGTTTCAACCGAGGGAATTACTTCGCCTCCACCGTCACCATGAACAGTAAAGAGTTATTCTGTAACCTCCAGGAATTATACCCTCAAAGAGCTCCGCAACCCCTCCACCAGGGAGAACTATACATCACAAACTGTTCTACCAGGCAACCACTATAAAAACTTGTGGGGCTGATTCTTTCCATATATTCGCAGTTCCTTGGTTTTACTGTCACCAATTTGTGTATATCCAGTACCTCTGCAAGTACTTTTTTTGTACTTACCCGAAATTTTTGCACATTCTCTCCTTTGTTGTTAGTTACTGGTGTAATATGGGTTACATTACGTTATTTTGAACTCCTCAGTTATCCCCCTTGGCCAACCTATCTTGGTCGGTCATCATTGTAAATTGGCAAGCATAAAATAGAATAATTCCCTTGGAAAAGACATTTTACATCAATTTCCTCAACTTAAAACTCATATATCCCTCCATTCCTATGATAACATGGTCAATAACTTCGATTCCCATCACTTCACCGCATAAACAAAGCTCTCTCGTCAATAAGATGTCATGATCGAATGGAGTGGGATCACCGGAAGGGTGGTTATGGATATTGATGGAGATATTGTAGTTGAAGGGTTCCGTTCCGATTACCATGTAACCTATGCTCCGAACCATTCATGGGAGACGGCTATTGAGAAAATCCACAGAAAGATAGAACTGTTCGATCCTCGAGATTATGAACCGAAGGGATACATAAAAACGCATTTTGATGAAACAGCAACGTGGGATTCAGAGTTCGAAATGTTGTACAGGGAATACAAATATAATTTGAGGAAGAAAGAGACACCATTAAGAATGAAGTACCTTATTTCGGCTGGAAAGATGCAAAAATGGTACCAAAAGTTTCCTGAGTACTGTACGGTGATTACACGGTATTTCCCTGATGGGTTCTCAGCTTGTGACCCGCATATCTTCATGTTTGAAACTGAATATGAGGATTTCATTATTGATCTGTTCTCTGAGCTCCCTTCATCGTCTGTCTTCTTTAAGGTGTCAAATAAGTTGTTTTTATATGCGGATGTACCGAGGCACTTTATGAGGAGCATTGACCTTCACAAGGGTGTGAATAGATTGCACATACCTATTTTAGTGGAAAAATTAGTGGAAAAGGAAATCATTAAAAATGAAGGCGAAGAATACGCCATAATTGATTATTCTTGGGGAAAGGAGCTTTAACCTGGTGCACCTCCTCCTCCATCACTACCACCGCCACCGCAAGGAGTGGGAATGTCACCTGTGGAGTTTTCAGGGATATTGCCTTCCGAGAACCCTACAGTAGGAACAGTCTTTTCAACAATCTCCTCAGCCACAGCAAAAGTTCCAATTAGTAAGATTCCAACCAACAACAGAAAGATGAGCTGTTTCATTTTTCTTTCACCTCAACATACTTCACCACACAGTATTAAAAATGTTTGGATTGGGTGTTGATCTGGTTACTTTTAAAGGGGATGAGAAGTGTTCAAAAATTTTAGATAGAGAGATACAAAACTTAGTGCGGCCCTCCCGGGAAGAGGTAAGAATTGTGCGAGACCATGGAAAACCTTAAAACTGTGTGCAAAACAGTAAGGTAGATACAAGCAACTACAACCAAGGGATGCGCATGGTCACAAAAGGTAACACAAGACCAATAGAGGCTTGGCTCCAACCTGGCGATATCACAGCCAGAGATCTCGATGTGAAAACGTTAGAGAACTGGCTCTGGGAAGCTGCCTGCAAGATCAGAGGAGAAATTGATGCACCCAAGTACAAACAATAGATTGATATTTGACATTTCCGTGTTGGAAGAGCCATATGATGTTCGGCTGAGAGTTATCCTTCATGAACTTCTGCATTTAAGGTATCCCAACCACGGAAAGATGTTCACTACACTCCTTAATTCGTATT
>JADDYB010000055.1_pt1 | contig 32518 bp, 27 predicted proteins | sample 8641941 | NCBI WGS metagenome assembly JADDYB01 (sample SAMN16275377, study PRJNA637457) | freshwater sediment metagenome | isolation source: Lake Kineret sediment | place: Israel: Lake Kineret | collected 2013
ACGCCTTCAGGGCCCACCTGAGCGACTACTCGCAGCTGGGAAGGTACTCGACGGAGGACCTCCAGATGTGGGGCGTCTGGCTCGTCTACGGGACGGCACTGGGCGTTGGGGACAAGGTGGCGAAGGCCATGCAGGACCTCAACGTAAAGCTCGAGTCGGCGGTGGTGGCCACGGCCGCTCGTACGCACTTCCACCCCATGATGACTGCCCGCTCTGTGTCAACGGGTGGTGGAGGAGGCCGCGGTAGGGGAGGAGGCGGCCGCAGGTGAGCCTATGGGCGGTGAGGGTGAAATGGTGGAGTATGGGAAGTGGCTAAGAATAATGTGGGGGCTCATCTGATTGCCGAGCTTGGCTGAGCTTGTGGGCAAGTACCTCTTCGGCGTGCTCTGCGTCGGCGTGGGTCTGCTCATCCTGGCCTCAGGGGACCTGTTCCCGGGCGCAATCAACCCTCAGGCCACCCCTGTCGGGTTCGTGCTGTTGCTGATGGGGGCGATAGCCCTCTTCCCCCGGCAGTACATGAGCCTGGTTAACCCAAGGCTCGGGAACCTGACCGGCGAACTGGTCAACCACCTCAACCAGATCGGGGTGAAGGCGACGGAGATCAAGCCTGACAGTCCGGAAGCAATCAAGCGCGGGGCCAAGGTCTTCAGCAACGACCCGCTGGACGCCCCGCCGTGGGGAGCGATAAAGATTGAAGGCAGGAACATCGAGTTCGTCGAGCCCCTCGTCATGAACCTGCCCGGCGGCGGAGGCGGAAAAGGTAAGCGCAGAGAGGACGCGATTAAAGTCACCATCAGCTACCTGCTTCGAGCCAGGATCGATGACGAGGCTGACTTCACAGCTACAAGCGGCCCTAGCTGGGAGGGCGGTAGGCTGGCGGACACGCTCAACGCGGACGAGGAGCTGAAGCAGATGCTGGAGGGCCTCAGGCTGCTCCGCATCCGCGTCAAGGAGAACATGGTGGACTCGTACGTTTCCATATCCCCGCTCGAGAGGGGTAGCCTGTCTGGGGGCTCGGTGGTCAAGACGTTTGGCCTGCACGATTTCCCCAGCGCCGAGGAGTTCGCCGTGTACGATAGGATCGCGGGACACGTGAAGAGCATGACAGGGGATGTACCAGATGAGTGAGCAGCCGAAGTACGGGCCTGCGCTCATAGTATCCATCCTGAGGGCGGCGGGTAAGCCCCTGACCACGAGGCAGCTGCAGGAGGAGGTCCAGAGGCTGGTCCCGCACTGCGTGTCCTCTAACGTGGTGGTGCTGAACCTGATGAGAGTCAGCGGGGCGATCAAGGGTAAGCGTACCGAGGGTGAATCCTGGGTCTGGTGGGTCGAGGACAAGGAGAGTAGTTGAGCTCAGCCGCTGTCAGGCTTCAGCGACTTCTGGTATGACGCTGCGCCCGATCTCCGTGACGGGCCGTACCTCGTGGGAACTGAGTACGTTCAGTATCAATGTATAAATGTTGATAGGTTGTTGGCGCCCCGGGGAAGACTCGAACTTCCGACCCCCTGATTAACAGTCAGGTGCTCTACCTACTGAGCTACCGAGGCATTTTTCGATCCTTATCCAGTTCCTCCAGTAAGAGGCTTCTCACCTGCTCAGGCTTGGCCCGAGCCTTCACCCGCCTGAGCACTTGGCCTATCAGGTACTCCATGGCCTTCACCCTACCCTGAGCGTAGTCCTCCGCGGCCCGCGGGTACTCCGCCACCACCGTGGCCACCACGGGCCGCAGCTCCTCCGGCCCCATGAGGCCCAGGCCCCTCCGCTCCACCAGCACACGCGGTGACTCCCCCGTCTCCACGTACTCCTTCACCAGCTCCTTGGCCAGCCGCTCTGAGATGACCCCCTCGTCTATCAGCTCCAGGAGCTCCACGAAGGTTCGGGGCTCCACCCTGCTCTCCCTGATGTCAACCCCCATGTAGTTGAGGCTCTTCATCAGGTACGTCACCAGCCACGACGCAACCTTAGCCGGGTTAAGGTAAAGGGCGCAGCTCTCCTCGTAGAACCGGCTCATGGCCAGCCCAGCGTTCACTATAACGCCGGCCTGGAACCCACTTATCCCATACTGCTCGACGAATCGCTTGATCCTCATGTCGGGGAGCTCCGGCATCCGCGAGGCGATCTCCGCTACCCACTCTGGCCCCAGGTTGATGCGCACCAGGTCAGGCTCCACGATGTACCCGTAGTCGTCCTCCATCTCCTTCTTCCTGAGGCTCACCGTAGCACCCGTCGCGGCGTCGAAGTGCCTGGTCTCCCGGCTCACGTCCAGGCCCATGGCCTGGGCGCTACGCTGCCGCACAACCTCGTAGCTGAGCGCCCTCTCCACGTTCCTGAACCCGGTGATGTTCTTCACCTCTACCCGGCTCCCCCCCTCCACGCTCACGTTGGCGTCCACCCTGAGCGAGCCCTCACCCGAGGGATTATAAACGCCGAGGTGGTCCAGGACCAGGCCCAGCTTCTCAAGGAAGGCCCGCGCCTCGCCGGTGTCCCCGATGTCAGGCTCAGTCACGATCTCCACCAGAGGCACCCCAGCCCGGTTATAATCTATCAACGTGTACCGGGCCTCCGTGATGCCTCCGCCCACGTGAACCAGCTTCGCAGGGTCCTCCTCCAGGTGGACGCGCCTTATCCTGATCCGCCTGTCGCCGAGCTGCAGGTGGCCGCTCTTCGCCAGGGGCTCGTCGTACTGGGTGATCTGGAAGTTCTTGGGCATGTCCGGGTAGAAGTAGCTCTTCCTGCTGAACCTGACGTGCGGCGCCAAGGAACAGTCCAGAGCCAGGGCTACGAAGACGCCCTGCTCTATCGCCCTCCTGTTCACCGCGGGCTTGCTCCCAGGGTACCCCATGCACACCGGGCACACGTTCACGTTGGGCTCCGCCTCCCCCGTGGGGCACCCGCAGAACAGCTTCGACGCCGTCGCCAGGTGCACGTGCACCTCCAGCCCGATGGTCGCCTCCATCAGGAAGCCTCCACGGCGCTCGCCGCCCTTATCACAAGGTCCTCCCGCATGTGGTCCGCCATCAGGTGCAGCCCCACGGGCAGCCCGCCGCACGAGCCGCACGGCACGCTCACCATGGGGATCCCCGCCAGGTTGGGCGCCACAGTCAGCACGTCCATCATGTAGTGCTGCAGCGGCTCCAGGGCGGCGATCTCCTCGAACCTTGGCGCCACCACGGGCATCGTCGGCGCCGCCAGTACGTCCACCCCCTGGAAGGCCCTTTTGAAGTCCCCGATGACCAGCGTCCGCACCCTCAGAGCCTTTAGGTAGTAGGCGTCCCTGTAACCCGCCATCCTCGTGTAAGTCCCCAGGATGATGCGGCGTTTCGCCTCCTCCCCGAACCCGGCCGACCTGACCCTTGAGAAGTGCTCGTCGAAGCCCCCGTCCACCTCGGGCTGCAGCCCGTACCTGAGGCCGCTGAACCGGGCCAGGTTGGTGCTGGCCTCGGCCATGGCCACCACGTAGTAGCTGCTGAGGCTGACCCCCGTGTGGGGGAGGCTCACCTCCGACACCCTGGCCCCCAGGCCCTCCAGCCTCTTGATCCCATCCCATACTCGGTCGGAGACGCGGGGGTCCACGCCCTCGCCGAAGTACTCGCGGGGCACCCCCACCCTCAAGCCCTCCACGCCCAAATCCACGCATTGCGTGTAGTCGGTCGGGGGTTCCTGGATGGCAGTGGAGTCGCGCCCGTCGGGGCCGCTTATGACGGAGAGGGCCAGGGCCGCCTCCCGCACCGTACCCGCCATGCACCCCACCTTGTCCAGACTGTTGGCGTAGTCGATGAGGCCCCACCTGCTCACCCTCCCGTAGGTCGGGGTCACCCCCACGACGCCGCAGAAGGCGGCCGGGCAGCTGATGCTGCCCCCAGTGGACTCCGACAGCGCCAGGTGCGGGAAGTCGGCTGCCGCGGTCAGGGCCGCGGCCCCGCCTGAGCTGCCCCCAGCGCTCCTCTCCGCGTCATGCGGGTTGAGGGGCACCTTGAAGGGCGTGTTCACGTTGAAGGTGCCGAAACCGAACTCGTCCATGGTGGTCTTCCCGAGGACCACGGCGCCCTCCCCCTTGCATCTGGCGACGGCCGTTGCGTCGAACGGCGGCACGTACCCCTCAAGTATCCGGGACCCGGCCGTGGCCGGCATCCCAGAGACGCACAGGTTGTCCTTCACAGACACGCTGTAGCCTGCGAGCCGCCCCTCCCCGCCGGGCTCACCCGGGTCGGCGAGGTGGTTGAACACCCTGAGCCTCTCGTCTATGAGCCGAGCCTGCTGGAACGCGCTCAAGTGATCCTCGGCCCCCTGAAGTGCCTGCCCTCAATGTGCCGCGAGTTGGCGAAGGGGTCCCACTCCCAGCGCACGGGCTCGTCGCCCCTCGACGCGTCCTCCAGGGGTACCGGGTGGTAGCTGGGCTCGACGCCCGACGTGTCCACGGCGTCGAGCTCCGAGAACGCGTCAAGCACGATCTTCAGCTGCCCCGCGAACCTTTCCAGCTCTTCGTCCGTGAGCCGCAGCCTCGCGTGCTCGGCGACGCGGCGGACGGCGTCCCTGTCTATGCTGGACAGAGCTGCACGCCTCCCTGGAGCGATATAAACCTGCTAAGCCGCAGAGGTGAAACACGCGCCCCGATTAAAGTACTCACCCAGCAACGCTTTCACCTCGACGCCACGGATACAGCCGGAAGCTTATATAAGACTTGTTGTGCGCACACATTAAATACAGTCGCGGGATCGATCCAACCATGGACGCGTCCGAGGCAAGGGCCAGGATAAGGGAGAGCATAGGGTTCCTTGAAGGCTACAGGGGCTTCAGCCCCATAGTGGATGACGCAATAGAGTCTCTAAGGGTCATGGACGAGTGTGTAGCTGAGCCCACCCCCGAGAAGATGCTGGACTCCAGGCGCAGACTATCCAGGCTGGTCCAGGACATCGGTCCATACAGGGGCTTCGTCCCATCCCTGTCAGAAAACCTGGACGCCCTGGTCAGGTGGTTCGAGGAAGCCGGCGCTTGAATGGGCTCCTGCCGCTGACGCACTGAATGCATATCTGTTCACGGGGCAGACCAACAGCGTCCAGGACGCTCTCCTCGCTGTTGTACATCACCTTGTGGATGCTGGGCAGTCCCCGGGCCACCAGGTCCCCTACCTCCTCCAGGCTCCTGCCATTGTAGGGCTTGGCCGCTAGCGGCTTGTCCGGCGAGTCGCTGAAGCAGGTGTGTAATATGGGAGCGTAGCTCACCAGGAAGTCCACCTCCCTGGCCCCCGCCTTCAGCAGGTTCTGGGCTATGCTCTCGCTGACTGTACCGCGGACGATACTGTCGTCCGTGATGACCACGCGTTTGCCCTCAACCGTCTCCCGGATGATGTTGTGCTTAAGGTCCGACGCTATCTTCCTGTACCACGCGTCGTCTATGATATAGGTGCGGCCCATGTACGCGTTCTTGATGACGCCCTCGTCGGCGGTCACGCCCAGGGCCTCCGCGACGCCTGTGCAGACTGAACGCCCCGAGTCGGGCACAGGTATCACGACCAGGTCCCCGGGCTTGCCATCCTCTGTGCCGTACAGCCTCTTCAGCCCGTGGGTCTCGACCAGGGCGTGGCCGAGCCTCTTCCTCACCATGTGTACGGTCTGGCCCTCTATGACGCTGTCGGGCCTCCCGAAGTAGACCCACTCGAAGACGCAGTGGGCCCTACGGGGCTCCAGGACCTGCGTCTCGTGGATGCCCGAGTCGTCTACGACGATCATCGAGCCGGGGACCACGTCGCGCCTATCCGCGAAGCTTTCACCCATGTTCTCCATCACGTCCATGGGTGCGGACTCGCTGGCCACGTAGAAGCCGCCGCCGTTCACCGCCACGTAGAGTGGCCTGACGCCCCTCTCGTCTCGAGCCACAACCAGGGAGCTGCTCTGCCGCTCCCTGTCCCAGACGGCGGCAACCAGACTGTAGTAACCGTCCCTGTGGCTCCTCATGGCCTCGGCGAGGACTTCCGGGAACTCCTTTCCTTGGCCCAGGAGGCCGAGGAGGGTGTTCTTGATCACCTCCTCACTGAGGCCGCCCTCCCTCGGGATGTACCCGTCCAGAGCCAGACTGAACGCGTACCTCCCATCCGATTTGCACTCCAGGGGCGGGTACACGTTGTCGGCGTTCTCCCCGCTGGCGCACCCGACAACGACGTAGTCGTCTGGGTGGATGAAACTCTTGTACCGCTCCTCGAAGACGTTGCTGACGAGGCCGCGACCCTTCCAGGTGCGGAGGCTGTGGCTGCTGGCCGTCGTGACGCCGCTGCTCTCCTGGCCCCTGTGCTGCACCCCGTACAGGATGTACAGGCTCTTGGTTGACGCGTCCTTCCTCGAGTGTACGCCGATTACGCCCTGCATGGCGAAAATTGACGGTGTTAACGGATATAAGGGGAACTGATGCATTATTGCATATTTATGCAAACTTGCTTGAAGTATTCAACTAGCGTGCAGGTTACCCGATGCTTATGCTGTCAGCCATCGTATAGGAACCGCCTGAGCCTGGACTCTATGAAGCCCCTGTAGAACTCCTCTGGCCTGTTCTCCTCGGAGCCCTGCACGTAGTCCTCGTAGATGGCGAGGGCTTCGGCGTCGCCCAGCTCCCTTAGAGCCCTGAGGATCTCCCCCTTGGATATGTCCCTGGCGCCGCCCACGACAGCGAGGAACCTGGCGGCCTCGCCGGCCTGCAGCTTCATCATCTCCGGGTTGCCCCTGAACCGCTCAAGGTTCCCCAGCATGGACTCGGCCCTCCACCTGGCGAGGCGGTAGGAGTCGAGGCGCGGGATCAGGGGCGCCACCTCCTCCCCGTACACAACCACATGGTGGTCCAAAAAGTCCCTCTGGTAGAAGGTGAGGAACTTGAATGGGTGGCCTTTGTTCAATGGGTCCCTGACCTCGTCCACCAGCGCCCATGGCAAGTCCACGAGCTTGGGGCGCAGATCCCTCGTCGCCCCCTCCAGGATGGCCTTCAGCTCCCTCATCGCCTCATCCGCGGGCCACCTGAGGACCGCGAGGAAGTCCAAGTCGCTTAGCCCGGGCACATAGTCGCCGCGGACGTATGAGCCGAAGAGCACAAGCGAGTAAAGGGCGTCCCTGAGGGACCCGTTGCCCTCGACGGCTTCCTCTATCCCCGCGGTGAACCCCAGGTCAGGCATAGTGTCCACCTCTACGCCAGCCTCATGGCCATCCATGGGCTCAGCATGTACGGGGTCAGGTAGCCCGGGATGTTGCTGAAGGGCAGCACCTCGGGCCTCAGAGAGATGCCCAGGGTGCCCGCCATGTAGTCGCGCCGCGCCTGAATCCTGTCCCACGCCTCGGGGTACCTGGACGCGAACTCGGCTCTGAGCTTGGAGTCTGCCAGTGCTACGCCGTCCTCCATGTTGGATGTGAAGTAGGGGGAGCCCGTCGCCGGGATGACGTCCACCTGGAGCGCCATGCCCGACCTGAGCCTGAGCCTGGAGCCCCTGTAGATGGGGCTGTGAAGCCACTCTTCTAGGCCGATGAGGTGACCGGGGTTCAGTTTGACGCCGAAGAACGGGTCACCGATCCTGTCATGAATCACCTTATGAAGGACCCCACCATCGACGCCTACACCCAGGTGGCTGTACCACTCGGCCACGGCCTCGAAGTAAGGGGCCACGAGCTTATCGACGTAGTCTCTGACTCCCCGGGGGAGCTGGGACTCGTCCTCCGCGGCCCAGCCGGCCCTGCATGTAAGGCCGCCCCAGACACCGTAGGCGGTCGTGAACGGGTCGCCGGCCTCGATGACGCGGCTGCTGGGGCTGGGCAGACCCATGAAGGCGCGGGGGCCGCTGCTGAGCATCAGGTGGCAGCTCAGAGGCATCCCCTTGAACCCCATGAGCTTTACTGCCTCGTACTCTGTCATGCCGGGCTCCAAGCCGAACACCACGTTCCTGACGGCCTGGCTGGTGTGGCTGGACGCGTACTCGAACATGGCCAACTGGTCCACCTCGTTAATGGCCCTGAGCCCCTCCGTGGGGTGCATGGCGAGGCTGTTGGCGTTCACCACGTTGCCGAAGCCTGTGATGCCCCGGAGGGCGTCCACCAGGTAGCTCGGAGCCTCGATCCAGTGGCCAGGGTCCTCTGCCTCCTGCGAGGTGAAGTACTTCCACCCTATGACGCCCACCCTGTCGCCCTCGTCTACACCGGCCTCCGCCAGTAGCTCCCTGATGGGCCTTGTCCCGGCGCGGTCCTGGCCCATGAGGCTTAGGCTCTGGTACAGCACCGGTCTTAGGCTGCCCCTGATGGGCGAGACGGGGAAGTAGCCGAGGCCCTCGTGACCTATCATCAGGGAGGCCGACCTCTGGAGTACATCTAAAACGAGTATGGACTCCTCGAACCGTGGGTCGTAGCCCGTCAGGTAGACTAGGTTGGCGCTGTGCTCCCTGTCCCCGTACACGACTAGGGCCTGGTAGCCCTCCTCCCCAGCCCTCTCGTACAGTCGGCTCATCCTATCGGCGTAGGTCTCCCCTCCTAATCTGGGCTCCACGGTGGACTCCCTGAACACGGGGAGCTCAAGCTCCGCCAGGGCCGCGCGGCGCATGGTGCATCGGTTTCAATAGCCCGCCGTCGTTATTTAGCTTAGGCGCTCCTGTTTTATCTGCCCGCGGGGATCATCCTTCAGCGATGGACCTCTACGTGGGCGTGGACAGCGGGACCCAGAGCACCAAGGCCCTAATCATGGACGCTGAGGGCGCAGTCCTCGTCAAGGCGTCCAAGCCGCACACCCTAATCGGAGGGCTCCCCCAGGGCCACATGGAACAGCGCCCTGAGGACTGGTGGATGGCCACCGTGGAATCCATAAGGGAGTGCCTCGCAGACCCCATGGTGGACGCATCCAAGGTGAAGGCCATAGGGGTCTCAGGGCAGCAGCACGGACTCGTCCCCCTGGCCGCCGATGGCCGGATCATCAGGCCGGCAAAGCTGTGGAACGACACCAGCACGGCTGCGGAGGCGCAGACCCTTATCGACAGACTGGGCGGACTTGAACGCGTCATCAGCCTCATAGGGAACGGCGTCCCCCCGGGGTTCACAGCATCAAAAATATTATGGCTGAAGACATATGAGCTCGAGAACTACCGCAGGCTCTCAACCGTTCTGCTGCCCCACGACTACATAAACTTCCGACTCACGGGAGCCAGGACCATGGAGTACGGCGACGCCTCCGGCACAGCCCTCATGGACGTGAGGAGCCGCAGGTGGAGCAGAGAGGCCGTGGAGGCCGTGGACCCTGGGCTCATGGAGAAGCTGCCCAAGCTCCAGCCATCGGACGAGCCCGTGGGCCACCTGTCAGCCGGGGCCTCGGAAGAGCTGGGGCTGAGCCGGGACGTGCTGGTCTCGGCGGGGGGAGGCGACAACATGATGGGTGCCATAGGCACAGGCAACACCAGACCGGGCGTCGTCACGGTCAGCCTCGGCACATCGGGCACCGTGTACGCTTTCTCCGAGAAGCCCGTCGTCGACCCCACCGGCGAGGTGGCGGCTTTCTGCGACTCGACCAACCACTGGCTGCCCTTGGTATGCACAATGAACGTCACCGTGGCCACTGACCTGGCCTGCAAGGCGTTCAGCCTCAGCTACGAGGGGCTGGAGGAGGCGGTTGAAAGCGTCCCCGCTGACTCAGACGGGCTCCTGTTTCTGCCGTACCTGACCGGCGAGAGGACCCCCAACATACCCGGCGGAAGGGGTGTCCTCTACGGGCTGACGCCCAGCAACTACGAGCCCCGGCACATAGCGAGAGCCACCGTGGAGGGGGTCACCCTGGGCCTCAACTACGGCCTTAACAGGCTCAGGGAACTGGGGGTGAACCCCGCCGAGATCAGGCTAACCGGCGGCGGCGCAAGAAACAAGGCGTGGAGAAGGGTGGCCGCAGATGTCTTCGACGCGGACGTAGTCACACTACAAGAGGAAGAGGGGGCCGCGTACGGCGCAGCCATTCAGGCCATTTGGTGCCACAGGAGGGCGCAGGGCGAGAGTGTGGCTGCGAGCGAGATCACCGACGAACTCATAAAGCTGGACGAGGACAGCAGGGTCCTCCCGAACCCCGTGAATGCTTCGAAGTATAAGAAAGTGCAGAGACGACACGACTCATTGATGGGAGTCCTAAGAGACTTCTTTAACACTTAATGTTTTTAAGGAAGCATGGGGTAGTCGTCTATTTTCTTGCGAAGCCAGTCTATGAAGAGGCAAAGTAAAAACATCCCGACTATGAGGATGATTACAGTAGTTAGGTCCTCGACGGAGGTGTTCAAGTACGAGTCCGACGTGCTCAACATTGACTCGCACCTACCACTATAACAGTTCTGCACGATTCCCACCCCCGCCCCGGAGAGAAGGGGGGTGACGCGGAGGAGCCTTGGAGCCGGTCCGACGCGGCCCCTTCCACCGCGGAGACTTCACCTGCTCCACGAAGAGACACGGTCCACCCGCCACACAGAATCACGGCGTGGAGTGCCTTATGTGAAAAAACGTAGGGGGGGTACCTCCAAATGACGTTTTTCTCAACCATTCGGCTGGTCGCCCGCCTCACGAGTAAAACCGAGCCATGTGCCTTGTGTGAAAAAGGTAGGGGGTATCATATTATGGTATTTTTTTCCATAATTAAACGAGATACCCGCTGAGGAGGCTGAAGACCACAGCACCAGATACGAAGATAATCCAAATCCTCTTCACATTCTACTCAGCCAACGTAACCTCACCAATGGTTAACCATTTAACACCAGAACGCCCACAACCAACCATGAGAGACCTGAGTCCTCAGAAGCAGCACAGAACACGGGAAGAGACTCTCACCCATTTCAAGTCCACCATCCTCAAGCCCCGGTACAGCGCTGGGGTCTGGTACTTCTACCCCGGCGGAGGCAGGTTCCATGAAGCCTACATCGACAAGGGCACCATAGAGGACACTCTAAACAAGGTCGCCTGGATGCACGACGAGGGCTACGTGGACTCCGGGTTCGCCGTGGAGGCACATTACCCCAACGAGGTCAACAAGGACAACCTCCACATGTACAGGAGCCTGGAGAAGGAGACCGGCGTCAGGCTCATCACAGCCATACCGTTCCTCTTCTACGACCGCCGCTACGAGTGGGGTAGTCTCAGCAACCCGGACCAGAAGATCAGGCAACACGCAATTGACCGCACCACCGAAGCCCTGGAACTCAACAGGGAGCTGGGCACAGAGTTCGCCGTGGTCTGGCCAGGCATCGACGGCTACGAGAACCCCTTCGGCCATGACTACTACGGCATGTGGGAGCGGTTCGAGGCCGGTCTGGCGGAGGCTATGGACGCGGTCCCCGGCGTCCGCGTCGCACTGGAGCCCAAGCCCTACGAGCCTCGGGGCAACAACATCTACAGGAACACGGCCAACGGCCTGCTGATGGCCCGGGACGTAGAGGCCAAGCTCAAGGCACAGGTGAACAGGCGGCTGCTTAAGGAGGGTCACGCCATGGTAGGCCTCAACCCAGAGGTCGGTCACGTCCTGATGGGCCACGAGGAGCTGGCGTACAGCTTCGCCTCGGTGCTCCGAGAGGGCCGCCTCATGCACAGCCACTGGAACAGCCAGCCTCTGGGCAACTACGACCAGGACCTTAACGTCGGCGTTCTGGACCTCAACCAGATGCTGGCCACGCTGCTGGTCTTCAAGCTCCACAACTACGAAGGCTACTACGGCATAGACATCAACCCGGAGCGGATGCCCGTGGAGAGGGCCCTAGTCCTCAGCATGAACGCCCTTGACGCCGGGGCCGACATCGTCAACAGCCTAGACTATGATCGTCTCGTGGAAGCCATGCACGATCCGGCCGCCAACAGGGGAGTCCTGGAGGATGTGCTCACCAGGGCCCTATCGCGTGGCGGGTCCAAGCTGAGGCCGCTGCCAGAGTAACCCTTATTTTTCGTCTTAGACGCCGCTGTGGGGAGATACGGTTATCTTTTACCTCAAAGGCTAATGCATTGAACCGTAAAAAAGGGATTCGGGCGGGGAGGAAAATAACCGGCTGTCTATCAACGCTGCTCTGTCCATCGCCATATTCCTGGCCACTCTGTTCCTGATGATCAAGCAGCCCAGGGGCATCAACCTGGGCATGGCCGCCGGCCTTGGGGCCATTGCCTCCATACTGCTCGGGACCGTAACCGTCGCCGACGCCCTAGACGCCTTCTACGACATCTGGGACGCGGCCCTCGCCTTCGTAGGCATCGTGACCCTCAGCGTCACCCTGGAGGTGATGGGCTTCTTCAAGTGGACGGCCCTCCGGGTCGCGAGGCTCGCCAGGGGCGACGGCGTCAGGCTCTACTTCCTCGTGGGGCTCCTGGCCGCCGCGGTCAGCATCCTGTTCGCCAATGACAGCGCCGTCCTCATCCTCACCCCCATCGTGCTGGAGATGGTGAAGCAGCTCAACATAGACGAGCACGGCAGGATGGCGTACCTCTTTGCCGCGGGCCTGATCGCGGACACCGCCGCCATGCCCCTCATAACCAGCAACCCCGTCAACATCGTCAGCGCCGACTACTTCGGCTACACCTTCATAGAGCACCTGGTCTTCATGGGCCCCGTCGCCCTCGCGACCATAGCCCTAAGCATGGTGGTGGTCTACCTCTTCTTCCGCGACAGGATACCGAGGAGCTTCTCCCCCAGCCTCATAGACACCCTCATAGTGGACGGCGCGGTCATAACGCCGGTCCAGCTCCGGCTCAGCGTGGCCACCCTGGTCGCCGTGGACGTCCTGTACGTGGTCTCGTCCCTCAACAGGGTGCCCGTCAGCTTCGTCATATGCGGCGGAGCCCTGCTCCTGCTGATCATCTACCTCTGGACGGATAGACGCAGGTTCGCTCTGAAGGAGGAGAGGAGGGGGCTGCCCTACATCGCGAGGCGCATCAACTGGGACATACTGGCGTTCATGCTGGGCATATTCCTCGTAGTCCAGGGGCTGCGCCACGCCGGCGCCGTCACCCTGTTCAGCGGCCTCTTCGCCTGGTGCCTGGGGTTGCCAGGGCTCTTCAAGGTGCTGGCCCCAAGCCTGATCGTAACTGTGAGCGCCAGCGCCATGAACAACTGGCCCATGACCATGCTGGGCCTCATCTCCATCGAGGACGCCATGGTCACCTTGGGCCTCAACGCGGCCGAGTCCACCATCCTCATCTTCAGTAACATAATAGGCAACAACCTGGGCCCCCACTTCTTCCCCATAGGCAGCCTGGCCATCCTCATGTGGCTCAACACCATGAAGGCTAAGGGCCTGGTCATCAGCCTCAAGGACTACCTCAGGGTGGGCAGCGTCCTGTCCATCCTGGAGGTCGTCACGGCGTCCATAATCCTCTGGGTCGAGGTGGAGTTCCTCCACTTCGCCCTGGCTCTGGCGCCATGAGCCCCACCACTCCTTAAATAAGGCGCGCAGAAAATATTCGCGAAAGGTGAGCATGCGTGCGCGTAGCCGTAGTGGACAAGGAGCGGTGCAGGCCCGATAAGTGCGACTTGGTGTGCATAAGATTCTGCCCCATGGTGCGCACCCGCAAAGAGGCCATAAGGCTCGGCGACGACGGCAAGGCCTACGTGAGTGAACTCATCTGCAGTGGCTGCGGCATCTGCGTCAAGAAGTGCCCCTTCGACGCTCTGCGCATAGTGAACCTGCCAGACGAGCTGGAGACGGACCACATCCACAGGTTCGGGCCCAACGCGTTCACCCTCTACAGGCTGCCCACGCCCAGGAGGGGCTCCGTGACGGGCCTCCTGGGCAGGAACGGCATGGGCAAGTCCACAATACTCAGGGTACTGTCGGGCGAGTTGGTGCCCAACCTGGGTAAACACATGGAGCCGGCCGAGAAGGAAGCAGTCGTAGAGAACTTCAGGGGTAAGCCCATGGAGGAGTACTTCAGGGGCGTCTACGACGGCTCCATCAAGGCTGTGCACAAGCCCCAGTACGTGGACAGGATACCCAGGGCGGTCCAGGGCAAGACCGGCGACCTCCTGAGGAAGCTGGATGAGAGAGGCGCATTGGAGTCCATCCTGGACGACCTGGAGATCAGACACATCATGGACAGGGACTTGGAGGTTCTGAGCGGAGGCGAACTCCAACGGGTGGCAATAGCCACGGCCATCATCCGCCAGGCCCAGGTGTACCTCTTCGACGAGCCCAGCAGCTTCCTAGACATCTACCAGCGCACCAGAGCGGCCAGGATCATAAGGCGGCTGGCCGAGGACGACAGGATGGTGGTGGCCGCGGAGCACGACCTGGCCGTGCTCGACTACCTGAGCGACGACGTGTTCCTGCTCTACGGCGAGCCGGACGTCTACGGCATCGTCAGCAACATTCACACTGTCCGCGAGGGCATCAACATCTACATCAACGGCTACATACCTGACGAGAACGTCAGGTTCAGGCCCAGCCCCATCGTCTTCCACGAGAAGCCGCCCGCGGAGCAGCAGGGCAAGACCTACACGCTGCTCTCGTGGACCAGGCTGGTGAAGGACTACGGCGGCTTCAGGCTGGAGGTGGAGGCAGGAGGCATCGGGATGGGCGAAGTGGTTGGCATCCTGGGCATGAACGCCATAGGCAAGACCACATTCGTCAGGATGCTGGCGGGAGTAGAGACGCCCACCGAGGGCAGCGTCAGCAACCCGGAGATCAAGGTCAGCTACAAACCCCAGTACATCAGCGCCTCCGTGGAGGGCACCGTGGAGCAGGTGCTCAGGAGGGCGTCCGGAACCAAGTTCACGGAGAGCTGGTACAACACCGAGGTCATGGAGCCCCTACACGTCAAGCGCCTCCTGGACAGGGACGTGACCGTCCTCAGCGGCGGCGAACTCCAGCGGGTAGCCATCGCGGAGTGCCTCAGCAGAGACGCCGACATCTACCTGCTGGACGAGCCAAGCGCGTACCTTGACGTGGAGGAGCGCCTCGCCGTGGCCCACTCCATAAGGCGCATCACCAAGATGAGGGGCGTCACGGCCTTCGTGGTGGAGCACGACATCGTCACCCAGGACTTCATAGCGGACAAGCTCATGGTGTTCACCGGCGAGGCCGGCGTCAGGGGCCACGCAGGGGACCCCGTGAGCCTGGAGGACGGCATGAACGGCTTCCTTAGGATCATGGAGGTCACCTTCAGGCGGGACCAGGACACCAAGAGGCCGCGCGTCAACAAGCCGGACAGCAGGCTTGACAGGGAGCAGAAGCGGTCGGGCCGCTACTATTATAGCCTGTAAGCTGAATCCTCAGCCATGGCTTCTTTCAGCTACATGGGGCTCCACACCGCCTTCGGCGATTTCACCATGGTCTGGGACGGCTCCGGCAGGATCAGGAAGATATATCTGCCCAACAAGTCGGGTACACTGCTCAACGATTACCCCGGAGCTGAGAGAGAGGCGGACCCCGGGATAAGCGGCCTCGCGGACGACATCTCAAGGTTCCTCAGCGGGCTAGACGTGAGGTTCAGCTTGGACGCAGTGGCGATGGACACGTGCACGGAGTTCCAGAGACGGGTGCTGCTGGCCGAGTTCGGCATCCCACGCGGCTACGTGTCCACCTACAGGAGGATCGCCGACCACGTGGGGTGTCCAAGGGGCGCTCGCGCTGTAGGGGGAGCCCTTGCGGGCAACCCTTTCCCCATAATCATCCCTTGCCACAGGGCCGTCAAGTCAGACGGCAGCCTTGGCGGCTATCAGGGGGGCCTAGACATGAAGATGAGGCTCCTCGCGATGGAGGGCGTCGGGTTCACCCGCGGCAAGGTGGACATGAAGCGTGTCTACTACTAATGCAGGTTGAGGACCAGCGCTATCAGGGCAACGGCTATGCCCGCCACCACCATCTTGAGGCCGTACATGAGTATGTTCTCGCCACTGATCTTTCCCAGGTACGCGCCAAGAATGAACAATGTTAACAAGCTGGTGGCCACACTCGTCATGTACCCGGTCTCGATGGAGAACAGCCCCGGCACCATAAGGAAGGGTACAAGGCTCGGTAAGGCAGCTATGAATGGAGCTGAGCCGTCCACGAGGGCAGCGAAGAGGCTCACGAACCTGCTCGCCCTCCCGTACAAAGTGTCGTCCAGGTTGACGAGCATGGCGTCCTCCAGTTCGTTGAGGCTGTGGCTTCTCTCGGCGCTCTCCGTCATGTAGGTGCCGCTGAAGCCGCTCACCATCATGGCTATGCCGCTGGTGAGGATGACGCCCATGATGCTGCGGGGCTCATGGATGTGGCTCAGGTAGGCGCCTATGACGACACCCAGGCTGGTCATGGCCCCGTCGAATGCGTTCATGGCGAAGTAGCGGCGAAGAATCTTGGTGGCGCCCGTTACCTCTATGTAGGTGCCTATATCCTCAAGGCCCTCGGATATGCTGTCCCGGAACCGGTCTAGGCCGTTCTGCTTGTCGTCCTCCGGGGGCGGATCTTCCACCTCTTATGCACTCCTCGACGTGGAAGAAACGCCACAAGAAACCGTGATCAGATTAAATTCCATGCGTTTTCTAACGCTCACAACGGTTTACAGGCGCGGGCTAATAAAACTTATGCACGTTCACGTACATACGCCATGGAGACAGGAGATGCCCGATGGACTTAACTCTAAAAAGCGTTGCTTCGGCGACGGCGACCCCCTCATGGAGAGGTACCACGACTATGAGTGGGGGGTGCCCACACACAGCGACACTGAGCACTACGAGCTCCTTGTCCTTGAGGGAGCCCAGGCGGGGCTCAGCTGGAGGACGGTCCTCCACAGGCGTGAAGCCTACAGGGATGTCTTCAGCGACTTCGACCCGGGTAAGGTGGCGGGCTACACGCCTGAGGCCATCGACGATATGATAGCCAGCACGGGGATCATCAGGAACAAGAGGAAGGTGGAGTCGGCGGTAAACAACGCCCGGGCCTTCCTCAGGGTCCAGGACGAGTTCGGCAGCTTCGACGAGTACATCTGGGACTTCGTGGGCCACAAGCCTGTGATGAACTCTTACGCCGACTGGAGGCAAGTGCCCTCGGAGACGGACACCAGCAGGGCCATGAGCCGCGACCTCAAGGAGAGGAGCTTCAGCTTCGTGGGGCCCACCATATGCTACGCCTACATGCAGAGCGCAGGCATGGTGAACGACCACCTGACCAGCTGCTTCAGGTGGAGCCAGATCAGGGAGCTGTGCATCCGTTGAGGGCTGACAGGGCTCTGCTAAACGGTAGGATCATAACAGTCGATAAATCCAACAGCATCCAAGAGGCCGTCGCCATCAGGGCCGGAAGGATACTGGCTGTGGGCTCAGACGAGGAGATCAAGTGCCTCATCGGACCCGGCACAGCAATCACTGACCTTGAAGGCGGCTCGGTGACCCCCGGGTTCGTTGACAGCCACATCCATACGGTGGAGTACGGCCTCAGCGGGATGGTCCTAGATCTCAGATACCCTGCCGTCCAGAGCATCGAGGACATCAAGCGGCTCGTGGAGAAGGCCGCCGCAGAGAAACCGGAGGGCACATGGATAAGGGGCGTGGGTTGGGACGAGGCGTTGCTTGAGGAGAGGAGGCCACCTACAAGGCATGACATCGACCTGGTTAGCCACAATCACCCGGTGGTCCTGGACGCCCAGACCCCTGTCGAGGTGGCCAACACCTACGCACTGAACCTGGTCGGAGCTGAATACGAGGAAAATTTCGACGGGCTCCTCGCTAGCGGTGACGTCTCATGGAGGATCAGGCAGCGCGCCCGCGACTACACGGTGGAGGAGTGCATGAAAGCCATACTGAGGGCTCAGGAGGCGCTGTTTAGTGTGGGTGTCACGGCCCAGAAGGAGGCAGGGGCCACCGACACCATGATCGAGGCTTACAGGAGGCTCCACGCGGAGGGCCGGCTGAAGATCAGGAGCTACGTGATGATAGGCATCCACAACGGGCGCACCAGCGTCGAGTTGGCCAGGGAGGCCGTATCCAAGTACAAGCCGTGGGGCGACGACACCCTGGCCATCAGGGCCGTGAAGTGCAGCTTCGACGGCAGTGGCGGCAGCCGCACGGCGTGGCTCTACGAGCCCTGGAACAGGAACTACAAGGAAGTGGACGGCGTAAACGTGGGCGGCCCCATAGTGCAGAGACCCCAAGACTACCCCGAGATCGCGAGGATAATCCATAGTGCCGGGTTCCAGATTGGAGCCCACTGCGTCGGCGACCAAGCCATCGACAGGTACCTAGACGCCGTGGAGGCTGCGCTACTGGACACGCCGAAGACCAACTGCAGGCACAGCGTCATCCACAACAACCTGCCCACCGACGAAGCCCTGAGGAAGGAGCTGTCCCTCAGGGACAACCTAGTAGTGGAGGCCACCAGCGCATACCTCTACTTCGTTGGGGATACCTACGCAGGCAACTTTGGGCCCCACAGGAGCAGACGCCTAATCCCCATGCGCACGATGCTGGAGAGGGGCATAGTTGTGGGGAATGGCTGCGACTGGAACACATGCCTCGTCGACCCCCTGTACGGCATTTATGGCGCCGTCACCAGAAGGCCGAGGAAGGGCGTGTACGGCGAGAAGCCCTTCGGGGTGGACGAGTGCGTGGGTGTGATGGACGCGTTGCGTACCTACACCTGGAACAGCGCCTACTGCATGTTCTGGGAGGACAAGATAGGCAGCATCGAGCCCGGAAAGTACGCAGACATTGTCGTATGGGACAAGGACATCCTAGCGACTCAGCCGGAGGATATCTTGGGGCTCAAGGTGACTGAAACCATCCTTGAGGGGGAGACAGTGCACAGGATTTAGTTTGCCCTGTGTGTGTGAGATGCACTCTACCCATACTATATAAAAGCTAGCGGTATTCATATACCCCTTGAATACCTACAGGCGTCCCTCTGAGGATATGTGAAAGAGTTGAAACCTAAGATAGTATACGTCGTATTGGATGTTCTTAAACCCCACCAACCCGCCTTACCCGAGTTCGCTATATATATCAGTGAGCTCCGCGGAGTGACAAAGGTAGACGTCTCGCTGGTCGAGATGGACGAGAAGACGGAGAGCCTAAAGGTCATAATCTTCGGCAGCAACGTGGACTACGACGAGCTGAAGGACCATATGGTCAAGCAGGGCGCAGTCATACACAGCGTGGACCAGGTAGTCGTAGAGTAGGCATGCAGCTGAAGCCCACTCTACAACCCTTCTTTGACAAGGGTACGGACCCTGAGGGGGCTGACATCGTGCTCTTCGCGGCGCCCCTGGACAAGACCACGAGCCACAGGAGCGGCACAAGGTTCGGGCCCCAAGCCATACGCGTGGAGAGCACCTACCTGGACACCTACAGCGCCAGAACCGGCCTGGACTGGGACGACCTTAACCTTGCCGACGCTGGGGACGTGGACTGCCCAGACGTGGAGACAGCCCTCAGAGGAGTAGAGGAGGCCGCGGCGAGTGTCAGGGGACTCCCCGTGATGCTGGGGGGCGAGCACACCGTCACACTGGGGGCTCTACGGGCCCTAAAGCCAGACCTGGTCGTCGTATTTGACGCCCACCTGGACCTCAGGGACGAGCTTTTCGGTGAGCACCTCTGCCACGCAACGTACCTCAGGCGAGGCTACGAGGAGCTGGGCTTCAAGGCTCTCGTCGTCGGAGCCCGGGCGCTGTCAGGAGAAGAAGTCGAGTACGCCGCGTCCAACCCTGACCTGGCTTACATAACCCCTCAGCAGATCGGGAGAGGTGAGGCTAACCCTGTTAAGGAGGCCGGCGCGCTGGCTGCAGACGCCAAGAGAGTCTACATGAGCCTGGACGTGGACGCACTGGACCCGTGCTACGCGCCCGCCGTTGGCAACCCGCACCCTGAGGGCCTGAGCCCCACGCAGGTGCTGGATGCGGCGGAGGCCGTCATCGACGGGAGGCTGGTGGGCATGGACGTGAACGAGGTGTACCCCCACTACGACACGGGGCAGACGGCGGTCACAGCCGCGTACCTCCTCATGGAGTCCCTCTACCTCTACACGGCAGCCGTTAGACGCCCATAATCGCGGGCCCGTCGCCCTAGGGTGACGCGATCACCGTCATCGTAGCCCACCTACGATGACGCGACACCACGTTCTCTAGGTACACCCCGTATCCGATTACTATTATATCTCGCCGCGCACACTATTCCCGGAACGGCGGCCATGAGCGAAGAAGAGGAGATCATACAGCCGAAGGGCAGGGTCGCCCCCGACGACTTGGGCACCAGCATCCTGCTCTCAGCCGGCTACGACGGGGCCCTACAGAAGGCCTATGTTAGGCTATACGAGCCCGAGAGCCAGGAGATCTACCTCTGGTACGACAACACTGGTCACCTGCCGTACCTGCTGTCGAAGCAGACCATCGATGAGCTACAGGGCAACAGGCGCGTCGTGGGCCACGAGGGATTCAAGAGCCTTGACCCGGTCATCAAGTACGACGCGTTGAAGGGCGAGGATATCATGGTCACCAAGGTGGTGGCTAAGGATCCTCTCAGCGTCGGCGGCGGCCCGGGCTGCATCAGGGGCTACCTGGAGGAGAGCTGGGAGAGCCGCATCAGGTATTATGGTTGCTATATTTATGACGAGCACCTGGTCCCCGGGATGCCGTACAGGGTCGTTGGCGGTAAGCTGGTTCAGGGGGACTGGAGCCTGCCGGCGTCGGTCGAGGCCGAGTTCAACGAGATACTGAGCCACACCGAGGAGCACCTGAAGGAGCCCATGAGGGACTGGGCCAGGCTGCTGCAGAGCCCCGTGCCTAAGATCAGGCGGGTCGCGGTGGATATAGAGGTGAGGCCATCCGTTAAGAACAGGGTGCCCAGCCCGGACGAGGCGAAGGACCCCATAACGGCTGTGGCCTTCTCGGACAGCGACGGGTTCGGGAGGATTCTGCTTCTGAACGACTCGGGGCTGCCTGTGGAGACGCCCCAGATAGCTGGGGCGGACGAGGTCACGGTCTACGAGTCTGAGAGGGAGATCATCCAGGAGACCTTCAGGTTACTGGACCAGTACCCCGTGGTGCTCACCTTCAATGGCGACGACTTCGACTTCAAGTACCTGCGCAACAGGGCGAGGAACCTGGGCGTCCCAGACGATGAGAACCCTATAACCCTGGGCCGCAGGTTCGCGTTCCTCACCAACGGGGTCCACATAGACCTGTACCAGTTCTTCAGGAACCGCAGCATCCAGGGCTACGCCTTCGGCAACGTGTACAGGGAGCACACGCTTGACGAGATAGCGTCCAGCATCCTCAAGCAGGGCAAGATAGCCGTAGATGACATGGCCCAGCTGGGCATCAAGGAGCTGGGCGACTACTGCATGCAGGATGCATACATCACCTACTACCTGACGGCGTTCAACGACGACCTGGTGATGAACCTCATGGTGCTCCTCAGCAGGATCAGCAAGAGCATCCTGGAGGACGTGTCGAGGATGGGGGTGAGCCGCTGGATACTCAGCCTCATGGAGTGGGAGCACCGCAGGCTGGGCTGGCTTATACCCAACACAAAGGACATCATAGAGGCTAAGGGCGGAACCACCACCGAGGCCATCATCAAGGGAAAGAAGTACCAGGGGGCCATCGTAAGGGACCCTGTGCCGGGTATACACTTCGAGGTGACGGTCGTGGACTTCGCGAGCCTCTACCCCAGCGCCATAAGCAACTGGAACCTGAGCTACGATACATTGCTCTGCACACACGAGGAGTGCAAGGGCAACCTGGTTCCGGGGACCGGGCACTGGGTCTGCACCAAGAGGCGGGGTATGACCAGCGAGCTCATCGGCAGCCTCAAGGACATCAGGGTCCTCTGGTACAAGCCCCGCAGTAAGGACAAGGGGCTCACGGAGGACGAGCGCCAGTACTACAACGTGGTCCAGCAGGCGCTGAAGGTGTTCCTCAACGCCAGCTACGGGGTCTTCGGCGCCGAGAGCTTCCCCCTATACTGCCCACCCCTCGCCGAGAGCACCGCGGCCGTGGGCCGCTACGCCCTAGAGGAAGCCACCAAGAAGAGCACCGAGCTCGGGATAGAGGTGCTCTACGGGGACACGGACAGCGTCTTCCTGAACCACCCGTCGAGGCAGCAGACGGACGCGCTGACAGCCTGGGCCGACGAGAAGCTGGGCATCGACCTTGAAGTGGACAAGGTGTACAGGTACGCGGTCTTCTCCAGGCGGAAGAAGAACTACCTGGGCGTCTACAAGGACGGCAGGCTGGACGTCAAGGGGATGACGGGCAAGAAGCGACACATACCTCCCATACTGAAGGCGGCCTTCGACGAACTCACAGGCATCCTCGGCGGGGTCCAAACGGTCGAGGAGTTCCCGGCGGCCAAGGAGGACATAAGGGGGCTCGTGGAGGAGGTGCACAGGCGCCTCAAGGACAGAGACTTCAGGGTGGAGGAGGTGGCGTTCCAGATGCAGCTTGGTAAGCCGCTGAAGCAGTACGACACTAACCCTCAGCATGTTAAGGCGGGCCGGATGTTGGAGGATCAGGGCTATGAGGTGGTGGCGGGCGACATCATCAGCTACGTGGTGACGAGGGACGACGTTCTGCCGGCCATCTCGGCCAAGCCCAAGGATGTGGATGTGAAGAAGTATGAGGAGTACCTTGAGAGTACCTTCGAGCAGCTGCTGGACGCCCTGGACATGAGCTTCGATGAGCTCGTCGGTAAACCTAGGCAGATGAGCCTGGGCTCCTTCTTCGGTGTTCAGCGGTGAGTGTCTATCTTGTTGCGTGCACGGGTGGGGGGAGGGGGTGTAGTCGTCGCCTTCACGTTTTCCCGTTTTTGGGTTTGTTTTGCTGATTGGGGGCTTTTTCAGGGTTTTTAGGCGATGGTGGTCGTGAGGTGTAATCATCATCGCAGCTGTTTTGTGCATCGGGCCTCTGATGCATTTTGCCTGGTGTTCAGGTAAGGGAAGTTAAGGGTCACCACAAATTGGGAAGGTTGCAGGAAAATAATTGATGGCCGACCGCGCAGTGCAGATTAGATTCTTTCGAGTTTGAAAATGACTGGTCGAAGACCGTCCGTGCAGCACTCGACTGCTACCCCCTTCTCCTTATACCACGGTGCGCGCCAGGATGTTGCTATATTCTAGGAAAAATGGTTTTAATCCTCATCTCATGATTTTGGGGCAATTCCGGGCACCGCAGCCACCCCTGATCTCCTTGCAGTAACCACCCTTCTCATGCCTGTACAGGCGTTGCAGCCCATCGAAGGAAAGAACCACCAACCCTGTCCTCGGGTTCAGAATAGCCGACATGGTCCTACCGATCAGATTCTTAGGGATGCGATAGACGTAAACTGGCCTCCCTGGACCCTCCTGGGGCAGTTTATGTCTCTCTACCAGGCCCCGCTCTAATAGTTGGTCGAGGTGCTGTTGAAGGGTGTTGTGGGTGAAGCCCACTGCGGTGAGGATCTGGTGGAAGGTTTAGGGTTTCTGGTCTATTAGAGTCTTGATTATTTTTCTATCAAAGGAGTCCATTTCAATCTGCAAAATGGATAAGGAGGAATAAAACCATTTTTAACTATTTTAGCAACAAGCTGGCGCGCTCCGTCAAGAGATTTAATATATTTAGTATGGGATAAAATAACAGGTGTTATTATGAGTGATAAAATACCAGACGAGTTGTATGCGGATCTATCCTTTACTTATTAACACCAATTTTCGTACGTGTTTAGCTCGGATTAAAAGAAGCATAATTTAACTTAATCTTATGTAATTGTTGCTATTGATTTCGTGGAAATATCAAAATAAACATCGTTCAAAGTCTAATCTTAATAGATAAAAACATCGAGCTAAACACGTACCAATTTTCTTTGCCCATTTAATCTAAATGACGTAAATATCTGCCCTATCAATAGATAACGGCTAAATTCAATTTTATTCTTTAAACGATTTAATAGTCTTACGTTATTGGCTTATAAAATATATTTTTAAACGACTAAATTTAAATACTTTAATTTTTCTATCTTTGAAAAAAAAAGACGTACCCGGAAGACATGTTATACCAAAAAGAGAACTATTTAGAGGTGAACGCCAAATACAATGGTAATTCCATTGAGATCCAGTAGAACGAGAGAGACTACAGGATCGAATTCCCTAGAAACGTCTGGAGTCCCCTCGAGGAGCCTATAAAGCAGTCGATTGTCGACCATATCGCCTTCCTGTCGACGAACTATCTTCCCCTCACCCTGGGGAAGAAGGGGGTCATATACAACACGCGCCTCCCCATGTTCGACTGTTTCTCCTTCAAGAGCATGATGTTCGACATGCCCTCCAACGCCGTCCTCGACGGAAAGAGTATGGTGGATTACATTAAGAACTATTTCAACCTAGATTTTGTGTTCGCCTCCGACGAACCCGTCGTGTGGGCCAAGCCTTTCAAGGCCCAAGACACTGCCGTCATCTCCTTCACCTCCGGGAAGGAGAGCCTGCTCACGTTGGCGATGTGCATGGAGTTGGGCCTGGAGCCAATAATCATCAATGTCGTCGAGCCCTCTAACACCTACGAGCACGAGCACAAGATACAGATCCTCAGAGACTTGAAAAAGAAGTTCGGCATCAAGTACTACTCGATCCCCCAGGATGTCGGCCTTTTCCACGACGCGAAGTGGATGGACTCGAGGAAGTCATCGATGGGGTGGGGGAACCAGCTCATGTACTACATGTTCATCTACCTGCCGTTCATCTTCCACCACGGGGCGAGGTACCTCTTCTACGGCAATGAGGTGAGCTGCGACATGGAGACCTTCAACTCGGAGGGCTTCCGATCCAACTTCAGCTACGACCAGAGCAGCCACTGGACGATTCAACAGGACATCATGATGCGCCTCCTCACGGGCGGCTCGGCGAGGGTTGGGAGCCTCGTCGGCCCCCTGAACGAGATCGCCGTGGTCAAGTGCCTACACAGCGGCTTCCCCGAGCTGGCCAAGTACCAGATGTCATGCTTCTGCGACGACCCCGCCGTCAGAGAGTACAGGTGGTGCTGCAACTGCTCGAAGTGCGCCAGGAACTACGCCTTCATCCAGGCCGTGGACGGCGACGTGAAGGGCGTCGGGTTCTGGCGGGACATGTTCAGCGAGGAGTACAAGGGCCTATTCTCGGCCTTCAACGGCGAGGAAACGTACGGCTTCGACCGGAGCGGCCTCGGAAAGGAGGAACAGGAGCTGGCCCTTTTCCTGGCGAGCGAGAGGATGCCGGAAAACCCGTTCCTGCAGGAATTCAACAGGAGATCGAAGTACAACCACGTGAACAACGGCGAGGAGACGTCGTTCGACCTCATCAAGAGGGACTACGCCTACTACTTCACCCCGCAGGAGTACCCCGCAATACCGGGCGATTTGAAAGAAGAGGTCTACGCAATCTACAACAAGATTCTGAGTGGCTGTTTCAGAGTCAAACCCTGCGGAGCGGAAGCTGAAAGTCCGTACGATGCCTCACCTGCAGCCGAGGACGCTGGTGCCCCAGAGTTAAAGCCCAAGGAGCTGGAACTGAGACCAGTGATACAGGTAATCGGTGAACACTAATCGACGCCAAACTAGCGACGGTGTATCTTTGCTTAAACACTAGAAGGGGATGGGCTCTCCAAGCTTGGGCAGCTTCACGCTCCTATAGTACTTCCTGAAGAGCTGGGGCTCCTCGCAGTGGACCGGCAGCAGTACGTCGGGCTTCACGTAGTTGACGGCCTCCGCCAGCTCACTGGGGCCCATGTGGCCCGACGCGTGAAGCTGGTTGTAGCTGAGCCCGAAGTGGCTCAGCCAGTTGTGGAGCACCTCCTCCTCAAGGTCCTCCTCGGTGAAAGGCTCGCTCATGCTGTAGATGAAGTAGCTGCCCTTCTCAGGGCGGATGTCTATTAGCTCGGTGAAGCTGTAGAAGTCCAGGTTCACCAGGAAGCTCCTCTGGCTGTCGTGGACCTCCTCGGCCGTGATGATCCTGTCCAGGTATGGCCGCTCCCAGACGTAGTAGTCGCTGTCGTCGTAGCTCCCCGACTTCTTGCGCTTGTAATAGACCCTTATCAGGTCGTCCTTCATGGGGTCGGGTAGGTCCAGGTGCTCGTCCTCTATGAGCCTGTTCAGCAGGTGAGCCGTCTTGGGGTGGATGGCCATGACGCGGCCGCAGGACTCGGCCGCCCTGTGAAACGTGCGCAGCCTGTCCATGTCCCTGCTCGGGTGGGTGTACACCACGGCCTTGCCTCCGGCGTCCGCGTCCCTGCATATCTTCTTGACGCCCTCCTCCACCTGGGCCTCGGTCAGGTTCCTTCTCCTGCCGCGGCGAGCCATCCTGGTTCCCTCACAGATCATGACATCGGGCTCGACGTACGCGGCGGCCTCAAGGAACTCCTGCGTCATGTCCGCCCGTGGCCCGTGGGCCCTCATGTCCCCAGTGTAGACCACCGTGGCGTCGGGCAGGTGGATTATGTACGCGTACGCCGCGGGTATGCTGTGGTCCACGTGGATGGGCTCCACGTCCACGCAGTCCACCTTCACCACGTCCCCTGTCCTGAAGCCCTTGTAGGGGTGGTCCCCGTACCGGGTGAAGGGGCTGGTCTGCTCCATGGCCTCCATGAACAGCTTGGTCCCCTTCCCCGTGTAGACGGGGATGCATGGGTCAACGAAGCAGAGGTGGTTCACGTGGTCGAAGTGGGCGTGGGTGACGAATACGCCCTGGAACTCCGGCTCACAGTAGCTGAGGCCAGTGCCCGTGAGGCTGTCCTCCGCGTAAAGGCCCTCCACCCTCGGCAGCAGGTTGAACTCGAAGTAGTCCTTGAGGCCGTTGCCTCGGCGCGGCTGAAGGTAGTTGAGGAAGTACTCGCTCCCCATGGTGAAGCTCTGCCCGAAGTCGAACCAGAGGCGGGTGCCTCCGTCCTCAAGCAGTATCTTGTTTCCACCGATCTCGTTTACTCCGCCGTGGAAGGTTAGCGACGCCATACGCTAGAATGATCCGCGAACGGTGATTTAAGTTGAGGTAGACGACTTGGTGCGGGCGAAGAAAGTCAACAGGATGTTCAGTACGCAGAGACCCGCAGCCACATAGAAGGGAGTCAGGGGGCTGAAGTTGTCGTAGGCTATCATGAATGCTATGGGGCCGAGGAAGCCGCCCACATCCATGAACGTCCTGTAGAGGCCGACTGCGCCGCCCCTCGCCACCTGGGGCGCGATGTCAGTCAGCAGAGCCAGGAGCGTCGTCATTGTGAGCCCCTCACCTATCCCTGAGACCAGGCCGGAGAGGAGCAGCACAATCAGGTTGCCTGAGAGCGTGAAGAGGATGACGCCGGCCAACCTGATTGCGAAGCCCACCATGAGGACAGGTTTTCTCCCAAACCGGTCGGACACGTTCCCGGCCGTAGGCAGCGCAATCACCTGGCCTAAAACGAAGGCGCTGACCACCCAGCCGATCCCGCCCACGGTGAGCCCAACCCGCTGGTTCAGGTAGAGCTGGAGAACAGTCTGATGGATGCCCTGCATCACCAGCATCCTGGAGGTGCTGATGAGGCACACAATTATGATCCCCCAGTCACGGAGGCTACTGGTGATCTGCTTCATGGTGAGCCTGGACTTGTGTTCCTGGACCTCCAAACCTCTCATGTTTCGGGACCTTATGCCAAGTAAGAAGCTGATAATAGTGAAAGCGAAGGTGAAGTAGAAGACCTGGGTGTAGCTGAGGTAGACAGCGAGGAAAGCCCCTACGGGGGCACCTATGAAACTGCCTATGAACTCGATGCCTTGGAACATGCCTAGGGCCTTGCCTCTCGTGGACTGGGGTAGGATGTCCATTAGGAGGGCCATGTTGCTCATGAAGTAGAGGGCCGTCCCCATCCCCCAGAGGCCACGGGCCAGGATCAGAATATAGATGTTCGTGGCTTGACTGCAGAGCAGAGGCCCAGCCAGGCTGAGGCCCAGACCAACCACAAGGAGCCGCCGCCTCCCTATTCGGTCGCTGATGATGCCGGCGGGCAGCTCCATGAATATCCTGGACAGGAACCAGGCCGAGACTACCATGCCCACAAGCACCCCCGACGGGTCCAGGTCGTTGGCCAGGATGGGTAGGAAGCTTGAGGACAGGCTCATGCCAGTCATGATGCTGAACCCTATGAAGAGAAGCTCATAGTAGACGGCGGGCATGTCAGCTGCGAAGATCCTCCTCAGCCCAGCCATCTGCACCAAATATTTGCCCCTTCGACGCGTCCCAGATGCTTATCCGCTAAATATTAAATGTATCCCCGGGGAACCCAGAGGATAAATAAAGCGAGGCCGTGGGTATCACCATGACTCCCCCCAAGACTGTTGCCGTCGTCGGCTTCAAAGACTCAGGGAAGACGAGGGTTGTGGAGGCCCTCGTCGGTGAGCTCACCCGTAGGGGCCGCAGGATGGGTACTGTGAAGCACACGGCCGAGAACATTGACTTCGACACGCCAGGAAAAGACACTAAGAGGCACAGGGATGCGGGGGCCATGGCTACGGCCATCCTCCACGATAATGCCGCCGCCTTCTTCCTAGACGACCACGTAACGATACAAGACGCCGTGAGATGCCTGGGCGCCCTAGACTTTCTGGTTATCGAGGGCTTCAAGACTCTGGACACCCACGCCAGAATTCTGGTGCCGCGCGAGGACGCTGACATCGACAAGCTGAGGAACGGCCTAGAGATCGCCGCTGTGAAGATACCTGGCTCAGGATTCAGCGGCGAAGGCGGAGTGGAGGTGGTGGAGTTATCCGACGCAGCCAAGCTAGCCGACATAGTGGAATCCAGGGCCTATCCTATGCTACCGGGGGTCAACTGCCACGGCTGCGGGTACCCCGACTGCAAGAGTCTGGGCAAGGCCGTCCTGGGCGGAGACACGGAGGCCACCCAGTGCATACGGAACTATGTCGCCTTCACGTTGAAGGTGAACGGTGAGTCAGTGCCACTCAACAACTTCACCAGGAGGGCCCTCACAAACATGCTCATGGGCTTCATTAAGACGCTGAAGGGCGGCGAGGACGCTGAGAGGGTGGAGCTGGCTTTCGAGGTGGACCCCGATGGTTGAACAGTTGCACATATGCGTGGACAGCAACGAGGCGTCCAGCCGCAGAGACATAGTGACCTACCTCAAGTTCAACGGGTTCGACGTGGACATCCGCAGGCTAGACGTGTGCGACTACGTTGTAAGCGACCGCGTGGGCGTGGAGCGCAAGGACGTGAGCGACTTCCTGGGCAGCATGAAGGACGGCCGCCTTTTCAGCCAGGCCAAGGACATGGCCGGCGTCTACGAGAGGCCGATCCTCATACTGGAGGGCCAGATGAGCCGCGCCCTGAAGCGCAGCGCCATGAAGCCCAGCAGCGTCTACGGCGCACTTAGCAGCGTCGCCCTGGACTACGGCATCACGATTATACCGACAGAGACGCCCGAGCACACGGGCGTCCTACTGCATAGACTCGCGTACAGGGAGCAGGCCAAGGAGGACCGGGTCATCCAGCTGCGCAGCGTGGACAGGGGTCTGCCGCTGCACCAGCAGCAGCTCTACCTCCTCGCTGGGCTGCCCCAGATAGGCACCACCCTGGCCGGGGAGCTTCTGAACCACTTCGAGACGCCGCTGAGGGTGCTGGAGGAATTCGCCCAGGCTGAGGTGAAGGTATCCAGCTCGGGTAAGACCAGGAGGCTCACGGGGCCCCTCACGGAGGTGAAGGGCATCGGGCCCGTCATCGTAGAGGGTGCCCAGAGGCTGCTAAAGGAATCCTATTCGTTGCTGTGCCTGAGGGACGAGGAGGGCTAGCTCCTCTCCATGTACCTCTTGATCTCCCAGGCCCTGGCCTCAGACTCGCCGAGGCGCTCAGCCTCAAGGTACTCCTCAAGCTCCAGCCTCTTCCGCTCCAGGAAGATGCCCACCATCTCCTTGCCCAGCACATGCCTGACGAAGCTGCTTTCCTCAAGGTGGTCCAACGCTTCCCCCAAGCTGGATGGGAGCTGGGTTATCCCCAGCTCCTTCCTCCTCGCCGCCGTCATCTTCTCCACGTTCTCCCGGGTGGGCTGCATCGGCTCGGCCTTCCTCTTAACGCCGTCCAGGCCCGCCGCGAGGAGCAGCGCCTGCGCCAGGTAGATGTTGGTTGAGCAGTCGGGTGCCCTGTACTCTATCCGGGCGCTCTTCTCGTATCCGGGCACCCGTATGAGGGCCGTGCGGTTCCCTACACCCCAGCTCTTGTAGACTGGCGCCTCGTGGCCAGGCACAAGCCGCCTGTAGCTGTTGGTGGTGGGGTTAAGGATCGCCGTCATGGAGTCCACGTGCTCCATGATGCCGCCTGCGAAGTGGACAAGGAACTCGCTGACGCCTTCATCTGGGTCAGCAAACACGTTCTCGCCGCCCCTCGTGAGGTACTGGTGGATGTGGAGGCCGCTCCCGGCCTCATCTGGGAAAGGCTTTGGCATGAAAGTGGCTGTGACGCCCTCCATGGCGGCGTTTGTCTTCACGGCCACCTTGGCGGTCTGGACGTCGTCGGCCTGCTTCAACGCAAAGTTGGGTGTGAACTCGAACTCCTGCTGCCCAGGCCCGTTCTCGTGGTGTATGGTCTTCACGCCCGCGCCCATGGCCTGGATGTCGTCCATGGTGGCCCGCCTCAGGAAGCTGTAGGCGTCGTAGGGGAGAGTGTCCATGTACCCGCCTGCGTCGGCTGGGGCCACGTCTTCATCGACGTAGTACCACTCCAGCTCTGGGCGTGTCCTGTACTCGAAGCCAAGCTCACCAGCCTCAGCCACGGCCTTCCTCAGTATGGCCCTGGGGCAAGCGGAGTGAGGCGAGCCGTCGTTGTCCAGTACGTCACATATGAGCCTCGCCACCTTGTCGTCCCAGGGCAGCACGGTGAAGCTGCCTGGATCAGGCACGACCACCATGTCGCTCTGCTCCGTCCTCAGGAATCCCAGGCTGGAACCGTCCACGCCCGTGCCCCCACACATCTCATCCCACAGGGATGACGGGAACTCCACGGCCTTTAGGTCCCCGAAGATGGTTGTGAACTGGAACTGGATGTAGTCCAGCGACATTACCTTTGGTCTGAGCTCGTCCAATGACACCATCCACATTTACTCAATAAAGAAAGTATAAAAGATTGATCAGTTTAAACCCGTTTTCAGCCAAAAACGTATACCCAGTTTAGTTCAGACTAAAAATCTTCTCTTTTTAGTTGGCGCAGCCCATTCAACCGCCCATGGAAAACCGTAAAGTACAGCTGCTGCACCCTATTCTCTGAACTACAATGAAGCGCAGCTCAGGATTCATAAGGGCCGCCTTAGCCACGGCCCTACTACTCGGACTGGTCACGTCAGTCGCAGCCCTCCAGGGATACACAGCAGCGGTGATCACTGACCCGGTGATCAGTCCCCTGCCCAGTAAACCCGAACCGGTGTTTGCAGGAGGAGGCCTCACCGTTAAGTTCAAGGCAGCCGCCGGGGCCACAGGATGGACGGCGAGCCTCATGGACGCCTCTGAGGAGACCATGCTCACCTTGGCTGGGGCCACCTACGCCGACGTGAAGGGCTGGACGGTGACGTTCCAGCTCCCGGATAACCTGCCGGAGGGGCTCTACGACCTGAGGCTAGGTTTCTCTGAGGGCGGGAAGACAGTGGAGGCCACCCAGAGCAGGTGCGTCTGGGCCATGGAGGAGTGGCCCGAGTCCCTAAGCATCATCCAGATAAGCGACATACATGAGCCCGTGGGCAAGAACCTGTTCCCGGTCCTAGTCTACGAGGCGAACCTTCTGAACCCGGACATTTTGATCGCGACGGGCGACATCGTGGACGTGGAGACCGTGGCCGCTGGCTGGAACTACCTGCAGTACACTATGCTGAGCCTAGAGGTCCCCAGCTACCTAGTCCCCGGGAACCACGACTACTCGGGGGCCAGCGGCAACTACTACAGGAAGTACTGCGGCCCCGTCAACTACACTGTGACGGTGGGCGACTTCCTTTTGGTCGCCCTCAGCACCACCGGGGAGGGCTGCATAAACATGGAGCAGCTGGCCTGGGCCGAGAAGGTGCTGCAGAGTAACCCTGACAAGGTAAAGATACTGGCCTACCACCACCCACTGCTCAGCAGCGAGTACGAGGACGACCAGGGGACACTCACGGGAGGCGAGATCACGGGCAGCTACACGGACATGGAGGCCCTGAGGAGCACCATGTACTTCAGCTGGACGGCCAGGATGGGCGAGGCGACGGAGCTCCTGCGGATAATCGAGGAAAACGATGTCCGGCTCATCCTGTCAGGCCACGTCCACAGGGACATGATCTACGTGCTGAACGGTAGGCACTGGTTCGTCACCACGACGACCATCGGCGGCGGCCTGTCTCCTGAGAACTACCACGGGTACAGGTTCATCACCGTGGACAGTGAAGGCAACGTTAAGCTGGACGAGTACGCCACGACCCACCTGTTCGACCCGCCCAACAGCATACCCAGCGGTATGATCACCTACGTCTACAAGAACGCCAACGACGGCTCCACCACGGCCGTCACGGCCCACATCGAGAACGGGCTGAACATGACCCTGAACGACGCCAGACTAGAGTTCACGGTGAGCGGAGCGTTACCCGC
>JADDYB010000056.1_pt1 | contig 32119 bp, 31 predicted proteins | sample 8641941 | NCBI WGS metagenome assembly JADDYB01 (sample SAMN16275377, study PRJNA637457) | freshwater sediment metagenome | isolation source: Lake Kineret sediment | place: Israel: Lake Kineret | collected 2013
ATAGATAAAATGCTGAAATTTGGACTCCTTGAAAAAGGAGACGATGATATCGTGAAAATCACAGAAAAGGGGAAAAAAGTACTTGCTTCACTCAAGGAACTAGAAGAGGTTCAAACGAGGTAGTTTCTGACATAGGTGGTACCGTGAAGAAAGGTCACATTTCCAGATTACGGAAATTGTACTCTCGCAAGGGGACCGTAGAGATTTTAGAGTATGTGGATAGTCACAAGGAGTGCGAGATTTCTGATCTGGAGAGAATTGCGACTCCCTTCGTGGTGGAGAAGAGACTACAGACGTTCCGGACATTACAGTTGATGACCGAGAGACTGGAGTTAACAGATGCAGGGAGGAAGTACCTTGGAATGATCAGGGTAATAGAATCCTTGGATGAAGGGGAGTGAGAAAATGAAGAAGTTTCCACTGGAGAAAAGATTACCACGGTACCATTTGGTCTATGAAGAGATGCACAAGAACCCATTTGTTCCCATCTACCAGATCACCAAGAGGACCGGTATAGCACGGAGCACAGTGTCACGATATCTTGAAGAGATGTATGAACGTTCCATTTTGAAAGGTCCCATGCTGTTCTTGAAGCCAGCAGGAAATTACCACGAGCACGTGGCCTTTGTGAAGTTTGAGAATTCTCTGACAGTGTACCAAGACTTCAAGGGGTTCCCTTACGTAATTTCCAGGAATTTGTGTTTGGGTGAATGGGAGCTCATGGTAACGTGTGAGAAAAGGTTCAATTTCTCTCTCCTCAATGGGTTCAAAGACTGTGTGTACCATGGGGTGAAGGGGGTAACGTACGCTTCACGGGTCACCTCTTTGAATTGGGAAACCTCTGTAGAGAGAATGAAGAACTCTTTGAATCCACCCGAAGAGAAAACCTCCTTATACGAGGAAATCTCCCACAATCCCTGGGACGAAAAGGAATGGGCACTCTACCACAAGTTTAAAGACAACGTACGAGTGCTGGTCATGCCCGTCCTCAAGGAATGCGGCACCCACTTTGAGCGCTTCCAGAAGTGGTTCAAAACCCTTCAAACGTTCACGCGTGCGTATTGCGGATTCTACCCCTACGGGTATGAGAACTACTTTAAGGCACACTTCTTATTCCGATCAGACTACCAAAAACAGTTACGGGATATTCTTGGGTTATTACCATCTACCTGTTATTTCTTCTCTTTGAAAGAGTACCTTTTTAGTGAAGTGTGTTTTCTCAACAAGAAACAACAGGACGACCTCTTTTCTTTGATCTACCAGTTAAAAGAAGAGGGGTACTTCACTCATTTCTATCAATCGTCATTGATATCCAAAGGTGATTGAATGCTTAAAAGCAAAAGAAATCCGTGTTAAAAGGTGATCACGTGGAAAATAGCAAACAAAAAGGAAAAGAAAAAGGAAATGAGGGATACCTCAATGAAATCTTCAATTTCTCCTGTGTGTTACGCGGTCACGTCAAAGACCTCGAGAAGATCAAGGAATACATTGTGGAAAACTACATCAACACAGGATTGGTTACCCTGATCAAACCAACATACGATAAGAAGGAAATCTACATCCTGACCGATGATCAGTGGAAGGAATACCAGAAGTTGAAGAAAAAAGATGCAACCTTGATTGGTGCTGGGTTTCCGTGAGGAGGGATACCTCCCCTCTTTTTTTGGTTTTCACAGTAACTTCTGTTCCTTCAGACTCACGTAACCTGGTAACCCAATGATGATGTGGTCGAGAATGGCGATGTCCAGTATTTTACCACTCATGCAGAGTTGTCTGGTCAATAGAATGTCCTGATCAGAGGGGGTGGGATTTCCTGATGGGTGATTGTGGACAATGATGATGTATGGTGCCTGCGCCGTAATGGCAGGACGAAGCACATCTCTGGGGTCGACTGTAGTGCTATCCAGTCCGCCCAAGGAGACTCTGTAGTGATTGATCAACCTTTTTCTGGGATCCAAGAGGATGACTCTGAATTCTTCCTGTTTGAGGAATCTCATGAAGGGTGCTAGTAGTTTTACGACATCTTCTGCAGAGGTTATTGGCGGATTGGCTTCTTCAAAGAAAGAAGCACTTCTTTTTCCCAGTTCGAAGGCTGCCAGTATTGTGCAGGCCCGAGCGAATCCAATGCCTTTCACCTGGGTGGCATGAGAACGGATCAAGTGATAAGGGATGCTTTCTACGATGGTTTTGGGCAGTAACCTGCAGTAGGCGAGAAATCGGGGGGAGTATGGGAGATTCATGGAAATGAGAACCGCCATAGTCACGGTATATATTTACAAATATCTTTTATTGGACAAGACTTACATAAGGAGTTTCTTGCTCTGCAGATATCTGAGGCAAAATCAAGGAGGGCATAATTGTATTCTACGTAGTTTTCCTTGGGCAATATCTTTCTCGCAAAATCCCAAATTCTTTTATCTGTGCGAGGGCGCGACTTCGATGATTTTAGATCGAAGACACGTCTGTACACTCTTATTACATTAGTGTCGACAATGGGTACTCTCTTTTTGAATGCAAAACACAAGACTGCATTTGAAATATACTGACCAACTCCATAAAGAGAGAGAAGATCTTCCTTATTGTCAGGAACGATTCCATTGAATTGACCAATAACCTGTTCTGCAATTTTTTTCAGCCTCTGACTTCTATAAAGCAAGCCGATATTTCTGATTAAGTTTTCAATTTCCTCAGTTTCTGCTCGATAGAGGTGATGTATTGTTGGAAATCTCTCAATAAATATAGGATAAATTTTCTCAACTTTTTTAGAATCTGTCTTATGAAGAAGAATTTCTGAAATTAGAACCTTGTAAGGATTTACAGTCTTTCTCCATTCAAATTCCCTTTTGTAATGCAGATACCAAGTCAAAATTGAGTCCACAAAAGTGTCATTCTTCATTACTTTCACCGAAAAAAATCGTTTCTTCATTTGAAATGATGCTTATATTCTTGAATTCCGACTTATGAGCTGGAAGTTCATCAATCAAGATTTTTATTTTGGATTTTGTTGAATAAAAGATACGTAATGCCGTTTTTCTCCAATTTTCGCTGCATGGAATACATTTATATATTTTCTGACTGTTTTCCTGAATTATTACCACCTCTTAAAAAGATTTCGTAGATGTCTCTGCACCCAGAACTATAGTTTTTGACATTATATATCAAAGGCACTGGATATATAATCCTAAAATCTTGATTTTTTTCGTAAGCCAAATATGCTCCTAAAACTTCTAATTTTGTGCCCATTATTGCCACAAAAAAATCATAGGATTGTGATTTCTTTTGGATAATACCACCTAAAGCATCTCTGCACGAGAATGGATCATTTGCTGGAATATCGCTAATCTCTTCAGTGATTCTTCTTATTCTCTTTAATCTGCTAACTATCTCTTCGCTGACATCCTTGAATTCATCTGATGTCCCGGGATTTGGTCTTCCAAGTATGAGATATGAAGGTTCTATGTCATCAATTAACGAAATTGCCACATCTAAGTCAAAACCAGTAAGTATTAAGAGAGCTGTTTTTTTGTGAAAAGTAGGTGGTCCTTCAAAAAATGGAGGAATCATTGAATATTTATAACCTCGAGACAGCCAATCTCCATATTTTGTGGGAGATATATATAAAATACGGAGTGAATTAACCCTAGGAAGATGAAGAAGATAGTAAACGAGGGTCAAGAGTTCTCCTTTTGGGAATGTGGTAATGTCAAGCGTAATATTCAAGTTCTGTCTACTTGCAAAACGGTTCTTGATGATTTTATTTACCTCTATGATTGTTCTTATCGGATTTTCAATAGATGATGGAAAATACTCAGAATAATCAAAGAAAGAAGAACATTTCAGGATATTGTTGATTTCTATTCTGTTTTTTTGCACTTCTCCGGATTCGCTAAATTTTTCCTCCATGAAAAAGACCCCTGTATCTGCTTTGTAGTTTGTGCTAAATTTTTTTAACGTTCCAACTGTTCTACATTCATAATTTACATGCGAAATGAATAAATCATCTGAAGTGCCATTTTTAATAGTTTCTATTTCAAATTTTCTATTCTTCCATTCATTTATACTAATCTTGTTCATTTACTCACCTCAAAAAACTCATCTAAAGGAACAAATTTCTCTCTTTCAACATAGGATCTCGACTTGGGTATTTTCCCATTCTCAATTGCACTTCTCAGATCTGCGGTACTTAACTCAATTCTTCCCCTAAAAGAAGTGTGATCTATTCGGTATCTAGGGCAGAGTCTTCTGTTGAATGCATATGCTCTATATTTTCCTATTCCTGTTTTTGAACTGTACCAGTAAGTTTGGAAGTAATTCCCAGTTAAGCCTCTCCCATTAACACCTATCTCTAATATTTTTTCAATTTCTGGGTCTCTGTGAGAGTCTTTCAGTGTAAATGTAAATACTCTGGGTTCGTTAGAATTTGGATCCATCAAACGTTCTTTGTAGTAACTACCCAAAGCCTCAATCAGAGTATACAAACCTCTGTATAATCTTGCTTCTTCAACATGTTCTTCTTCCTCCAAAGTCCTGCATTTCATTTCAATTTCATCCATAAAATCATCAGCATATCTTTTTATTACTTCATTTTGAGTTTTAAGGTTTATTTTTACGATTTCCTTACCTTTCGTTTTCTTAATCTCCTCTTCAAATATATACGAGCATATATCTAGGAACTGCCTTATTATACCAGAAGACAAATGAACAATGTTTGAAAATCCTGCGTAGCTTTTTGGTGTCTTTGTCTGACTTCTGAAAAGTTCGGATTGAGCATTTTTGTTGATTAGATTACTCACATATTCTGATTTGGACGGACCATTATCATCTGTTATGTTCCCATATTTCTCATCATATTCTTTTTCGTACTCCACTTTCAGTTTATTTTCTATTTTTTGAAGCAGTTTTTTCTCCTGGAGACTCTCGGGGAAGAATTCTTCAACAGGAATATTTATGCCTTTTAATTCCAGTCTTTTGGTGGCTATTTCTCTTATCCTTTTGCTGTAAACAGTATATTCAGTTGAATAGATTTCATCTATGTCTATCTTGGAGAAGTCGTGCGGTGACTGGATGTTTCCACGATTCCAATAGGTACCTTTTTTCACTGCAACTTTAAAACAGACGTCTCTATGCCCTCTCTGCCGAATCAGATCATCTATGCACAGCTGCATTGTACTTTTTGTTTCATCTCCATTATCTATCAAGATGTAAAAAGAGAAATCTTCTATATTGAGGATTTTTTTGATATTTCTTATGAGTGAGTGAATATGGCTAAAAGAGAGAATATTTCCCTCATATACGATGTCTTTCATTTGTAACCTGTCATGTAAGAAGTACTTAATTCTTTTTCGCCCATCTAGAAACATATCTGCTAGTAGTGCAAACATGTCGGTATTTGTACGCTCCTGGTCAAAATCCAGTTTGTGAATTTTACGTTCATCTAAGTTATTAAATTCTTTTCTGCAAAATTCCTTAGCTTGATGGCCCTCGATAGCATTTATATGTTCTGTCATCTCCTTTGTATCTAATAATGTGTTCAGGACTTTGTAAAGAATTGCCATAACAAGATCAGTCATACAGAGGTCTTTGATGAATTTTTCTTCACCCAATTCGTTTCTAATAAGAAGTTCATATAGCTCTGTATTGAGTTCTTCCAATGTCGCGTGCACCATAATTCCAATATATTTATGCGTCCTGACGTTCTCAAAAAACTTTGTTAGATTGTTATCATAATAGCAGAGTTGGTGTGATAACTCCAAATAATTGAGTAACATGCTCTTCCCCGAACCTCGAACTCCGTCAATGAAGTAATCCTTTGGAGTTTCTAATGCATTTATCCAAGTATGTTCTCTTACAAATATCTCCTTAAACTCTTGTGGGGTTATATCTTCTGGCGAATATACTAAGAATGGATTTTCTACAATCATGCTTTCACCTCTTTTTGAAGAATGTATCCTTTTATTTTTTCCTCTGGATTTATTGTCGGAAAATTTCTCCAGAATGCATCATATCCTTGATCATTGGTGAACTTAAATGTTATTGTTCCAGCATTGTCATTTAGTAGTGTGATATCAAGAATAATTTCATCAAATTCTATAAACTTGCTTGCAAACTGCATATAATATTTTCTCTCTTCATTTATTTTATCAATTTTGGAAATCAGGTGATCTATTAAAGCAATTTCTTTGTTTCCCCTAGTAAATAGCTTAAATAGATTTTCCTGATTAATTCTCGAGCGAATCTCAATAACAGTATCCTTGGGCTTTGGTTCTATGCGCTTAATACAATTGCTAGTTTCCCAGTAAATTCTGTTTTTTTCTGGTATCTGGTCTCTCATAGTCTCGTAGTATTGAATATCTACTCTTATCTCTCCTTCATCTAACTCATCCGTCAATCTCAAAAGAGCGCCTAAGAAGGGCAAATTTATTTCTTCATTTCTATAGTCTGTAGGTGAAAGTGAGTGATCTTCTTCTCCAGTGTGAGCTTCAGCTATTTGCAGTGCATATCTCTCCATATCGCTATCAACAAAAAAGTGTTTTTTCAATCTGCTCAATATCTCGATAATTTTTTTGTTGTGCCAATTCCTGCCGAGAAGATTTCCAATATCATGCCACAAAGTTGCGCAAAGAAGTAGATAAATCTCATAGAAATTCAGTGTTATTCCACTCAATATTTCTGAGGACTCCGCTTTAAAACTCATCCCAGGAATATTTTCGTCAAGCATTTTTTCATAGAGTCTCATTATTCGAATAATGTGCTCTGGTCCGTGATCTACATATCCTCGGAGCATTCCTTCTACATGTGGATAGAAATGATTCAGCAAGATCAATTTCTGAGAGTAATATGTAAAAAAATATTCTTGCAAATCAAAGTTCTCTCTCCCCATATTGAAAAATGCTTTTTCAATACGAGTGATGCCCAATATATCGTTCATCAGTCTACCTCCAATAGATACTTCATTATATTTATTCCGATTTTTTCTGCCAAGAGCGGAGGGACAGCATTGGCGACCTGCTGCTGCTGGGAGGTGAGTGGACCGCGAAATATATAGTTATCTGGAAACGACTGTAACCTTGCGGCTTCTCTAACAGACAGCCCTCTGTTCTGTTTAGGGTGTATCAGCATATTCTTCCTATAATTACTCACAACTACGGAAGGTTCATCCCATTTAAGCCGGTAGTATATCCACCCATGGCAGTTGTTCGGGTTCCTGTAATTAGAAAGCAGATGTGGAGGGACATCTTTCCAATTCCCTCCAGGGGGGATATGTTTGTATCGTTCTAAAACTAAAGTCCCGTTCCTTGTAATTAAATTGTTTGAAACAGTGCCTCCATTATTTTTCCTCATTTTTTGCTGATATTCTGTTAGATTAGAGTATCTAGAGTATGCTATTTCATTGATTGTGTTTCCATTCTCCAAAGTAGGTAAATCATCTAATGCGCTCCTGACTGTAACAATGCTGCTTTTTTCTTGAGTAAAAAGATTGCTGACTTTTTTTCTTGTGCCTATAAAGATTATTCTCTTTCTCCGCTGAGGCACTCCGAATTCTTCTGAATTGACTTCATTCCACTGGACTTCATATTCAAGTTCCTTTCCTCTCTCTAAAATATCTTGAAGCACCCTCCCTTTTTGCAGAGTCCTAAGTCCTGCCACGTTTTCCAATAAAAAGACCTCCGGTTGGAGTGCTTCTACAAATCTGAAAAATTCTTTGTATAGATGATTCAAAGGATTGTTCAGGTCTCGAGTTCTGCGGTTAGATTGCGAAAAACCTCGACACGGAGGTCCGCCTGCGATAATATCTATATCCCTTTTTTGCACTCCAGCGGATACTGCGGCTTCTGCAGGATCTACAACCTTTATATCTGATGTCACCACTTTCATATCCTTATTATTCTCTCTTAGAGTAACAGCAAAATTGGAGTCAATCTCAATACCCAATACCATATTGAATCCTGCCCGTGAAAGGCCGTATGAAAGGCCGCCTGCACCGGCAAAAAGATCAATGCCAATGGGGAAGATCTTTGCCATTACTCACACCTCTTTTGTTAGGTCTTCATTCTAGTGTTCTACTGTTTCTGCTTTCTTGGTAGTTACTTAACATGGAACTATATATAAATTTTGTCGCTTTCTGTGGCATTGAGAGGTTGGAGCTTTCTCCATTTCACTACACTTGTGGCTATGTTAACAAGAGACAATTACCATTCGTGGATGTGATTTGACGAAAATCAGCTAGAAAAAGGAGGTGTATGCTGAAACATGATATCTCTGTAAAGATGAATACAGAAACTCTAATGTAGCTACTGGAGTGAAACTTCAAACCTAGGGTATGAGAGCCCCGGGCGGGATCCGAACCCGCGACCTCCCGCTTACCAAGCGGGCACTATACCAGGCTAAGCCACCGGGGCTTAGTATTTCTTCACCGTAGAGAGTATTTAAATGTTGTGTTGGTGAGGTTGTTCAATTGAGGTTCACGTTGTTACGTAACTGAGGCTCGATGCATGGCAATGGCACATTCCAACCCACCATTATTCATCCAATTGACCTGCAAATGAGTGTCCTCTGATCTGACCTATCAAATTCATTGGCTGATGCGCTCTCGGATCTCTTCGACATACAACTGCAGCTTTCTGTACTGCAAAGGTTCCAGCGGTTTTGGGTGTGCTAGATCGTTTCTGATCTCGTTCATTTCAATAAGACGCCCCTTAATCCAGCCTATGCTGATAAAGTACGGTTCAAAAACCTCCCAGTTACTGAACTCACTAGTTCGATGCAAAATGATGGACAGATAATTGGGGAAATCAATGTAGTGCAGTAAAGGATACACCTTTTTTTTCTTCGTTCTAGCATCATTCTGACGTTCTTTCAGTCTTTCAAGAGTATCTTCAGGAAGGCGTTTTTCCCATTTTTCCTCTGCGTTCTTGAGAGCACTCTCCAAGAACGTTCTGAATTCTTCCTCAAACCCTGCTAAAAGTGCGTAAGCTTCAGGATTAGTCTGCGCAGATTGAGTAGATTGGGCAGTGTGCAGTGAAAATTCATCCAGAATCTGAGAGAGAACCCTCTCTTTCAAGAACCTTTTATAGGCTTCCCCGTTCTCTATTTTAAACAAAAGAGGGTTGGAAGAGTAAGTTACTAAATTTTTCTGCTTCATTTCCTCTAGTATTCCAGATAAATCATTTAAAGAGAGTTTGTGCTCTCTCAGTTTTCGTAAGTAGATTCTCTGCGCTTTAGGATCATAGAAATACAGCACTCGGAAGAGGTTGAGCCTCCTGGACACAGACTCCAGCCCCTTTTCAAAAGCTGAAATTCTTTCCTCTTCCAGGTAGGAGGGTTCAAAGTAATCAAAAAGATGGGGTACTGTTATGGCGACCTCTTTCGTGGGGCCTGAAGCAGTGAACTGGTGCACCTTCCTGGCTAACCCATTCTCCAGGAGGAGAGACCTCACACGTGATGCGGTTTCCTGTATTATGGGAAGAGGTGACAGCAGCTTCAATTCAGGACGTGGAGAAGGTGTATCCTTCCCCTGGCTTAATAAATAGATTAAGTATTTTAGAATGAGGTAAGAACCTTCCAAATCTACTTTTTTCAACTGTTCAAAAGTTCTAGGTATCCTTTCCGTGATTAACTGTTGTGCTATCTCTTTACCTCGAGGAGTACATTTAAAAAGGGATAGGTTATTCCATGAGACCTTTTCTATCAAATGATAGCTTAAAAGCACTCCCGTATAAGATGGAACGTCCTCTGCAAGGACGCCGTGATCTGAGACATGCTGTTTCATACATACATCTAAGAGAGTATCCAGAACCTTTTCAGTCTCAAAACCGTAGTCGTCCAGGGTTTTCCTCAGCGTCACCACATTCATGAACACTGAACCATTCAAAAGGTTATAAGGATTTTCCCTCCCACTTTTGCGTCCTCTTCAGTACCACTCTTCCTGAACAAAAACAGCAGAATAACCTCTTCATTGATCGACTATTTCTTTTGAAGGCTCTCATAAACTCTTTCTGCAATCTTCCTATTCTTTAAAACAGCGTCCAAGTCCTCGACTGAGCTTTTCCGCATATTTTCGACAGATCCAAAGTGTCTCATTAATAAATTCTTCCTCTTTTCTCCAATCCCTTCAATATCATCCAGTACAGATTTTTTCAACTTCTTCGCTCGCAGCGTCCGGTGATACTTCACCGCGAACCGGTGGGCTTCATCTCTCACCCGTATCAACAACCTCTTAGAAAGGTCAGAAACCTCTCCTAACCCAGCAGAGAATAACTCTTCCTCCTTTTTGGCTAAAGCCACCACAGGGACATCCACCTCCAGCCCTTTCAACGTTTTTAGGGCCATATTCAAGTGCCCTTTTCCCCCGTCAATGAGAATCAAATCAGGGATGACCTCAGTATTCTCAAACCGTCGCCGCAGCACTTCTTCAATCATACCGTAGTCATCAATACCTGTTCTCCGTATCCTGTAGTGCCGGTAGTTCTTCTTGGACGGTTTTCCATTGATGAAGCACACCCGGGAGGCAGTGGCCTCCTCCCCCATGATGTTAGAAACGTCGTAACCTTCTATCCGTTCAGGAATCTTCCCTAACCCCAGATCATCACGCAGCAATTCAAGTTCACCATAAACGTATTTCAAGTGGATTTCCGCATCTTTTTCTGCCATTTCCATCAATTTCTTTTTCTTCCCCCTTTTAGGGATTGTTATCTTCACTTTCTCCCTCTTTTTTACGCAGAGAAACCCTTCAATGACTGGGTCAATGGTGTCCTGCACCAGAATCTCATCGGGCACCAGCCGGTCGCCGTAAAATCCAGTGAAAAACTCTTCACTGTCTATCTCCAGAACGTACTGGTGTTTTCCCACAACCTTTCCCCCTCTCACCAGTAGAACGGTAAAACACTTTTTTTTCTCCCCTGTCACTGCTATTACGTCAATATCTCCCAGGAGAGGGTATTCAACGTTTTGTCTTACCTTGATTCTCTCCAGTGAAAGAACCCGGTCTCTGATGAGGGCTGCCTTCTCAAAATCCAGGTTTTCTGAGGCCTCGTGCATCTCCTTTGATAATTCAGAAACCAGTTCATCCAATTGTCCTTCCAAAAACTTGATCAGTCGCTTCACATTCAGTGAATACTCCTCTTTCGATATCTTACCCGTACAGGGAGCAGGGCACAATCCGATGTGGAATTCCAGGCACTCCTTCTTCTTCAAGGTTGTACACGACCGTAAGGGGAACAGCTTCCGCATGAACTTCATGGTGCTGCGCAGCGCTTTGGCACTCCCGAAGGGCCCGAAAACTCTGCCATCCTCCACATCTCTGGTGACCAAGATGCGGGGGAACTCTTCGTTGGTCACCTTCAGGTAGGGGTATTGTGTGTCGTCCTTTAGTCTGATGTTGAATCTGGGTCTGTGCTCCTTAATGAGGTTAGCTTCCAGAACGAGGGCGTCCACTTCACTCCCGCACACAATGAACTCAATATCTGTCGAATGGCTGAGAATATCATGCGATTTCCCTTCTTTATTCTTCTGGAAATAGGAAGATAACCGGTGTTTGAGAGACTTGGCCTTCCCGATGTAGACAATTTCCTTCCCGCTCTTCATGAGGTAGACGCCCGGTTTGTCTGGATACTCCATAGAACAGATAGGGTACTACTTTTAATAAACATTTCACAAGAACCAGGAGAGCCACACCACAACCCTTCGCATTACACTGAATATTCCCACTCTTCCAACAAAAGTCAGAGTGAGCACTCTACGCAGGGTACTGAACAGGCCACGATCTTCTCAGCACGGTTCATGGATCTTTTCAAACGAAGGTATAAACAAAATGAAGACAAAATGTGTACTCGTCTGCGATCTCTTCCCTGTTATGTGGCATTTCTGAAGGCACTTTCTCAGCTTTACAGGCGAATATGTCTCACATCTTAACCACAAAACCCTTCTCCCTTTGTGAGATGCACTCTCGGGCACACCCTAAGAAGATCGAGAGGTGATGATACAGTGAGATGACCTCAAGGATCAGGCTTTTCACCAATCACTCTTCCCTCTTTTATGAGGATAAGCACTGTAAGCATGGCGAGGATGAAAAAGATTGACGTAATCTGGAACGTCCACCTGATGCTGAAGAACTGTGCAATGAATCCGTACATTAAAGGTGCCAAAACGTTCGCCACGCCTCTCACAGACCCTACTGTTCCAAAGAAGGTACCTAACCTTTTCTGAGGAACGATATCAACTATTAAAGCACTCATCACAGGACGGAACATGCCATCCCCAACGCCAATCAAAGCCCAGAAAACGACCATCAACGCCAGGTTGGGAGACATTGCCATCAACGTGTTAAAGATTATGATCAGAGTGAGCCCTACACCTATGAGAATTTTTCTCTTACCCAAGGTATCAGAAAGCCATCCTCCAAAGGGCTGTACAATGGCAAACGTAATCCATGAAATTGCGGTAATAGGTCCCACAAACTCTTCAGCACCGTGGAATACTTCTGTAACAAACAGCGGGATGTAAAAAACATAGACTGCCAGAGCAGACATGAAGAAAAACGTGTACAAAAGGAGACCAAGTCCACTTTTCTCTGCAGCAATAGTTTTAAATGCAGTGGCGAATTTTTTGAGGCGACCAACTGGCTTTTCGAGACGTATTTCTGGGGAAGGTATCTCTTCAGGTTTTTTTTCTTTTTTCACTGTTTCTTTGAGGAAAAAGGCCAGCACTGCTGTAGCAACAAGGAGACCCCCCGATGCTATGTAGAAGAGATGCTCGATCTTAAGACCCCACGCCAGGAGTATCCCGCCGCCAAACAGGGATGCAGCGTATACTATGCTCCCAATAGCGGAATAAAAACCAAATAATGTAGCTCTCCCTTCTTTGGGGGCAACATCTCCAATCATTGCACTGAGAGCAGGCTGAGAGGCTTCAGAAGCTGTATTACGGCTCAGCTGGACTGCAGCCAGTCCTGTTACACTATTGAAGAAAAGATAGAGTGGAGTTAATAAACCTTGTAAGAAGAATGAGACCACAATAATCAATTTTCTTCCAAATCTGTCTGAAATGTACCCTATTAGGGGTTTCAGCACAATAGAACCAATACCTGCTATGGAAATTATATATCCTAACTGCACGAAGTTGATACCCTTCCCCACAAGATATATAGGGAGGTAAGGGAGCAGAAACCCAACACCAATGGTACCGATTGAACTTGCCGTGATCAGCACAGGAATGTTGGTAGACTCTGAAAGTAATTTCCAGACTTTTTTGAGTTCTGTCATTACTGACATGATGGTTCCTCCTTCTAGATACACCTCCTATGTAAACCTCTTTATAAGTCTTGTGGGTACACGAGTACACGCGTGGTGACAAAAATGAAGGCAGTTCTACTGTAATAGTTGCACTCACAGAATGCAGCACGCCACAATCTTCTCGGCAAATTCCATTACCTTCTTTTCCTCAAAAGGGGATCGAAAAATCTCAGATATCGAATCTATATACTGTCCCATTTCAAAACTCCCTTCTCCTTCTACAAGGGTTGGCTTCACAAATTCACTTTCTAACACTTCAGAGACAATCCATTCCGAAATCACATAAATGAGCGCGTGCTGGATCAGAAATCTCTTTTCTTTAGGTACCTTCTTCATGATGAAGACTGTCGTCAGCCAGTACCACAAAGATCCGGGTCCGTAGCTGTCTGTTGTCCTGTGGAGTATTTCGTGGGCCAAAAATCCTAAAATTTCTTTATCAGTGAGAGGTCTTGCAGGCATACTCAATGGGTTACTCCGCGGCCAGTGACGGAAGAAAGGCATCACGGGAAAGACTTCCACGAGCTGTGAATGGAAAATCCCCAGCTCACCCATGAGATGAATGACCTCCTCAGAGGTTGATTCCCATATCCTTTCTAACTTTTTCTTGAACTTGACAAGTTTTCGAGAAAATGAGGGCCACTCCCTTAAAAAAGGATCTTTGTACTGCTCTACGATCTCCCGCATGTGGCCCGGAATCTCTGAAAGCACGCTTTCTAAAGGTCTGTCACAGGCGAACAGCATCTCAGTATCTCTGGACCACAAAAAAACCTTCCCCCTTGAAATGCGCTCTCTGGCATACCCGAGAAAATTGAGAGGTGGGGATATGGTGAAGGTGACCTCAAAGGTCATGCTGCTCACCAATCACTCTTCCCTCTTTTATGAAAATGGCTACCGTGAGCATGGCGCAAACGAAGCACACTGACGTAATCTGAAATGTCCACCTGATACCGTAGATCTCTGCAACAAGCCCGTAAACTAAAGGTGCTATTATACTGGCAATACCCCTCATGGATCCTAATGTTCCAAAGTACGTACCCCGTGTCGCTGCAGGAACAATGTCCACTATCAAAGCATTCATTACAGGACGGAACATACCATCCCCAATTCCGATGAGAGCCCAGAAAACGACCATCCACGCCAAGGTGGGAGACACTGCCATCAACGTGTTGAAGATTACGATCAGAGTGAGCCCTAACGTTATCAAGATTTTTCTCTTACCCATGGCATCAGAAAGCCATCCTCCATAGGGCTGGATGATAGCAAAGGTAATCCATGAAACCGCGATAATAGGTCCCAAAAGCGCTTTACCCGCACCGAATACCTCTATAGCGAACAAGGGGATATAGAAGGGATAGACCGCCAGAGCGAACATGAAGAAAAACGAGTACAGCAGCAAGCCAAGGCTGTTTCTATCTGCAATCATAGCTATAACTGACATGAAAAACTTTTCGAGGCGGCCGACAGGTTCTTCGAGACGTATTTCTGGGGAAGGCAGTTTTTCAGGTTTTTTTTCTTTTTTCACTGTTTCTTTGAGGAAAAGTGCCAGCAGTACAGTGGAAATAAAGAGGCAGCCTGAGGTGATGTAGAAGAGATGCTTGAGCTGGAAGCCCACTGCGAGGATTGCCCCACCACCAAAGAGAGCTGCAGAGTATGCTATGCTGTCCACCGAGGAATAAAAGCCAAAGAGCGTGGCTCTCCCTTCTTTGGGGGCAACATCTCCAATCATTGCACTGAGAGCAGGCTGAGAAGCTTCAGAGACGACACTGCGGCTGGAGTGAACGACGGCCAGTCCTACCACGTTGCGAATGATGAGATAGAATGGGGTTAAAACACTTAGCAAGAGAAAAGAACCTACAATAATTATTTTTCTTCCAAATTTGTCTGAGAAGTACCCAATGAGAGGTCTCAGCGCCAGGGAAACTAAACTGGCCGAAGAAGCAATAATCCCCAACCCAACGAAGCTGATGCCCTGTTCTCTGAAGTAGTATGAAAGGATTGGGCTCAAGAACCCACCACCTATGGTGGCAATTGAACCAGCCAGAAGCAGCACAGGAATATTGGTAGACTCTGAAAGTAATTTCCAGACTTTTTTGAGTTCTGTCATTACTGACATAATGGTTCCTCCTTCACCTGTTGAACGTTCTATGCAAGATTCCTTATAAGTCTTGTGGAACACGAAGAGAAACAGAAAAACAGAGAAATAGGGGATGGCCTCCTGGTGGTCAATTTTATCACACCTGTGACATTTTGGAAAACCGTCTTCCTTCTGCAGATCACCGTGCTGCCAGAGGATCAGGAGCATCGACCCTGCCTGACAGCGCATAGGCATCTGCCCTGCACCCACCCGTGCACACAGAGAGGTACTCACACTCACAGCACTTCTGGGGTAGGTGTGAGAGGGTCCTGCACATCTGGATAGCTTCAGCTGTTTTCCAGACAGTCCTCAAGTCCTCTCGTGTGAGGTCACCTTCCTCTCTCTCCATGGCCCCGCAGATGCGCACCTTACCCTCTGGAGAGACGGCACACCAGGTTATACCGCCCTGACAGCCCACGACATCATACATCTCGTAAAGGTTACCCATCTTCGAGAAGCCTTCCTCACCCAGACAGCACAAAGGAAAGGGTGACTGGATGGATGCTCCTTTCAAATCATGCTGTGCAGTCAAGAAATCCATCAATTCAGAGATAGTCTCCCTGGTAAACTGCAGACTTTTGTTAACGCCTTTCCCTGTGAGCACCAGCCGTGTCATACTGAGACCAGCCCTCATTGACCGTGCAATCCCGCCCACGTGCGGGAGCTCTGAGAAATTGTGCCTGGTCAGCGTGATGTTGATATTGGTGGGGACGTGAGCCTCTTGAAGGTGCTGTAACCCTCTTCTGGTCCTTTCGTAGGCCCCTGGTACACCGACGAGGTAGTCATGGATTTTCTGAGAACCGTGCAGCGAAACCTGCGCAGCTGTTTTTAAGGCTTTCAACTGCTGTGCCGTTTCCTCGGTGAGTAAGACTCCATTGGTGACAACACTTGTCTTCATCCCGTTATCTACAGCATGTTCTAAGAGCACAAAGAGGTCTTTTCGCAGGAAAGGTTCTCCCCCTGTTAGGAAGAGCATCTTCACATCTGCCTCGATTAACCGGTCCAGAACAAAAAGCATGTCTGCCTCCTGCGGTTTCGGGTACTCATCTTTCTTCCACACGTTGTAACAGAACTGACACAGGTTGTTACAGCCGTAGGTCACTTCCAGTTCCACCGTAATGGGGGATGACAAAGCAGTGCCCAGTTGGGCTGAACTTTCTCTAAATTTTCGCGGGTCCATGGAAAACCTCCTCACAATGTGAAGCTACCCTCAGTGCCTGGTCTTTACTGTAGTGGGAATGCTTGAACACGACCATGCTGTCACGGATGAAATACAGATACACAGGATGGTCAGAAGGAACCTCTTCCACGATGAAGGGTATTCCTCCCACCTCTGTTGTCAAGTACTCTCCCTGGTGCGATTTGTCTGCAGAAATGAGAACGAGTAGTTCCCCTGTTTTGGGGCTGTGATCCAGGACACCCTGGAGGTCATCCTGCGCAGCAGCAGATGAGAGCCTTTTTATCTTCGCTTTACAGGCCTGAAATGTCTGAGGAAGAGCTTTTTCTAGAGCAGAGAATGCGCTGCTCACAGGATACAAGGTGACATACGTATGTCGGTACGTGTAAAAGGAAAAGGGGATCAGGAAGAGGGGATTTTCAATGCGAGAACTCTTGGAAAGAGCTTCTAAAGTGTCAATCTTGGCCTGGACACTCTCAAATTTCCCATAGGATATCCACCCATCAGGTGCATACATGCAACCTGTGGAAAACACGTTTGCAGGCAGTTCTTCTCCTGTGAAACTACTTGCAAACAGCAGGAAGAGGGGGAGAGACGTACTCCAGCCATCCACTGCCAGGCTGTTCACTGATACAAAAAAATCATGTTCTCCCTTCATTTCAAAGAATTTTTGCACAGTCTCAAAGACGGTACGCAGCTGGTACTGCCATTCCAGGTAGAAGATGGTGTGCGTGTCCAAAAAAACGTTACCTGAACCTTTTCTCTTCTCCACCGTGAGCGTGCGGGGAAATGCCACATTTCTGGAGATAGTAAAAATAGTGGTAGAAACTATCATGGGGCCTCCGGGGAATACCAGCACTGGGGGTCAGGTTGGTTGTAGTCACCACAGCAGCCGTAGGCAATGCATGAAGCTCCTCCGTCACACAGTCCTCTGTATTTCAAAAAGGGACATTTCACGCACTTTCCTTTCAAGTTCTTCTGTCTTCTCCTGAATTCCCATAAAAGGTCATTCTTGAACCAGATTTCCAAGAAAGGAGTTTCCAAGAGATTTCCTATAGGTATGGGCAGTCTCCTGCAGGGAAGGGCAGTGCCGTCAGAGAGTATGGTGAAGGTGGCAGACCCAACAGCACACGCATTCCCCAGTCGATCTCCTCCATTGTTGTAGCGTCTCGCTGCTTCTCCTGGGTCAGTCAAATGGAAGAGCCCCCTGTTCTCTGCTATTATGGGTTTTTTTACTCCATTTTTTCTGAGGGTTTTGAACTCTTCATTTTTGGTGTGCAAGTACGTTAAGACGTACCGTGTCTGTTCCGGTGTCAAGATAGCGTTCATCTCTTTCCCATGACCTATGGGGACCAGACGGGTTAAATAGAGCGTGTCCACACCAAGGCGTTCTCCCAATTCTACAAGAGAGGGGATGTCGTCTACGTTCTGGGCGTGGAAGGTGTAGCTGATGGTGGTCTGCAGACTGGTGTCTTTCAGTATGCAGTTCAATCCAGACAAAGCTCTTTCATAGGCCCCCTCCCCGCGGATTGCATCATTGACTGAAGGAGTGCTCCCATCCAGACTGACCTGGACAGCAGCAATTGGAGGGGAGTGTTCTTTTATTTTTGCAATCTGAGAGTCAATGAGGGTGCCATTGGTCTCAATCAGTACGTATGGGATACCTTTCTGGTAGAGGTAATCGACGAGATCGTAAAAATCTTCCCGGAGGAGCGGTTCACCGCCGCTGAGAGCAAAGCATGGGGCAACATCAAGGATGGAGATACCTTCAATGAGGTTGTCGGCAACCTTTTTGAGCTGCGACAGAGGGAGTTCTTGAGTCTTTCTGTCTCTGTAGCAGTGAGTACACTGCAGGTTGCATTTGTCTGTGATGTGCCACTGGATGGTGAACGCGCGTTTTGACTGCATGGTACTCACTTGAGTTCTTTGCATAAAAAGGTTTATACAGTTTTCTACGTGAGAATTCTCAGCAATACGTTACTGGAAGCAAAGTCAAAGCTTCCGAGCAATAACATGGAGATGTATCCCTAAAGGACCAAATCCCTCCTCATTAAGCGCAATCTCGTATTTCAAGAGCTTCTCTCTGTATTCAGCATTTTCTACCTTTTTTTCCAGATCTTCCACAAAAGGAGCAATGAGTCTCCAGAGAATGGGTTTTCCCACAATTTTTAGAAGGTCTGCACCACATGTCTCAAATTCTTCTCTCAGTATCCGTGGTGTAAACGTGAAGGTTGGCGTGTTCCACTTGTCAGTGGCCAGCCCTTCATCAAAGGATTTCAAGCCCTCATCAGTGGGTTGGTTCATGAAGTGCCCAATGAATGTTAGCCTGCTGTCGACACCTATTTCAATGATTGATCCGGGTTTTGCCACTCTCACGATTTCTTTTAAAGCCTCAAAATGATTCACAGTACAGTAGGAGACGGGATCACCTTCGCAGAGGACGAAATCAAAGAAGTTTGAAGGAAAGTCCATGTGGCATATGTCGCCTTGTGAGATGTGAACCAGGTTGGATAGGCCCTCTTTTTCTATTTTTTGTGAAGCTTCTTTGAGCATTTCTGGGGAAAGATCAGTCAGGTAGACTTCATATCCTTTCTTGGCGAGCTGCGTGGTCCATTTGCCCGTTCCGCCGCCAGCATCCAGGACAGTACATTTTGCTTTGGGTAAGTAGTCGAGGATGTATTTCCAGGTTAGAGCATCGTACAGAATCCATATTCCGCCAGCGAAGGTTTCATCGTAGGACTGGGCCATGTCATCATAGATTTTTCTAACATCTTCAGACATACCATCACTCCACGAGCTGTAGTTCTGCGAATTTCTTCAACGTCTCTTTCACATCCCCTTCAACTGCAGGCCTGTCAGAGTCTGATTCTGTTAATCTGCTCATGAGTTCCTCTTCAGTAATGCCTTCCTGGCATGCTTCCAGCATCTTTAAAGCAGTCTCATTGAACTTGTAGATTTTACCTGAAGCCATGTTGATCACGTAGGTTTCATCTGGTTCCTGTCTGATCAACACCTGGGGCTTGACTTTTGGTAGGTTCATGGCGATTCCTCCTCATGTTCAATGGTGGCGAAAAGCTAGGTTCTCCATCAGGACTGGGCATTGTCTCGGAGATGATTTTTCTCCTGGGAGATGGGTCCAGTTGTTTTGGATGAGATGTTCGATTTTTTCTGATGGAGTTCACCTCTCTCGTGTCAGTCTCACGTTAAATTCCCATTTTATAAAGATTTCGTCTTAAGTCTTGAGTTCTTAAGTCTTGAGTCTTGAGTCTTGAGTCTTGAGCGGTGAGCCATAACCTTGACGCCTGAACTGTGGGCTGTGAACCTCTCTTTCTTTTTACCAGTGAATCCTTCATTTTTCCAGCACGCGTGAGGATGAGAGGTTTTGGGTTCTGAGGTGAAAAAATGAATATCTCCACAGGGTACCTTACAAAAGCTTTTTCAAGTACTTCAAAGAAATGAGAGGACAGTACTTCGTACAAAATCTCGAATGACAAAACCCAATCAACCCAGGTGTTGCCATGATCTACATATGGGATGAAACCCTCAGGGATGGAGAACAAACCCCTGGGGTGGTCCTCACCAGAGAAGAAAAAATAGAACTCGCAAAAGCCTTAGACGACATTGGGGTATCTGTCATCGTCTGCGGATTCCCCATCAACTGTGAAATTGAAGCCCAGACCATAAGGAGCATAGCCAGAGAGGGCCTCAAAGCCAGAATAGGGGCTGTGGCCCGCGGCCTCACAACAGATGTCGATGAGTGCCTTCGTTGTGAAACTGACGAAATCGTCATTTTCGTCCCCACCTCAGACATCCACATCCAGCACAAACTGGGAAAAACTCGGGAAGAAGTCCTCACCATGATCGGTGACTCCGTGGAGTACGCTACAGACCACGGCATTACCACCAATTTCGTGGCAGAAGATGCCACCCGCACTGACTTTGAATTCCTCATCCAGTCCTTCAAGGTCGCCCAGGAGTGCAAAGCCTCCCGTATCGTCATAGCAGATACGGTAGGTGTTATGTACCCTTCCCGCATGAAATCTTTAGTCGAGAAGGTAAAATCTCACGTCAACCTTCCCCTGTCCTGCCACTGCCACAACGATCTCGGACTAGCCACTGCCAACACCCTGTGTGCTGTGGAAGGTGGAGTCACCTACCCCCAGGTCACTGTAAATGGTTACGGAGAAAGGGCGGGAAATGCACCCCTGGACGAAGTGGTTATTGGTTTGGAAACACTCCTTAACCTGAAAACGAACATAAAAAAGGAAAAAATTTACGAACTTGCCCAGTTAGCGGAGAAATACATTATGATTCCTATCCACCAGCAAAAACCTCTGGTAGGTGAAAAAGCATTCACTCATGAAGCTGGTATTCACGTTCATGGCATCTTAAAAGATAGGAAGACCTACGAAGCAGTGGATCCCCACCTTATTAGCAGAGAATCCCGATTTGTCATCGGCAAGCACACAGGCGATGCTATGATGGAGAAAAAACTGGAAGAACTGAACTACAAAATGGATAAAGAAACACGGAGACGCATCCTCAACACTATTATCGGTTATTTAGAAGTCCATAAATCCGATAGAGTGGAACAGTTCCAGTTAGCCAAGAGAAATATTGAGAACCTCACCAGAGGGATAACAGACAAGGAGTTGATAAAAATTATCCAGTTCATCGAGAACGTTGAGGTGCTCCGACAGGTTACTGGTGAAGGATAGAAGCCTTTATAAGCGAATTGGCAAAAGAGGCGCAGGTGACAAACAATGTCTGTCCATAGGTACATAGCAAGAAGAATCCTGGAAATCATTGTTACCTTTTTCATCATAGCTGTACTCATTTTCATCTTGTTCAGGATCATGCCCGGAGACCCTGCCTCTATGGTGATTTCTCCCCGGATGACGCCTGAGATGAAGGCTATTTTGAGGACCCGGTTTGGGCTGGACAAGCCAATGTATGAACAGTTCTTCATATTCATGAAAAATATGCTCCATGGAGATTTTGGTACTTCTTTCTATTACTCTGAAGACGTATTTGGCATTGTTAGACGGAGGATGCTTCCGACTGTCCTCTTGTTCACCTCAGGCACAGTCATGGCCTACAGTATAGGGGTAAACGTGGGGCGGCTCATGGCCTGGAGAAGAGGGGGGAAACTGGAATACGGCAACACGGTGATTGGCCTCTTCTTCTACACGATGCCCATTTTCTGGTTAGGCCTCTTATGTATCTGGATTTTCTCTTACTACCTCAACTTATTTCCCATAGGGGGGTGGAAATCTGCTGAAGTCTGGAGTTACAGTGCCCAGTCAGGCATTGCTGCCAAGCTTCTCGACATAGGGTATCACCTCTTCCTGCCACTATCCGTGTACACGCTCTGGACGTATGCGGGGAGCATGTTGATCATGAAGAACAGCATGCTCGAAACATTACGGGAGGACTACATTATGACGGCCAAGGCCAAAGGGTTACCTGATAAGGTTGTGCGTGATCGCCATGCTGCTCGCAATGCAATGTTGCCGGTGGTGACTGATCTAGCTCTATCTATTGCCTTCTCCTTAGATGGTGGGGTTCTCACAGAGACAACCTTCTCATGGCCTGGGCTGGGTTCCACCATTGTTGAGGCTTCCCTGAACTATGACTATCCATTGGCCCAGGGTGCCTTCATTCTGCTTGCCATTATTGTGTTAGTCATGGTTTTAATTGCAGATTTATTGTATGCTTACCTTGATCCGCGGATTAAATTCGAAAGGAAAGAACATTGAATTGTCATGTGAGCATGGTGAGCCAGAATGAGATCAAATTGTTGTGCTGAATCCAAAATTAAATGTAAAATTGGTGTAGGTTAAAGGTTAGAATCTGAAGCCAAGAAAAAGAGAAAGAGGGTTATCCTCCTCTATCACGTGGAAGTTTTGGTATTAACCAGGACAGAAAAGCATCTTCACTTCTGGTTTGGGCGTAGATCTTTCCCGGCCCTACAAACTCTGCTATCAATCCTTCGCCGCTGAACAACGTGGATTTCAGCCCTCCAACTCTCCTCACATCCCATGACACTCTCTGGTCAAAGGCCACAATGTGTCCTGTGTCGATGACAAATCGCTCTCCACTCTTCAGTTCAACCTCGTGTAATGCACCGTAGGAGGACATGAAGATGTATCCATTCCCTTCTATTTTCAGTAAGAACAGCCCCTCTCTGGCAAAGAGGGTTTTAGTGCCTCCGAATTTCGTATCAATGGTCAACGTGGGGTCTGAGGCCATGTAACACCCCGAGGTGACAAATAAGGTCTCTCCACTCAATTCACGGTACACAACGTCACCCGATAAGGCGGGGGCTAACCCAATAACTCCTCTGCCTCCTCGCGAGGTGTAGGTATTCATGAAAAAACTCTCCCCGCCCAGGACAGATCGTTTCAGTGCCCCGAATACGCCGCCTTTTGCTTCTGTAAGGATCTCCATGTTGGAAGACATGTACACCATGGAGCCACCTTCCACTGTTATACTCTGCTCAGGGTTCAGGCGCACTTCTGCTAGAGAATAGCTCGGCCTATACAGAATATCATATTCCACTCTTGAAGAATTGGTACTCAAAGGAGCTCCGCATTTTGCACAGAAGCTGCTTCCTTCCCTATTTTCAGCTCCACATCTTTTGCAGTTCATGCCACTTTAATCACAATCATGCATTTAAACATTTCTTTTCGTTCAGCAGAGTACCCTACGACGGAGCACATTCTTGAGAAATCAATTCACTGCAAAGGCTAACCCTTCCCTCACAGCACCTGACAGCCACCCTCCATCTCCATGTACTGACTGCCCATTCACCTTCTCGATCATTCAAGGTTGTCGTCTAGGTTATCTATCTCATGCAGCTGTTTTCTGAACACTTTTCCCGCTTCAGTGGGTGTGTACCACTCCTCTCTTTTCTCCTCCCTGGTCATGTGGTGCTCGATTAATCCATAATTCTCCAGCTCCCGCAACCTCTGGTTGATACTCGAAACACTGGCGAACTCTGCCAGATCTCTGTAGTGCACCTTCCCTGTGTCCACTATCGTGTCGAGGATTTCTCTGGTAGCAACCCTGCCAGCTAAGATGCGTAATCGCCTCTTATGGGTCATGCTTGGTAACCTCCTTTTTCGTCTGTTTGTGTAAAACTTTACTGTTATAAATACTTTTCTCTTTATTCCGCTATAAATCTTTGTAAGAGAGCAATTCCTTCTATACTTGAAAAAAGTATTCTTACTAATGAAAAAATGTTTCATCGCTGGTATATTGTAACAATAATAGAAAACTGTAACAATGATTGTACGTTTTGAGGTTTGTGAAAAACCCTACTCTCCAGAATCACACGACCGAGGACCAACCCTTACCTTCATAAAACAAAGATTTATATTACATTCTCCACAGAAAGAAACAAACCTAAACCGTGTGGTGGTACACCATGAAGCTCGAAAGCTACAACCCTGCAGAGATGGAACCCAGAATTCAGAAGTTCTGGGAAGATGAAGAAGTGTTTAGATTCCATAAAGGTTCCAAAGCTCCCATCTATTCCATAGACACTCCTCCCCGTACGCTCTCCGGGACCATCCACATGGGACATGCCATGAGCTACTCCCAGATGGAATTCATTGCGAGGTACAAGAGAATGCGTGGGTACAACGTTTTCTTCCCCATGGGATTTGATGACAACGGGTTAGCCACAGAGAGGTATGTGGAACAGAAGTACAACGTCAATGCCAAAGAAATGAAGAGAGAAGAATTCATTGACTTATGTTTGAAGGAGACTGTCATTGGAGGGCAGTACTTCAGGAATGTGTGGACTATCCTGGGCATCTCCTGTGACTGGACTACGTTGTACTCCACCATTGATGAGCACTGCAGAAGGGTGGCTCAGAAGAGCTTCATCGAACTGTACACCGTGGGCAGATTAGTGAGAAAAGAGGACCCCATAACCTGGTGTCCTTTGTGTGAAACTGCAATTGCGCAGGCAGAATTGGAAGATAAAACAGAACAAACGCTTTTAACCACCATTTCCTTCACCTGTGAGGGAAAGCCACTTCCTATAGCCACCACAAGAGCTGAATTCCTGGCCGCCTGCGTGGCTGTGGTCATTCATCCTGAGGATCAAAGGCACAAAAATCTCCCGGGAAAAAAGGCCAACGTACCCTTATTCGGGCATGAAGTCCCCATCATTACGGATGAAAGAGTGGATACTACCTTTGGTACAGGTATTGTCATGGTCTGTACCTTTGGGGATAAGACTGACGTCGAATGGTGGAGGGATTACAACCTGGATACGCGCATCATCATTAACGCGAATGGGACTCTAAACCACCTTTCTGGTGCGTATGAGGGTTTACCCCTCAGGGAAGCGCGTTCACAGATTCTCAAAGAGTTGAAAGAGAAAGGGTTAATCATGGCCCAGGAATCTCTTGTGCACACTCTGAACGCACATGAGCGCTGCCACACGCCTGTGGAATTCATCATAGCGAAACAGTGGTTTGTGAAGGTACTCGACCTAAAGGATAAGCTCATTGAAAAAGGGAGTGAGATAACCTGGTTCCCTGACTTCATGGGCAAAAGATATGAATCCTGGGTGGAAAATTTAAAGTGGGACTGGTGCGTGTCGAGACAGAGATCTTATGGAGTCCCCTTCCCCGTCTGGTTCTGCAAAAATTGCGGAGAGGTTATACTGGCGGATGAAAAGGATTTACCTGTTGATCCAGTCAATGACAACCCTACTCACCCCTGTACCTGTGGATGTAACGAATTTGAACCCGAGAAAGACGTCCTGGACACCTGGTTTACCTCGTCCTGTACACCACAGATTGCAGCACGGTGGGCGGAGCCCGATTCTATGATGGATTTAGTGTTCCCCATGAATTTGAGGAGTCAGGCTCACGACATTATCAGGACCTGGGCCTTCTACACGATTGTGAAGGCGATGTTACATCACGATACAGTCCCCTGGCATGATGCCATGATATCAGGCCATGGGTTAGACGAAAAGGGGAAGGCAATGCACGCTTCCAAAGGAAATGTCGTTCTACCAGTGGACATGGTGAAAAAATACTCTGCCGATGCGGTGAGGTGGTGGGCTTCAGAGACAAAATTGGGAGAGGATTTACTCTTCAAGGAGGGAGATGTGGCAAAAGGGTACAAACTGTGTGTGAAGTTATGGAATGCAGCCAAGTTCGTTTCACTGCACATAAAGGAGAAACCAGGAAAGACTGAACTAAAGGATGTGGATAAATGGTTATTAGGGAATCTGAATGCGGTGATAAAAGAAGCCACTGAACACTTGGACGTTTACGAGTACAGCAGAGCCAAGAACCTGATTGAAGCCTCTTTCTGGCATGATTTCTGTGATAACTACCTGGAGATCGTGAAGTACCGGTTGTACGGAGGAAAAGATGAGGCTGCGCTCTACACGTTGTATTACGGGCTGCTCACGTATCTGAAGCTGCTCTCTTTGTACGTGGCTCACATTACCGAAGAGCTGTACCAGAATATTTACAGAGAATGGGAGAAGGATGAGAGTATTCACATTTCTCAATGGCCCACGCCACGAGGGGTAGGAGAAAGCCTTTACGGGCAGGTGGTTGTGGATGTCGTCTCTACGCTGAGGAGATGGAAATCAGACAAGGGATTTCCACTGAACCGTCCCTTATCCCGGGTGAAGGTGTACACGGGAAAGGACATAGATACTTTAGAGGACATCAAAGGTGCCATGAATATTGAGACAATTGAGGTCACGAAAGAGAACCCTCACTGGGAAGAGAAAATTTCGAGGGTTACACCAGATTACAAAGTTATAGGACCCTTATTCGGGAAGGATACACAAGAAGTAGTCTCTCTACTGGAGAAGCACGCGAAAGAGCTGGAAGAAAAAGGAGAGATAATCAAAGAGGGGTTCACCTTAAAGAGGGAGTACATTACGGCACAGAAGGAGTTTTACGCGGGAGAGAAAAGGGTGGAAGTCCTTTCGTCAGGTGATATACTCATTGAAATCGAGGTATAGAATGAGGGCTGCTGTTTACTATGGAAAAAATGATTTCAGGGTTGAAGATGTCCCTGTCCCTGAAATAGGGCCGTATGAGGCTTTGGTCAGGGTAAAGGTCTGCGGCATCTGCGGAACAGATGTGCACAAAGCGGTCCATCAAACAGTAAAGCCACCTGTTGTCCTGGGTCATGAAGTATCAGGAGAGGTGGTGAAAGTCGGTGTGCAGGTTGAGAAATTCAAGGTCGGTGACAGAGTGGTGGTCCCTCATCACACGCCCTGTTTTGCGTGCTCGTACTGCCACCACGGACATTACACCTTGTGCGAGCAGTACACGAAAACCAACATTCGCCCGGGTGGATTTTCCGAGTTCATCAGAGTACCACAACCCAATGTGGAGAGAGCCATGCTGCACATACAGGGGTTAGACTACGAGGAGGCTGCCTTTGTAGAACCCGTGGCCTGCTGCATTCATGGGTGGGAAAGGTTACACATACGTCCGGGAGATACAGTGTTGATCATGGGCGGCGGGCCCATTGGGTTGATCCATTTGGAATTAGCCAAAACCTTTGGTGCAGGGAGGGTGTATGTGGCTGATATTAAGGAGAAACGACTAGAATATGCGGAGAAAATGGGTGGTATACCGGTGCGTGTTCATGAACAGATAGAGGCTGACATTGTCATTGTCGCTGCTGGAAACGAAAAAGCGTACGAACAGGCCCTGAAATCTGTGAAAAAAGGTGGTCAGATCAGCTTTTTTGCTGAGTGTCCCTCAGAATCATCAATCTCCTTTAACCCAAATCTCGTCTATTCCAAAGAGTTGACTCTGTCAGGGAGCTACTCCTCGACGCCTTTTGGCCACTGGATGGCTTTAAATGTAATCCAGCAAAAATCAATCAATGTCAAAGGTTTAATCACCCACCGATTTGGGTTAGAAGACCTGGAAAAGGCAATCGACATGGCTTACAAAGCAGATGATTGCCTCAAAATAATGATAATGCCGTGATTTCATGAAAGTTGCCGTATTCTATGGACCAGGAGATGTCCGACTGGAAGAGAAGGACACTCCAGAACCGGGGAATGGAGAAGTCCTCGTCAGGATAAAGGCTGCTTTAACCTGCGGGACTGACGCAAAAACCTACAGGAGAGGACATACGTTGCTGTCCCCACCGTCTGCTTTTGGACATGAGTTTGCAGGAGACGTTGCTGAAGTGGGAGAGGAGGTTGAAGGTATTTCAAAAGACATGCGGGTGGTGGCTGCAAACTCTGCACCCTGTGGGTACTGCTTCTTCTGCAAGAGGGGGAGAGAGAGTTTGTGTGAGAATTTGTTTTTTCTGTGGGGTGCTTTTGCCGAGTACATTGTCGTGCCAGAACGTATTGTTAAGAAGAATTTGCTGGAAATTCCGAAGAACATCTCTTATGAGGAAGCAGCGTTAACAGAACCTTTGGCGTGCGTAATCCACGGAGTTGAAGAGTCTAACATCAAAATGGGTGATACGGTAGTAATCAATGGTGCTGGTCCTATTGGACTGTTCTTTACTGCACTGGTGAAGAAAAAGGGAGCGCGCATCATTCAGACAGATTTAGTAGATGAAAGATTGCAGATTGCTCAAAAATTAGGGGCTGACCACATTATTAACGCCCAAAAAGGGCCTGAATCCACCATAGAGGAAGTGAAGAAATTGACTGATAACAGAGGAGCTGATGTGGCCATTGAGGCCGTGGGATACCCTCAAATCTGGGAAATGACCATACAGATGACCAGGAAAGGTGGGACTGCCACTTTGTTTGGAGGTTGTGAGAAGAATACCACCATAACAGTGGATACCTCATTTTTACACTACTCTGAGCTCACGTTAAAAGGTGTCTTCCACCACACCCCCTATTATATACGATCTGCTTTAAACCTCATAACCTGGGGTTCCATTGACACAGGTGCCTTTATCACAGAGAAAATGCCTTTAACCCACATTGATGAAGCCCTGGAGAAAGTTTTAAATCAAAAGGGGGTTAAGATTGCTTTGATTCCCTAATTTTCGTTTTATTTATCAGTTTCGCTTCATTCTTGTCACAATCCCAGTGACATGCACATAGTAACCAGCATCAAAACCTATATCTATACACAACCATCACTGCATGTGATGACATGGCAGTAGTTGACTCGACAATAAAGATAGTTGAAAGTGAACATCACCACGCACACACCTTGCACGATTACCACACTATTCTCACTTCAAACCTCGATTTCCACCAGGAACCCACGAGTTACAGCGTACATAACTTCCATGCATTTGCTGCAAAGTTTCCACCGCAGATTCCCCACCTCTTCATTGAAGCCCTCACCCAAGAATTCGACACAATCCTCGACCTCATGGCAGATTCAGGGACGGCATTGGTGGAGGCTGGTTTATGTGTTTTAATTATGCAACACAGCACACAAATAGAAATGCTTTTGCTGATGAACTCCTGTGTGAGTTGGTTTTCTGCAGTTTTGACTTTAATTCTATCCATGGTCTTACCTCCATACCTGGGTGGAGATAAGCCTTGCGGATGTACTGCCTAAATATAGAATGAAGAACTTTCATTCAAGGATCTGGAGGCTATCTACAGAAATCTCAAACAGAATATGCAGCGACACGGAGACTACTCACAAGTGGGTGACTTTCACTACAGAGAAATGGAAATGGAACAGAGAGGATCTGAAGCAAAAAAGGATTATCTGCTATTAGATCTCTACCGTCTCCTAGCAGCATATAGCACTATCTTTAATCATCCAGTTGGAAGGACTATCTTTAACTGCCATGCCTAAACCCTGCTTTTCAAGGAAAACCTGATGAATACATCCATCTTTGGCTTTTACATATTGGTATAACATTGGGAGAGAGTCCAGAAGTTTGATCGGAAGATTGATTTGGCAGAGATATGTTTCCCTTCCTTCAAGCCCAGCTTCGACATTTATAACTTTTGCGAAAATGAAATGTAATTCTTCATCGTCTGTATAACCAATTATTGCATCTGCACTGTATTCCTCAAGGTTCTCATCTTTCTCAATAGATGATTCATTCAATCAATCATCAAGATTCTTCATATTGCGTTATATAAAAAAACTTTCCTTTAGCTCCCCCAAGAATGAATAGAAGAATTCAGTAATATAACCTTGTTACGCACAACCCATGGCAATTCTAAAATATATAGGAAGTCTCTATCCAATAAAAGAACGTCTTTATACCATCTGCGACAATTTTCACCCTCATAAAACAGAGAAAGTCCTTACGTGGGCTGAAGAAAACAATGTAGAACTTGTCTACTTCAGAACTTATACATGGGAAGAGTGGGATGAAGGTAAGAGAATTTGAAAAGAGCTGCCAGAAGGAGACTGGAAAGACATCACCTGTATTGCTCAACTGGCAGCAGCCTTTACAGCAGTAACTCTGGGCCACAAAAAGGATATGCGGAAGGTTTCATTCTTCAAGTGATGAGGTACTCACTTCTCACAAATGGAGAGATTCTGATAGCGTTGACTTTCTTCAATAGTAGCATTCATGATAATTCATGAGAAAAATAGTCATTTTAGAACATGCCATATCATAAGATTTCATCCATAACAGAGTAATAAATGGACTTTAAATTAGAAAATATTAGAATTTTTGACCGCCCTCTTCTATAAGATGTACTGGGTGTAATGGATATTGAAGAGGTTACGGAGGAATTTGTACGCCTTGTTCTGGATGGGAAGCTGGAACAAGCTCGAGAATTTGTATTAAAGGAATCGGAGGGCAGAGAAAATGAACTTGCAGATTGGATGCCACATCATGATGCAGATGATAATTATGTACAACCCCACAGGCGCCGCCATTCCCCCCAGGGTGGGGACAACAGTGCAAAAATAGCTACCCCCCATACTGCAAAAGGTAAAGCATAAAATGGCTTAAGAGCACAGTTCCTTTTAAGGAAGGCATTTATGTAGAAGATGTGGGCGAAAAGGAAAGCCAGAACACCTGCAAGAAATGTTTTCTCTCCTGATTCTAACACCTTGCCAACATCTGAACAGGAAGTGATCTATCTGTAACCCAATGAAGATGAGTATGACAGTAGTCAAGCTGACGAGTGTCAGTGCCTTTGTTGTGGGTTCCTTTTTGATCTCATCTATGTGATCCACCTTTTCTTGTTGAAAGCTCCTCATAAAGGTATAGTGAATTCACCCAACTACTGTCCTCCGATGAATCCTTTTCTTCACCAAGAGCTCTGAGATCACAGATTCCAGTTCATCTATCTTCTGCAGTCTTTACCTTTGATCAATGAAAACGTTCAAGATGTGGTGCTATCACCTTTTCACATGCCTCAGCAAATAGAAATACAGAAAAGCTGCCGGAATTCCACAGAACCCTAACTTGACATCGTTTGAAATAGTCTCCACAAAGGAGAAATACCCCTCAATCACTCCAGCGATCAGAAACAGGAGCATGGCACCTGCCACCAGCTGGGTAGCTTCTTTCCCTCTCTTCTCCAGAGCTTGAGAACGGGGTAGCTCACCAGGGTTGATCACCCCTTCCCCTAACATCAGCCCTGCACCTCCACAGATGAAGATGGCGGAGAACTCCAAAATACCGTGAGGCAGAATGTTTGCCATCAACGCCACTCCCATTCCTCGTTCTGCGAAGAAAGCTACAACTACTCCCATCATCACGCCATTCATGGACAGATAGAATGCAGTCCCCAGACCCAGCGCGATCCCTGACCCGTAGGTCATGATCCCCACCTGGGTGTTGTTTGCGATGACAGTTGAAGAAGCGATGGGAGCAATGAACTCGTTCATGTTGGGGCCCACACTCCCCCTGGCAGCTCTCTCCTCCAGGACGTATTCGGGGATAGGAGAGAGATTCATGAAGAATTCCCGGTCGTACTGCATACCTAAAGCCGATATGACAGTCACACCCATGAAAATCATGAAAGCCAACCCAACAAATTTCGCATTTTTGGCAAAAAGATGGGGGAATGCCTTCACGTAGAAATCTCTTATTCGCCTCAGAGAGGTGGGACGAACTTGTGACAATTGGGAATGGGTTCGAGCCACCAGATCGTTCAAATACTCCTCCACCTGGCTGTGGGGGAAGTTCGTCCGAACGTAGGCCAGATCAGCACTGGTCTGCCTGTACAGCAAGAGAAAGGAATCCAATTCTTCAGGTTGCAGTGAGGAATACCTCTGGTTCTGGATGCGTTCAGAAAGGTGACGCAGATGTTCCCATCGCCCTTCGTGGGTGTCTATGAATTCCTCGTACATCATGAGTGCTACTACGTGAGGAACTATAAATAGCTTCACCTTGGATGTCTTCCTACCCAGTTACTTCTGTGAACCCCTCCATTATCCATGCTTTTTTAAGTGTGTCTTTACATTTGTGGGAATGCAAAAAGTTATCAAGACATGAGCCATCACCATACTATGGAAGACTTCACCTTGAGAACAGCAGAGAATGTCTCTGTCCGCTACGATGTTGCCACAGCAGGCTCACGATCTGCTGCCTTCCTCATCG
>JADDYB010000057.1_pt1 | contig 31941 bp, 29 predicted proteins | sample 8641941 | NCBI WGS metagenome assembly JADDYB01 (sample SAMN16275377, study PRJNA637457) | freshwater sediment metagenome | isolation source: Lake Kineret sediment | place: Israel: Lake Kineret | collected 2013
GTACGTGAGAGGAACTCTCAACCAGGATCGAGCCATTCTGAGAATGAACCACTGCAGAAACGAGGTTGCCCATAGTGCCAGTAGGGACAAACACTGCTGCTTCAAGCCCGAGCTTTTGGGCCGCACGTTTCTGAAGTTCATTTACTGTAGGGTCCTGACCCAGTACATCATCTCCCACCTCGGCCTCGTACATAGCTTTGCGCATTTCTTCTGTAGGCTGCGTTATAGTATCACTGCGAAGGTCGATTACACGATTCATTTGAGGATTCCTCCTTCTTAATACTGAAGTAAAGAACAATACTGAGCATTACGAACACCTCTCCGAGAATAACGGCCATTCTGGGGCTGTAAAGGTCTATTAGTCTACCGACAATAGGCTGGAGAAGGAAAACACTCCCGCTCGCAATAGTCCCGATCAGAGAGTTCGTGGAGGCGCGGATTTCGCTGGGAATGAGTACGTTGGACCATGCTTGGAATATAGGTTTGTACCCCCCATACCCAAAAGAGAAAAAAGCCAGGCCTGCAGCCACGAAATAGATATTGTGCGTGAGGAAAAGCACAAAGCCGCATCCAAAGCACAGGAAACTGAGGACCATCAGGATGTTAGATTTTAACCTGGAGCACAACCTGCCAAAAAGAAAGCTTCCCGTACCACCACATATCAAATACAGAGAAAAGAGAGCTCCCAACTGCTGCTCTCTAATCCCAGAAGCCACAGCAGCTGGCTGGTAAACGAACATAAATATAGTGTAACAAGAAAAGGCCAAAACCATATTCATGGAAACAAGTATCAAAGCTCGCGATCTGAGATAGTACTTCAAAGTGGTCTTCTGAAAGTCTAGCCATTTCATCTCACTCTTGCCAAAGTTATTCTCCAGGGAGGTCCATACCCATACAACGGTGATGAATGAGACCAACCCACTCATGAAGAAGAGTAGCCCGAGGGGTCCATGGAAGAAAGTACCGACCAGAAATCCTGTCACAATACCTGCAACAGCCATTGCCAGCTGGCTGTCTCCTATAACCTTCCCCACTTCACCTTGCCTGTTTTGCTTTTTCTCTTCATCCACCAGCCAGGCGGTGAGGCTTCCACTGACCTGTGCCTCACCGAACCCAAAGCAAAAGGCACCTAAGAGGAAGAAATCCAGTGAATGAGAAAAAGCGTACACCCAATGGCCAATGGCCATGAACAGGAGACCAGTGCAGTAAGTGGTCTTCCTCCCCAGTTTATCAGCAACGTTGCCCGTGGGAAAATCAAGAAGAGCACTCGTAACCAAATAGGTGCTCCATATTATGCCAATCTGGGCAAACGTGAATCCTACTCCTCGAAAATAAACCGTCTCCACACTGGTTGTGAGTGCCAGTGAGATTCCAAAACAGACGGTGCTCAAGATATAGCTGACACCAATTTTTGACATCCAGAACTGTCTGTAACGTACCACTACGTTTGCATACATTATATATCACCCTCTTTGTCTAAATTCAGAAACTCTTCAAACAATTCGGCATCACCTGGTTCAGGTTCATAATGAAGGTTCAGCTTCTCCGCTGTTTGACGATAGGTTGAAGCTTCATTGATCACCATTTGGCTTAAAAGATAGTATATAAAGATATCCTTTCGGCTGAGATAGGCAGTGTTGTGGACGGGGTACCCACCGTCTTCGTCATACTCTTCCCAGTGCTCATGGTGGATAGTGATTCCATATTTCTGAGGGTTTTTATAGATTTCTGACCCAGGATAGGGCATAAACACGAGAACCGAAACATACTTTGCGTACCCTTTCATGATCAACGAGTGCAGTGCATTAAGGTTTTCTAGCATGATACTCTTGTTCTCACCGGGAAGGCCCACCATCCAGAAGAGGAGTGTATCCAACCCATGACCTACGGCAATTTGACAGGCTTCAACAGTTTTGGAGAACTTTATAGGCTTTTTCAAAGACTTAAGTATCATGTCATTAGCATTTTCCGCTCCAAAAAGAACCATTGTGCAGATCCTGGACATATCCTGAGCGATTTCTTCATTAAAGAACTGGGCAGAGGTGAGGCTGCCCCACACTTTCATATCGAGCTCTTCCATGATTTTCCCGAGGTCATGGAGGTGTTCCCTGTTATAGGTGATAAGCTCATCATCAAAGTAGGTGAAGACCGCTGTATCGGGAAGGGTTTTCCTCGCACATTCTATGTCTTCTTTGATTTTTTCAGCACTCCTCATCCTGTAATCATTGTAGTGCTGTGTGTGTGAACAGAAGGCGCATTGGTGGACACATCCATAGCTGGTACGGAGAGACAGATCCACTTGGTTGCTGGTGCGCTTCGTCCACAGGTGAATCCCTTCCAAGTGAGGTTTGAGAAGGTGATAAGAAGGAGGAGGGAGCCAATCAAGATCTTTCACAATACCATATCCTTCGTTTTGTTTGACGTGGCCTTCCTTATTCCTGTAGACTATTCCGGGAATGTCTTCAGGCAAATGATCTTTCTGCAGACTCTCTATGAGTTGTGAGACATGCGGCTCAGATTCCAGTACTGCCACGACGTCTACATTCTTGCTTTTTTCGAAAGGCTCATGAGGTCTTATGGAAACATGGTTTCCTCCCAGGATTACTTTTGCATTGGGATTTTGCATTTTGGCGAGGTTACTCAAAAGAATCATAGAGGGAAAACATGGCGTGGACCGTGCAGGTATGTGGTAATCAGTGATTTGGAATAGACATTCAAAATCATAATTTCTCAGAAAAGAGGCTGCAATCTCTGCGTCGCGGTTAGAAGAGAAGTCCAGTAAGTAATTGTACAAAGGAAGGTAGCCAACCTTGTAACCGTCTCGCTCCAGCACACTGCACAGACGGAGGGGCACGCTGTCAACAGGGAGGCTCGTTCCCGGGTAGGACTTGCTCAAGCGTCTTCTGATTTTTGGCCGCGCCAGAGGGGGAACTACCACGAGCACATCGATCTCCATAAGCCATCACCCGTACTGCGTGCTTTCGTACTCTGCAACAATAGGGCATCTTGGATCTGGAGCAGTTTTGTCCTTCTTCAAAATCAAAGCAGAAACTCTGCACCCGCCATTGCAGACATCACTATATTCGCAGGAGGCACAGGGCTCCTTTTTGGCTGCTTCATGAGAACTTTCCCGGAACCAAGCCAGACACGGCGAGTTCTCCCATATCTCTTCTAGATGCATCTCTTTCACATTGCCCAAGATGAATTCAGTTCCTATGGCAGGGACGCATGGATATAAATCTCCGTTAGACATCACACACCAGTCAGTAATACCTGCCTCGCAGTAAACTTTCCTGAACATAGAGGTAAACTCTTCTTTATTCAACTTCCAGACACTTTCAATTTCCTCAGACAACCCTTCCTGCTTCATTGCGTAAACCAGTTCGTACCACGTGAAAAACCCAACACTGATACATTTTTCCAGACCATTCCACAGTCCATCTCTTTTAAGGATAGTGAGGTCCTTCAACAGGGAGCTCCATTCCTTAAACGTAAAGGCCAGCTTTGAGAAGTTGTTGATGGCACGTCCTGAAATGAAGAGGGGGACAATGTGAAACCCGTCTAAGCCCAGGTCCTCCAAGGCCCATCTGGCAGTCTTGAGAGTGTTGTCGATATTCTTCTTGGTGACAGTGAAGCACGCAACAAGAGGTACCTCAGCGTCTTGCAACCATCCAATGGTGCGCAAAACATTTTTATAATCCTCGATAGTCCCCCCTCGAGCGGCAGAGTATGTCTCATACGAATAACCATCAAGACTTATCTGAACATCTAGTGGCTGTTTCTCATAGATGCGCATGAATCCTTCAAAGAATTTTCTTGTCCACAAAGATCCATTCGTAAGGACTATGTGCTTCTGTGCCTCCCCGTACTGACGAGAGTAATCTAGAATATCAAGAAAGTCCTTCCTCAGAAGAGGCTCACCTCCCGTTATGTTAATGTACCAACATCCAAGCTCAAAAAGCTGATCAAAGATCCTAAAATAAGACTCTTTGTTCAATTCGTTTTCCACAGGTGGTCCAGCACTGCCGAAGCAGTGTTCGCATCTGAAATTACAGGCCCTTGTCAATTCCAGAAATGTCTGGTTGGGTGGTCTCATTTCCTCACCTACTCAACCCTGGTGAGTTCACAAAACCACCCCATTTCATTGAACATTTTAATCAAAGAGAGCACATCCTCACGTACCTCTTCAACAGGGACCTGCTCTTCTTGTGCAAGAGCACTTATAGTCTCATCGAGAGTCTTTCCCTGTGACAGATGTTCAAGCACTTTGTAGACTATTTCGTTTCCTTCAACGTAAGTATCTTTATCTAGAATTGCACATCCAAACTCTTCTTTTCTGACTCTGAGGATTCTGTCCCCAGTTTTCACTGAAAATAATCGCATTGCATCCCCTCCTTACAGTTGTAAGGGCAGAGCGTATCAGGGGCTGTCAATGTCCCGCATTGAACAAGCGCTCTCGCCCTGCAGCCACCACCACATACTGTGACATATTCACACTCGTTACAGTGTCCCTCTATCTGTGAGACTGAAAGTCCTCTGAGCTTCTGAAGAAAGGGGGATAGCTCCCACACGCGGAGAAGCCCGCCTTCTCGTACGTTGCCACAGTACACTGCGGGAATCCTTGCTGACACTGTACCACATGGATACACGGAGCCATCTGGAGAGATAGCACATGATGTAACGCCTGCATTGCACCCCAAGTCCCTGAATCGGCGGTAGTATTCATTCTTGAGGGGGCTCTCGTAATTCCAGATCTTTTCTACATCTTCTTCTGAGTACCCCTCCGTCAAGAGCGGCACATACATCTCCCAAGGACATGAAGTAGACAAAGACACCCTGCTGAACGTGCTGTCTTCTTCTTTGAGCTTTGTCAATTTCCTGATAAAGGCTGCCCAGTCCTTGTAGCTGAGCTCCAGCTCATCAAAGTAGACCTTTCCCCGTCCATGTGGGAAGAACTTGATTCCCAGTATCCCTACATCAAGTTTAGTAGCCAGCTCTACCGTTTCGAGGAAATATTTTATGTTTGCTTTGGTAATCGTATAGTTCAAGGCAATTGCAGCTCCATAATTCTTAAGAAGTTGAATACTTTTAAGTACTTTTTCAAAGGCTCTTCTATATGGTTCTCCAGATGCATTTCTCCGCAGTATTCCGTAAGTCTCCGGCGTACAGCCATCAACACTCACGGAAATCAGAAATGAGGGAACATTCTCGGCAACAAAAACTACATCATCTTCACTCCACAAAGTACCGTTGGTATTGAGTGTCAATTTCCATGAATGATATTCATGTGCATGGAGAAGGATCTCCCTCCAGTCTTTCCTCATCAAGGGTTCTCCACCCGTAATGGAGAGGTCATACACCCCAATATTGAACATCTCATCTACGAGGACCTGAATTTCCTTGAGAGTTAGTTCATTATCCAGGGGGTCAAATGCTGTCACATTACAGTGCTTACATTTCATGTTACACGCCAGGGTAACATCGAAGTCGATGTAGAGGGGGGAGTTATAACATTTCATGCAGTACCACCACCTTCCATGTATTCTAAAGAAAAAAACAAAAGAGAAAAAAACCTACACAGGTAACACTTTACCTTACATGGGTGACTTCTTAGACCACCCAAGCCAGCGTCCATTTCCAATCCTCAGTTTGGGTTTTTCGTACATGATGGTTCACCTCCTCTGTGGTTATCTGTGGCTTTTAACAGACCACTTCCCTTTCTTTTCTAGCTATTTAAAGTTTTTGATTCTATCTCCGTATTTCCTATCTTTCAGTAGGACAAAAAATCTAATTTTATGTAGAAAATATAAAAGAAATATTAAAAAAATAAGAAAATAGAAATAAAAAGAAATCTATTATTCAGGATAAGTTCAGAGTGAGTCGGGATTGAGAGCATAACAGTGTTCTCCGCTAACATATACAAGCTGTACTTTATCAAGAAGGTAATTCTTCTCGAAAACAGAACTATCAACACGTGCCTTTACTATTTCCCCAAAAAACAACGTGTGTTCTCCAATATCAACAGATTGAGAGACTTTGCACTCGATACTTGCAATGCATTCCTTGATACTTGGAGGAGCCACGAGGAGAGATTTTTCAGCGGTGAGCCCCGTTTCCTTGAACTTGTTTACCTCTCTGCCAGAATTGCTCCCACAGAACCACACTTTCTCCAGCAGTTTTGCTGAGGGAATATTGATGACGAACTCGCCACTCTTTTTAATAAGCTCATGGGAGTAGTTCCCCTTGAAGGTAGAGAGCACCAGCACACCAGGTTCAAAGCAGACTGGTGTTACCCATGTCTGAGTGAGAATGTTAGGGGTCCCATTCCCGTCTATACATGTTGTAAGAACAGCCAACTGAGGACCCAAGAGTGCAAGCTCTCCTCCTGATTTTACTTCTTCTTTCATCTGATTCACCTCTTTAGTAACTTTCCTTTCTTCATAATTGTGTAGCAGCTTCCGTTTTCTTTCGTTACTTCAATGGTTACGCCTTTTGCTGTCACGAAGTCCCAGTGAAGAGAGGATCGCGATGTTCCTCCAAGAGCATCACTCATGCCGAAGGCTAGGTGAGCTGTACCTTCAATCTTTTCATCTGTTAGAATGTAGCCAATGTGCTCTGTTATATGTGGGTTCACCCCTATGCCAAGCTCGGCAATATTGAGAGTTCTGGTTTCACCATACTGCTTTCTGTCTATGGCCATGTGCGTGTGAAAGCTTTTTATTAGCGCATCGCAATTTTCTTCAGCTTCACATTTTTCTAGTATGAGTCTCCCTTCTTTGAATCGAAGGATAACGTCTTTTAAGAGAGTATTAGACAGACTATCACTGACCAGGGGGGAATACAGAGCACCTTCTCCCACCATTTCATGGGGTGCCACGCATACTTCACCACAGGGCAGGTTGTTGCCTCGATCTCCTTTTTCTAGGTCATCCTGGCTGACAAATCCATCCTCTTTGTGGATCCGCCTTCCTGTAATGTTAATCCTAAAGTCTGTCCCAGAATCGTCATTCACCTGTACTTCTGTTCCACCAGAAAGGAACTCTGCCAGGTGCTGACATCTTTTCTGGATTTCCTCTCTTGGGGCTAGAATCCCTTGAATGAGCATATGGCGAAGTTTCTCAGAATCAATACCATAATACCGAGAGGCCTCCACAGTAGGCCACGCAACGAAACACCATTTCTTACCTGTTTCTGGATTGAAAAGTGTCTCTGTGACAGGGACATAGGCATTCCTTCGCGCTGCCACCTTTTCACTGTCTACTTGAGAAAAGAGGGCAGGATCTGCAGGAGAATCAATGAGTACGTAGGCGTCAGTATTTTTGATGAGGGCCACATAATGGTTGGGAGTCTTTGCTAGATTCTCTGCAGGAACTGTGGTGTACAGCCTCCTGAGATATGAATCAGATACTGAAGAGAATTGAGGCAGACCCCCTTTCTCATACACCTGCAGTGCAATGGATTCTATCAACTGGTGAGTGTGGTTCCCTCCTATGATAAAGACTGTTTCACCTGGATTCAAGTTGAGGCTCTCTGTAATAGTTAAAGCAATCTCCTCAATGGTTTCATCAGCGATGATCACCTCATCATCCTCCAATGAACACTCTGGACACAATCTTTCTGTCTGCGTTCATCTCGTCAACGTTGAGAGTGAGGTTCTCTCCCTCCACAGTGACCCATCCATATTTTTCAAACAGGTCTAGAAAGTAAGTTAATTCCTGCCGAGAGAGACCTGACTTTTCAATGAGTCCTCTTACCGTTTTTACTCCCGAAATACACAAATCCAGCAACAGCATGACGTGCTCGTAACCGTACTTGAAGTCACTCTTCACTTTCTCAAGAGGTTCTCCTACTATTTTAATTTTTTTCTCATCTATCATGACTCCTCTGTCCTTTGCCTCCTGGAAAAGGGTCATTCTAGAAGGTTCGAACCCCATGAGGCGGGCTCCCACCAGATCGACAGCAATTGTGTTATTTCCTGCAATGACTACCCCTTTACCCACGGGATTACCATAGAGCTCACCAAACCATCCCTCACACCCCACCATGCCATCAATAATAGTGAGTGAGGGAGTAAAGGCACAGTACACATCATAGATCACTTCAAAAAGGTGCGGGTGGTACACCAGCTTCCGCGCTTTTGGGATTAAGCCAAAGAGGTTTTTCACCCCCAAGCTCACTCCAATCATGCTGTGTGTCTTGAGGACAGGAACATTGACCAGAACATCATATTCCTTCATGAGTGAGGCAAACTCGACGTTCTTGAGAATTTTGGCCTTCTCAAGAGTGAACAGGGTTTTCTCTACCCGAGACAGATTTATGAAAGTGATTCCTTTGCTCAAGAGAGGAGCAAATCCGCAAAAATCAAAGTTCGTATCAGCGTTGGTGGTTGGATCGGAAGAATCGCTTTCAATGATAGTTATATCGCCTGTTACTGATCTGATAGCATCTATGAAAGCCTCAACGACTTCTGGGTGGGTTGTCATGCCCAGCTCAGGCTTTTTCTTTGTTGATAAATTTATTTTTATGAACACCTTACCATCTGGCTTCATATCACCTAGAGAGACATTCTCAAGGCATTTTCTCGTTGTTTCATAACAGTCTTCTCCTTTTGCTATGGAGACTACGTATGTATCATCCATTGGTTTCACCTCTTTTTGGGCTATAACTTATGAGCTTTAAACTATGATAAATCTCACTGTCTTGGATAACTAGTGCATTCAGATCATAGCGCTCCTCAACCTCGTGATTTTTTGGAGAGAATGAGAATACAAAGTCTCGTTCTCCCCCCGCTTCAATGTTCTCTCTGTAGAACGGAGGAGTAATCGAAAACTGGGGTAAAGGCTTCGGAATGTACATGGTTGCAAAGACCCTGACTCTTGCATCGTGCAGGTTCTGGAAGCGCAGCGTTTGAGAGAACTCAGGCGTTTCCACAGCAGAATCCCCCACGATGACAAACGAGTTCCTACTTCCATCCGAGGAGAGATCATAGATTGTACCACAACGGAGACATTCTTTTATCGTTCTCCTCAAATCTAGCTGAGAGACGCATGAAATAGTTCGGGAGAAAACAGGGCTTCTACAGTAGGGACAGACCTCATAAAAATTGAAAGAATTTGTAAAAAAGTCGTATTTGTAGTCCTCATAGAAGTGGAATTTATTCCCCATGACCTGGAGTACATTGTTCTCAATTTCCCCCAGAATGTGATAGATTTTCTCCACTGCTTTTCTCGACAGGTAGTACGTTTCTGTTTCTAACAGACGAGCATGTCTACGAGCCAGATTCTTTGACAAAGCTTCCAGCTCTTGAAGCAGGAAATTTATTTTCCTATCCTTAATAGAGAGCGTTTCATACGTACGGACGAACTTTAGGCCCTGGGTAATCTGCGTGCGGTCGAATTCATCGAGAAACTTGCCAAATTCAAGACGAATTTCATTCACTATTCTTTCTTGGAAGGAAAAAAGGAAAAAGCGTAGTCTGTTATTGTGAAGATCTGGGGCCATTCCAAAGAGGAGACCTTTCACTCTTGGTTCAACCTTTGAAAGAGCGAGGCGAGAGGAAGAATTGCAACAGAAATAAGGTACATCTGTAAGGAGAAATTCGGAAAACCCCACGTTTACGTTTCGAAGAGAGCCATCTTTCAGAGACACTTCTTGCGGGCAGGGTTTCTCCTCAACAAGTCGGAGATCTGGATCTCCAAGAAGAATATAAGATGGGTAGTCCATACCTGCAGAGACCAAGACATTGTTCAGTATTTGGGCAGTCTCTCCCAGAGAATATCCGTTACGAAGAAGCTGGAACGCTAAAGCTGCTTCCGCCACCTCTCCATGCTTGATCTTATAAGTAGAAAAATAAGCGATAGCCCCCTGTTTGATGAATTGTTGCCACAAGTTGCAGTTCATTGGATAGAAACCGTCCTGGAACTTGATAGTGTTGCAGGAATCAGAGAATACTACCGTTCCCAAAAGAGCGGGAATTCCTTCTACCTTTCCACAGAAAAGACACTCATAATTGTTACTGTAACAATGTGGAGGGATCTTGGAAGGGTTATGTTCATATTCTTTCACTTCTTCAATGGAACAGAATGCACCATCTGAGAATAACAAGGCGTCTGCATTACCGTGACCATAATGAACAAAAAGATGAGTCCTTTCTGCGAGTTTTTCTTTTACAATACCAATACGAGCTTCCTCGCGATTGAGGAGAGTAGTGTTTTCTATAGTTGTCTTGAGGTTGCGGTCCTCCTCTGCGAGTGCTAGAACACTTCTCACCTTTTCTTTTGGTAGAGGATGATGAGAAGTCGTCCTCTGTAAAAGATTTTTAAGTTCTTCTTTGTTTAGGGCGGTAAGAATTCCAAAAGGTATTTTCTGATAGAGATTATCAGCATGAAATCCCACAAGTTCAAAAATTTCTTTTATCACCGTGGAATTGAGGGAATGGGGACTGGCCACAATGGAAAGCGAAGGAGCCTTGCCAAGAAAACGTTGTGCCTGGCCAACCTCTTTAGCAATGATGAAGGTGCGATGCATTGAAGCAGCAGAAGTAGATGCGATTTCTGAGAAATCGTCAGCCAAGGACAACAATATGGGTTGACCCGGAGTTACCTCAGTTGAAAGAGTATTAAAATCATCAAGGGTTCTAATAACTCTTGCGGCAGTCTCACAAGGGTTACTGCAAAACAGTATGGTATCTCCTTCACAATTTTTGATGTCCTCCCCTTCTACTACAGAAAGATCAGATTTCAACACGGCAGCTACGTATTTAGCCCCTAATAGAAGCAATGGATCATCAGCAGCCTCTCTCCCGATCACAATTCGCTTATTACTCCCGAAAACTCGAGATTCTGTCGAAAGAGATAAATTGTGTTCCATCCTTTCACCTCACTCTTTCCTATTCTCTCGACATTATAAAGCTTTGGTTACAACATTGTTGCAATCGGTCCCAATGGTACTGATTAAACTGATGGTGGAAGCACGAATTTCATTGGGAATAAGCGCATTGGCAGTCTTGCAGGCTTGAGTGACCTTTGAAAGGTTGATAACCTTCAATACCTTCAGTACTGTGATCTTCAAGGAAGGTTAGATTCCCAAAAATCCGCATCTTCTTGAAAGGTAGCTCCTCTAAGTTTGACAGGAATCCAAACAAGTTGATGCAGTCCCGGCGGGCGGATTTGAACCACCAACGTGCGGATCTACAGTCCGCCGTTCTGCCAAGTTGAACTACGCCGGGTGCTTCATCAGATGGAGAAGAGCTTATAAACCTTTCGAACCTCAACACCTACTGCTCCTTATCCATTCTTTCACCGTGAAGTACCAATGGCCTCCATCCTTCCAGAGTTTCTAAGGATTTTGTAATACATATCCGAAAAGTTTATATCCACAGTGTACATATATCTCATACAAGGTAGCGAGAACCTCTTCCCTCTCTTCAGTCCTCGATGAAAAACTGAGGGAAGAGAGCTGAAAAAACCTGGTCAATTCTACAAAAGGAGGTGAAAAATACGTTTGCACAGTTGATAACACCCGGGTTGTTAGAAAACGCACCCTTAGGAACGTTTTGTCAAAATGGCCAAACTCCTACGTGGTACTGTCAAAGCGGAGGAGTTCCCCAAACCATGAACTGCTCAGTCGGAATGAACCCACTAACAGGGCAATGCAAAGCAGGTCCTACGAATGCAGACGTTTAGGGCATGAACAATCGATGACATCCACTAATTCCTTTTTTTTCTTTTTTTCTTTGAAATCCTAACCGCCATTACGAAGATCCTCTCCACGTCCCGTGAAGGCAATTGAAAGCATGAGATCCCTCACGTCGTGAAGAATGGAAAACATTTATATTAAATCATGAAGTTTCTCAGTACGGTGATCACATGATTGAAATCCATCCAGAACTCTGTACAGGATGCGGTGCTTGTGAAATGGCCTGCAGTCTTTACCGTGAAGAAGAAGTGTTTACTACCATGCGGTCCAGTATTATACTGTACAGGGAGGAGAAGAAAAACTACTACGGCGTCATGCTGAAGCGAGAAGAAGACGTCCTCTTAGGGAGACCTGAGGGTGTCGAAGTCATGAAGGAAGGTCAATCCACTGGTGGGGGAGGCGGCGGTAAACCCATTTTGCTCAGAGAACCCTGTGATAACTGTGTTCATGCCCACTGCGTTCGGTTCTGCCCCACGGGCTGTCTCAAGGAGGTGTAACCATGGAATTGTACACTGATTTGATTGCTGTTGTGGATTTAAAAGAAGGTAAAGTTGAAGAAGTGGATCTTGAAGATGATTTTATCCAGGAACACATTGGAGGAGCTGCAGCCAACCTGGCACTTCTCAGTGAGTACCCTGATGCTGTGGTGCTGGGGACTGGTGTTTTAACAGGGACGTTATTCCCCGGTTCTGCCATAGGGGTGGTCTCTGCAAAGAAGAATGGTACTGTTGTTCATTCTGCCTTCAACTGGTTTGCAGGCCCAGAGCTAAAGTTATCTGGGTTCAGTTTCGTAGTCTTGAAGGGGAAGGCCGATGCACCGGTGTATCTGTGGCTGCACGACGAACTGGCAGATGTGGAAAAGACAGACTTGTGGGGAAAAGACACCTGGGAGACGACGGACCGACTGCGGGAAGATTTGGGAGAGAACCGCATTCAGACGCTCGTGATTGGAAAGGGTGGAGAAAACAAGTCTGGAGCAGCGCTTTTAGTCAACAACTACTGGGGTACTGATGACAGGAATGGGTTGGCCAGTAGTCTGGGCGAGAAAAACGTGAAAGCCATTGCCATGCGCGGTATGGGTGAGGTGGAGATCTCAGATGCTGAGGGATTCGCCTCCAAGGCAGAAGAAGTCTTGAACGGGTTAAAGACAAAGATACCCAAGAAAGGAGCCCCTATCAAAGGCCTGGACGAGATCACCTACCGGTATGAGGCCTGCTTCAACTGCCCGTACGCCTGCAGGAATGCTGTGAAGACAGGAGAAGACGAGGGAGTTGTCATCTTTGAGAGGCACGTAAGAGATCTCATGGCCCAGGGATTGGACGTGAAAAAGGCAGCAGAAACACTCAAAGAGTTCTACAAACTGGGTGTCAATCCCAAGTACGGGAAAGACGCTGCAGGGCTGGTGAGTGCGGGAGTACAGGCAGTGCAGCCTCCTGAAGGGAAAGACAACTGGTACTACACCATTGGCGTGTGCCCTCTCTTAGACCAGTTCCAGATCAGTGAGGACACAGTAGTAGATGCTATCAACCTGGGCACCGGATTAGACATCACTGCAGAGGACCTGGAAAAGGTTGTATCCCGTCTATGAGGGAACTGAAGACAGCACTATACGTGGGTAAAGGAGCCTCCCATTCGTGGATCTGGTTAGTTGATACGCTGGACAAGGCTGGATTGAGGAACATCCAGTTTACAACAGACATAAAAAACGTGAAAGCAGATATTCTGGTAATTTCGGGGGGTGATCCTTTTGCCATTTTTTCTGGTGTCAAACAGGAAGGAGTCACCCAGATTAGAAGGTTCATAGAAGAAGGAGGGACATACCTTGGGATCTGTGCAGGCAGCTATTTTGCGCTGAAATTTCATGAAACCCCTTACCCCTGGTTGAATTTAGTGGAGAGTGAGATCTCAAATTTTTCAGTTAACCCTCCCCCCAACAGGAGGATGCCCCACAAATACACGGTCCCCTACAGAGATGGGTTCGTCTTCCACCCCGTGAGAGAGGACGTCATTCTCACGTGTGGGGGGAATCTTCTCACCGCACCTCTGTACGGGGGCCCGGGAATACGTTCTGCAGACGCTGAATCACGGGCAGTCTACAGAAAATTCACGGACAAGACTGTATTCCTGTGTGATGAGGAGACGGCAGAGGATGTTCTCCTGGGAACATCGGCCCTCTTATCCAAGAACGTTCTCAGAGGCCGATTACTCCTTTTCGGGCCTCACCTTGAGCATCCTTCCTTCCCTGAGGCGAACAGAGAATTAATAAGAATGCTCTTGCAGGTTGCCCCCCGCGGATACACGCCTGAGGTTGCGGGGAAACCTGTTTCCGGCACGGAAAAGAGAGTGTGGACAAGAGAGTTGAAGCGATGGGTGAGTAATGGGAGGCTGGCTGCCTTCAACCTTGAAACCTATCACTGGAAAATTGGGGAGAAAATCTACGACCCAGAACGATTAGCATATTTTTTTGAGACTTGTTTTAGACTGATCAGAATTTTGGAACAGAAAGAGAGAATGTACATCATCCCTGAACTCCCGGGAAAAGCTCAAGAATTGGCTTCAAAAGTGAGAAAGCTGGGGCCTGATCCTGGAGAGGCAGAAGTCATCTTAGAGGGCATGAAAACATTCACTGCCTGCCTGTATTCATTGTATTTTTCTACTCTCCGCACGCTTCAGCCTCCGCCCCCGGTTCAGCTTCAGCATCAGCATCGGCTTCAGCAAACCCGAGAACCCTGAAGGGCGGGTCACTGGTAAATTTGTTGTACACGTAGACTGAAGAGTCTTCTATGACCACCTCATACTCAGAGGAGTCAGGGACCTCTGCAAGAGAGGGATAGATGAACCTGATGTCGCCTTCATAGATCTCATACTCAGTCCCGCGCGCATACACGATGTAGGCCTCTTCTTCTGCATTGTACCTGATTTTCGTCACATCTTCGATGACCAGTTCACTGATTTCAGGGCAGTATTTCCCCATCTTCAAGACATAGGGGGACTGGCTCTTGATGTCATTGAGGATGGCCTTGCACACCTTGATCTGCTGGTAGTAGTCATCGTACTCCTCCAGGTTGGAGAATTTCTCGTAGTTTCTGAAGGTTGTATCCTCGTAGGATTCCACATCGTGTTCATGTTTATGCTCTCTGGCTCTTTGGAGGAAAGCTTCCATGTCGTAGATCAGCTCTTCCATGTATTGAAGAGAGAAGAGTCCAATATAAGGTTTTCTTTTGAGCAGAATCTCACTTGGCGTTTGTCTTACTACGGTGAAAAGGAGAAGTGGTGTCTCCAATATTCTCCGCGCTCGTCTTCGCAAAAGAATAGTATAGAAAGTGCACCACACCATGCTCAAAAGACAGAGAATCAGTCATCTCGCTACAGCTTCTGCAGTTCTTCCATCAACGCATCTACTTTCCCATTAAAGGTCTTCACAACCTCTTCGATGAGCTTTGGAATAGGCATACTCCCGAAGGACTCTATCCTGAAAATGAAGCTGCCCTCTACAGGCTCCACCTTAATGGCATCGTAATCACAGATGTCCGTACATGCCTCACACAGGTTGCAGGAATACAGGAACTTGGGAACCAATTCATTGTCCATGATGTCTAAGACATTCCGTGGACATGCCTCCACACACGCCCCGCCAAGGTCGCACATCTCCTTGTCCACCGTAATTCTGGCGACGTGCTGGTAAGAAGCGAGAGCAGACTGCCATTTTGCATGGTCTTTTGCATACCCAATTCTGGCAATTGCATTGAGGGTCAGCTTCTGGTTGTTCCCCAGTTTCACAATGGGAATGTCATCATGAACAGGAGCGACGTCTGAGTCCTCGCTGATCAAATCACCTGACATCACGACACACGGGCCCTCTTTAGACAGACTGAGAGTGACAGAGCACTTCTCGCACCCGTCTTCACAGCACTCTCGAGCAGGGATGTATCTCTCTGTCTCAGTGGTGAGAGGGACCATGGACAACCTGTGCGCTATGGTCTCATCGTAGAGGGGGGACGCATTGCTGTAGAAAATAACATAGTCAATGGCAAAGGTGGGCATCTCACTCAAGAAAGTCCTCCTCAGAGCATTGACAAAGGCAGTATCGACTCCTTCTACGACAAACTCTACCGTATCTTCTCCTCGGTGTAGAATATGGATTTCCATGGTTAAACCCTTCTTCCTCGTTTTCCTCCCTTCGGTTTTGTCCCATCATGGGGTATGGGAGTAACATCCTCTATGGAGCCGATCTTCAATTTTGCCCTGGATAAAGAACGAATGGCTGCTTGTGCCCCCGGCCCGGGGTTCCGTATCTTATTTCCTCCAGGAGCTCTCACCTTGATGTGGACTCCCACGACACCTTTTTCTAAAGCTTCGTCTGCAGCCTGCGCTGCAGCCTTCATAGCAGCATAGGGGGAAGACTCATCCCGATCAGATTTCACGATCATGCCACCAGAAGCCTTGGAGATTGTTTCTGCTCCCGTTAGATCGGTAATGTGGATTATCGTATTGTTAAAAGAGGCAAAAATATGGGCTACTCCCCAGCGTTCCTTCTTCATTATGCCACCTCATTGATGAGTGTTTCTTCCTGCTCCACCGATACGAGGTAACTGGGGGACTTGATCCTTCTCCCTCCCACCCGGATGTGGCCATGCACCACGAGCTGTCTCGCCTGTTTGGCACTCTTGGCCAGCCCCTTCCTGTGCACCACAGATTGGAGGCGCCTCTCCAGAATGTCTTCAATCGTTAACCCTAAGACTGAGTCGACATCTGCTTCACCCTTGAGTAATCCCAGTTTTTGCAGCTTTACCACCAGCTTTCCCTGCTCCTGTTTGGCCTGCTCACTGTGGGAACCGAGGAGGTTTCGAGCCAGCCTTCGAAACTGTCGTAATTTGAATTCTGCTTTCCAGATGTCTCTCTTGTTCTTTAATCCGTATTTGCGGACGAGCTCTTTTTCTTTTTCAATCCTCTCCTTTCTCCAGGGATGAGATGGAGTTTCATAATTCTTCTTTTGTTCTCTTGGATCTCCCATTGCATCACCTCTCAGGCTGCACCCTCTTCTTACGGCTTACACCCAGTGATCTGCCCGTACGGAAGGTGGATTTTGTTCTCTGTCCTCTGACCGGTAACCCCAGTTCGTGACGGATTCCTCTGTAGGAGCGAATCTTCTTCAGCCTGTTCAAGTCCTCTCTGAGAGAAATGAGGAGATCAGACCCCACCACGTGGACGTCTTCACCTGTATCGTAGTCCCGTCTCCGGTTCAGCATCCAGGGGGGAAGGCCGTGTTCACGGGGGTTCTTGATGACATCTTCAATCTCTTTTATCTTCTCATCAGATAGATTTCCCAGTTTTTCTTTGGGGTTTACCCCAATAGTGTGAGTTATGGAACGTGCCATCACAGTACCAATGCCTTTGATACCTGAAAGCGCCAGTTCTACACTCCTATCTCCTTTGAGATCTGCACCAAAGATACGAACGATACCTTTGAATTCTGCCATGGCAACACCATTCTTTCTGTTTTGTGTGGTCTATGTCAGCTCTTTTCGTGATCCAGTTCTCTTTGATCAGGTTGAGCAGCAGAGGAGGGTATCCCGTGACTTGTAAAGACCCCTCTCACACAACCACGTTCAATAATAATCTTTACGTTCTACACTCTGCCCCACACTTATAAATCTTTTCCTCAATAAATGGGGGTGGAGTCCTCAAAGCTTCAGATTCTTCAGTCCACAAACAAATGACTGAGCCATTCACTGCATTAACGTTCAAAGAGGATCAAGGCTATTCTGATGATAGACTGCATGAGACTACCATGATCCTCTGTTTTCAAATACAGTCACCTGATATCAGACCATTCGGAAGTACATTCATAGTCCTGTATGTGAACCAAAAGATTTGACAATACCCTCGACCTTGACCAAAGTTTTATATATTCTGAGTGCATGCCCATCATGGAAATCGATCTTTTTCGATTTTCTCTATACCCAGCCTGAGGTGTAAATCCATGAAGGAATCAATGTACAACATTTATTTTTTAGATGAAAGAAGTAAGAAATGCATTGTGTTCAATACAATGTATAGATCAGCTGTTCAAATAGACAATGAAGTATTCAATCTAATCAAAAACGAAGAAATATCAAAAATAGAGAATGAATCATTGGAAGAACTTAAGAATGGAAGAATAGTGATTGATGATAACTTGGATGAAACAAAAATGCTAAAAATTAAGTTCAACAGAGGCAAATTCAACAGAAAAGTGGCAGGTTTTACCATAATCCCAACACACGCCTGCAACTTGGCCTGCAAGTACTGCTACCAGGGACATGGTAACGTACTGAGTGACACGATGAAGGAAGAAACCATACAAAAAACTCTCAAATTCATAAAAAAGAAGGCACTAGGATTCAAGAAACTTTCTTTGACCTTCTATGGTGGAGAACCACTTCTGTTTCCCGATATAGTTTTTAAAATATTAGAAAAAATGAGTGAGTTTGTGAACAAGAATAATATGGAATTTCAATTCAAAATGGCTACAAATGGCACGCTTATTACAGAAAAAATTGCAGAAAACCTCAAAAAATACAATTGTAGTGTCCAATTAACACTTGCAGGGTCACGAGACATACATGATAAAAAAAGAACAGACAAAAAGGGAAATGGGACCTACGACAGAGTCATCAACACGATGTCACTATTCAAGGAGGATAAAATAAAGTTTCACGTAAGAGTAGATGTTGATGAAGACAATTACGGCACTGTTGACCTCCTTCTAGACGATCTCAAAGAAAGAGGATTCGGAGGAATTTCTATAGTTTTTTCCTCAATAGAGAGAGAGACATGTTACAGGGAGATGGAATATGGTGCTCACAAAGTTGGGTTAGCATCTCTGGCTCATCTTTTCAAGGTAGCCCACGAAAAAGGATTCAAGACAAACCCTATGGACATTCACAATGTTGTTCAAGGATGTGGTGCTCTGCAGGATAATTTCTTCACCATAGATCCCAAAGGTGATGTTTACAAATGCTATGCAGCCCCATACTACGTTGAACACAGGCTCGGTACCATTGACGAAGAGGGGGAAATGATCTTAATAAATTATGATGCTTATTGTAAATGGACACTGAGAGATCCTTTGTGTATTGAAGGATGTCGAACGTGTAAATTTTCTCCCATCTGCGGCGGTGGATGTGCTATGGTTGCGTACAAGAAAAATGGTGACATAAATTCTCCAGGATGTGAGGAGAAAAACTTGGGAGAAATTGTAAGAGCATACATTATGCAAAACTGTCCTGAACTTTTTGAAGAGTGTGCATATGAGAGCATCAGGTTGTGACCACTCTTTTGATGAAGTGGTATTTTGAATTGAGGTTGTCAGCATCTTTGTCCCAAAGCCCCGAAAACAGAAAGATTTATAAAGGAGAAATGAAAAAGAAGAGCCGAGGTGATACATATATACGCAAAAGCAGTGATCGAAAAACTCTCCACAGAAGTGGAACAGTGCATGTGTAATTGCTTCCCTATGGGAATTCCCGATGGCAAAGCAAGTTAAATTCATGCATTGTCGTCTTCGTGATTTCAGATAACGGCCTGAAACTGCAATTCTGTACATTTTTTCATTTTTTTATCTTTGCCTCTAGCACTGTTTTTGAAAAACTCTGTCATGTGCAGTGTGGTCTTCTGAATTTGACCACAGTACTGCGCTTCAACGACGACAAGGGGAGGGTGAGAATGAGCAGACAACGTCGAGGGAGGTAATCTTTAAATGGAACCCTCTTCACATGAATCCATGAAAGTCTTTCACTACTCAGAAATCCCTGCCCAGAAAGCTGAGGAAGGTGCCAAAAACCTCACAGTCCGCTGGTTAATCACCAAAGAAATGGGTGCTGAAAACTTTGCCATGCGTTACTTCGAGTTAGGTGTGGGAGGGAGCAGCCCTTACCACCAGCACGACTGGGAACACGAGGTCTTCATACTGGAAGGTGAAGGAATCGTGAAAACTGAACACAAAGACTATCATTTCGAGGCAGGTACGGTCGTGTTTGTACCGCCTAATCAGTATCATCAGTTCCGCAACACAGGGACGACCACGGTGAAATTTTTGTGTTCGATCCCTTACAAGAGGTGATTCTATCGCAGATTTGCGCGTAGAAAAGATGGCGAAAGTACTCACTGAATACTGTACAGACGTGAAAGAGAGAGACAAAGTCTTGATCATGGGCACGACACTGGCAGTCCCCCTGGTAGAAGCTGTGTACAGAGAATCTGTGATCAAAGGGGCGCATCCTGAAATCATCTTACAAACAGATAATGCCACGAGTATCTTTTACAGGTACGCTCAAGAACATCAGTTGAGCTACGCCTCTCCTTTTATGAAGTACTACATGGAGAACCTTGACGTGATCATTTCTGTACTGGCAGACTACAACGTGAAGAACCTGACCAATGTTAACCCGGAGAAGATTGCCAAAAAATCAAAAGCGCAGGAAGAAACCAATGCCACCATGTTGAGGAGGGCTTACGAAGGGACATTGCGGTGGTGTCTGACTGCTTACCCAACCCATGCCATGGCCCAGGAAGCCTCCATGTCCTTACTGGATTACGAGGAATTCGTGTACAATGCGTGTTTTATCAACAGTGACGACCCTGTATCAGAGTGGAAGAAGCTCTCCCAGCTGCAGGAAAAGATCTCTACCTTCTTAGAGAAGAAGTCTGAGCTGCACCTTGTAGGAGAGAGTACAGACGTGACCATGAACATTGGGGGAAGAACCTGGGTTAATTCAGATGGCCGCCAGAACTTCCCGTCCGGTGAGGTCTTCACTGGTCCTGTGGAGGACACTGCAGAGGGGACCATCCGGTTCACCTACCCAGGAATCTACATGGGAAATGAAGTGGAGGACATTGCCTTGACCTTCAGAAAAGGAGTGGTTACAGAAGCCCATGCCCAGAAGGGGAACGATCTCCTGCAGAAGATGCTGAATGTAGACGAAGGTGCCAAACGCATAGGGGAAATAGCCATCGGGACCAACTATGGGATTACTAAATTCACCAAGAATATCCTCTTTGACGAAAAGATTGGAGGAACCATCCACATGGCATTGGGAAGATCTATACCTGACTCGGGCGGAAAGAATAGCTCGGCTATTCACTGGGACATACTCAAGGACATGAAGAATGGGAAGATGTACGCTGATGGTGAACTGTTTTACGAGAATGGAAAGGTTCTCATCTGACAGGGAGGATGTTCAATGAGGGTTAAAACTCCAGGTGTCGCAATGGAAAAGAATATAAAGAAAGAGGGAAGTGCACCACCATGAGCTGCAAGTACTGTCAGATAGCTGAAAGAAAATCTCCTGCTCACATTCTCTATGAGGATTCGTCTGTGGTGGCGTTCCTCGTGGAAAATCCTGTGTCAAAAGGACACACTCTCGTGATCCCCAGAGAACATGCTGAAACCTTTACTCAGCTAAAGAATGTGGCAGGGTTTGCTCAAGGGCTCAAGGAATTTCTCAAGATCATGGAAAAAAGAATAAGTCCTAACATGAACATTGTGATTAATGCCGGGCAGAAAGCAGGCCAGGATGTAAGACATTTTCACGTCCACGTAATCCCCCGGTACGAGGGGGAAAAGATTTTTGAATGGACCTGGCACCAGCTCACTGCAAAAGAAGCAGAAGAAGTGATGGAAAAGGCCAGAACGAAATAGTCCCGGCCTATACACCTTGAAATGAACTTCCTTTCCACAGGTTTTCTGACGTCAGCTCTTTAAGGCTTCTACCACTTTGCGGGCCACATCTATACCTGCTCTCATCTGCCCCTCTTCTGTAGACCCTGCAATGTGAGGAGTCATCACCAGACCGTCAGCAGTCAGCAGGTTGGAGCCTGCGGGAGGTTCTGCCTCGTACACGTCTAAGGCAGCCTCTATCCTCTTCTTTGTCAAGGCTTCGTAGAGTGCTTTCTCGTCTACAATCCCTCCTCTCGACGTGTTGATGAGGACAGCACCCTGTTTCATCTTCTCCATTTCTTTCTGCGAGATGAGGTTCCGCGTCGAGGGTAATAAGGGGACGTGAAGGGAGATGAAATCGCTCTCTCTGAGCACCTCGTCTAAGGTCCCCACGCTGGCACCCACGTCTCTGGCTCTCTCAGTGATGTCGATGACATCATAAGCTATGACCTTCATGCCAAAGGCAGCCGCAATCTCACCAAGGCGTGAACCGATCCTCCCAAACCCGATGATCCCTAAGGTTTTGCCCATGAGTTCCTTTCCCATGAGTTCGTTCTTCATCCATTTCCCTTCCCGCATGGAATGATCCGCCTTCGGTACATCCCTGGCCTTGGACAAGAGGAGGGCAAAGACGTGTTCTGCCACCGATTCAGTGGTAGCCTCCGGGGTGTTCACCACCCTAACACCCTTGGACTCTGCGTACTTCACATCCACGTTGTCCAGGCCTATGCCTGCTCTCCCGATGACCTTCAAATGAACCCCTGCGTCGATGACAGCTTTGGTGATCTTGGGCTTTGACCGCACAATCACGGCCTCACACCCTGGTATTTTCTTTACGACCTCTTCTTCTGAGAGGCCGGGGGCTACCTCAACTTCACAGGTCTGCTGCAAGAGAGCTAATCCCTCTGGATGCAGCTTCGCTAAGACAAGAACCTTCATTCTACCACCATTCTCAGCTCATCAGTGATCAGCTCTCACCAGTATGCAGCGACACTAAAGCTGTGGTCACAGAAGGGGCACTTAAAAGGCTCCTTCATCATGGAGTACTCCTGGTCACACTGGGGGCATTTTGTCTTCTTCGCTCCTTTTGGTGTATCCACTTCCTTCTTCAGCATCATCCCTCTGCACATGGGGCAGAAAGGGTCTCTCTTACCTTCATAATACACGATAGTGTGGCAGCTTTCACATTCATATGCAGTAACCATATTTTCACCTGTCACTCTAGTACTGCGTGCTTGGCCTTCATATCCTTTTCGCCTTTTTCAAGCACTTCCATCAGAGAGGCAACGATTCCTTCCAAAAAGATCATGCAGCAGTCCTCGAACAAGGTTCCCAGAGGTGTCAACTTCTCGTAAGGGCGCAGCTCCCTCTCAATGTAGGAGGCAGGCACCCCCTCTTTTGACCTCCCCTTTACCACGACCAGGACATCTGCCATGTGGGCCAGGGTCGAGTCAGGGTAGGACGTGATAGTCACCACCTTTCCACTCTTTTTCTTGGCTACCTCTGCAGCGTTCACCACCGAGCTGGTCTCGCCTGAACCAGAGATAGTCACTAAGACGTCCTCACTGGTAAAGGCTGGTGTCGTGGTTTCACCCACCACGTGAACCTCCAAATCCAGGTGCATCAATCGCATGGCAAAAGCCCTGCCGACCAGCCCAGATCTCCCTGCTCCCATGATGAAGATCTTGCGCGCCTCTAAGAGGATATTGATCATCTGGTCAATGTCTTCATCATGGATACGGTCAATATAGGATCTTACATCTTCAAGGATCGTTTTCATGCACTCTTTGACAGTCTCGGCTTGCTGTCCGAGGTCGTCTTCCTTCAGTTTTTTGGCTTCAATCATATCTTTCACCCATTGCTTTAACAAATCCTACAAATGGAGGAGATGGATTCTCCAGTCTTGATTTGAACTCAGGATGAAACTGTGTCCCCAAGAAAAAGGGATGCTTAGGCAGTTCAGCAGATTCCATTTTTTGTAGATCCGCAGATTTAGCTGAGAAGACGAGACCGCCCTTCTCCAGGACAGAAATGTACTCAGGGTTAACCTCGTACCGGTGTCGATGGCGCTCCCTTATGATGTCTTTACCGTACAGAGAGTAGATCATCGTGCCCTTCTTCAAGAGGACATCAGTATCTGCACCCAGCCTCATGGTTCCTCCCATCTTGCCGATGTCCTTCTGCTCAGGGAGAAAATCAATCACAGGGATGCAGTCTATCTCCAGTTCATTGGCAACTTCTGTGGAGTTGGCATTTTTCATTCCCAAGAATCGAGCATAGTCAACGCAGGCTAATTGAAATCCGTAGCACAATCCCAAAAAGGGGATCTTATTTTCTCGTGCATATTTTACAGCTTCAATTTTGCCTTCTACTCCTCGGGAACCAAATCCTCCTGGCACCAAGATGCCGTCATAACCTTCAAACGAGTGGCTGTCAATCGTTTCCGTGTCCAGCATCTTAATGTCTACCTTTATTCCCGTTGCATAGGAAGCATGTTTTAAGGCTTCCTTTATAGATAAGTATGAATCAGGCAGGTCCACGTATTTTCCTGCCAGCCCAAGCTTTACCGTCTTGGTCATTTTCTTCGAAATGATGTGTTCCCACGTAGAGAGGTCAGCATTCCTTTTGAGGTTGAAGGGACGAATGATTTTTTCTCCCACTTTCTGCTCATTCAAAATGAGGGGGATCTCGTAGATGTCTTTGACATCCTGGTTTGACACTACCTGGTCTTCATGGACGTTGCAGAACAGTGCAATCTTTCTGCTACTTCTCTCTTCCAGAGGCCGTATGCATCTGCACACAATCAGGTTTGGAGAGATCCCAGCTTCCCGCAGCTCCTTCACCGAGTGCTGCGTGGGTTTTGTTTTCTGCTCACCCACCACATCCAAAGAAGGTACCAAGGTGACGTGAATGAACACCACATCCTCTTCCAGGGAAAGCTGCCTCACAGCTTCTAAGAAGGGCATGGACTCGATATCACCGACCGTCCCTCCCACCTCGATGACGGTGAAATCCTGTTTCTCTGCCACTTTACGGATTTCTTCCATGATTTCGTTGATAACGTGAGGGATAACCTGCACCGTCTTCCCCAGGTAGTCACCTCTCCTCTCTTTCTCGATCACGCTCAGGTAGACCTTTCCTGTCGTTATGTTGTGATCACGAGTCAAATTACAGTTTAAAAATCGTTCATAACTCCCCAGATCCAGGTCAACTTCACCGCCATCTTCCATGACAAAGACCTCACCATGCTCAAAGGGAGACATGGTTCCTGCATCCACGTTCAAGTAAGGGTCAATTTTGATGGCAGTTACTTTGTATCCCATACTTTGAAGAATTTTTGCCACAGAGGCAGTGGTCACTCCTTTTCCCAGACCTGACATCACACCACCTGTGACCACGACATACCTCATAGAAGATTGTTATGAGGAGTGTTTATATATGTTTTGGTTGCCCATTTACCGGTCATGGGCTGGTTGCAGTTTCCTTCTACACATCAAGAGGTGAGAACTACTTCAGTGATTCCTCAACAGCTGACCCAACCTTCCAGGTGATTGAGTGGTTTTTTCAACACATACTGCATTCTAAAATGACCACATAATCTATGAAAAACACCTCTTTGTAGGGTAGGAAGCTCACAGTAATATTTTTTGTTGGTGGTTTGAGAAATAGAGCCAAAAAGTGCTCTTTTGTATCAAATCGAAACACAGTTCCCACGTATTTGCCATTGATCTCCACGTCCACATTCCCGAACCCGTCATCAGTGTAGTAGACACCAATGACGTTCCCTCCCTCCAGGTTGGAAAAGTCAAAGTACCCCTTATACCCGAAGAGCAGACCCCTCCCCTGCTCATACCTCACAACCTCGCAGGGTGCAGGTCCACCCTCTTTCACCGAGAAGATGTACACGTCTCCCTGGTTAAATTCCACCTGGTACAGAGAAGAGTGAAGGAGAACCTCAGCTTTGAGAGGGCTTTTTTCATCGACGTATAAGTAGGAGAACCCATACTTTTCCACAATGGTTTTAGCAAACGCAGAATCGGGGAGAACTTTCATGATGGCAAGGTCACAAAACCGCTCAGAAAGATGTAACCTGCTCATGACGTTATCCCCCTGGTAGTACAGATGAAAGGGGAGAAAGACTGGTCTCCCTGTCACTGCGGGGATCCAGGTAGAAGAATCTCCCACAGAGGTAAAATTACAGAAATAACTTGAAGGTGGTGTATTCTGAGAGATCCATTCAAAAGCAGCTAAAGAATCTGTATCCACGGTAGGGGGTGACGAGGGAAGTGTCATGAAAGGGTCTGCCACCTGGATGGCTGCTGAGAACAGGATTAACCCTAAAAAGAAGGAGCGAAAATTCAACATTTCTTTTAATTGGAGAATGAATAAACCTGATAACACGGATAAGGGGATAGCTATCATTCTGAAAATTAATGAGGGGTTGAAATAATACCAAAAGGGAAGAGAGGATCTGACTAAAATGGGAATAAAAAAAGGGATGGAGTACAATCCCAGGTTATGGTACAGGGCACGATCTGATTTCTTCAGAGAGAATAACTGCAAGAGGGCAAAGATGAGAAGAAGAGGTCCCAGGGAGAAGACAGTGACCCACACGTCAGTGAGGCTGGTGAAGAGGTTGGTCTGGAACCATTCTGTAATGAAGTGCAGTTCCAGGGACGTGGGTGCAGGTATGGTGACTCTGGCGAGCTGGGGCAGGGAAAACAAGACAAAGGCTGGAAGAACGGGGAGTACAGAGCGATTTACCAGGAGAAAGAGGATGAAGAAGAGGGCCAGGGGAAAGAATGCATTCAAGTCAGTGGCAAAACAGGCAGCGCAAAAGAGGGCAGCCACCATGAAACTGGTTCGGGTTTTCTGTTCTCGCGCTTTTACTATGGTCGCTACTGCTGCAACCTGGAAGGTGATGCCTGCTAAAACGACGTAACTGCCTGCCAGCCCTAACTGATGGGAGACAAAAGAAAGGAAGACAAATGAGAAGGCAGCAGCCAACCCTTTCTCTTCAGAAAAGAGGGTTTTTCCCAAAAGGTAGATGGAGACACAGCCGAGAGAGGCCATGACTATTCCCAAGAAGGTCGTGACAGGGATGATGGAGGTGCGTGACGCATCTGCCACGAGAACGGTGACACCATGAAATCCCAGAGGTTGGCTTATGTGGGTAATTTCAGGGTATAAAGGAGAATAACTGGAGGGGAGTACCTTCTTTTCACTGATAATGTGGGTATACAACAGATGAAGCTTCATTTCATCTCCTGGAGGGTAAAAATCTACAGAATTTGTCCATGGATACAAGTATATTACCATGAAAAGGATGCAGCCTGAAAGGTACACCATTCTCCTATCTATGGTGGGGAGGGGAACCTTTCTCTTTTCCAGAACGATTACACACAAAAGTGAGACGATGAGGGGGATGGGGAACCACAAGAACCAGGCGCAAAAGTAGCACAGCACGGTGAGGAATGCACTCCCGCACACGAGAAACAGGAAGGGGTTCTTCTCCTGGGAATCTACGAGAGAGAAGAGGAGAAAGCCGGGAAAGAACGTCATCAAGAAGAAGGCAGCTGCAACCTGTACGATACTCACGGGCACCAGGAGGCCCAGTGCTGCAACAACCCACAGTATCAGGGTACGCATGGGTTACCTTCGACTTCGTATTAAAAAAGGTTGCCTTATCACGGTTGGCAATACCTCCTCTGGTTGGCGAAAAGAGTGGACACGTCTCATCCGAAGGAGTCAAAGAAAAAGACTATCTTTTTATAGAACCCCACCATGGTGAAAACATGGACGTTCACATCAGGCTCCGCTACACTCTCCTCCTCTTACTCTGCCTCCTCTTTTTCATTCCCCACATTTCACGTCTTGTCCCTCTTCTTAAGATTTTTGCTGCTTTCGTCATTTTCTATTTTTTGCCTGGAGTATTCTTAGTCAAAAACGTTCTCAATAAAGGTAATTTCATCTCCAGCATATTCCTGGCCATAATGGTCGGTATCTGTTTTCATATTGTCTACCTTTATTTCTTGAGCTTCTTTCACATTCATTTTAACCTCTTCATATCAGTAATCCCTGGAGTGGTATCATCACTCCTCGCAGATTACTACCAGATACATCTTCCTGAAAACAACCACAAAGAAATCTATCTCGTCCTCGCAGGAGCAGCCTTCTTCTTCCTCACGTGTAGCCTCTCACCAGGAGAGGACGCCAACGGTCATCTGCTGTACGTGAACATGATTTTAAAAGAGAACATACTCCCCTCAGCCTATACACTCTATCCAGAGGTGCCTTCGTCTTACCACATGGGGTTTCACATCATTGTTTCTGAGCTGGAATATGTGACAGAAACACAACTTCTGAGAGTCATGGGCTCTCTCTTTGGTGTTTTCATGATTTTCTCCTCTTACCTGTGCATGAAGACGCTTCACAGTGAAAGAGCAGGGCTTGTCTCGGGAATTCTTGTAGTATTTGCAGTCATACCCCCTTTGTACTACCTGTCATACGGAGCTTACGCCAGTGTAGCCGCCTTTGCCATCCAGCCTCTGGTGATCTTTCTCTTGTACAGCAAATCACACTCCTCCTCAGATGTCATTGTCCTCTCCCTCGCTCTGGCTGCAGGGTTCATGTCCCATTCTGCCTTCCTCCTCTTCTTCTTGCCCCTCCTCATCTTCTTGGAGGATAGAACATTCCTTCTGAGCCTCTTTCTCTCTTTAGGACTGTCCATTCCTCATCTCATACGAATTAACCCTTTCTATTCTCTCGAAGAAATCTCTCAGCTCTACCATCTCTGGTACTCACTCGAAACTTTCAGAGTTCAGATGATTTCAGAACGAATTGGCAGCCTCATCTTCATATGTGGTGTACTGGGCCTCATCTTCCTCAAAAGGAAAGAATTAACACTTTTTACCGTCTGGCTCTCATCCCTCGCGCTCTTAGCCTCAACGAGCGCACTTGATGTCAAAATTCCCCTTTGGTTTGTCTTCTTTGCCAACCGCCTCGTGGACTTCATGGCTCTCCCCCTTGCCCTCCTGTGCAGTGTCTTTGTGGCAGAAATAGGCAAAAAGAAATACTACCTTCTCCTCCTCCTGCTCGTGCTCCCCCTCGTCCCTCACTTTTACAGTATCCCTCGTTCCAGTGATGGCCCCCTCTTCCCCACAGACTCCGCCGCCTTTGTAGAAGACCAGGAAGGTATTCTCTGGTTACAAAAAAACACGGACGAGTCTGCCATCATTCTCAACGACTGGTGGACAGGGACAGGCTCTTCGTGGATCACCTCCCTCGGCAATAGACGGGTGATCTTCCCCTTTTTGTACGTTCACGACCACTTCATAGACGTCCTGAGTGTACCTGAACGCAGCCGTGAGGTTCTAAAGATCAGCTTGGCCCCTGACACGGAAGAGTCCTACCACCTCTTACGAGCATGGGGTGTAGACTACATCTTTTTATCCTCTTTCGTGGAAGACAGAGTGAAATGGAGGAGAGATTCCTGGGATGTACAGCAAATGCTAGACAGCCCTAACTATGAGCTAGTCTTCAAGAAAAATAATACCTACATCTTTAAAGTAAAAAAAGAATGGACCTTTACCCATTTATTTACTTTAGGGGAGGTAGAAATCCAAAATTCTATCCTGAAAAAACCTTCTCTCAAGGAGAGCTTCCCTACAAAAAAGATGATCCGCATCACCTGCGAGGACAGCTTCACCGATGTAGTACAATTCTTCTCAGATGAAGGGTTAGTGGCAGAAATTCCCCTTTCAGGCACTGGCAACCCTCTTTCTCTCCTCCTACCCTTCGAGACAGTGAGAATTAAAGCTCCTCAACCTCTTTTAATCATCGCATGTGACCTTGTCACCGAATTTCCAGGGTACAAAGTGGGCGCCCTTGTCCTTCCCTTAAACTGGGTGAATCCTCCCTATCTCATCGAAACAGAAGGACACTTCTATATCTTCGGAGCCCGAACCCTCACCATCACCTACCGGGATACGACTCCTGGCAGTGTGGACATCAACGCCTTGATGGACGGAATCTGGAAGACTCTGATCACTATCGAGAGAACAGGTGACGGGTTAACAAAAGACGTGGTCGTCACCCTTCCTGACTATATCTTTCTCGACGTGGGCATAAAAGTCTACAATCCCCCCTTTGAGATCGTCTCAGTAAAAGTATCATAGCACAAAAGCTACTATCAAGACCGTAAGTTTTATAAAGGGTGAAGCTCAAGACTACGTATGAAAAGAGCGCTCGCCCTCTTCCTCGTGCTCACCCTCTTTCAGGGGAGCCTTGCATTTCCCGTGAAGAGCGTTAATGACATGGTTATCACCGATTTGGATAACAATACTGCAGATGATTACGTCTTTGGGTGTTTGAAAATTGTTTCAGATCCCTGGGACCGGGGCGGCCTCTACGTGTATGAGAATGCAAAATTAAAGTGGTACTACCACCTTTCATCGATGATTAGAGCAGTTGCAGCCTATGATTTGAACTCTGATGGGAAAAAAGAGGTCATTGCTGCCTGTGACATCCTGGTAGACAAAGGATATGTCTACGTATTTGATAGTGACGGCAACCTGAAATGGCGGAGGGGAGTCCCTGGCACTGCAAAGATGGTGTGCTGTTACGAGAATAAGCTCGCAGTCCATACGTACGGGCAGGGGGAGCGAGTAATCATCTTCGACTCTGAGGGGAGAAAATTGAAGGATTTGCCCGTGAATGGAGATATTTCTAAATTTGAGATTAAAGATCTCGATAATGATGGGGATTACGAAATGGTTACTGCAGGTACTGCAGATAACAAGTGGGAGCACTTCCTCGTCGTGTATGACCTGCAGGGAAAGGTTCTGTGGAATTACGAGACCCCAGAGCACATAAATGACTTCCAGTTTCATGACATAGATGGTGACGGCACATTAGAGACCATTCTTGGAGTTTATGATGCAGTTTACGTGACGAAAGGAGGAACCCTCTCAGGGAAGGTGGGGATTCCGCCTGCTGTACTGCATGTTCGGATTTTGGGAGACCAGCTCCTCGTGGTCAATGAGAACACCATGTTTTTGATCAAGGCTTCCGATGTACTGAACCTGAATGGAGGTAGTGTCCCTGTCACTGAGTTTTTCCAGTTAGTGAACTCCACCCTTAACATAGCGGTCAAGCCGAAATTCCTCTTTCTAAAAGACATGGACGCAGACGAGGTGGATGAGATTCTCGTGGGGAATGGGGAGATCTTTGAAGTCCACAAGGCGACAGAATTTGGGCCGCCTCAGTTATGGGCAGTGGGGACTGCGGCACGAAGACCTGCTGTCACCTATTTGGTGTATGAAAACCTTACTCATAATGTAAAGATGAACTACCCGCGGAACTGGACAATCAACGATCAGCTGGAGGCACCAGGTGTTGTCGTGTTCACAGAACCGCAGGGAACTGCTTTTGTAGATATAGCAATCACTGATGTAACAGGACGGGCCACCTTAGAGGAGATGACTCAAGCAACGATAGAAGATCGAAAAAAGAATGTCCCTGATTTTAACCTTCTCGAAGAAGGTCCAACTACTCTTTTGAAGAACCCTGCGTACAAGATCGTTTATACCCAAACGGTCGAACAGGTAACTGCAAAAACTATGGAAATTTGGACATTAAAAGACAATAAGGGATACACAGTTACGTACAGTGCAAGAATAGACAGGTATTCCAACTTCATAGAGATTGCACAGGAAATGGTGAATTCATTCGCCTTCATTGTGGAGAAACCCGAGATCACTATTTGTCAGGTTCAGCTTGATCCACCAGGTGAGGATAATGCAAACCTGAATGAGGAGTGGGTCAAAATCTGTAACGAAGGGGAGAAGGATATTGACATGACTGGGTGGACTTTGTTAAATGATGTGGGTGCATACTACCAGTTCCCCGATGGGTTCGTGTTGAAGGCAGGTGCTTCCGTCATTGTACACACAGGTTCAGGGCAGAACACGGAGACTGATCTGTACTGGGGAAACCCCGTTGAAGTGTGGAACAACGCCGGGGATACGGTGACTTTGCAGGATGATAAAGGGAATACAGTGGTTGAGCACACGTGGACTCCTACGTAGAGATTGGTGACTTTTTTTGCCATTTTCCCTCTCAAAAGAGACATTGAGCTTGAAGAACTTGAAAAGAGATTAAAATTCCTTAATTAAGAAATATTTCTAACTTTGAGAGGTCATGCAAGACGTACAAGGGAGCGTTTCTTACACAAAATAGCGCTACCAATTCTGAATGTTTGTTACCACGTATGAGGCTTTGGGACAAAACAGCCTGAGCACCACTCCAACATAAGAGGGTTGGCTGCCTTCTTTTTCCATATTCTCTTTCCTGCAAGGGAAGGATCGTTTTTGTTGTAGAGAGATTCCTCTCTTATCCTCTTCCAGGGCTGCAGGTAGTTTCTGGCTCTCGCTAGGATGTAGGTGTGTTTCGGGAAGGTATTTTTAGTTCAACGGGTGACAATTCGTACCATGAATATGTTGTGGAGCAGAGCAATGGCGAACATGGCCATTTCCTGTCTGTCT
>JADDYB010000058.1_pt1 | contig 31830 bp, 22 predicted proteins | sample 8641941 | NCBI WGS metagenome assembly JADDYB01 (sample SAMN16275377, study PRJNA637457) | freshwater sediment metagenome | isolation source: Lake Kineret sediment | place: Israel: Lake Kineret | collected 2013
GGGTGTTTATACTGAGGGATCCTGAAACAGGTAAGAACTATATGGACGTCGACAGGTTGCTTAAGAAGTTCCCTCCATCGGATCTTACCGACAAGGCAAAACCTGAAAAGTTCATAGAGTTCCTTAACAGCATCGGTATAGACCTTGATGATTCGGTTTCCATAAAAGCGAGTTTGCGTAAGAACACTGATCTGAAGAAGTCCATAATAGCTTTGAGGGACAAGTTGTCCAGGATACAGACATATAATTCCACTACGACAAAAGCGAAGGTCGTACTTACAGGTATAAACGATTTCATAAGACGTGAGATACCAGGCTCCGATCCGTCTATCACTTCGCTTGCGACAGCTTATACTAAGATACAACAGTTGGAAGCGCGTTACTCGGACTTCCATTCCAACTTCATGGTGACCAATGCGGAACTGAATTCCCAGTACGAGCACAGTCTCAACAGTACGCTCAGCACCATGGTAAACATACTGGATGATTATAAGAATTATCCCAGGTATCAAGACATCATAGCGCTGCCTAAGATGGAACATCTTGATGTTGCGCGTAACCCCCAGGCACGACGGTCCGTCCTTCTCAACAGTCTTTTCATACTTGATGTGGCCAAGAGCCATCCAGATTACGGAAAAAGACGTCGTAAGGAAAGAACAGACGAACCTGTAAGAATAGAGTTGCACAACCTTTCAGGTATAACCTTACTCAGCGATGACCGTTTTGTAAAAGGTATAGCCAATGCAGCTGCGGATCCCCAGTCCAAACTGCTTACCGAACTGCACAACTTTGCATATCTGCAGACATTGGAGCTGATGAGGCACTCTGACAAGAAGACCTCCAACAGCGTAACCATAGACATGATATATGCCAACGGTAAGTTCGGTCCTTATTATGTGAATGTAAACGAGTTCAGACCTGACGTAAACACCGGTTTTAGAAACACCGCGAAGATAATGTCGGGACATCTAGCCGCTGAACTTGACAGGATACAGATGTTCAGAGGTCTTACCAAAGCGGACAAGTCCAGCATATTCTATGACTTTGATTACATCAAACGCGGAAAGAATTTTGTATTGTTCGCGGACATGCCAGACGTTCTTAGGGATAATCTGTTGTCCATACCCGCAGGTATGACCCTTGAACAGGCGATGCGGGCGGATACCAAACTGCAAGAGGACGTCATGACATATCTTATGGATTATGTCAAGTTGCAAAGCAAGAGGATATCCGATAGGATTTCGGAAGCGGAGTTCCTCGATATGCCTTCGAACCTCAGGGATCAAGGTATAGACAGAGATACACTTGTAAGCGCGTTTGTTGCAAACAGTCTGTTGCATAACATCGAGTCTCTTGCGATTATATACGGCGATCCCGCCATGTATAATATGAAAAAAGAAGAGTTTCATAAGAGGAACTCGGGTGTCGGAGGTACAGGTATAATAATGGCGACCGATGCAGCTGCCTTGGCACACGTAAGAGGCACTGTTTTTGACAAGGACGGTTATGCAAAAACAGTATTCGGTCAGGGATTTAGTACCAGGGACTTTGACGGTTCGGTTGATACTGCTGTAATAGAAGACCCCGTTGTAAGGAGTGCGTACTTCGACGAGCTTGTAAGGGTAAAGACAAGCGCTTTGAAGACAAACTATCCCGATATTACAGATGAACAGATAGGTGAAAAGCTTTTTGGAACCGAGAAAAAGAAGGACGGCACCGTAGTCATAGGAGATGAAAACAATGTCTTAGGTGGCGAGATGAAACCTTATAACGAGATGAAGATCGCAGATGCCCAGGGTTACATAACCTTTGACATGTACCGAATGCTTCGTTCACTGGCTGGAAGATGGACACCTATACAAGATAAATACTACAAGAAGATCCTTAAAGGTGAACCTTTGGATGTATCCGCAGCACGTCTTGCCGAGATATTCCCTCCAGAGAAATACCAGTATTGGGGTGCTTTGAAACTTGCCGAGGCGGCAAAGAGACTGGGTCTTCCATCATTGACAGCAATGCATAAGTTTGCATTGGTACCTCTTGTACCTACCGTGATACAAGGAAGCCAGGTTCTTACACAATTGCATAACAAGATGATGCGGGAGGGTGTGGGTTACGCTTTATTCAAGTCAGGTTCCAAAGTCGCTACCGCTACCAGGTACAACAGTGAAACGGATGGTACATTGGGAGATAAGGTATACAAGGTGGATGACAACGGCAAAGTGAATTCGTTTGCTGTTTCCGAACAGATGACCAACCAGGCTCCAAAATTCACTTTTGTGAAGAACACGATATTCGTTGATTTTCTAAAGGTGCAGGTTGAGATTGCTCCCAAGTTCAAGGACAAGATATCTTTGACATCACAGCTCAGGAAACTGATCGAGGAGGGTATGATGCAGAACGGCATACCTATGGATTACGAGACATCGCTTCCATTGAATGACCGTATATCCAAATGGAACTCTTTGACAGATGAAAACGAGAAGATGCGTCTAAGTCCTTTTTATACCAGGGTAAAAGCGTATGAGAAAGGTATAGAGGATCTTACTAAGAAGAGACAACAGGAACTCATTGACGAGATGGGTGTGGAACTTAACCGTGACGGTACTATAAAGAACGGTATAGAGAACTTCATAAGCTTTGTGAAACGCGAGCTTAATCGCAGGGAGATAGGAAACCATGCGATCAACATGCTTGGTATAAACAACAAGGGTGAATTCAAGGTTCCGCTTGACCTTTCCTTGCAGGCTGATGAAATTGAACGCATGCTCAATAACATCATCACCAAGCGTATAGTCAAACTGCAGGTAAAAGGTGAAGCGCTTATACAAGTGTCAAACGCCATGTTTGAGGACAGGTCGTTTGCCTTTGGTGAGAACGGTCGTAACTTCAAGAAACCCACTGACGAGGATCTTAGGAAATACGGAACCATTGACCTTCCTTACTACCAGCTCTACAACGTTGGTGAGAAGAGGATGGTTCGTCTTGCAAAAGCCAAGATCGCCATGCAAGGTGACTTCAAGATGTTGTTTAATCTGAATGACAAGAAGGGTGAGAAGATAGCGGTATACAACAGGGTTGAGAAAGACGGCGAGGTCAAATACGAACTTGACATGCGCGCCAGTCTTGACAAACTGAACGCATTGCTTAAGGATGACGAATGGTTGAACATAGGTGACCATAGGAAAATGATAACCATATCAGGTCCGCGTATCCCTGTACAAGGACTGAACTCCGCAGAAGCCTTGGAGGTATATGAGTTCCTTCCTGAAGAGGCTGGTCCGATAGTGATAACTTCTGCAGAGATAGTTGCCAAGAGCGGATCCGACTTTGACAAGGATACATTGTTTCTTCTTATGCCGCACCTGTACATGGTGAACGGAAAAGTAAAACTGAAAAGCAGGAAACACCAGAGCAAACGCAAGACAAACGAGGTGACAAACGAACTCAAGTCTCTGCGTCAGCAAAGGGAAGAAGTGTACAAGAAGTACGATGACCTACAGGAAAGAGCGGAAGCCATGAAAGTACTTGACCTTACGGTTGAGGAACAAATGGAAATGGCAAGGTTAAAGCGTGATTTTGCGGAAGCAAGTCGTGAGGTCAATGCCATGATAACAGGTCTTGAATCCTTATGGTTGGAAGTGAACAAAGGCAACATAGCGGGACCTGAAGCTGTAAGGATAACCAATCAGTTGTATAATGCATATGTACAGAAAGACATACTGCGTGCCAACTATGAAGGTAACAAGGATCAGTACCTGTCAAGGAAACGCGAGAACTATGACAAGTTCAAGACAAAGCGTGACGCTGAACTGTCCAAGCTGAATTCCAAGATAGAGGCTGTTACAGACGAGCTCAATGGAAACAGCAGCGGAGCGATAGAGAACGAGATCATAGACCATTTCGTAGGATTCGTATCGTTACCTGAGAACTTTGACTCGCTTACAAGACCTAACGACACGAACATCGTAAAGCCTTTGGCGGATGAGTTATCAAGGAGACTTAGTAAGAACAAATACGATTCCAAGGAATGGTACTTCTCAGAAAGTGGAAGAAACAGCGGTGAAACGGCTGGTACAAGGATCATCGAACTGGAATACAACCTTGCAAAACACGATGAGAACAACGTAGGTAAGCAGGTACTTGGTATAGCCGCTGTTGACAATACATATAACATACTGTACAATAGGATAGGTATGCATATGAAGCATTTCATCAGTCCTTACACTGATGAGAAGATGATCGATCTTATGAGAAGGAGTGAAGCTGGAGAGCAGCTTTCCGCTGATGAGATCAGAGCTGTCAAGAATGCGAAGGTGCAAACGATATACATGCCGCATAATCAGTTCACCAAAAACGGTTTGGACGTGATAAGCTTGTCCCATATATACGACTCCGAGAACCGTTACAGGATAAGTGACGTGATCAGCCAGCTGATAAACGGATGGGTTGACGTCGCAAAAGACGCGTGGATATTCAATCTTCAAGGCAATAAGGAGATAGCTTCCACATTGTTGTTCATGATACAGTCAGGAGTACCGTTCAAACAAGCGGTTTACTTTGCGTCACAACCCCTTGTAAGGGAGTATGTACGTCAACAGCGTCTTATAAAGAGTTCTTACGGTGACGCGATACCTAATGTAATCACACCTGAACAGGACAACATGTTCCGTAACCAGGCCAGAGCAAACGTAATGTCGACTTATGGTTTTGGAACAGGACCTGACGGCGGGATGGCGTTTGATATGACCCAGATAACAGGCCAGAACCTGCGTCCGCAAAGATTCGAACTGGAAAAGAAATCAGATAAGTTCATACAGGATACGTTCAACAAACTTGGCATATCGCAGTTTGATATGGACAGACTTGACGGAGCGATCGAACAGAATTTGGACCAGGTGGATGATCACCAGAAAGCGGCCTTCATACACTTCCTTCAATTGGAGGACATGTCAAAGGCGAGTACGGAGTTCAAGATGGCAACCAATGTGGACACCACAAGGACCGGAAGCGTATTCACCACGTTGGAAAGGGTTATAAAGCTCAGCAAGCTAGAGTCTAACAAGAGGATACCTGCCGTAGAGATGCTTGACAAGATAGAGACCCAGTCTCCCATATCAGGTTTCTTCATACAGGATTTCCAATTGAAGATGGCCAGGGAACTCTTCCCGATCCGTAACTCCGAAGCGGTCATAGAGTTCATAAAAGAGAAGGCCAGTCTTGTGAATGACGATGTCACAAGGTTGTTTGGGGAAGGAAACCATGAGGATTTCTGGACGGCGTTCAGGAACAACATAATGAGTTTCATATTCCAGAACAGTCTTAACTGGTTTGCCGCGGATAGTCTTAAGAGTTATAAGGGTATGGCGGTTGATACTGATTTTGAGATAGTCAGAACACCTGCATTATACCATAAGGCGGTCGTAAGTAAGGACAAGGTTACAGGAAAAGACGTATTGTATGTGGACTTGAAAGGCATACGGGAGGATTTTGAGGCGGGTCGTTGGAGACAAGATTATACGAAAGATGGCAGGTTACGTCCTCTCTTAGGTAAAGGGGTTGAATATGCCAAACTGGATCCTAATACATTCAATGTATTGGATGTGACGAACTCGAATGAACAATACATCGATATGGAGTCATACGATGATCCCGAGGATAAGAAAAAACCTGTTATATCAAATAAAAAAGAAAACGGGGAAGAGAAAATAAATAGACAGAACCGTGCTAAGCGTAACCAGTATATACGGTATGTGATCGAACGTGAAATAACCCGCAGCAGGATATCGTTGAAAGAGGCCATGAAACAACCTGATTACAAGTATCTGCTGGAAGGAGTAAAAGGAAACGAGAAGTATAAGGATGCTAACATAGAAACCAAGGAGCTTATAGCCTATGAAGAGTTTCTAAGGGACAGGGCGCTTGACAATATGTACAATCCTTATAAGATGTTTGTACAGGATAAGACAAACGTGGCTGAGACCTTCAGACGCATATACCGTAACAACAAGGAGGAGTTATCCAAATATCCTGTAATAGAAGCGCTTACCACTGAGACGGCGGAAGGATCCTCTATAAAAAACCTGAGGTTACGTAATACCCAATTGGACAAGAAGCAGATAAACATATACCATGAGAATCTGAAAGAGCTTGCCAACAAGTCTGTCAAGAAGGTAGCCAACAAGGAAGACAATGATTTCATAAGTGAGTTTTTCAGTCGTCTTACTTTGTACGGATATATACAGGCGGGATTGAACCACAAGGGTCGTTTCAGTCTTAACAAGATACTCCCGACCGATACCTTTACAGAGTTCATGACAGATAAGATAAAACCGTACGAGCAATACCTTGCCACGGATAGATCAGATCTGTCTTTCTTCGAACTGTATTACGAAAGGTTCATTAAGGCCGAGACTGTCGCACGTACAAGGGATGGTGGTTTTGCAAAGTACAAACCGTACTATGAACCCTTTAATGTGCAGTATCTCAAGGCTTTGGATAAAAGAAAAGATACAAAGAAGCTTTTGATACCAGAGTCTGAGAAATATCAAGTGCGGGTATATACCGATATATACGGGATGTTTTATTATAAATCTGAGATTCCCATGGGAGAAGCGGCGTTTAGATATTACCAAAGGATAGCCAGCATAGATAACGCAACTACAAAAGGTAAGAAACTGGTGTTCATACATAACAGCCTTACGGATCCTGATTATGTCCGCAACGTCGGTCTTAATAACGATGTTCAGTTTGCGGCAACTGGTGTTACCAATGCAATAGCTATACCTACCTATATGAATGACCGTATGAAGATGGTCGAGGTAAAGGACGATAAGGACGAAAACGGCAAACCGATTCCTAACAAGGAGATGAAAGCGTTGATAGACAATGCAGTACAGACCTTACAGAAGATACAGGATGAGAACAAGGAAGATGTTGTATTCGTATGGAACAACAAGGGATACGGTTCACAGACCGTGATGGATGAAAGAGACCCTAAAAAAGTAAAAATAAAGAGTCTTGCCGAGACGGCAAATATAACTTACCGCTATCTTACAGAGCAATTAGCGAAATTCGGGTACGCGAATCCGGGTGCGAAGTTGTATATGAAACCGATAGAAAACCTTGAGGAGTATTACCAGACCCCGATGACCTACGAAGAGGCAGCGGAGATTTACAAAAAATGTATAACACGATAATCATAATACGATAGATGAACTCTTGTCCTAATTACAGTGATCCCAAGTTCAAGAAGATAATAGAAGCACTGGGTGGCGATCCCATAAAGGCCACCCAGTATTACCATAACTATGACGGGGACGTGGATCTGTTGTACCAGGATCTTGTCATAGATGCCCAAGTAAGTACGACAGGTATGATAAAGCCAAGGGTGGCTGAAGTATTTGTTTCTTCTCCCGAGTTGTCAGAAATAGGAACATCTGACCAATACTCCCGTTATCTTGATAGCATATTCCCTAATAGCTCAGTCAAGGACATATTCATACTGAGTACGCCTTTCAATCTTATAAAGGATACATCCAAAGGGATACAATCACAGCTTGCAAAGTACAAGAAGTTCAAAGGATTCATGGTTGAACCGTCCAATACTGGACATCCCTATGGATCGGATTCATTGTACAAAGATTACAAAGTGATCATTGACCCAAAGGGAGGGTTGGTTACAAAACTTGGTAAGACAGGGTATGTCATAACTTCTGAAGCAAGGATACATGTGCTGGGATCCAAAAGCGATGTGGAAGGCTTCAGGAATTTTGTAAAAGGTGATGTTGACATGGGCGTTAGCAAACGATATGAAAAGACCGGTCCTCAAACAGACAAGTTCTCAAAGACAAGTATTGATGAAATAATACCTACTACTGATAAGAATCTTCAGGGAGAGGTAGCAAAACTTGTTGAACATATAAACCAACGTAGTTCAGGACTTGATATGCAGGTCATAAACGATCCTTCCAAGTTATGGAAAGGTCGCATAGTAGACGGTATAACCCCTACCATAAACCTGGCATATGCGGATCTTGATACTCCTTTCCACGAGATGTCTCATCCTTTTCTGGGATACCTCCGCCTAACCAATCCGCGTAAGTTCAACTCTTTGTATAACGAGTTGATGCAAACAAAGGAGTTTGAGGCAATAAGGGAAGAGGCGTTATCAAAGGTCCAGACCGATTACCCAGAGTATGCAGAAGGTACTTCGGATTTCAAGGACGAGGTACTTGCAACAGCCATAGGATATGCGTCTAAGAACAAGGTGTCTTCCAAACTCAAGAACCTAATTAAGAAGATACTCAAAGCTTTGGCGGATCTTTTCGGATTCGATTACAACCAGAAGAAGAGAATCGAGCTGACAAATGCGGATATAACCCTTAAGCAGTTCATAGAGTATATAACAGATCCCGATGTCGAGTTGATTTATCCCGCAAGTTTTAACCTTGCCGAACTCAATAACGATCCCTTACTTGACGATATAAACAACATCATATCCAAAGACCAGGAGGTTTTTGGAATGGTTCAAGAAGGTTTGACTTCGCTCTCAACACAAATAGAAGGAGTGGATCCTACATCACCAGAAAAGGATTTCCCGGAAAACTATATTGATACCATAGTAAACGAAGACATAAACCGCCAGATAGAAGGCTTAGAACCTCTTGAGGAATCAACCATTGAAGAAATGGAAGGTGCCGCCGTAAACATTGTAAAGGCATCGGAATTAAGTCCTGAGGAAAAAACAAGACTGGAAAGCGAACTGCAACAGGTAATACAGAGTTTCAGGAACAATTACCAGAATGTGGAGTTACCTTTCAACCTAAAAGAGTTGCTGAAACTTCCAAAACGTGAGTTCAAACCAAGGCTTGAAAAGACTTATAAATTTGATACCGAACTTCAAGAAACGGCTGTTGAAGGCGACAAGGTAAAACTATCTTCCAAGTTCCTTAAACATCTGCAGAAGAACCTATCGGGACAGACGATGTTGAACAAACCTTTCAAGATCGACGGTCTTACTGAATATGAACAGGAAGTCCTTGAGTTTTTCAGGATGAAGGTGGTTGATGAAGTCAAGGCCTGGTCTGAAAGCAATAACATGAAGGCGCCTGAAAGGATAGACAATAAAAGGCTTGCTGACAAACTTGAGAAGTTCATATACGATAATTATCCATGGCAGACTTTTGATACACCGTTTCAACAATACACATACGCTATCAGTCGTGGCTTAACAAATGCTGTAGATAAAAACAGCATAGGTGGATACGAGGTAATGATATATAACGGATTCCTTTCTGACAGCGGTCATACGTATGATCTTAACAAGCTTAATGAAATAGATAGTGGTACATTACCTAAGAACACTTTGGGTTGGTTCATATATTACAAACTTGGGGACAAGACTTTCATTTATGAGTTGCAATCTGATTTTGTAGACGGTGATAATCAAGTATACGCTACACAAGCCAATACGAAAGCAAAAGCGGCAAGGTTTGCCTTACAGAACATCCTCAAACTTGATGTCAACGAAGATCGTATAGATGAAAGGATAGCTGGTTACGAATCGATGTTGCGGCAGACGCAGAAAGCAAACCAAAAAATACGTGAAAGAATAGCAAATGATCCGTATGTAAGTCTGTTGGATATGCGGTTTACTTACAAGCAGATAGATATCATAAAAAAGATACTCAAAGCAAAAGACACGCAGAGGTTGGTAAAGAACCTTAAGAAGTTCATGGGTACGGATTATATTCCGTTACCTCCTGGTGACACATGGGGAAGTATCCTGGGTAGGATTCAGAGATACCAAAAAGCTTTTAATGAAGAAGTAAATCTATTGGATCCTTATGCTAAAAAACCAAGGGTTATGTCAAGTTGGAGTTTGGCAGAGTCAAAGTTGGAGTTTGGCAGATGGGCCAGGAAAAATACTCTTAGTGAAAGGCAGATAGAACAGAAGATAGATACCCTGAAGTATCAACGTGAAAGGAATAGGGCGATAAAAAACAATCCTAAAGCCAGGAAGTACATAAACGATTTCTTCAATGCCACCGAAGCACGGTATCAGTTGTATTTCATGAAGAACGGTTTGACCAATGTCAAGGCTTTACGTGTGGTAAGGGATACCAATGCACTGAAGACAAGTTGGTTTGCAAAGTCATTGATGACTTCGATACTATATGCCAAAGGAAAAGGTGACAATGTCATTTACCTTCCTACTGCTGAATTCATGGAAAACATAGGTGACGCGGCCAGTCCTTACGCCACACCGTATGATGTTCAAAAAGTAGAAGATAAGACAGATGTATCCACCATACCTCTAGGTAATTACAGAACAGCGACCCGTAATTCACAAGCAGCAAGTGATATACAAATGGTGCTTGCTCAAATGCGTGGTAGAAAGGATATGACAACGGGTCTTAGTTATGAGATTGAATCCGCGGATCACTATCTAAGAGCTAAAGAAGTAAAGGAAGATCTGCTTGGCTCACAGGTTATAAAAATAAATCTTATAGAATATGGATCAGACGGTAAACCTGTTTTGAAAAAACTTTTAGTTAATGAAGACACGCAAAGAGCATGGAAAAAAGTCCTTGGTGATGAAAAAATCATAAAGATCGGATTTCAAAATAATGGTGGACAGGATATTTATATAAAATACGATCCTTCAAATCCAGCTTTTGTCAGTGCCTTTCTTGAATTGTACAACAAGCGTATTATAGATGATAGAACAAGATACGGAGGTACTGGCGGAGTATGGAATGCTCTTAAGAAGATAAAGAATATTGACTATGAGATAACCAACATACCGGAATTAGATGGTAAAGTTATCAAGGTGGATCTTACCAATTTCAGTGAGGATAGTCTTGATCGTTTCTCAAAACTTGACAGTAAAGTTGCACAGTTCAAGAAACTGGTAAAGCTTAACCGCAAAGAGGTAAGCGGTCTGCAAAAGAACATGGCGCTTAAACGTCTGAAGGCGGCGAATGCGGAACTCGGTACCGGCTTTTACATAGTGTTCCAAAGAGTGGGACAAGCTGATCTTTACCGTTACGAGATAATTGACAATTCCAAAGTTCCTGTAAAGGATGAGAAGACACAAAAGGAAGAACCCAAAAGCGGTGATGGACTCGGTCAACAGATGGCATTGTTTTATGCGGCTCCTGTAAATGATCCGACTTACAACGATGCCGAAACCTTGACAGGTGTCTTTGCAAAACTGAACGCGGACGTAACCCAGAGCATCAACAACCTGGATGAACGTACGGTGCTTCCGAACCAGATAATAGACCGTATAGCCAGCAGGTTGAGCGGACAGCTTGGTCAAGTACCCTACGAATTCATAACCATGGAACAAGCGGCTAACCTGCTTTCCGGTACGAAGACGCCGTACAACAACCAACCCGCTTTCAACCTGGGAGGACGCGTATACTTCGTAAGGGATAGGATAACAGGTGAGATAGCGATGCACGAATTCGCGCATCCTTTCATAGCGGCGTTACGTGTATATAACAGGAAACTGTACGACAAACTTGCCAAGGAACTCATGGCAACAACCGAAGGCAAATTGTTATCGCAGAAGATACTTACCTCGCATCCACATCTTGTGGAAGGAAGCGATTCGTATATCGACGAGGTAATGGTAAGCGCCCTGGGTATGAGGATGAGTTACAAACGCATGGGTATAGACAACAGTACCGGATTCAAAGCGTGGTTGAAGAACCTGTTGTACCAGATAAAGAAGTACCTAAGGGAGATGTTCGGAAGCAAGATCGATATCAGCAAACTCGATACGGATACGACCCTCGATGATCTGGCGTCAATGCTGGAGAAAGGCGGCATGTTCGATGTCAAAGACGTCACTGTAACCGATGCGGATGTCGCGGCATTCTATGCCATGGGTAACGAGATAATAGAAGACATCAAAAAGGTAGATGACAACCAGGTAAGTGCTACGTTCAAACGTACCCAGGAGATTGTCAGCAGACAACTCCGTCTAATGGAGAACAATGAACAGTTCAAGGACCTTGCGTATATACTGCAGGACAAGTACGACGAGAATGAATTCGAGGAGATACTCAAGAACATAAACAGGTTCACGACCAACATAAAGGAAAAACTGAACGACGCCAAGAAAGAACTTGCGTATAACAACGCACGTGCATCGGCGATGTTGGATACGCTTGCAAGGTTGAACGTGGTGCTTAAACGGTTCAACGAGCACATGGACAACCTGATGTCTGATAAGAATAAGAAGGAAAACGCATTCAGGGCGTTCCATTATAGGGCGTTTGTAGACCATTACCGTGGACTGATCAACGAGTTCAAAGAGGCGATGGAAGACAAGGTACCCGCAAATTCTCCTTTGCGGGCTCTTCTTAACGCACTAGAGACGAATGTAAACGATATAACAAGAAAGACCCAGAGTTTCAGTTCGGAAGCCGCAAGTATAATAGTGTACGAACAACTTAGTCTGATGGCCGAGTATATCGACAGGAAATACATAACCATCATAGAAGAGATAACCAAGAAAGCTGAAGCACGAGGTCAGGATCCGAAGATCGCGCGGGATTACTGGTTCAAGGAATGGAAGGGTATGACCGAGGACGAGTTCAACGAGTACGAAAGACTGAAGCAGATCCGTGCTACCCAGGGTTATCTTGGTACAGAACTTGAAAACCGTTTTATACAGCTGCAGAACAAACTGTTCGACGGGGTACAGATAACCAAAGAGAAGATAGAACTTGCAATAAGAGGTATAGGTCCTGATGCGAATGCGTTCAGTAGTTTCCTAGAGGGTTACCTCTACAACCCTGACATCGTTGTCGGAGGTATGGCTCTGTACATAAAGAACAACATGACAGACGTCCTCATGGCTTCGCAAGCCAAGATGAACGATTTCTTTACTGAAATGGTTCCTGTATTGGAAGCGGCTGGATACAAACCCAATGCAGTACAGGAATTTGCTGATAAGATAGTCAGGTTGCAGACCATAGGCAGGACTGACGAAGCTGGTAATTTCACCGAGAAGGAAGTGTTTGCAATGTTGTCCGACTTCAAGGATTACAGGATAGCACGTGACAAGATGAGAAACGATATAAGCGCTGCACAAAAGGAATACACGCTTTCAAACGCTAGTCCTGAAGCGAAACAGAAACTGGCGCTTGCACAAAAAGCGTTGGAAGACCTTGAGCGCAAGTACTTCCATAATCCTTACCATCCTATCTTTTATGAAAGATACAACATGTTCGACAACAACAATCCGTTGCATGTCGAAGCATGGAGGAGATACAAGGAAGCACTTGACGACATAGACAACTTCAACAAGGAAGTCTATAGCGAAGATATCTTCATGGATACCAAGGATGCCCGGGACCTTGCATGGAAAAGGTACAAGGATCTGTTCAGTCTGCACAAGGACGGTAAGCCAAAGACAGGTGACGAGCTCGCTATAACACAGCTCTTGATAAACTTCAGAAAGGAAACGCAGAAATTCTGGGAGTTCGTACCAAGGACAGGTTCCATGATGAAGGCCTTACACAGGTACCAGCAACAACTGATTGACCAGGGTATACCCAAGACAGATCCCAAACACGCTGAAAAGGTAAAAGAGTGGGTAGACGCGAATACCGTACCGAAAGTAAAACAGTCATGGTTTGAGGCAAGGACCATTCTGATAAACAGGTACAAGGAGATCATGTCCAAACTCAATAGGGATGAACGTTTGACCATGGATGTGAGTGATCTGTTCAAGAGGTTGATCGATATAAGTTATCCTTACAGGAACCAGAACGGTCAGATAAACGCAAGTGACATGAGCGAGACCGAAAGGAAAGAGGTACTCGATATCGAGCTTGAGATGATCAAAGCCAAGGATAGATTGCGTAAAAGCAGTGGAATGACCGTGGCTGAAACTGAACGTCTTGAAGAACTTATGAATAAGCTCGGCAGGTACATGATAACAGGCGAAACACTTACTTTGGAAGAACGGGAGGAACTTGAAGTTCTCACGCGCAAATCATACAATACCCCGAAGTTAACGGACTTTGAAAAAAAGGAACTGCGTAACATATCAAAGTCTCTTTTCGATATGAGTACAAAGATCCCTACCGAGGATTACATAGAAGAACTCAACGACGTACTGGAAGATCCCAAAATACAGGAGATACTTACCAAATACGGTATCCCTCTTGAATACAAAGCGAGCACTCTTTACAAGTTGATGGGTGAATACAAGGTTACCAATCCTATAATCAGTGAATTAAAGAAGGCAAGTCCCAAGTTCAACAAATGGTTCAATGACAGTCACTATGAAATGACCGTATGGGAACAAATGGGAGGCGGACAATGGGAACAGGTGTACTATTACAAAAGGATATTCGTATTCAACCAGACCATACCGAGCGATGATAACGATATGGAGTCAATGGAGATAGAAGAGATCGACGGTCAGAAGTATACCATACCCAGAGTCCCATCATTGAGGTTTGCAAAAAGACAGGTCAAGGATTTCTATGTGGAGTATGACAAGGACGGTAACATAACCAAGCGTATAAAGCTCAAGACCGACAAGATAATCGGTGTTACCAAGGACAACCAGGGTGAGTGGCTTCCAAGACTCGATGTAAAGGACAGTCCTTTCATAGACGAACGTTACCAGCAACTCAAGAACAGTACTGATCCCATGGACAGAAAGGTTTTTGAAGCGCTCGAGAAACTCAAAGCGACCCATCTTAAGAACCAGGAAGGTCTCAGCAACAGGGCCAAGTTGTATCTTGATTTACCACGTTACCGTAAGGATAACCTCGAGGCATTGCAGACAAGGAAGAAGCTGAGGGAGATGAAGAAGAGTGCAACCAATACTCCTCCTGATGATCCTGATAACAAAAGAGGCGGATTCCTACAACTGATAATGGACCGTATCCGCGAATTTGTAACGGGTTCCGCTTCACAGGCCGAACTGGACGGTACAGGTGCGCAGTTGAACTATGACGACAAGATGTTGCTCGTACGTACCGATATATTTGACAATGAGATATCCCGGATGCCAATGAGCGGTCTGTCGGACATTGACAGCGCTGACGTATCGCTTGACATACCACGCAGCCTTATGCGCTACATGCTCGGTGCGGAAAGACATAAGAAACTGATAGAGATAAACCCTGGTGCGTTAATGATTCAGGAGTCGGTCCAGATGAACAGTCCGAAAGACAGTAATCGTTTCAGCAAATGGTGGGCTACCCAGGCAGGTGAACTAAAACGTGTTAACACCAAGAATCCTACGGAAAAAGCGCGTGCGGCAAAGGACATATCCACAAGGGAGAAAGCCATAACCAATTTGTACGAACGGGAATTCCTTGGACAAAGCAATACAGGTATCGGTAGTGAATCAGCATTGGCACAGAACATCGCCAATACCATGTTCAAGTATGCATCCTTCGGATTTTTTGCATTGAACATAGGATCTGCGATAAAGAACGCAATCGGTCCAAAGATACAAGGTGCGATAATGTCTGCTGGAGGGGAATACATGACAGGTAGATCGTATGCGAAAGGCGAGAAGTGGTCCTTCAATACCATGTTCGAACTCAGCTTTGGTCTTTATAAGGCGGCACCAGCGTCCATGAATGTTCAGCTCATGGAGATAATGGATATCATACCCGATAGGTTACAGAACAAGTATGGGGAACGAATATCCAGGACCCTTACCCGTGATGCTGCGAATATGGGATGGCTTTACAACTTCCGTAAATGGACCGAGAGCCAGTCGACCCTCGCATTAGGAGGAGGTATGATGTCCAAACAAATGGTAGAGACCACGGATGGTTCAAAGGTGGCATTCATAGACGCTTGGCAGGTTGTCGACGGTAAAATACAACTCAAACCCAATATCGATCCTTCATGGGGTATAACCTATGATGAGAACGGTAATATGAAAGTGGGTGATAAGTTCAAGTTCTTCCGTAACCGGGTACAACAGGCAGGTACCTTGATGCAGGGATCATATGCACAGTATGAACAACCCGAAGCGCAGAGGTATTTAGGATGGAGGTTCATATCCTATTTGAGGAGATACTTTACATCGATGTTCATAAACCGCGTAGGTTTCACGGGTGCATGGGATAAACCAACGGAGTGGAGACCACGTCATAACTACGGATTGGGAGACGTCCATATGGGTTATTATGTCAGTGTGATACGTACTATTGCAAGAGCGTTTAAGAACAAAGGATATCTTGCACAACTGACTCCCCAGGAAAAATCGGATATATACAAACTCCTTACCGAGATAGGCATACTGGTTGCTTTGATGGCTCTTCTGGGACCGTTGTTCGGATGGGATCCTGATGATGATGAGAAGTACGAGAAACTTAAGAAGAAGAGCGGACCCTTGCCTTTACCCGGTGTGGTAGAGGATCCAAGGTATCCTTTCCGTCTTGGAGGATGGTTGGAGAACCATGCGCTTCTTATGATGATGCAGGTAAGGAACGAGAACGACCAGTTCATACCTTTCCCCAACTTCGGATTGGATGACTACGTAGGTCTGTTAAACCTTAAGTCGGTTGCAATAGATCCTACACTGAAAACATTCGAGGACAGTCTCACTTCGCTGTATAATGCGGCATTGGGTAATGACGCTGCTTATTACAAGCGTGCCATGGGACCTTATGAGTGGCAGCAGGAAGACTCCTTGAAATTGTATCAATACATAATAAAAAGCTTCGGTATAACCGGATCACAGACAGAACCTATTAAAGGTGTTAAAGACCTCATAAGTATCAAGAGTAGATAATAATTATGGCAGCAAAAAAAACAAAATCGGAATCGGTAAAAACCGTTGCGAAGAAATTCATAAAGCGTCCTGGAGTTCATGCTAAGACAAAGACCAGTGGTCTGAAGACTAGCAGGAACTACAGGAAGCCTTATAAGGGTCAAGGTCGCTGATACGACCTGACCCTTTCAACCATCATCAATTCTATCAGGAGAAGGTAGTTGATCGTATCACCGAACTTCTCCCTTAGGATATCCTTGTCAGGATAACCGTTGTATCCATCCACAGACACGTGTTCAATCATGTCCTTGATTGACTGCAGGTGCTTGGTCATGTATTCCCATGCCACCTGTTCGGGACAGTCATGGTAAGATATGCCAGTAGCCTTCTTGAAGGCACTGAACACATCTTCCCCTGTCGAATACTCGTCCCGTTTTACAATGAGTTTCTGCTCAATGTCGTTTATACGTTCTTTAAGTAAGATATTAAAATCCTCTTTTCTCATTAGAATAAAGCTAATTGTTTGTCATTTCCTTTGATGTTGTCAATCTCCTTCTGGATTTCCTGAAGATAATAAGATGTATCCACTTGGTAATCCTTCCAGTCCTTGACTTCATGTTTGACGAATACTTTCTGTAACCATTTACCGCTCTCGATCTGTATCTCGCGGCCGTCGACCTGGTTGACCTTTACGATCTTGCAACCTTTGTCCGATACGTAATAGCGGACGGTATGTTGCAGTCTTGTACGTTCGACCTTGCCTTCATAGGTACATGTCTCATAGAATTCCCAGTCACCTTTACTCTTTACACCTGCGCAGTAATCAAGGATGTTCCTGTTCAATAACAAGGTATCTTCAGGTTTCATACCCTTGACAAAGTAGTTGAACACAGCCATGGGTATTATCAGGAAACTTTTGTTCTTATGCAATGCGAGCTCGGTGAATTCAAACCTGCCTTTGCATTTGGCCATTGCATAATAATACTTGTCTTGTTCTTCCTTGGTATGGTAAGTACTTGAAGCTTTCTTAATTATGTTGTCATAATCCTCTTTTGACACTTCTTTCCAATCAAACACTGCGATGTAGTTATTCACGTCTGCCAATATGATTTTCTGGTACTGGTCATGTTCAAGTTGAAGCTGTGTTATCTGCTCCCATTTTTTACATATTTCCAGGTACTTGTCTTTCTTATCTGCAGGAATCATAGTCTCCAAACCGTCAGTATTCTGCATTAGAGGTATGGCTTCAGGTATACCTTCACAGATCATTTCGTACAACATGGCCAGACTAAGCTGACCGTTGATGGTGATCTGCATGGTGAACTGTGGATCATACAGGAAACTGTTGATGTCGTTGCTCAGACCATAGGTTGAATTCAGGATGATCTTGTATACATAGTTCTTGGGATCCTTTTTGGGAATCTTCTTACGTTCTTCGAAGAACCACTCATACAGGTCGCAGAATACGTCCTTTGGCAGATGCGCAGGAGCCCACTTGTTGCGAATGGCAAGGTTAGGATAGAAACTGGTAACGTCCGACGTCATTATGATCATACCGTCCTTGGCTTCATACACCCCGGGTGTAGTACAACCGTGGATACCACCTAGACCGAAGTCGGTAGTAACCCCTTTGTAACGCACATGTCTCTTGAATCCGCCTTTGGTACTTGAAGGATCTATGACAAGCTCCTTCATCTCCTTGAGCAAAAGATTAAACTCGGGTCTTTCAAATTTGATGTAGTCCAGTATGATGTCTTTGACCACTATCTCATCCCTACGTGTCCTCATCATTCGAATGTCATACTTTTTGTAATCCATTCTTTTGCTTAGGAAATGGAGGAACAACTCGCGGCTAATCTTAGGTTCACTGGCACTGTAAAGGTTTATACCGTATTCTTTGGTCAAGGCCGCACGTAATGCGATCTGTTCCTTGGATTTATAGTATATCTCCCTAGTGCTGCGAACGTCGTTTATACAGTACTGTACTATGATCCTTATCTGTTCGACAGTTTCAATCTTTGTACTATGGTGGATAGGCATGTCAAGGAGGTTGTCCCAGTCCATGCTGAATTGTATCCACTTTAGACTTGACCTTTTTGCTGGGTTGTCCCAGTGGTTCAGTTTGAATACATCTATTTGCTTTATCAGCAGGTCCTTTTCAGGATACTCTAGAAACTCTTTTCCATCTTGCCGTTCGATGATCTGCTGGGCCTTCATGTAAAGGTCCTCTGCGATATCTTCGGCGTCCATACCCAACAACTTTTCTCTGTTGAGTATTATGTATTGCGTTATCTGCGAGTCAAACGCTATACCATTGTAGGATATGTGCCATTCCTCGTCGGTCATGTTCTTAAGCAAGAATGCGACAAGTTCAGGAAAATCGTTCTTGAGGGTATGTACAATGAAGACCTTGCGGGTCTCGTTCTTATAATGTTGGAAGACACCGACAAAACAATTTGCCAACGTCTCATAATCCATTATCCAGTTGTTCTGCATGGCATGAAAATAGATCCTGAACGGAACAGAGGGACGTAACCCTCTGTCCGTAAAGGAACATTATAAACACATTAATCCTTCATTAGGAAACCGCTTGTCCGTTAGGATCCATGCTGAATGCAACGGAACCTGTCTGCGGAGCTGCGGGCGGAGCGTCAATGAACTCCTTCACTACGGTCTCAAGCTCAACATAGTTGACCATGACGTTCTTCAAAAAACCATAGATGTCTTCTTCAACGATGATGTAATACTCCTGGTAGGTCTCAACGGTACGGCGTTCTTCCTTTATATTCTTACCGTTTGTCCTTGGTCTTTTGGCAAGAACCACGTCCCCGTTGTCATCAAGCTGAGGAAGCATGTGGTAAGCAGACTTGGAATTCTTGCTTATCACAACCAGGATCTTTGACTCGGGATCATAAATGCATTCAAGATAAGGGCAGTTGATGTCCACTGGTAAGAGTCTGAAAGTCTTGTTGTTACCCCAGACTGAACGGATACCCATCATGGCTCCGTATGCACTCGCTTTGTTTGTACTCATAGTAGGTTTGAATTTAAAATTATAGGTTTGATATTCATTATAAGGGTTTCACGTTTTAAATCTGGAGGGGAACAAAGTTCGCCAACCTCCTTCAACAAGTCAATATTAACGTTCAGTATCTTACTATATTTATCATAATACTTTTCAGGATGCAACATGCTGTCAATATATTCAAAACTGCTGCTGTAGGTCCCATAGAACTGTGTGATAATACGTTTATGGACGGAACTCATCTTGGAATACTTACCTTCCATGAAATAATCCCAGTCCTTGGACATGAACTTGTAATCAAATATGTAAACACCTTTGTCTTCTTCCACTTGTTTGAAATCGTGGAAATTCAGGTTACCTAGAAGTTTGTGCTTCTCGAACCTTGTAAAATCTTCATCATCCCGGAGATGATACAGACAGGCAAACTTCCTGTCTTCAAGCTTGTAGTGGTCCTCCCAAGAGACATAAGTCTGTATGGGAGTGACACTACCGCCTCGTCTAATATCCAAAGCAGGATATAAAAACACCCTGCTTTTCTGAAAATACTGTCTATACAAAAGCTTTTCAAGAGCCATAATCAAAGCTTGACTTTCGATGTAACAAACTTATAGGGTAAAGAATAATCCTTATTGTCGTAGTGGTATATAGCTTCTTTGAGTTTTTCCTGCAGGTCTATCTCCCATTCGGTCATTGTATCGTTTGATACCTCAAACACATATATCTGGTCGTACTTGTCAATGACTACGAATGAGAATATCATGTCGTACTCCTTGTACCTGTCTTCCATGTTGTGCATGAGGGATCTTGCCATACGCATGTAAAAGGCAGCCTGCATCCAATAGTTGTAGAATTTTACGGTGTCTGGAAATTCAGTTATTGTCTTGTTCGTAGTTTTTAGATCGTTTATACGTATCGTCTTGTTCTTTTCATCTATATACAGGTTGTCTATGATACCTTTCAGACCCACGGTCGGGAACAATACTCCCGGTCCTACCTCTACAGAAAGTTCGTTCATTACGGATTCGGGATCGGAGTCCTTGTCCATACCCATTATAGCCATGCAAGGGTGGTTCTTCAGTTTCTCAACCACGTCTACGCAACGTCCATAAGTGGATGCATCGATTATCGTCTTTGCAAAACTTTGTTTGATGAATAGAAAGTAATCTTCGGCATCTTCGGTTATGACTTTGGCTATCCTGTCACTGTCTTTCTTTATGGTCTGATAGAAGTTCTTCTCTTTGAGTATTTCCAGTATTAGGTCTTCGTATTCACTTAGTTTTTTGTCTTCATAGCTTTTGTCGTACATCCCCATCTCTATGAGATAGTTCCTCTGTTCCAGGTGTTTTTCATGCACCTTCCGTATTACATCTTGTATGTTGTCGCTTGGCAGTTTTGATTGTGCAATGACAAACTCTTCGGAAAAAGATTCCTGGTCAAGTAGAAGAGCGTGTATAACACGCCCTTCCACCAGACTCTTTTCCAGTTGGTCATCTCTCTCTCCCAGTATGTAATGTTTGTAAAACAGGCTGGGTGAATACAATAGTTTGTTCAGACTGCTATAACTGAAACAAAACTCTTTTGCATAAAACATGTCTTCCAGGACCTTCGGATCCTGCTCAATTTTCGTTTTCATCATCTTCTTGCGGGTTAACCATTTCTATTTCCTTGATCCTGAAATACTTGTAAGTACGTCCGTTATTCATTTCCTCGAACACAAGGGGTGTAAGTATACTCAGATGTTCTTGATTGAACAAGTTTTTCCTCTTCAAAATATCAATGATGTCATCGTAACCTAGAAAGCCAAGTTTCCATCTTGATATGTCAAAGAAGCGTACCATGGATTTGAAATTTACATAATGACTACCCCTGCTGTCACGCATCTTGCCACCGTATTGTTCTATCAGTAACAGAAGATACAACGCGGAACTTTCATAGTTACAGTTGGACATGGTCTGCATAGCAAGGACGGTGTTGTCATTGTCATCGCTTTGCATGTACTTACAAAGTGACTCATACAATCCTTTGTCCATGTGTATCTCACCGTTGGTCATGCTGATGAGTTTCTCTTCCAACACCACCTTGTCAAAGTTCTTGACGATGTTCATCAGAAGATCCTTGCTTTTAGGACTAATCATCCTTTTGTCATGACGTACTGGTTCGTAATCATGGTCACCTTCATCATTGATAAGGTCAGCCTCACACATAGTGTCATCTATCTGCCTGTTCACCCTGTACTCCACAAGTGCTGGTTTGTCCATGACATTAGCTGATGTAAACGCTTGGACGATATCTCTGAAATTCAGTTTGATAGACTTATCCTTGCAACGTGAAAGTATCATATCAGCATCCTTCACGATTTTCTCCATTGTTTCTTTTGGGTAATAAGAAGAATAAGTTGCAGAAGTGGAATGCTCGAAGAATTCCCTATCAATGATTATGTGGTCAGCATCATCCAGGTTGTGGCATATCTTCAGACCCTTGTCCTTGAATGCGTCTTTAAGTTTGGTGCGGGGTATGCTGCATTTGCTTGTGACAAACACTTTTTGTCCAGGCAGGAACGAAAAATCCTTTTTCTCAAGATCTTCTATTGTCTCATGATGGTTTTCAGAGAGGATTTCTATATCCCTTATCACTATGTTATCCAGCTTCCAGTCAGCTGTCACATGGCTTATAGTAGTTACCATAATTGTTTTTGTTTAAGTTCAACATCAAAGAATACGTTTTTGCATTTGTATTCCTGTATTCTAGTTATCTCAGGTTTCAGTTTTTCCCATATGAACGGGGTCATCTTTTCCTTACCTACAAGGTACTCACCAAAGCTGTACTCGCTACGGCTATGGAAACCCACAACTTTTCCTATGTATTCACGCACTGCTTTGCGTCTGCGGTTAAGCCTATAGAAATGCATCTTCATAAGACGCCATGTCCAATATATGGATTCCTTGCTGGTAGGATCCGTGATGGTGAACAGTATGTTCTCCGCTATTATGTAATTCTCCTGATCTCCGCTGTTAAGCATGTTGTGAAGCGTGTTATACAACGCCTCGTCCATGTCTTTCACAGCGGTAGGAGCCACGGTCGTATTGACCGCAGCACCTTCCATTGTGTTTTCTGTCATTATTTTATGGCCATTTCAATTAGTTTGGGATCTGTAAGAAGTTTCTGGAACTTGGCTTTGTTACCATTGACAAGCTTCTTTACCAGGATATACTTCAGGTCATTGTTAAAGGTCTCCTCGTCCGTTGCAAGTTTGGTGATCCTTGCGGTGATCTTAGGACTGATCACGTTCTTTTCGGCATAGTACAAGGTATAGTTGATGATACGCGTCATCAATACGCTTGCTATGTCAGCGCGATACGCATCCTCACGTCCAATGCAGTCACGCAACGCACCGATGACATAGGAGTCATTGTCGTTTGTAATGACCGTCTCAGGAGTGATGAGTTTGTCAAGCCTGTTGTTTATGAATGTGGTGAACATGGTACTGAACTCACCTCCGACACTACCTTCGCCAATCATCTGAATGAGAGGAAGACTATCTTCGAAGTTCTTGATTGAACTGATCGAGTTGAAGAAGGTGGTGATACTGCGCGCATTGGTTGTCTGTGTCACAAGCTCGGGATGCATGATAAGGAAGTTGATACAACGACCGTCGATATCATTCTGCTCGGCCCATCGTGCCCAGCATTCCGCATCGAACTTCAAGTTCACCGTGATGAAACGGGTCTTTTGCGCGGGATCCAGACTTGATACATGGTAATCACCGGAGTCAGGATTGGTAGTCAGTATTACATGCCAGTCCTTTGGTAGCTTCCAAGAGATGTATTCCTGACGGTCTATGATCTCCATGGCTGCCTGCATGAAGCGGGAGTCAGCACGGGTATAGTCGTCGAGGATAAGGATACCGCCCTCATCAAGACCTTGCACCCATTCAGGAGCGGCGTGGGTCATACGCTTGTTACCAGTAGGCTTGTACTTGTATTCGATATAGGTCTGTAGCATTGACTCTGGAATCCATTTGCATGGACCATCTTCCTTGCATACTTCGAATTCCTTGTGTGGATAACCGACAAGGTCACCGATCTCCTCGATCTGTGACAAACTCAACTTCACGCATTTCATACCCATCTCGTCTGCGAACTGCAGTATGGTACTTGTCTTACCGATACCCGCTTCACCTTCGATGTTGATGGCTACGGGTTTCTTACCTTGCTCCTGCAGGTAACGGTTGTTTTCTACAAAGTGTCTTACGAAAGTTTTCAATTCCTCGGTAGTGAGGTTAACATGTTTTGACATAACGTCTTAGTTTAATATGATTTGCGGTCCAATTAGATCTTCATTGCGCTTTGACTTGGAACTCAATACCCAAAGCATCTTGCCGCGCGCCTTCTCAGGAGCGGAAGCCTCACCGTCTGTGAGATATATAAGCGTGCTGTACTTGTCACGGTTCTCATTGTAATACTCCACCACGGGATGGAAACTTGTACCACCACGACCAGCGATCTTTATATCAAGGTTTGGCTTGAACTTGTCAATAGCTTTGATAGATGTATCACACTGTATCACAGTTACTTCACAACCTGTCTTGTGTATGTGATGAATCTCGTGGAAGAATTCCTTGAGTTCATTAGTACTTACTGATCCTGAAGTATCCACACCTACAAGTATGTGTCTGCGTTTCTTGATCTTAAGACCAGGATTGTCCTCAAATCTTTTGTTGGGTTTGCGGCGGAGTTTCTTGGTATAGATATCCATGCTTGACCCAGCAAAGCGTCTGAGATAACCACGCCAGTCAAACTTGGGAGCCTCTTTGGTATTGATCTTGTCAAGCAGTTGTTGGAACTCATTAGGTATACTACCTGTGCTTTTCTTCACCTGCTCAGCTACTTCCTTCAGGATATGCTCAGTCTGTTTCTGTATGAGCTTTTGGGTTGCCTCATCCATATCATCAAACTCTTCCCAGCCAGCATGTGTTTCTTTAAGGTATTGCTTCAGTTCTTCAGCGATCTTATCCTTGACTTTCATGAGTTCATCGTAATAATACTTTGTACCCATCTTTTTCTTCATGTCAAGACCGTAGGATTTGTTTACGTCCTCCAGGAAGCAACCGCTTTCAGGCAGCCATGACTTGTCTATGTACTGGTTGATCTCTATGTCCATGGCTATGTTGCACACGTCCTTATCAGTAAGATGACCAAAGTCAGTAACGTGGAAGAAGCCTATATGCAGCAGCTCATGCTTTAGAAGACCCATTCTTTGCATGTCAGTCAGCTTGTCCCAGAACCCAGGGTTTATATACAATTGGTAGTTGATGCCGTTGCGGCCAACACCAGCGGTGGGTACCTTGTCAGTCCACACCTTGTTAAGCATGATCAGGAACATGCCGTAGAATGGTTCCTTCAGCATAAGATCCTTGCAGGTCTTAGCCAGTTGTTCTTGTCTGTTCATTTGTTACCAGTTCTATGCCTATTTTTACCATAGCTTATTTTAATAAACCTTTTAAGAGCATCCCAAAAAGATTTTGCTATATATATATTATGTAAATATATTGTTCTAGGAGCAACAATATAACCTTTAATCTTACAAGAATCTAATAATCTTGTATAACTATCGGTATAGATTTTGCATATCCAAAAGTTTTTGTTTTTTAATATTACTCTACCTTGTAGAGGATATTTTTTGGGATCTTTGTAATCTGTAGATCTCCAATCATAAAATGTTCTCATTCTTTTAATTGTTTTCTTTTACAACTTCAATTAGTTTCATAAGACAAGCAAGTTCTGCTTCTTCGTATGTTTTAAATTCAAAAGGAGAAAATATTGCTACAGTCCCTCCAACACCTATGCAGAATGCCTCATAACCTATACCGTTAATCATGTGTCCTAGACTATGTTTCTCCCTAAACCATCTAAATGCTTGTGAGAAGGTTGGTGCTGCACAGTTCCAAGTATCTTCTTTACTATTATTATAGTATTGTTTAATACTTATAATTGTAAGTCCAAACACACCTTTTTCATCATAGCATCCAAAACAAGATTCATCAAACCCAATTGATTTGAGTTTAACCGCCAACTCATAAGGTACAAATTCTTTTTCCATATTTTATATTTTTAGTAGTCAGGACAGGATTCGAACTGTTTCAATCAGTTTATTCAAACAAGCAAATTCTGCTTCTTCATAGGTATCATAAATAGGTCCATTTCCCCATACACTTTGAGTTCCTTTATATCTAGTAATTCCAGTATCATACTTACCATTACTAAACATAATATTAGAAGCTTGTAAATCATGCTTCTCTCTAAACCATCTAAATGCTTGTTGATAGAGTGGTGCAGATATATTAAACTCACCAGAATCTAGTATAGGTTCATCATTAGTATGATCTCTATGATGATGCCAACTAAAAGACCTATCTTTTGAATAATATATTGCCATACTAGGCTCATCAAACCCAAGTTCTTTAAGTTCTAATGCTTGTTTATAAGGGACAAATTCTTTTTCCATATGTTCATTTTATTTTAAGTGTTTCACGCATGCTGTTACACGCATGTTCATATACCATGCGGCGTTGGTCCTGGTCAGAGTCTTTCACATACAATACCACCCAGCTTATTATATCACTGTAGGTATAGAGTCCAGTCTTGCTGTATGCATGTCCTTGCACTATCCTGGAGAACTTAATGAGCGCGTTGTCATCGTCATCCCAGTCAGGTACGTTCTTATGGATAAGCAGCAGGTAACCTATGTTCCTCCTTACGGAGAACTGGATGTGTGTGAAGTACTGTTCAAGGACACCATATGCCATCACATGGTTCTCCCTGTCCTTGCTTCTGACCATCCCAATCAACCGTTCAGTTGTCTGGGGATCTAGATTCATTAGATTTTTCTTTTGCAGTATTCTGCCATCAACAGGGCATCCACCACCCCGTCATGAGGAGTGGTGGCCCTGCCAACAGTGAGTTTGTAATCAGGGAAAAGCCTATTGGCTGCTATTAGCGCCATGGCCTTGGTATCCCTGCTTGATTTACCTTTCTTGGTAATTTCATCTACACCTTGAAACATTTCCTTTTGCCATTGTTTAGCAGGTACCTTGGTATAAGGCAATCTCAACGCCACACAGGCCATCTCTATGGCTCCCGCCTGATGACCCATGGAAAACGCTGTTGATTTGCCCGTACCAAAAATGACACCTAATTTCTCAAATATCACATGGCAATCGGTTCCTTCGTAACGTCGAAGCACCATATACAAATGATGGTAATCCACCTGGTCTCCAACAAGAGGCATGACAATGGGATCAAAGGCGTTTTGAACCGCTTTTTGCCCTGGTAAGACGACAATAGCGCCTTTCTTACCTATGTCTATACCGATGTTGAACTTTCTGGACACCTTCTGCATGTATGGATACACTCCGTGAGCAAAGGTACTAATTCACTTTTTACAAAATCCTTACCGTGTTTCACCACGGAATCCGCCACATCCTTCTCAAGATCCAGCACAGTACCGTTTATACCATGTCTTGTCTTGTAACGCTCGACAGCTTTCATACCAGCTTCGTCATTGTCAAACAAAGCGGTTACAGTCTGGTAACGTTCCATGAATTCTTTGATGTGCATATCAGGAATGGCTGTATTCTCCGAGTCTGGAGCCACACACTCTATTGTCTTGAACCCAAGGGATTCAAAACTCATCAGGTCCTTGAGGGAACTGAGTATCACAAGATTAGGTTTGGTGAAAGTAAGCTGGTCGTATCCTTGCAGGTGTGATCTTACCTTGAGGAACTTCTTGCTTTGCACCTTGGGTTGATAGATCTTGTATATCAATCCGTCACTTCTGAAATAACCATAGATGTGATGACCGTTGATGATGATCTCGTTATCATCCTTGCGCATTTTGTAGAAGCTCAGAGGCATCACATTATACCTGGTCAGAAGCCTTGAACCTATACCGAAAGGCATCCAGTACTTGGCATCAAGGTTTGTCCAATTACGGGCTTCGTAATCAGATACCTTGAATTTGGAATGCACCTTGAACTCTTCAATGCTATAACCTTTTTTAAGGACGGCTTCGTTGTAGTCTTTCATCAACTTGCAAGTAACTTGCTTTATATCGCTGAGTCCAAACAAAAGCCTTACAAGATCAATTCCGTCACCTTGGTTACCACTGCTGAAATCCTTGAACCTGTAACGCCCGTCTTTCCTGGGATAGATGCACATGCTAGGTGTGCGTTCAGCTGGATTGAATATCGATTTCATCTTTATCTTCCTGCCGTCAAGTTTCTCGGCAAGGTTCAGATAGTGTTCAAATATCCATGTCTCTGGTATCTCCCTTGGGGAGCTTATTATCGTTCTTGTGCTCAACATCTGCCGAATGTGGATTAAAAAAGGGCGAAGATAAAACCTCCGCCCTTTGTCAACAAAAAAACAATTATAACTCGAAATCCTTGTTTATCATCTTTGGCTTGGCTGGTGCTTCACCTTCTTCACCAAAGGACTCTACTGGTTTAGCTTCTGTCTTTCTGATATGCACAGAAGGATCAAACTGCATAAGATGGCCTTCACCACCGTCTGCTACGAACGGAGCCATTCCTTTGGAGTATTTAGGCAGGTACATGTCATAGTTGGTGTAACCTTGCTTGCTGAGATACTCTTTGCCAGCGATACATAACTCCAACCACTTGTCCTTGTAAGGAGCATCGGAATTGAAAGCTTCAATAAAACTCTCAATGGTAGGATGTTTCTCATCCTGCGCATCATACCATTTCATGGCACCGATTGCAGAACACAGGTTCTTTATAACCTTTAGGATTTCGATGTCCCTGCTGATTTGTACACCAGTCTTGGTTTCTCCATCGGCATAAGCCCACTCGCTTGTTTTTACACGGCCTACCTGGCCCTTGTGGCGTCCAGCTTCTGGATTGTCCTTGTCGATAAGGAAACCCTCGAATCCTTCACCCATTTCCTCACCTTCGATGTGCAATACCATATGGTATGAACCAGGTTTGAATTTGAATTCTTCCAGTGTTACACTGTTGATCTTCGCCCTTACATTACCAGGGGTGATTGTCTTTGCGGGACCGTTTGTCCCAGTCGTTGATACGTTTTTTGTACTTAACATGTTCTTATTGTTTTTAATCGATGAATACTTTGTCCCAGTGGGTGATCAGCTGACCATCCACTACTTCCGATACTGTTATCTCCTGGTTGCGCAGGTGTTCTGGCCTTGCACCGCAGGATACCTCGTCGCTTGTTTTGAATGAAAGGATATTCTTGTTCCCTTTACGGTACAGGTAGCCCACCGCATCAGACTGTGACGTGGTGATACGCTTTAACTTGCCCGTTAGGTCAAGGTCCAACGCATTGAAATCCGCACCGCCTTTTTCCAATAGCACGTCTTTTATGTGACCTATCAGGATAACACGCGGGGCAAGACCTTTTACATACTCTATGACACGGGTGAAAGCATCCCTGAGATAAGGATAGCCTGCACCGTTTGGCATGTTCAGTATGCTGCCATAGATCGCCTTACCGCTGTCTGCAGCAAGCGATCCGTCTGGGGTGGTCTTGAACCAGTTCTTACCCATGCTTGTCTTGGAATAGATTGTCTCCGCGTAAGGGATACACATCTCTTCCAAAGCGGTAATGGTGTCCAATGCGATGTACTTGTAAGGATAATCCTCTTTCTTGATCTGTTCTCCAACGGCTTTGATCTGCTCTACCGACGAGACCTGGATCTTCATTGCGTCTACATAATCAGAACCTTTCTCAAGGTCGATTATCAGACAGTCGTCCAGCTGTGCAAGCAGGCTTGTCTTACCCACTTTGGGTTTGCTGAAGATTATGAGGTTCTTCGGACTTTTGTGTGCGGCTGCAGACCTGGTCCTTGGTAATACTACTTCTGACATGAATCTTTGATTAGCTTGTTTAACCATTCTTTTCGTGATACTGGCGCTTTAAGGAGAATGGCTGCCCAATCGCGCAGTGTGATGTTCTCTGCAGGACAATCCTCGTCTGGATTGACCAATTCGAAATCAAGTTCAAGTGATCCTTGCACAGGCTTGGGATCCTCCTGTTGGGGTTCAGGTGCAGATGGCTTATCGCCTTCCTTGACCAACTCGAACTTGTCTACAGGCAATACGTACATGACAAGGCCATCCTCTTTGACCTCCTTGACATAATCTGTGGCGAAATCTGGATTGTATATGTATTTGTACAACCTCCTGTCGTCTTCAGGGAAATAACCCCTGCTGACCCACTCGACATAGAGCGGTGTCGGGTTGCTGATCTCATTCTCGAAGAAATTGCATCTGTCAGGAGGCCATCCGTACAGCATCTTTGCAATGAAACGCGCCCTGGGTTCACCGATCCTTTCAAAGTAAGGCTGGTGGTATTCCCTCAGTTCCGCGATCCTCTTCTTCCTTTCATCGGTACTTACCGATAGTCTTTTGGTTGATAGGTTCATTTTTTATTAAGTTTTTGTTCTGCTTTCCTGTCTTGGCGGAGGAGCTATTTCGATGAGTCTCATCTTATGGAACTCCGCCTTGAAGAAACTGATCCTGGTATCACCGTTGCGGCACTTGAGAAAGTGCATGGCGATGATGTTGTCATCTTCTATGATGTACTTGTCAGGACCGTATATCCTAATCTTGTTCTTACCTGGCCTGTTCAGGCCTATCAATGTATCCGCATGCTGGAGCAAGGCGTCGGCACCGAAGATGTCCGAGTCAAGCACATAGTTACCGTATTTTCCCTCTTCATTCCTCTTGGGATCGTCTACATTACGGTTCAGCTGGCTTAAAATTATGAAACAAATCGGATATTTCCTCTTCAATTCGGTAATTGTTTCGCCAAAAGAATACAATGTTTCGAACTTGTCACGTTCTGCACTTGACTTCTTCAGAAGGACGCTGTGGTCAAGTGTCACAATGGTATTCATGTAATTCACTTTTCCGTCTTCGCCTTTTGTTGAATGGGCTTTCATGTAGTCTATGACAATAGACCTGAACTGGGTTACCGTACAAGGCTCCTCGATGATGTCTATGGGATACTTGACACGTTTTTTGGAGTACTCGTAGCAACGTTCTATCTCCTCGTTCGTGATCTTGCCATCGGCGGAACACACGTACTTATAAGACTTGCCCAGGTAACTGGAGAACTCGCGTATCGAAGAGGTACGTGACATCATCTCGAACTGGAACTCCAGTACCCTGAAGGGAAACCTTGCGGATTCGTATTCCTCCTTGCTGCAGTTCAGCCTTATGCCCTCGCGTATGATCTGGTCCTTGACAAGGGTCTTGCCAGTACCAGGACGACCGCCTATGACCGTTATGGTACCCCATTCCAGTCCGTCAGTGGTAGCCTCGTTCATCCGTTTCCAAGGTGTTCGGAATGATGTGATGCTGCCCTCCTGCCTACCTTTCATGTAATAAAGAGCCTCGAGGAACCCATCCTTCTGGCTTCTCCACTTTTGTGTTTTCTCGCTCATACTACTTTGTCTGGGAAATGGTTCTTGTTATCGGCATCTGGATCTTGACCGCTTTCTATTATATTACAATAATTCGCAAGATCTGAAGTAATGCTTTTGTCGCTGTCAACCTTCCTTATGAAATACTGGCTTGTACGCATGTAAGCCCAGTTTTTGGCTTCATATTCGTCAAGATAAACCGCAGTGGCTTTCAGAACAACATCCCATGAATAAGAATAGGTTTTGAAAAACCATTTGAATGCGGTTTCCAGGTTCTTCTTGTCCACTCTGGCATACTTTCCAGTAGGCAGTTTTATCTTTGGCCACATCTCATAGTATTCATAAAGATAATCCCTTTCGATAACGGTTTGCTTTTCAACAGAAACCTTCATTGTTGACTCGCACTCATTCAATATCTGACTGCCTATGAAAGTAAGTTTGTTATTCTTATCAAGATACTGCAGTGTTCTCAAAGCCCTAAGTTCAACATGAAGATTCACAAACCTGGCTTCAATCTGTTCCCGTATGCAGTACATTATATACAACTGGTTGGGACTATGTCATAAGTCCC
>JADDYB010000059.1_pt1 | contig 31640 bp, 40 predicted proteins | sample 8641941 | NCBI WGS metagenome assembly JADDYB01 (sample SAMN16275377, study PRJNA637457) | freshwater sediment metagenome | isolation source: Lake Kineret sediment | place: Israel: Lake Kineret | collected 2013
CAGTTTGACGAATCCCCCGAAAGGCAAAAGGTTAATGGAATATACGGTTTCCCCAATCTTTTTGCCGAAGACCCGCGGGGGAAGGCCAAACCCGAATTCCTCAACCAGGATACCCATCTTTCGGGCAATGATGAAGTGGCCCAACTCATGGACCAGAACCAGAATCGAAAGAACCAAAAGAAAAACCAGAATCGAGCCGGCCATACGAAAATAAGTATATACTAAATCGAAAGAAGTTCCTGCCTTTTTTTCTCTCCCACATCGTCGAGTTTCCCTATAAACTCGTCGGTTATTTCCTGGAGCCTTTTTTCTTGGGCAAACTTCTCATCCTCGGAAAGCTCTTTCTCTTCAAATTTCTTTTTAATCTCATGCATCGCCTCTCCCCTTTGCTGCCTGATCATTATCCTGCCGTTTTCCAGTTTGGTGGAGAGGAGCCGCGTGTAGGCTTCCCGGTCTTCGGTTGTCAGAGGAGGCAGACTCACCCGGATTATCTCTCCGTCAATCATCGGATTCATGCCGATATTCGCCGCCGCTATCCCTTGTCTTATCTCTCCAATGATGCTTTTGTCCCAGGGGTCGATGATCAAGGTCTGGGTATCCGGAGCGGAGATTGTGGCTAGTTCCTGAACTTTAAGCTTTTGGGTACCTCCGTAAACGGCAACCACCAGTCCTTCCACAAGTGCCGGGGTAGCCCTACCCGTACGGATTGCCCCGATGTCGGTGGCTATCATATCAACCGCGGTCTGCATTTTGGAGCGAAGAAGCGTCTCGTCCATGAGTTGGTTATTCTCTGCCCAATTCTATCCTAAAGACACGGCCAACGCGAATATTCTCTCCGGTTTTGGCAATAACCTCTTTAACCAAATCCCCGACCTTCTTGGCCGGGTCTTTGATGTATTCCTGTTTAAGTAAGTCCTGGGCGTCTTTGGCCCCCATCGAGGCAACCTGCAAAGCAAGATTGTGGGCCAGTTCGCGGAAAAGCTCGTTTCTGGCGACAAAATCCGTTTCGCAGAAAAGCTCGACAATTGAAGCCACTTTGCCGGAGTGGTGAATATATGACTCTACCAGCCCTTGTGAAGTTTCTCTGCCTTCCCTTTTTGAAGCCTTTTCGAATCCCTCTTCTCTTAGTATCTCGAAGGCTTTCTTTTCATCCCCTTCAAGCTCCTCCAAGACTTTCTTGACCCTAATGACCGGGGCTCCGGTTTCTTCTTTCAGTTTTCTGATTAGCTCAACGTCAATTTTCATTTTTCTTCGGGTTTGGGTTTTACCTTCTTCTTCCCCTCAAATATCGCCGCCCCAACTAAGTCTAATACATAGGCGAGGGCCTTTGAAGCATCATCATTCATGGGAATGGGATAATCGACAGCCGAGGGGTCGGCATTGGAATCAACGATGCCGACGGTTTCTATCTTGGCCTTGACCGCCTCCTTAACGGCTCCCTTTTCCTTATGGGTGTCAACCACGAATAAAACATCGGGTAAGGCTTTAAGGGAGGCAATGCCGCCCAAGAACCGCTCCATTCGGGCAATGTCCCTCTCGATAAGAAGCCTTTCTTTCTTGGTGAACTTGGCGTAATCCCCTTTCTCCATCTTAACCTTCATGTCCGCCAGCTTGTCGATTGTCCTTTTCATCTGTTCGAAGTTGGAAATTGTCCCTCCCAGCCATCTTTCGGAAACATACGGACAACCCGTAGCCTGGCCGACTTCGATGATTTTGTCCTTGACCTGTTTTTTGGTTCCCAAGAGAAGAATGACCTTCCCCTCGGCGGCGGTTTTGGTTAGGGCCTCGAGGGCTTCCTCAAGGGCAACCTTAGTCTTGGGCAAGTCAAAAACATGAATTCCCTCGACAACACCATATAAATAAGGGGCCATCTTCGGATTCCAACGCCGGGACTGGTGGCCGAAATGGGCGCCTGCTTCCAAAAGTTCTTCAAGCGAAATGTCTTTTTTCATTGTCTGAAAAATGTCTCCTTAACCGCCATCAGTCGGGAGTTCCAGGAGACGTGACTGATGTGTGTAGGCAATTATAGCCTAAGCTTTAGAGCTTTTTCAATGCCTTTTGGTTTATCTTGATATTTTCCCCGGCTGAAGCCTGTGCGGCCTTCGATAACCAAACCGCACTCCTGGCATCCGAAAGGGCGTTTTTGTTCCCATACTTTTCCGCCAGCAAGGCCAACTTTTCAACTTCACGGCAAAGGGTCCTGGTTTTTTGGGGAACCTCGGTGGCAAAAACCAAGGCTTTTCTAATCCGGGGAGCCGATTTTGATTTAGAGGCTCCCATAACCTCATCAAAGGCGGCCACATCTTCATCGGCTAACCTCAGAAGCTCTGCTTTTAGTTTCCTAACCCTTTGCCGTTTTTTTGTTTTTAAGCCTTCGTCCTTGCTCAAATTCAAAACCATCTCCACGAGGGAGGCCGCCATTGCCCCGGCCAAGGCCGCAACCGCTCCTCCACCCGGGGTCGGTGTTTTGTCCGAAACCTTATTGAGAAATTCTTCTATCTTTTGGTCTTTAATCTTCATCTAACCTTTTTTCCAAAATCTGATCCGACTTAAAGCCCTCTACCTTAAAAGAATTTTTGGCTGCCCGGACTAAAGCCTCTAAGGGAATCATACCGTAAATCTCGGAGTTTTTTATCCCGACTTTCAGTTTATCCGCCTCCTTTTCGATTGCCCGGTAGGCCTCGTCGAAATTGGTTTTTTCAAAATCGGTCAGGTTCATGGAAACTTGGGCATAACCGCCCACTTTAAAGCCTAAGGCTTTAACGCCGGGTAACCCTCCGTTTTTTTCTCTTATCTTTCCGGCAATTTTTTTGGCAATCCCGACGTCTTTGGTGTCCAGATTAACGTTGTAGGCAACCAAATATTTTCTGGCGCCGATAACCATCGCCCCGGCGGTCGGATGCAGACGGGAGGGCCCATAATCGGGTTTTCTTTCCGGGTTTTTTTCTATCTCTTCCTTCAGTCCTTCGTATTCCCCTTTTCTGATATCGGCCAGGTTGACCCTGTCCTTTCTTTTTGCCGAGGCCTCATACAGATAAACGGGGATTTTAAGCTCTCCGGAAACCTTTTTTGCCAGTTCATTCGATAAAAGTACGCAATCTTTAAGGGTTGTTCCCGAAACAGGAATAAAAGGAACAACATCCGTTGCTCCGATTCTCGGGTGTTCTCCTTTATGGGTTCTCATATCAATTAATTTTGTGGCTGTTTTGACCATTTCGAAGGCAACCCTCAAAACTTTCTCGGGAGCACCAATAATGGTAACTAGAGAGCGGTTGTGGGACTTATCCCACTCAACATCCAACACTCTAACCCCTGCAATTTTCTTTGCGGAGTTCGCGATTTTGTTTATAACTTTAATGCTTCTTCCCTCGGAAAAATTGGGAACGCACTCAACAATCTTGTTCATCCTGAGTATTATACAATACCCAGCTCTTTGAGGATGCCCAGAGAGTCGCTGAAGACCTTTTCTGCCGGCTGGGAAGCATCAATCGTTCTCCAGATTCCGGGATAGAATTTCCTTAATGAGAGATAGTTTTGACGAACTTTACGGTGAAATTCCAGATCCTTGATGTCATATCTATCCGCGTCCTCTCTTCCCAGCTTTCTCTCCTTCCCAATCTCGGGCAAAAGCTCGTAGTGCAAAACCGCGTCCGGCTTAAGCCCCCGAGTGGCAACAAGACTGAAAGCCCAGATGAGAATTTTCGGAACTCCTTCCGTCCCCTGATAGGCAAAAGTCGAATACCAATACCTGTCCAATAGAATATTCGTTCCCTGCTCCAGTCTGGGAATAATCACGCCACGGACAAGATTGGCTCGGGAGGAACAATAGGCAAACAAAGAAGCATACTTATCAACCTCATAACCGTGTCTTCCCTGAACAGCATCCCTGATTTTATCGCCGAAAGGAGTCCCGCCCGGCTCCCGATAAAATTCCCAGCCTGTAAGCTCCTGTTTAAGAAGATCCTCTTGGGTGGTTTTGCCGCAGCCGACCCCTCCTTCGAGAACAACGAATTTGCCTCTTTCTTTCATCTTCTTTGCAGCATCTTTTGTTCGGAAGAAAGCCCCGGGGTGGTATCGAAATAATTGGGATATCTATACTTTAAAAATTCCGGCAGAATTATTCGAGCCCCGTCCCTGCCCAACCTGTTGAGCCTGTTCGGATTTGAGATGTAATAAGAAGACCAAGCCCGGACCTCATCCAAAACGCAGTCTGCTGCCCGAGCGCTGTTTACAAAATCCCATTTGTCTGTATCAATAACGATAACTGGGCGGTTTCTTGATAGCATCTTAAACCAGGTGTTAAAACCTCTCACGATTGTGGGAAAGTAATCCGGATATCTTTGATGCATGGTTAACTCCATCTCTCTCCCTCTTTTCTTGATTCTTTCGATAACGGTATCTTCGCTTGCGGTAACCCCCAGATAAATATCCGCTTTGGGCAGAAAATTCCCTCTCGTCAGCGCCCGGAAACAACTTCGGTAGGTCGAGTTTTCTTCGTCCGAGATAAAGTTCATCTTCAACCAAAGAAGGGTCTCAAAAAGAGAATCTCCCTCTATGTATTGGTCGTGGACAATTGGGCCCGCCCGAAGTTTTGGAATTAAAGGCCGCATTTGTTTGGCATCTTCGGTCAGAAAATACATCTGGAAATCAAAGGCGTGTTCGCTCGGATTTCCGTTATAAAAAAGGGGGAGGTGCGGGTTCGGGGCAAAATCTTCCCGATAAACGGTAATTTCGAACTCTTTCCCCAGAAGATCGGTAAGTTCGCTTTTGCCTACCCCAACTCCCCCAACAACGGCAAAATAGGGGTATCTTTCTCTCGACAATTTCTCTTTTCTCTCGGACGACATTTTTACAAGTTAGACTTTCGGAAACGGCGTTGAGAGGGCATGGGTTCCGTCCGCCAAATGGACCACTTCAAAATCTCCAAAAAGAACGGGTGAAACTGTTCGGGAACAGCGAAAAAGTTCAAAGGCCAATTTCCTGATTTCGACCTCCGCGTGTTCGCTGGCGCGCATATTAAAAATATGTCTCCAGGCCCTCACGTTACCGGTTACCACCATCGCCGTTTCGGTTTCGTTGGGAAGAACCGACCTGGCCGTCTGCTGAACTTTTTTCCTCAGGTCCGTTTTGGTCTCTCCCGACAACAACAATTCTCCCCCCTTTTGTCTCGCCATTAAAATGTCGGCAACGGTTTCGTATTCTTTAGCGGCTCTGTCAATTCTCTTTTCAAACATTTGATGAAGTGTCGCATCTTCCTGATACTCAGGTCTTTCGACAAATCGTAAAACTTTCCCGGAAACATATCTTTGGCTCAGTTGCGAGTAGCCCATCCCCGCCCGGTGTCTGACCAGCTCATGCGTCAAGCTCCTCGAAACCCCCCATATCAAAAAACTGAAATTCGCGTGCTCCAAAACGGAGCCGTGTCCGGAAGAAATCATGTTTTCAAAATATCTGACGGCTTCTTTGTTCTGCGTTCTCCCCGGACCAAAACTCATATAGCAAGTCTGCCCCGCGATTTTGCAGAGCTGCTCGGCCGAAGGCAGAGGCGTCGGGTCATTGAGATACTCGACAAATTGATAATCCTCGGGAAATCCGGAGAGAAATCCCTTTAGACCTCTAATGTCTACCTTGGGAACGGCAATCATGGCCACCCCCGGTCTTTTGAGATAGGGTGTAGAGTTTTGGGTAAAATAAACTTCGGAGTCGATAACCGGCAGATAGCCTTCTTTGGTTTCAACCGCTTCCCCGAATTGGCTCTTCCTTTCAATCATTGATAAAGGGGTAAACCTCGTGACTTTTTAACAACTGGCCCACTCTCTGTCAATACGCAAACTATTGGGGTTTGGCCTCTATATTTGGTGTCTTCTCGGCTTTGGGGTTTCTCCAGCTGGCATAGTCGCAATCCGGATAGCGGGAACAACCGAAAAATCTTTTCCCTTTAAAAGTCTTTTTGACGATGACGTCCCCTTTTGAACACTTGGGACATTTCATCCCAACCTTCTCTATATATTTCTCGGTAAACTTACAGTCGGGGAATCGGGAACAGGAGACAAACTTGCCAAACCTGCCTATTCTTATCACCAGCTCCCCTTTCTTGCAAAGAGGACAAGCTTTGCCGAGTTTTTCAACTTCAATTTTTACCCTTTTGCTCCCTTTTTCTACTATTTCCAAGGTTTGCGCGAAAGGGGTCCAGAATTTTTTGATGGGGACTTCCCACTTGGTTTTCCCGTCCGCAATTTTATCCAAGTCATCCTCCATCTCCGCCGTAAACTGGTATTCGAAAATATCCGGGAAGTTACCGATTAAGAAATCATTAACCGCTACCCCGACAGGGGTGGGATAAAACTTGCCCTCGGTCTTCTCGACATAATTTCTGATTTGAATTGTCGAGATAATCGGGGCATAGGTGGAAGGCCTCCCGATGCCCAACTTTTCCAGCATCTTGATTAAGGAAGCTTCATTAAATCTGGCAGGAGGCTCGGTAAATTTCTGTACCGAATCCACTTTAATAAGTTGAAGTGGCTCTCCCTGGGAAACTTCGGGGAGTTTTGCAAACTCTTCTTCGGTTTCCTTTTTGGCGGGGATGACTTTTCTCCAGCCTTCGAATTTAATAATTTGTCCCGAGGCTCTAAGCAGATATCTCTTTCCTTTTAGGGCAAGAACTTCAATCGTGGTTTCGTCGTAAATCGAGGGGGCCATTTGGCAAGCGACAAACCTTCTTAAGATAAGGTTATATAAGGTCTCCTGGTCTTTGGCATAGCGGGAATTTGTTATCTTAAAATCTTTGGCAACATCGGTCGGACGGATGGCTTCATGCGCCTCTTGGGCAACCTTCGAAGTGACTTTATAGAAGACGGGTTTTTCGGAAAGATAGCTCTTGCCGTACTTTTGCAAAATATAATCCCGGAGTTTTTTGAGGGCGGCCTCGGCTATATGGGCCGAATCCGTCCTGTGGTAGGTAATGAGGCCCTCCTCGTAAAGTCCTTGGGCGGTAGACATTGTTCTTTTGGCGCTCCAGCCGAAAATCCTGGCCGCCGCCTGGGTCATGGTGGAAGTGGTAAAGGGAGGATAGGGCCGCCTGACAACTTCTTTTTTGACTACCGAGGAAACTTGATACTTGGCCGCCTCCAAGTCCGTGACAATCTTCTTGGCCGTCTCGCTACCCCCCACCTCCGCTTTGGCATCGTCAATCTTAACCAACATGACCACGAAGTGTTCCTTTTTGCCGGTGGAGACTTCCGAGGAAATTTCCCAATACTCTTCGGGCTTAAACTTTTCTATCTCCCTTTCTTTCTCGACGATGAGCCTCACGGCAACGGACTGAACGCGTCCCGCGGAAAGACCACGCCTGACTTTTCTCCAAAGAAGGGGCGAAAGTTTATATCCCACCAACCTGTCCAAAACTCTCCTGGCAATTTGGGCGTCAACCAAGTTTCTGTCGATTTTTCGGGGAGATTTTAGGGCCGCCTCAACGGCTTCTTTGGTTATCTCGTGGAAAACAATCCTAACTTCTTTTCCCCCGTCGATGACCTCCTCAACGTGGGAAGCAATCGCCTCTCCTTCGCGGTCCGGGTCAGAGGCGATAAAGACCTTGTCTGCTTTTTTTGCCGCCTTGATAATGTTTTTGACAACGTCGGCTTTTTTGAGAACGGGAAGATAAAGGGGCTTAAAATTATTCTCGACATCCACTCCCAGCTGGCTCTTGGGCAAATCCTTGATATGACCCATGGTCGCCTCAACGGCAAAGCCCTCCCCCAAAAATCTGGAGAGGGTCCGGGCCTTAGTCGGAGACTCAACGATAATTAGCTGCATCAAGATACTCTATTACTTCCTCCGGGCGCTTTGCAACATTTGCCCCCTGGGAGATGAGCCAATCCGTAGCTTCGGACCCCGGAATAGCAAAAACCTCTTTCCCGTCATTGGCCGCCCAGGAAGCGGTTGAGAGTGTACCACTTCTGGTCGCTCCCTCAATCACCAAAACCGCTTTTGCCAGAGAAACGATAATCCTGTTTCTTGCCAAAAAGTTTTTTCCGAAAGGCTTGGTCCCTTTCGGAAAGGCGGACACCACGGCTCCGGATTTGGCAATCCTCTCGGCCAAACCTTTATTCCGAAATGGATAAATAATATCAATCCCCGAACCCAGAACGGCAATCGTTCTTCCCCCCGCCGCCAAGGCGGACTCGTGGGCGACCGTGTCAACGCCCACTGCCAAGCCCGAGACTATCGTATAACCCGCCTTGACCAAATCCTTGACAAACAACGCCGTCAGTCTTCTTCCTCTGGCGGTTATCTTTCTTGCCCCAACCACCGCAATTGCCTTCTTATCGGCAGGTAATACTTTCCCCAACACAAAAAGTTTCTTCATGGATGAAACCAGTAATCGAATAGCTCCCGGGCCAAAGGCCCGGATACTTTCGAACCCTCCCCGGACCTTTCGACCATAATCGTGGCCATTATCTCCGGGGGCTCACTCGGAGCAAAGACGCTAAACCAGGCGTGCGTTTTTCCGTCTTCATTCGTTTCGGCGGTTCCCGTCTTGCAACCGACTTCCGGCGTAAAGTCGAAGAAGGTATAACCCGTCCCGCCCGGGGCACAGGCTTGGCGCATCCCTTCCTTAATAAGCTCAACGTTGGCCTTTTTCAGCTTGAGATTGGTACATTTTGGGTCTTTGGCAATCCCCAATTCGCAAAGCTGTCCGCCGTTGGCAATTGCCAGAAGGGCCCGATGCAGCCCGACAACGGTTAGAGCCAAGTCTCCCTGACCGATGGATAAATGATAGGTGTTGCCCAAAAACCAGGGTTCGTCCTTGACCTTCAGTTTCCACTCGGGTGACGGAATTAAACTTAAAATCTCCCCCGGAAGATCGATGTTGACTCTCGAGGTTAACCCCATCTTCTCTATCCAGAAGTTGAGCTTATCGATTCCGACCATCTCCCCGAGTTTATAAAAAAAGGTGTCGGTGGAGCGGGCAATGGCCCTGACGAGGTTAATTTTTCCCTCAGTGCCGCCGTATTGGGTAAAGTACCAGTTGGTGTAGGTAAAGCTCCCGTAGGGAGATTCCACCGTAATTTTACCCGTATCCTCAAAGATATAGTTTTTGTCGATTTCACCATCCTCCAGGGCGGCAATGGCGACGACCGGCTTAAAAACCGAGCCCGGGTGGTACTGCCCGCCGATCGCCCGGTTAAAAAGAGGCAGTTCGGGGCTCTCAAGAGCCTCTGCCGGGGATTCGGGATTAAAGGAGGGGGAAGAATAGAGGGCTAAAACTTCACCGGAGCCGTCGGTAACAATGGCGGCGCCCACTTTACCCGAAAGGGTTTGGGCCGTTTTTTTCTGAAGAGAAAACTGAATCGAAGTTTTCAAATCTTGCCCCGAGACAGGCTCCCTTCTGCCCAAGGTTCTGACTTTATTTCCCTGAGTATCTACCTCCACCAATTCTTCCCCATCGATTCCCGCCAGGGTGCACTCGTACTCTTCCTCGAGACCGCTTCTGCCCAGCATCTGGCCTAAAGCCATCGGTCCTTTCTCCGGACATTCGGGGTTTATTTTGCCGACCTCCTCGGCCGATACCTCTCCCAAATAGCCCCCGACGTGGGCAAACGCTTCGCCCAAGGGGTACACCCTTTTCCACTCGCTGACAATATCCTCAGGAGGAGCTCCGGCGATATCTTCCGACTTGGTGTATCCCGAGTCTTTATTGAAGACGATTTTTCTTTTCACCTCGGAGTTATCTATCAAAACTTCCCCGCCCCTGGCCAAAATCCTTCCCCGGGCAGCCGTAATCGGAATCCGGCGAATTCGGTTGCCTTCGGAAAGAACCCGGAAATAGTTGCCTTTGATTACCTGAAGTTCGAATAATCTGGCCGCAAGGAGAAAAAAACCCAACAAAAGTATCCCTCTTAAAAACCAGGAGAGCCAGCTCTCTTTCTTGGTGGCAGCCAGTGTTTCCATTAAAGTCCCCGGGTGACCCTGGTTTTGGCGAGAAGCCGATTGTCCTCCAACAATTTCCCGCATCCTCGCACCACGCAGGTTAGGGGGTCATCCGCAATCCAAACAGGCATTTTCGTAGCCTCCGAAATTACCTTATCGATTCCGGGAAGAAGCGAGCCTCCTCCCGCCAGAATTATTCCCCGTTCCATAATATCAGAAATAAGCTCGGGGGGAGTTTCCTCCAGGGTATCCGAGATACTGGTGGTTATCTCCTGAATGGTGGGGGCCAAAGCTTCTCTGATCTCGCTGCTGGCAAGCTTAACCGACTTGGGCAGACCCGTTTCCAAATCCCTTCCCCTGACCACCCCGAATTTATCTTTCCCGGAGATAACCGAGCCGATGCTTATTTTGACCTCTTCGGCAGTGGGTTGGCCCAGAAGCAAAGAGTATTTCAGTCTGACATAGTTGAGAATCGCCTCGTCCATTTCGTCACCTGCCACCCTGATCGAGCGCCCGAGAACTATCCCTCCCAAGGAAATGACGGCAATTTCGGAAGTGCCGCCACCGATATCGACAACAAACAGCCCTCCCGGATCCTCGATAGGAAGGGAAGCCCCGATAGCCGCGGCCATAGGCTCCTCGATCAGGTGGGCCTCCCGGGCCCCTGCCGAAACCGCCGCGTCGGCAACGGCCCTTCTTTCGACCTCGGTCACTCCTGAGGGAATGCCGATGACGATTCTCGGCCGGGGTATCTTGGGAACAACGCTTCCCGATTCGTGGACTTTTTTAATATAGTAGGAAAGCATCGCCGCGGTGGCGTCAAAGTCCGCAATCACGCCGTCTTTTAACGGTCTTATTGTTTCGATGGTCGCCGGGACCCTGCCCAGCATTCTTTTGGCGGATGTCCCGATTGCCAAAATTTCCTTGGTTTTTTTGTGCCGGGCAACCGCGGAAGGCTCCCTGATAACAATGCCTTTGCCCCTGACCCAGACCAGGGTATTGGCCGTACCCAAATCAATGCCAACGTCGTGAGAGAATAATCCGAAGACTCTATTGATAAGAGGAAGTCTCATTTGCTAGGCAAGGATATATTGGGGGTGCGTTCATTGCAAGGCTCAAAAATGTAGTGTAAATTGGTTAAAATGGTGGCAATTCTTAATTCGGCAATTTTTATTCTTTTGAGGATTCTTGTTTTTTTTGTCCCCATCGTCCTTTTTCCTTTTACTTCGGAGCTTTTCGAATTCAACAAGATTGTTCTTGTCTATCTCTTAATGATTTTAACAGTCGGGGCCTGGCTGGCCAAAATGATACTCCGGAGAAAATTCATATTCCGTCGCACAATGTTGGATATTCCCCTTTTGGTCTTTCTTTTTTCCCAAATCGTTTCGACAATATTTTCCTTTGACAGCCGCACTTCCCTTTTAGGATATTACTCGAGGTTTAACGGAGGGCTCCTTTCCTCGGCTTGTTATGCCCTTCTTTACTGGGCCTGGGTGGCAAACCTGGATGCCAAAAAAACTCTTTCGGCCCTTAAGTTTCTTTTGGCCTCGGCTTCCCTGGTATCCCTTTACGGAATACTGGAACACTACGGAATAGACAAAAACATCTGGGTTCAGGACGTTGCCCAGAGGGTTTTTTCCACCCTGGGACAGCCCAACTGGCTTGCCGCCTGGCTGGTTGCCCTCATCCCCGTCCCCTGGGCCCTGACACTTACGGCAGGCAGAAAAACCAAGAGTTACTGGCTCTTAACCGGCCTTTCTTTTGTCTTTTTTTTGACAATTCTTTTTACCAAATCCCGCTCCGGTCTTTTGGGACTGGCCTTTGCCGCTTGTCTCTTTTGGGGTTTTAGCTTCTCGAAAAAGAAGCTTAAAGAAGCTCTTCTTGTCGGTTCCATAATTGTCCTGACGGCTCTGGTGGTTGGCACCCCCTGGTCCCCGAGCTTGATGAAAGTTATCTCGCCCCAGACCGCCCCCCAGTACTCCTTAACCGGAGGAACGGCACTCGAGGGAGGAGGCACCGAATCGGGCACCATCCGTCAGATTGTCTGGAAAGGGGCTTTTGATATTTGGAAACACTATCCGGTCGTGGGAACCGGCGTTGAAACCTTCGCCTATTCTTTTTATAATTTCCGCCCCATCGAACACAATCTCGTCTCGGAATGGGATTTCCTCTACAACAAGGCCCACAACGAATACTTAAACATCATGGCCAATTCCGGTACCTTGGGAATTGCCGCCTACTTGGGGCTTATCGCCGCCTCGATTCTTTTGCTGAAGAAGGCCAAAGGCAACTTGAATCTTGCCTTTTTGGCGGGATACGTCAGCCTCTTGGTCACCAATTTCTTTGGCTTCTCGGTTGTGCCCACCTCCCTGCTTTTTTTCCTTTTCCCGGCTTTTGCCTTTTCTTTAACGAAAAAACAAACCGCAATCGGGGCCGAACCCAAAACGCCGGGCAAAAAACAAAAGATTCTCCTTACCCTTTTAGCCTTAATCTGCGCCTGGTTATTTGTGGCCGCCATCCGCTATTGGTATGCCGATACCCTTTTTGCCAAAGGCAAGGCCCTGGGTGACGCAGGACGCTTTGTGGAGGCAAGAGCAAAGCTCATCAGGGCCGTTTCCATTTCCAAACACGAGTCTGTTTTCTGGGATGAAACCAGCCAGGCAACCGGGGGCATTGCCCTAGCCATTTGGGAAAGCGCCGACGGGGACAAAGCCCGGGAGTTTGCGGATACGGCCATCAAGGAGTCGCTTGTGGCCAGCTCCCTTTCTCCCAAAAACGTCAATTTGCTGCGAAACCGCGCCTCGCTATATATCAAGCTGGCCGCAATCGACAAATCGTATCTTGCCCAAGCAAGAGAGACCATTAACGAGGCGATCACCCTGGCCCCGACCGACGCCAAACTCCACTATAACCTGGGCCTAACCTACCTCCGGCTGGGAGAAACGGACAAGGCCCTGGAGACTTTCGAAAAAACGATTGCCATGAAGCCGAATTACCGCGATGCTCGCCTGGCCTACGCCCTGGTCCTGGTGGACAAAGGCCAAAGACAAAAAGCGATTGAGGAGCTCACCTACATCCTCACCCGCATCGACCCCAACGACAATGTGGTTAAAGACCAACTTCAGGAATTAACCAATAAATAGCCCAAAATGATATAATTTGGGCATGGTAAAAAAGATCGTCGGTTCCAAAGACCCGGTTTTGAGAAAACCTTCCAAGGCCGTTGCCAAAATCGACAGGAAAATCCTCAGGCTTATTAGAGATTTAACCGATACCCTCGCCCGGCAAAAAGACCCCGAAGGGGTCGGGCTGGCCGCTCCCCAACTGGGAGTAAACCTCAGGATCTTCGTCATGGTTAAGGGAAAAGAAATCGTACCCGTTGTTAACCCAGAAATATTAGCCGTCTCTAAAAAACAAATAGCCAAGAAGAAAAAGGGCCATTCGATTCTCGAGGGGTGCCTTTCCCTGCCCAACTACTACACTCCCCTGAAAAGGGCCGAAAAGGTCAAATTAAAATACCTTACTCCCGACGGGAAAGAAAAGATTGAGGAGTTTACCGGTTTTAGCGCCCAGATAGTCCAACACGAGGTGGACCATCTTAACGGCATTATGTTTATCGACCGGCTTTTGGAGCAGAAGAAAACCCTTTATAAGATGGAAAAGGGAGAATGGGTAGAGGTGGAACTGACCTAATGAAAGTCGTCTTTTTCGGAACTCCCGAATATGTCCTTCCGGTTCTTGAGACGGTTCATAAAAAGATAAAGGGGGCTTTGGGCTCCCCCGTTGTTGCCGTTGTCACCCAATCTCCCAAACCCGTGGGGAGAGAAAAAAAAGTCACCTTTTCCCCGATTGATGCCTGGGCCCACAAACGAAGAATCCCCACCTACTACAAAAGCACGGATTTACTGAAGGAGGGGGCCAAAGCCGACCTCGGCATCCTGGCCGCCTACGGGGAGATAATTCCCGGGTCGGTAATAAAAAATTTTAAACACGGAATTCTCAATTTACACCCCTCTCTCCTTCCCCAATTTAGGGGTGCCTCCCCTGTTCAGGCAGCCATCGCCTCCGGGGAAGCCGTGACCGGGGTCACCATCATCAAACTGGATTCCAAGCTGGACCACGGCCCCATTCTCTCCCAGTTTAGGGAAGAGATACTCCCCGAAGATTCGACCGATTCCCTAAGGGCAAGACTTTTTACAAGAGGGGCAGAGGTTTTGGTCGAACTTTTGGAGCCCTATATCAAGGGAAAAATTACCCCCAGGGCGCAAGACGATAAAAAGGCAACCTCCACGACTTTGGTCACCAAAGCCCACGGATTTATTCCTCCCAAATATCTCTCTTCCGCCTTAGAGGGAAAATCCGTTAAGGAGGATTGGCAAATTCCCTTTATCAAAGACTCTTCCCAAGCAGTCTCTCCCGACTTCTTAAACAATTTTATCCGTAGTCTCCTCCCTTGGCCGGGGGCCTGGAGTTATATCCGGCTCTCCGCAGGAGGCAGCAAAAGATTAAAAATTCTCAAAGCCCATACCGAAGAGAAAAAACTAGTTCTTGATGAGGTCCAACTTGAAGGGAAAAATCCTGTTTCCTGGGAAGAACTCAAGGCGGGTTATCCTCAAGCGGCCTTTGCCGAAGAGTAAAGTTTGCCCTTTTTCCTAAAAAGCTTCAGACATTGGGCGCAAAGTCTCATGGTCTTCTTTTTCCCGTCTACTAAAACCCCCACCTTCTGCAGGTTTGGCTTAAAGCTCCTGAAGGTCATTTGGGCCCTTTTTGCCCAACGTTTTCCGGCAACACCTCGTCCGTGACGCTGGGAGCGCCCCGCCGAAATGGTTTTTCCGCAATTGTCGCAAGCGTAGGCCATAAAAAAATCAAAGCTAGGCTTTGGCAACTCAAGGCTTCAGCTTTGAGTCCAAGTATTATACAATTATCAATATCTTTTCGTAAAGCCCATGTCTTTAATCATTTGGATACTGGCCTTTGTCGTTGCCATCACCATCCACGAAGCCTCACACGCCTGGATGGCCGATAGGCTTGGAGATCCGACCGCCAGACTGGCAGGCAGGCTTTCCTTAAATCCCCTGGTTCACTATGACCCGGTCGGGACAACCCTGCTTTTGGTTCTGGTTATCCTTAGAGCCTTGGGGGCCCCGGTGATTCCCTTCGGCTGGGCCAAACCGGTCGGATTTGACCCCTATAATCTCAGGCATCCCAGAAGGGACGCTGCCTTTATCTCTTTTGCCGGCCCCGCCGCCAACCTGACCATCGCCGCCCTACTCTCAATTATCATCAGGCTCATTCCGGGCGGTTTTTCCCCTTTTTCGTATTATCTGACCCTTTTTTACCCTTTCATTATTCTCAATGTGGTTCTGGCTGTTTTTAACCTCATCCCCATCCACCCCCTGGACGGAGGAAAAGTTTTGGTGGGACTTTTGCCCAAAAGCCAAGCCAGAGAAGTGGATTTATTTCTTTCAAGGTATGGCCTGATCCTGCTTCTTTTTCTCATCTTCCCCACCTTCGGCGGGGTCTCGATTTTCTCCCTGATTGTCGCCCCGATTCTGAACACCATCCTCGCAATTCTTATCCCCGGAAACCCCATCATTTAAAAGGTTGACCTTCTTTGATAAAATAGAAGTGACCCTGCTAAGGGGACTTGGGAAAATTTTCCTCACCGAAAGTTTTTCTTGGGAGGGCGAATTGCTTTAACCCGTGGGTTAGGGCTGAGCCCACCCACCTGCAAAGTTGCGGGGAAAACTTCTTCCTGAGCCCTCGAGGCGGGGTCAAAGTTTTCCCTAATTAGCTTCAAAAGGTATTCAACAAATGGTATAATTCCATGTGCCTCTCTAGCTCAATGGCAGAGCAGCGGTTTTGTAAACCGTCGATGACAGTTCGATTCTGTCGGGAGGCTCAATGAGTTGTTGCTCAGAAAGCAATACCCAGAAATAGAATCACACTATAAGGATCTTGTGGGCATCTGGGAAGGGTAAATAAACTTAGACACGGTAAGGATAAAATTGGTATAATGTGGCCTGGATTAATAAGCTGAGATGGCGGAGTGGACAATCGCACCAGACTGTAAATCTGGCGGTCGGAAGGCCTACCTAGGTTCGAATCCTAGTCTCAGCACACCCTGTCCCCAATTATGACTTCACCGGAATATTATCCCAAGCCCGATAGGAACCACATCCTGCTTCGGGAAAGAGCTTTCTTTGAAGTATTTCTCCCGGCTCTTGCCTCCGGAGAAAAATTAGACCTTGACCGGGAAAGAGAACTGCTGAAAACTTTTAACAACCAGAATTCGGGGCTGAATTCCGCAAAAATAACACCCGTTGACGTATTCTATGCCAGTCTGAAAGCTATCGAGAAAACCTACCCGGGAATTACCAACGGGCACATTTTGGCTTTGGGCTTTCTGGCTCTTGATGATCTTCAACAAACCCTCCCCCGGGCAAACGAAGACATCGCCTGGATCAAGCAAGCCGAAATTGCCTTTGTCGGCAACTTGGTCATGGCTTTAATGCCGGAGGTTGGCCCTAAAGCCCCAAAGGGTTTCTCGGCCCAGAACTGGACAGGGAGTTTAAAACGTAGATAAGGATAATCAGGAAAGCGGCGGCCAGAATCAATAAAAAGGCCTGCTTCTTTTCCATATCACCTTAGTCTAGCAGAATCACATACGGTAAAGTATAATCTATTATAGTTCGAGGTTTTATACTTATGCCCGGCCATTTCCCTTCGGAACTAATACTTAAAAGGATATATGTCCATGGGAAATCTATGGCCGAAATTGCAAAGATTCATAATTGCTCCGTTCACAAGGTTGAGTATTGGATGGATAAATACGGCATAAAACGAAGGTCTTGGAGTGAAGCTACCTACGTAAAACGTAACCCAAAAGGTGATCCTTTCCTTATTAAGAAACGGTTGACCGACCGAGAGAAGTTTCTATTGGGTCTCGGCATCGGAATATATTGGGGTGAGGGTGACAAAGTGACCCGTCACCAAGTTAGAGTAAGTAATACGGACCCACGGGTATTAAAGACCTTTGTCGCCTTTTTACGTAATATTTGCCAACTTAAAAAAAAGAAAATTACGTATAGTCTTATCTGTTTTAACGACACTAACCCCAATACTGCAAGAAATTTCTGGGCGAAAGAATTAAGGATTTCTCCAGAAAAATTTGGTAAAATAACCCAGATTCCAACACAAGGGAAAGGAACGTATAAAAGAAAATCAAAGTATGGAGTCTGCAGCGCCGCGGCAAGCAATATTAAATTGAAGAGGTGGCTGATGAGTCAGATAGCGTCGGTGTCATTCGCCTAGGTAGTTTAGTGGTAAAACAAACCCTTGGTAAGGGTTAGACCGGGAGTCCGATTCTCCCCCTAGGCTCCCTATTGTTTAGAGAGGCTTGTTTAGATAAAATACCCAAAGTATGGCCAAAAAAGGCGCCAGAGAATTAGTTGCCCTTATCTGTTTTGTCTGCAAGAGTCAGAACTACTTAACAGAGAGGAACAAGCTCAATATGGAGACAAAACTGGAACTCAAGAAATACTGCCGAACCTGCAGGAAAGTCCAGATTCACAAAGAGTCGCTCAAACTTAAATAAAATGCCCAGAAAAGCTACCCCCGAAGACTACGCCAAAATTCAAGGAGGAGTTCCCGAAGTCTCGCAGGACCCTAAAGGGTTGTGGCATATCAGGCACAACTACAATCCCGAAGACCCGATACACATTAAAACCCATATCCCCCCTGAACAGAGGGGAACCATCGTTATCGGTGGAGTCGAGTATAAAACAAGCCTTTTGAGAAAATTTGAGGGGGAACCCTGCGAAAAAGCCTCTGTCAAGGCCGGCGGCGAAAGATACGACCGGGAAATCTAGAATCAATTACTCCAAAAAACGATTTTTGACCCTTCTTGAGGTATAATAAGAGGCTGAGATTTAGGGGCGTCGTTCAATGGTAGGACGCGGGTCTCCAAAACCCGCAATGGGAGTTCGATTCTCTCCGCCCCTGCACATCCTAAAAGTTACCAAAAGGCTTCTTTATTTCTTCTTTCTTTAGCATTATTAAATTCTTGTCTTCTTCTTCTGGGCACTCTCCAACTTAATCCCTCTTTTGCAATAGCTTGAGGAATGTCTCTATCTATATAAAAAATCTTGGGCTTTCCAGATTCCGCATCTAACTGGTCAGAAACTAAAAAATTACCTACCCATAAATCATACGAAACAATCGGAACTTTTAATAATTGTTCTGCACTTTTTAAGCACAACATTTCTTCCTCATTCGTCGAAGGCACGTGGCCTTCCATCCATTGAATCAAGAGAGCAATTTCCCCGCTAGAAAGTCTAATTGCCTCGAAAGGGGGAATTATTGATGGGGCTTTTTTCGCATCATAGTTTATCTGTGCAATATCTCTTGGCGTATCAATAATTCTTATTACCTGTCTCTTTCCATCCTCTCTTGTCAAAAGTTTTAGGTAATATCCACCAGGTTCTACTCTAAATGAAACTCTGGGATTATCTGGTAATATTTTTTTTATTTCCAAGGCAATTGGGAATAGGGTAACCAATTCATCATCTTGATATTCACCTTCTACAGACCAATCAAAATTCCAAGGGTTTTCTCTAAAAGCCTTAATAAACTCTGGAGAGTTTTTTTCAGCCTCGTCATGGGCTTCATTAATAACTTTTCTGACTTCGCGATTGTTACCAAGTGGGAGCTCGATATTTGAATTGATAAGTTTCCACTCTTTTAACTGTTTTATTACCTGAGCATTAAAACTTGAAGGAGCACTTTGGCTCTGCATTAGCTGACAAAAAGTTCTCGCTCTAATACTGACCGGTGCTTCAACCGTTTCGGTACTTAGAGGAGTTCTTTCGAAATCTGTGATAATTTCCGGCATAATATTCCTATTTAAATAACTAGATTTATTCTATATCAAGTTACGGAAATTAGTAATTAAATAGGCTTCCTACATCGTTCTCTAGTCTCCTGCATTTCGAGGCTAATTTACTTGAGTAACCCCCAAGAGCGGTTTATTGCAACATCATCGTGGAAACCGATTACAAACACAGGTTGAGGATTAAGAAACTCTTGGATTTTACCTACCTCAAATGAGCTTATTTTGTGCCAAACTGTTCGAAGTCTGACCACTAAGGCCTGCATTTTTCGTAGCCTCAAGAAACTATATCAAGCCATTCTTGATCCTGAAGAAAATTGAACGTTGTTCCTGTCACTGCCTCCAACCCCGGCCCGATTTTTTATCAGCATTCGTTCCAACTATCTGGTACTCACCGCGGGAATCGCCTCTCCAATACAAACAGTGATTATCTTTACTACGAGCCCCTATCCTCAAGTTGCACTTACTGCGGGATCCTCTCGCCGGGCATATAATTACCACCTTGAATGCTGGTGTTCCTTCAGAAGGAACTATCACGCCTCCCACTATTGGTCCATTCTCAACCGGTCGGCAATGTAAGAACTTTCCATTTAAGAGCGAATTGGGTAACCTCTCAATTTTCATCTCGGGGCTATTCTATTACAAAATTGACCGGTAAGCTAAATTCTCTGTATAAAAAGTTTGAATGGTCTCCATCCAAGGGACTGCCAGATTGAATAGAAGTTCCTGACATAGTTTACTAGCCCCCTGCTTACCTCTTTGCTTCTTTCACCCTAATTGTTTGTCTATAATGAACTCATGAGGAAGATATTATTCTTAAGCTCTTTTTTCATCGGCTTCTTGATAATCTTCTCCGGTTCATCAAACGCCTATAACGCCCCCGATTTCCACAACTCCAGCATTACCGCCACCATGTCCAACTCCGACCGAGTGCCGGCCGACGGGAAAACGGACGCCGTCTTGACCGTAACCGTTAAGGACGCCTACGGCACGGCCCTGGCCGGAGAGATAGTCAGTCTTGTCGTCACCAATGACACTGCGGCAATCGTCGCCCCTACCTCAACCTATCTTGATAGCTCGGGTAAGGCAATTTTCTACGTCCGCTCGACCAAGGAAGGGGTTGATTCCCTCGATATTGTCGATAAAACCCAAAACGTGACTTTGCCGGGAATAGGCCATGTCACTTTTTATTCCACCACCTGTACCGACTCCGCCCCCGGGGGTGCCCCGAAACTCCTTTCGGCCACACCCCTCTCCAACACCCAGATAAAACTGACCTGGACAAAGGCCGCCGACCCGGTGTCCTTCTATACCGTGAATTACGGCACCCAAAAAGGGCTCTATACCTACGGCAACCCTAACGTCGGAGGAGCCAATACGACTTCATATACGGTTGGAAGTCTCAGTCCCAGCGTCACTTACTATTTTTCGGTCATTCCCGGAAACGGCTGCACCCTCGGTCCCGGCTCCAATGAACTGGCGGCAAAAGCCTCTCTTCCCAAGGATACTTTAACTCCTACCCCGACTCCGACTCTTCCCTTAAAGACGCCGACGGCTACTCCAAGGGTAACCGACGTAATTACCGATACCCCAACTGAGATAACTGTCCCCTCTTATGCCCCGGCAATCATCATACCGGTGGGAATTTTACTGCTTCTGACAGGGTATTTTCTTTATTCCCGAAGATAAAAATGAAACGGCAAGACTCCTCACTTTCTTTGGGCGGAAAAATAAAAGAGGTTTTGGCCAACTACCTCAAGGCCCAGTTTGTTCTGATGGCGGCAACCGCCCTTCTGGCCTGGGGAGTCTTAAGCCTCCTGAAGGTTAAATACGCTCTATTTCTGGCCGTCCTGACAGGCACCCTTTCGCTTGTTCCCAATTTCGGGATAATCATCGCCTCGGCCGCAGCCTTTCTGGTAGCCACCTTTGATAAAGTCGTCTTCCTGCCGAATTACCTACCTGTGGTCGAGGGCCTTGTAATCCTGGTTATTTTTTTCATCCTCAATAAACTTATTGATATTTTCCTGGCTCCCTTGCTCCTGGCCAAAGCCGGTCAAGAAAACCCCCTGATTTTACTGTTCCTGGTTGTTCTCGGCACCCTTGCCTTCGGCCTACCCGGGGCCCTTCTTTCGGTCCCCCTTTTTCTGGTTCTCAAAACCGTCTGGAATCACTTCTTTTCAAAACCGCCTTCGGTTGAATAAGTGACAGCAACTGAATATACTTCTCATCAGAATGGCCGAAAAAACTTCTCGTCCAGAAAGCATGGAGAGCTCTTCCAAAAAGATCAAATTCCTCAATGTCCTTAGCGAAGGGACTGCCTACATGACTTTTATCCATTGCCCCACCCCCAAAGCCGACATGATTCTCTACGGCATGGTCGACAACTACGCCGAGGTCACCCACGAGCAACTTTTCCGGGAAGCGGTTGAAGGCTGGGGATTTAACGAAGACTACGAACCGGTCGGGGGAGGCCTAATCAATCTTAAGACCTGCGAAATTCTGCCGTCGATTCTTTTCGGCCGCGCGGATGAGTCGATTGAAAAAGCCGCCCTTTATAAAGCCGGTTGCGAAAGTGAAGCCTACTAAAGACCTGAAAAATTCCGCTCTCATGCTATAATAACCAGAGGAAAAATGAAAAAATTATCTCTCGGCTTTATCTCTTTTCTTCAGGCTCTGGGACTGACCGTTTACGTTTCCCTGGTCGGCCTCCTTCTCGAAAGAGGCAACGAAATCTTCGGTAAGATGACCACTTTTCTGGGGCCGACTCTCTTCTTGCTGATCTTCGTCCTTTCGGCGGTTGTCTGCGGCCTTTTCTTCGGCTACTACCCCTTTATTCTTTGGTCGGAGCACAAAGAAACCAAAAAAGCCGTCAGGGTGGTTTTTTATACCGCCGGCTGGCTGGTATTCTTTGGCCTCTTCACCGTTATCCTCATTCTCCTTTTCCGATAAAGGTCTCTTGACAACCTCCTTTCTTCTCTTCTAATATGAGTCAACGTGCCCAAACACTCTTCAGGGTATTCGCGAATTATCATTGTGATACTCGTCGTTCTTGTTATCCTCCTTGTCGGCGGCGCAGCTTATTTCTTGGGCTTCTCGAAAAAAGGCCAAGAAACCACTCTCACCGAAACCCCCACCCAAACTCAGGAAGTCTCGCCGACGGCCACCACAACGGGCACGGCAACCCCGACCAATAAACCAACTTCAACGCCAACTCCAACACCCACGCCAACCCCCACCCCGACTCCGGATAACCGGGCTGATTTAACAATCACATCCTATTCGTTCAACCATGCGCCGGTTATGGGGGAAGCCTTCACTCTCACCGTCAAGATTAAAAACCAGGGAGGAGTTGCCTCGGGTGATTTCTTCTGGGAGTGGTGGGCGACAATTACCGCCCCCGCTCCTGCCTGCAGGGCCGTGGTGACCAATATCTCGGCCGGGGCAGAAATTCCAGTCACCTGTACTTATACTTACGGAGGCTGGGCCAACTACACCACCCGGGCAATTGTCGATGCGGATAACGGGGTGGACGAATCGAACGAGGGTAACAACACCTACTCCCAAAACGTCATCCCCATACACTAAAACTTCCGGGCGGAATTTCAATAAAGACGGCACATCTGGTACAATTTGGCCCAATGGGCAAAGAAAACCGTCCAGTAAACCCGTTTAACAGCCACGCATACGCTAAAGGATTCGTTGAAAAGTTCTCTGAGGAAGAGAGGAAAAAACATTGGCTGAGGCAAGCCGCCCTAAAAAGGGCCGAGGTCATGTTTGACGAAGTCATCACCCCCCGAGCTCAGGACGCCCAAGTCCTTTTAGCCGAACAGAGAGTTACCCAAAACGAGAGACAACTTGCTTTAATTCAGGAATCAAACCGCTCAACTTTCCGCAACGACAGTCTTGCGAAAATCACCTCCTCGATAAGTACCCTTTTTCCTAAGGCAAAAGATGAACGAAGATTATACAAATCAAAAAGGAAAGGCCGGGGTTGGGGAAAGTGGGGACAAAAAACAAGGGCTCAGGCAAGTCAGGATATGAAAGTCTTCATTGAATCGACAAGCGGGGCGACTCTTCCTAATATGCCGGAGGCCCATTGGGAACAAATTCTTAAAGACGAAGGACCTACTTAAGCCTGGCAAGATGGGCATCGACCATCATTGCAATCAGTTCTTTAAACCCGACTTTCGGCTCCCAACCCAGGACTTTCTTTGCCTTGGAGCTGTCTCCGATTAAGGGACCGGTCTCTGTCGGTCTTAAAAATCTCGAATCGACAAAGACGTGTTTCTCCCAATCTTCCCCCACATAGCCGTAGGCTTCCTGGCAAAGATCCTTAATCGTATGGGTTTCCCCGGTGGCGATGACAAAATCATTCGGCTTCCTCGCCTGGAGCATCAGCCACATGGCCTGAACATAATCTCCGGCGAAGCCCCAGTCCCTTTTTGCCTCCAGGTTCCCCAGAGCAACCTTGCCGTTTTTGACAATCGGCTCCCCTTCTTCGTTTAGGTGGACGGAGTTTTTGACCCCGAGCTTGGCGCAGGCGGCGGCATAGGTCACCTTTTGGGTGACAAATCCCAAGTGTCTTCGGGGCGACTCGTGATTAAAAAGAATTCCGTTAACGGCAAACATTTTATAGCTTTCCCGGTAAATCTTGGTCATCGCGTGGGCATAAAGTTTTGAGGCTGCATAGGGATTGGCGGGGTTAAAAGGAGTTTCCTCGTTTTGGGGAATCTCCCTGACCCAGCCGAACATTTCGGAGGAAGAGGCTTGATAGAACTTGGCTTTGGGAACAATATCCCAAGTTGCATCCAACATTCGGTGGGCTCCGATCCCGGTAATCTCCGCCGTGTGAATCGGCTGCTTAAAAGACTCCGAAGGGTGGGATTGCGAGGCGAGATTGTAAACCTCGTCCGGCTTGACCTTCTGAATCGTTTCCCTTAAGGAGACCGGGTCCAGAAGGTCCGATTGAATCAGATTAAGCTCTTCCTGAATATGGGAGATGTTGGGGTAAAGAAGATGGCTAGTCTTCCTGACAATACCGCTGACCTCGTAGCCTTTTTTGAGAAGAAGCTCCGCCAAATAACTTCCGTCTTGGCCGGTGATACCCGAAATCAAGGCTTTCTTCGCCATACGCACCTATAATACCAGTTTTTATTGTTGACGAAAACTGCTAAAATACACCTGGTGATTTCTATGAGTATTCTTACTCAAAAACGGAAGGGGGCGATTACGAACCATGTTCGTCGTCAAGAAGAAAAAAGGCGAGTCGGAAGATCGCTTGATTGCCCGTTTCAGGAAAAAAGTCCTTAACGAGGGAATTTTACTGGAACTGCGGGACCGGGAACGCTACAAAAAACCGGCCGAGCGCCGCAAAGAGAAAAAATACCGCATCAAATACCTCATCGAGATGGAGAAGAAAAGAAACTACTGACGAAGACTTTGCGGTGGTAGCGGGTTAAGCCGTATTTTTTCAGAGCCCTCTGGTGCTGCCTGGTGCCGTAGCCTTTGTTTCTGCCCCAGCCGTATTTTCTGAACTTGGGTCTTCTTCCCAAAGTCTGCATCAGTCTGTCCCGGTAGACTTTGGCGATAATCGAGGCGGCCCCCACGGTTAAGGATTTTTCGTCCCCGTCGACAATCGCCTTCTGCCTGCCTTTGGGGTTTGCCCGGTATCTTCCTTTTCCGTCTTTCCTCCTTTTGGCGGGAAGCCCCGCGACAAAGGGGATAAAAAAAGCATCGATTAAGAGATAATCTATCGGTTTAGCCAGTCTCCTTCTTGTTTCGCTGATGGCTTTCCTGAAAGCCTTTCTTGTTGCTCTCCCCATCCCAATTTGATTGATTAAACTTGCCGGGGATTCCCCGATTCCCCAGCTTAAACAATTTTCTTTTATCCACTCCGATGCTTTCTCCCTTTTTCTGGGGCTTAACTTTTTGGAATCGTTTATCTCAATCTCTTTGGGTATTTTGATGTCTTTGGAAAAAACAACACACCCGGCGACAACCGGTCCGGCAAAACAGCCTCGCCCGACCTCGTCCACTCCGGCAACAAACCGATATCTTTTCCAAAGGGCTCTCTCATAGCGGAAGTTGGGAATCATCAATCGAAAACCCGGGTTTCCTCGTTGTCTAAATCGAATATGCTCTCATGAAGAACTTCAAAGGCTTGTTTAATTCTCTTTTTGGCAGAGGTGGCATCTTTCCCCCGCAAATACTCGACCGCCGATTTTCTGCCAAACTGGCGCCTGCCCGACTCGTCTAGCGATTCCCCGAAAGCCTTTGCTACCTTATTGGATTTGGCTATTTTGCCCACCAGAATAGCCTCGGCCGTTCTTGAAGCTTGGACGTAAGGAGCAGCCTGAATCGGCTTAAGAATTTCATCAACCAGGCTTCTAAGACTTTGCTCGACCACCAATGCTTCCTGGGACGTTATCCATCTGACTTCCCCAAATCCTCCCAGAGAATCAAGAGCAAGCTCGGCATTTTGTATCCTGAATCGGGTGTCGTCCCTGACAACCGCGAGATAGAAAAATACCTTGTTGGCTTTCTCTTTCGCAGCCCTTTGAATAAGTTCCCGATGGGTCACACCAAGATAGGCTGCCCTCGCCAAAATTCGGGAAATCATGGGGTTAATTCTGCCGAGGCTGTCGCGGGAAGTCGCCCTTAAGGTATACTCCAATATTTTCATCCAGACCGTATCTTTGGCGGCAAGCAGCCCATGCTCCCTTAACAGGCGCTCCGCCTGTCTAGACAATCCTTCGAGTTGCTCGGAAGAAATATCCTCCGGTCTTAAAAATACCTGAGAAATACCGTTTAGGGCCATTAACAGCTCTTCAACTCTTGCCTGCTCCACTCCCGAGGCAACGCCCATATCGTGGGCAATTTCGTCCTGCTGTCTCATGGCCGCCTCAATCGTCGGCAGCTTCTGGGGAATTAGTCTGGCGACATCCCAGGTTGTGGGAAAAGGCTGGGAAGGCAACAGTCTATCATTTTTTCTCCCGGCAAAAACCGTAAACTCCGACGGGTCAACTTCCGAAACATTCTGCCATCTCGTTGTGTAAACCGCTCCCGAAAGAGGCTCAAACCTGGGTTTCCACAAAGGTTGTCCCGGGACACGGGAGAGTTCGGTTATTCCCAATACGGGAAGATTCAAAAAACCCTCGTCTTCCTTGGAAATGATAAGCAGATCAGCGGTCTTTTCGGAAAAACCCGCCCTCCTTCTTGAGGCCCATAATTCCCTCTGGGCTTCAATCTTTCCCCTGTTTAGCCCGAGAATATTCGGTACCGGCGGCCTTTCCTTTCCTTTCATAAGTAGACAATTATAAATCTATTTGTTACAATTTTCAGCGTGGAGAAGGTTTTGGGATATTTTTCCGAAGTTAAGGCAGAACTCTCCAAAGTAACCTGGCCGAAGCGACAAGAAGTAGTGAGGCTGACTTTGGTGGTTTTTGCCATTTCCCTCATCGTTGCTTTCTACGTTGGAGGGCTGGATTATCTCTTTACCAAATTCCTGGAGGCAATCGTTGCCCGCTAATATTTATGGACACGCCAACCGCCGTCGACGAAAGAGGCACCGGAAAGAAAAAAATTCCCGGCCACATTGTTATCTCCGAAACCACGGAGCCTAATGCCCGGTGGTATGTTGTCCATACCGCCTCGGGACACGAAGCCAGGGTCTCGGAGACCTTAAGGCAAAGAGTCGAGACAATGAGCCTTCAGGGAAAAATCTTCGAGCTTCTGGTTGCCACCCAAGACAGGGTGATCATCCGGGGAGGAAAAAAGGCCACCGTTAAGGAGAAAATTTTCCCGGGTTACCTTTTGGTGAAGATGATTCTTGACGACCCGACCTGGCTGGCGGTGAGAACCACTCCTGGTATAACCGGATTTGTGGGCGCGGGAAATCAACCCACCGCCCTTTCCGATGCCGAGGTTGCCAACATCCAAAAATTCATTTCCGCCCCGGCGCCCAGATATAAAACCAAGTTTTCTACCGGTGAAGCGGTCAAGATTACCGACGGGCCCTTTGCGGACTTTTTGGGAACAATCCATGAGATCGACGAGGAAAAAGGAAAGGTCAAGGTCTTGGTCTCCATTTTCGGCAGAGAAACACCGGTAGAGCTGGACTTCTTGCAAATTGCCAAGGTCTAGCCTAAAATAGCGATACCTCAAATTGAGGGAGACACTTACGGGTGTCGAAAGCTTCAGAACGCTTCGCGATACTCGTAGACGTTTCGAAAGTAATATTTATATGGCCGCCAAGAAGATAAAAACAGTCATTAAAGTCAACCTTCCCGCAGGAGAGGCAACTCCGGCTCCCCCTTTGGGCCCGGCTTTGGGCCAGCACGGGGTAGCCATCATGGAGTTTGTCAAACAGTATAACGAGCGAACCGCCGAGATGAAGGGCAACACCGTTCCGGCAGTCATCACCATTTACGAGGACAGAAGTTTTGATTTTGTCACCAAACTCGCCCCGGTTTCAGACATGATTAAAAAGGAACTCGGCATTGAAAAAGGTTCGGGGACAACCCCCAGAGAAATTGCGGGTACTCTCACCGATGCCCAACTCACCAAAATTGCCCAGGAAAAGATGAAAGACTTAAATACCGAAGATTTGGACGCCGCCAAGAAAATAGTCGCCGGAACAGCCCGGTCGATGGGAATTACGGTCGAAGGATAATTAAGATGGGAAAAACAAAAACCGCATTTGTGGGAGAAGAGCCGGAAAAGAAAGAAAAAAGGGAAAAGAAGGAAAAACCCGAAAAAATCCACATCGCCGGCCTTAAAGGCGGGCAAAGAATCAAAGCCATCGAGGCGGAACCTCTCCCCGAAGAAATTGCCGAAGAAGAAGCCAAAGAAAAAAAGACCAAAGCCCCCAAGGTCCGGGGCAAAAAATACGTTGAGGCCAAAGCAAAGGTTAATCCCGCCAAAACCTATCCTTTAAAGGAGGCGATTGAGCTGGTGAAGAAAACTTCGTATTCGGTTTTCGACGGAGTGGTGGAGCTTCACTTGGTGGTCAAAAAGACGGGAGCTTCGGCCAGACTTACCCTTCCCCATTCTGCGGGCAAAGAAAAGAAGATCGAAGTGGCCACGGAAGCAACAATTAAAAAACTGACCGAGGGAAAAATTGATTTCGACGTTCTTCTGGCCACACCAGAAATGATGCCGAAGCTTGTTCCTTTTGCCAGAGTCTTGGGACCCAAGGGCTTAATGCCCAATCCCAAGAACGGAACCTTAATTCCGGATGTCAAAAAGGCATCTGCCTTTTCAGGAAACACCCTTAACGTCAAAACCGAGAAAGAAGCTCCCCTGATCCACACGGTCGTGGGCAGGGTCAGCCAGAACGAGAAAGAGCTGGTCGAAAACTCGGAGGCAATCTTCAAAGCCCTGGGAGGGACCAAGCAGATAATCAAAGCCTATGCCAAAGCTTCGATGGGCCCTTCCGTAAAGATTGCAATCTCCTGACTTCCGGATTAAAATAGCCGTATGCCCGAAGAAGAGGCGGTCAAGGAAAAACCTGTTGAGAGAACCCGTGTAAGCCCTGAGACCGCAAAAGCAACGATGGAAAGACTACAGAAAGAGGGTATCTTGCCGAAAAAAGAAGGGTCGCCACCCCCCGAAAAAGCCTTTCCCCAAAAACCCGAGAAAAGAGCCGAGATCCTCAAATCGTACCCCGGAGAGGAAACCATTCCTGCGGATATAAAAGAAGAGTTGACAGAGAAAGCCCGAAAGCTCAATACTATGGCCATGGGAACCGGCGAAGCATCTTCAGAAAAACCCCCGGTCTATCAACCTCCCCACCTCGAAGCCCAAGGTGGAGCCAAAACCTTAAAAAGAATTATTGAGGCCGAAGAAAAACTTGAAGCCGCAAGGTCGGGAGTACCTCAGCCCACCGCACCCCTCGCCCCTCCTCCGGAAAAGGAAGTGAGCATTCCTTCCCAAGACGTTGCCCCGGCGGCGGCTCCTTGGATTAAAAAAGAGCAACCGCGTATGGTCGGAGGCACCCAGGAAGCGGCTGTCAGGCAAGTTGGGGTTGCCCCCGCGACTAAGCCTTCCCTGCCTACCAGGGAAGAGGTGGCGGCTAAACAGTCGCTAGAGCAGGGTCAGCAAATCAAACGGCGCTGGTACGAGAGAATTCCCTTCCTCAGAGCTCTTCGGGGAGAAAAATCCCCTTCTTGACTTCGGGTTCTATTAATCTATAATAACTTTGTCCTAAGAAAGCACGCATTAAAATAAGCCGTGCCGAGGCAAAAAGCGATTCAGCGCGCCTCGGGCGCGTTTTTTAATGCCAAGATTATGAAAAAAGCAGAAAAAACATTTTTCGTCGACAACTTAACCGCCGAAATAAAATCGGCAAAAGGCTTGGTTGTCATTAACTACTCGGGCCTAAATGTCGCGGCCCAGAGGGAACTCAAAAGCAGACTCAAAGAGGTCTCGGCCAAAATGATTGTTGTCAAAAACACCCTACTCAAAAGAGCGGGTGAGGCGGCCAAGGTCGACAAAAAGCTCCTGGAAGATACCGTCCTTACCGGCCAAACCGCCCTGGTCGTCAGTGAGGGTGACCCCGTATCCGCGATTCAGGTTCTCGGTCGTTTTGCCAAGGAATACGAAGTTCCCAAGCTCAAGGTGGCAATTATGGAAGGACTTTTTCAGGATACCGAGGCTTTGACCAAGATTTCCACCCTTCCCGGCAGGGAGGCTCTTTTGGGACAGGTATTAGGAACCTTAATCTCCTCCCCTTACGGACTGGTCGGAGTTTTAAATGCCAATATGCAAAAACTTATCTATGTTCTTAAGTCGAAAGCGGGGTGATTAAGATGGCAGAAAAGAAATCAAATAAAGTCAGCGAACTCGTTGAAGAAATCGGCAAACTCTCTGTTTTGGAGCTTTCCGATTTAGTTGCCGAGCTTCAGGAAAAACTCGGAGTTTCCGCCATGCCAACTCCCGCAGCCGCTCCGGCAGCAGCCCCGGCAGGAGAAACCCCGGCAGAAGGTCAAGCACCCACCTCGGCCGCAACCCAAACCGTTGTCATGACCGCCTCCGGAGCCAACAAGATCGGAGTGATTAAGGCCTTAAGGGAGATTAACCAGAACCTGACCCTGATGGATGCCAAGGGTATGACCGAAACCCTTCCGGCAGAGGTTATTAAAGACGCTAAAGCGGAAGAGGCCAAGGCAGCCGAAGAAAAACTGAAAGCAGCCGGGGCAACGGTTGAGCTGAAGTAAAACCCTTTAACGCTTCATCAGAATCGTCAATTCACGCCTGCCCGGGTGTTTTATTAAGGTGACCCGGGGAGCTATTCCCCGGCAGAACTTCTCGATTTGCCCAGCATCGGCAAACCAAATATTGCTTCGGACTGAGGTTTTTGGTTGAGGAGACCCCCCGGCCATATTGAAGATCAGCTTTTCCCGGGTGTATTCATACATGGTCGCAATTGCCTTCTGACGAAATCCGACGTTATCCGCGACATTGGCATTTAGGCAGCCGTTGGCAACGACGATATCGAACTTTTCCTTTAAGGGTCGGGTAAAGTAATCCCGGGTGAAAAAGCGATATCCGGGGTAAAGCTTTTTGGCCTCTTTGATAAAAGCGGCAATGGCATCAACTCCGGTATAGGAAAAATTCTGGCTTTTAAGGGCCAGAAAAGGAATGATATCGCCGAAGCCGCAGCCGACGTCAAGGATACTTCTTCCTTCAAGCTCCGCCAGAGAGACGATTTCGCTGTATCTTTGCTCGGCCGCTTTCTTGTTTTGCCATTTGAGGCTTCTGGGGTCAACGCCGTATTTGCGGAAGCGTTTAAGGTAACCGCCCTTGTTCATCTTCGCCAGCTGACAATCTCATCCCAAGCGTCGGTGGGAAATTCGGGAGGAAATGATGCCGGAGCAAAAGGTTTCTCTTTGGCGCTTTTCTTGCTTAAATTGTAGCCAGAAACCGTAATTTTTTCTCTTTTGTCCTCCGGTTTGCCGAAATTCTGCCATCTGGCCCTTAAGCGTTTGCCCAAATCGAAAAAAGAGAGGCAACCGGCCGCATAGCTGGTAATCTCGCCAAAAAACTGACGCATTCCCTCGGTTTTTGAAATCCGCCTCTTGCCCGTTTTTTTATTTTTAAAAACAATCTTGTGAAGCTCAACCCCTTCCTCCAGCTCATACTGACGCGCCCACCTTTCGCTCCAGGTTCTAAACTCTTGGCCGCGACTGCCCCACACCTGCTCCATGCCCAGATGCTTGGCTCTATTGGAGTACCCGGCTAAAGACCTTTTGCCTGCCTCATCGAGAGTTTCAAAATTCGCCCCCAGATCGGCCAGGGTTACTTTGATGATTTCCCGGTTCAGGATTCCTACGGAGCCCTCCGCCGAAAAATAGTCAATCCACCGACGCACCTCGGCGGCTCTTTCCTCAAACGGTCTGTTTCTTACCTCCTTTAATTCTGTCATTTTTTCAGCTTAACCCGGCAAGGTATTTTAGTATTTCCCTTTCGATATTTATACCCGTATCTTTGACGATCGACTCCCACCTGGGGGCGGAATTAACCTCCAGGACATAGGCTTTGTTTGTTCCGTCGTCGTGGATAATATCCACCCCGGCAATGTCGATATCCAGAGCCCTTGCGGCGGCAACCGCCAGGGCGGCATCCTCTTCGGGAACGGGACTTAAGGCCTCTCTTAGAGGTTCCTTTTGGGTAAAGCGCTTTCTCCACCTGGTTGGCCGGGTAATACCGGCCACCGAGAGGCCCCCGATGACAAAAACCCGGTTTCTCTGGCCAGCCCCAATAAACTCCTGGGCCAAAAACCTCTTGCCCTCCTTTTCTTTGCCTTTAAGCTCCTCATGTA
>JADDYB010000060.1_pt1 | contig 31116 bp, 27 predicted proteins | sample 8641941 | NCBI WGS metagenome assembly JADDYB01 (sample SAMN16275377, study PRJNA637457) | freshwater sediment metagenome | isolation source: Lake Kineret sediment | place: Israel: Lake Kineret | collected 2013
ATAATCCTGAATTGGTCTCAATTTTTACTATTCTCCCTAATCTGTCAAAGTATTTCTTCACAGAATGGTCCAGTTCGTCGTAGATCGTGACCACGTTATTTACGTCGTCATAGACTGCTTCTCTCTCCGTGAGATCTGGGTTAATCTTCTTTTTCAGTCTATTCAAGAGATCGTACTCATACTGGTAGGTATACCCTCTGGCATCAGTAATGGAAGTGATATTCCCCATAGTATCATAAGTGGCAGAAATGGTATTTCCCAAGGGATCTGTAATCCTCGTTATGTAAGCATTATTATATTCTTCCCCATACTCGAATAAAACGGTTCCATAGCAATTCTGTGCAGATGTCATGTTCCCGTACGTGTCGTAATTGAAGTATTTGTGGTACACTTCTGGCTGAGCCTCCACAGGTACAAAGAGCGTCCAGGAATACCGGGTCTTGTAACTAGAGGATTCAGAGAATTCCAAAACGTTCTGCAAAGAAAATTTCTCTTTGGAAATTACAATCTGAGCAGTACCATTTCCTAAATTGGCAGTAATCTGTGTCCACGAAGTGTTATTCAGTCGGTATGAACAGGATACAGGTAGTGTATTCTCATACACCTGATAGTTCGTCTTCACGTACTGCGTTCTCCCCTCTAACCACAATGTGTAGTTCAGATATCCTGCTGTCCCTGGATAATGAGTGAAGGGTCCTACAGGGTCATACCCTTCCCCATCGAGACCATAAATCCAGTGCGCATAGAAGTATGCACCTCTCCAGTATCCCGTGTTGTGGTACCCTCTGTGCAGGGAGACGCTGTGGGTCTCTGATTTCTGGACCAGGTTCTGTGTCGGGAGACCTGCTATCCTCAAATAGGCGTCAGAAGAAGGAAGTGAATCCAAAAGAAATGAGAATGTTTTCTGTCCACCTTCATCGAATAATCCTCTGAAAACAGTGTAAGATTTGCCTTCAAAAATGTCCTTCGTTTCCACCATGTTTCCCTGGCCATCATACAAATAGTAAATCTCAACTGCAGATCCATCCTGGAGAGTGCAGGTGCCAGCCACCTTATCATGGATGTACGAATCTCCAAAATTATTGGTGAAGAATGAATTGGAAAACAGTGCCACTGTATTCCCCGAATAATCTTTGAAAACGTCCTCACTCGACGTATTGACGTACGATGAGAAGGTTTCATACCCTAAACTGTTTCTAGAATAGATCTGATTTCCCCAATCATCGTACGAAGAGAATTCCTGGTAAGTCGGGTCAGTAGTGTTCCCTTTGTAGTACGTACTTAAAATCGTCTCACCCTGCGCATTGTATTTGTACTCAATTTTTTCAATCTGCACTCCATTATAATCTTTCAAGGTTTTGGATAACACTTTCCCATCACCAACACTGAAGTACGTCGTAGTCTGGACATACTCCTGTTCATCCTTTGTTTTTTCTGTAGAGCTCAGTATGTTCTCCCAATCTCCCGTGTAACTGAAGGTGCGCACCTTTGACAAGGTGTCAGCATATACCTTCTGCGTAATAACCAGAAACTGATAGAGTCTATTATAACAATCTGTGACTGTGTGACAATCCTGATTCCACACATCACACGTTTCCTTACAGTACCGCACTTCCTTCCTCGAATACGTGTATTCCGTACGTCCCTGCGTGGGGTAGACCACTTTTGTCAATAATGACCTGTTCACCTGGGTTGTTCCGTCAAAAAAGGTATAATCATAAAAGTACGAGGTAATCCTCCCTAAACAATCAGTGAAACTCCTCAAGAGAGGTTCAGATTCTCCCTTAGCGTTCTGTACGTACTGAATGCTGTAATTTACGGACCACTGCTCGTAGGAGACACCACCAGGAGATACTTGCACACTCCTCCCTATCGTATCTGTTATGAGAGCACTGAGTATGGTCACGTGCCCTTCACCATCTGATTGTACAGTCGTCGAAAAGTGAATCTCATTCCCGTTCTCATCTCGTATCCATTGAATGACTCCCAAATCTGAAAACTGCATTACTCTCCCATCTTTCACGTACAGCGTGTACGTCCCATCGACATGCTTTATCAATCTGAGGTGGTCACCTTTGTGATTGTTGAACACCTTCTCTTCAGGCTGCGTCGGTGGACGGCACCAGTAGTACGGGCAGTCTGGTGGATCATTGTCCCATTCAATCTTGTACATGCGTCCATCCCACAAATACAGGTAGTTCTCCGTAATCCCCGGGAAATCATATCTCCATCCATTGGCTATCTTCCAGGGTGCATCTTCTTCAGTGGGTGTATACTCTGTAGGATATCTCGGGTCCAGCTGGAATGACTGCGGCGTCGTATATATCCTCGTGACGGCTACATCCATCCCTCTCCCTGGCAAATAGAAATCAGTCTGCTTCACCGTCAAACCTCCATTGGCAGGAGAAACGTACTCATTCAGATTTTTGAAGTATTGCCCATACGGAACTAACCCAGACTCTTCCCAGGGATCAGTAAAACCACCCTGCGTCGTAGAATCAATAATGACTGGATACACTCTTTCAGGCGATTTTAACCACTCTATCCCCTTCTCATCAATAACCTTTTCAATCACGTATTTATCTCCTGTACGCTTCACCTCATAATGGATATCCTTGCACTGTACGAGAGGATTCCCCTCCTCATACATCACTGGCTCAGGAATGAAAAACACTTCTTCACCCGTTTCCACGTGGTAAAAATGTATCCCATCCTCTTTCACCGAATACCACACCTTCTCCATTTCAAATCGCTCAACAATTCGTACATGCTTGAACTTTGAAAGCACAAACTCCTCAAGCACTTTGTGATGGGAAAACGTGTACCTCAAATCTAAATCCTCAGAAATACCTTTGTACGAGAAAGATTTTGGTTTATCCTTTTTCTCATCAGGGAAACCTTCAACTACCTTTATCTTCCCAAAAGGCTGTTCACCCGGTAATTCGTATGCAATCGATGCATCTCCAATTTCAATCTTCAAAAAGTTCCCCGATACCTCCCGTTTAATGAGACACCCGTAATACGCACCAGAGACGGTGTAATACTCATCTCCAGGGACGATCTCAATGGGTCTCTCCGCCATCGTAACTTCTCCATCTGAGAAATCCTGTACGCCCCTCGGCAGAATCTGGTAGTGGACTCCCGTATCTTTGTTCGCACTTTTTCCACTTCCTGTAAATCCATTCATTCCTATTAGCATGAATAACAGCACTATAACGACTAACCCTTCCTTTTTCTCCATGTCCTTCACCTCTCATTTTAGATTCCTTCATCTCACTATTTAAGTCTTTGGTCATTTGCACGAATATTTTTTAGTGCGTGATCAAATTTTTTTCAATCAGGTTTTTCTCAAGTCCTGCCAAAGGTAAGGGTACACAACCTAAAGAGGTGAGAATATGAATAAGCTAAAGAACTGGCCATTTAAACCCATGCTGATGTGCAAGAAGGGAAAAGACTATAAAGGGAAAAGGCAGAGGTTCACGTAACAGACATCACTGATAGAGAGAGGGATCAGTTTGCCAAAGAAAGAGGGATTTTCTGGAAAGAAGCTGCTTCTCATGGGGAGTAAGGCATTCAAGGAAAAAGAACTGCCCCGAGAAGTGAAAGAAAAGATAGATGAAGCAGTGAACCGACACATGACCATCATCGTGGGAGAAGCCCCCGGTTCCTGCAGGCTGTACCAAGACTACCTGCACTCAAAAAGGTACAGTGACGTCATCGTGGGTCACGCCAAAAGTATGCGGTACAACGCGGGCAGCTGGAAAACAGTCAGGTTTTCGGTGACGTCACCGAAAGAGAGGGAACCATGATCCAGGAGGCTGACTCAGCACTCATCATCTGGGCAGACAAAAGCGGCGTCATTGCCGAGAACCTCGAACTCCTCAAGAGGCGTGGTGTACCCACCTTCATCTACGAGTATGAGAACAAAACAGGCAGTGCAAAGAGTTCCTGGCTTGATCCTGAGAGAATGTATGATCCTTACTACTACGCGAAACAATACTGGAAGAAGAAACGAAGGCAGGAAGAGCAGAAAGACACTACGAAGAAATAATTCACCTTCTGAACAAAAGACAGCGCTCAGGATAATGTCTCATTTTTTCAACACGTTGAACCTTCTCTGTGAAAATGCTTTTTTAACCCTCGCACGTAGATCTTTGCCCAGAGGAAGGCGAAGACAGCCCCAATGATGTTGCCCGTGACCATCCCCAACCACACGCCCGGGAGCCCCCTGCCAAAAGTTAATGCAAACAGAAAGGCTAAAGGTGCCACTAAAATGATCGTACGAAATATAGTCACTATCAAAGAGTAAATCCCCTTCCCCGTCCCCTGGAACAGGGCAGAAGATAACATGCCAAAGGAGATCGTGGGATAAAAAAAGCACATGATCCTCAAAAATACGATTAAGTCCTCTCGAATGCGGGCAGCGTCCTTTGATAACGTGAAGAGAGACGTGATCTGGGGTGCTAAAAGGTAGGTAGCTAAAGCAATGACCACTTCGATGAGAATCCCCATCTTGACCGCATACAGGTAGGCAGTGTCCAGTTTTTGGTACGCCCGCTTTCCGTAGGCCGCACCAGTCACTGCTGTCACTGCTGTGGAAATGCCAATCAAAGGAAGTGTTGCAAGGGTTGCCACTCTCCAGCCTGTCGAGAAAATGGCCACACCGTCGGTGCCTCCTGCCCTCACGACGATGAGGTTCAGCATCAGTGAGGACAAAGACATGGTGAGTTGAGCCGCTGCTGCAGGCAGCCCGACACCCAGGATCTCTTTTATGATTTTTCCACTGTACCTGAAGGTACGCAGACTGATGGACACGTACGTGTCTTTTTTGATGAAAATCCAGTTGAAGAGGACTGCTGACGAGACCAGCATGGAAATGACCGTGGCTACAGCAGCACCTGCAACCCCCATCTTGAAGGTGTAGATGAAGAGAGGGTCTAAAACGATGTTGAGCCCCGCACCTGCCATCAATGCGTACATGGATCGGGTGGCATCGCCCTCCCCGCGGAGAAATGCGTTAGAGACGTTGGAGAAAAATATGATGACAGTGCCTGAAAACATGACACGAGCGTAAGAAACGGCAAGGTGGGTCACCCTTCCTGCGCCCATGGAGGAGAAAATCGCTTCTGCAAAGATGATAAAGGGGACCGTCAGTACCGCAGACAAGACTAACATCAAAATCGTCGTGTGGGTGGCCACATTGTCTGCGCCTTGTTTGTCTTTCGCGCCAATCCTTCGGGAGATGGCAGAGCTGCCTCCAATACCAATACCTGTGGCTATGGCCATGAGCATGAAGAAGAAGGGGAAGAAGAACCCTACTGCAGACAAGGCGTCTGCCCCTAACCCGGAAACCCACACAGCGTCCACCATGTTGTAGATAGTCTGGACAGACATGGCAACGATCATGGGCAGTGAGAGCTTCATGATCGCTTTCTTGGGGTCACCGAGAAGGGTTTTGATTCCTTCAGTTTCTTCCTTTCCAAGTGGTTCTGGTACATTCATGGAGTTCCTCTTCGTGATGTCTTTCTTTGATCAGCAGATTTTTCCTTTCCTTCTCTTTCCTTCCCTTTACCAAGGAGTCAACCTCCTCACTTCTCGATTCCTCTGCTGTACTACTCAGTGTAACTGGTATGTGCGTCCACCGTCACTTATAAAGGTGAGTACTATAGGCACCCGCATTCTCAGAAATGATGATACATTGACTGGTTAGTTGAATGGTTGCACCATCACGCGAACATGTCATTTCTTTCGTAGCCTGTTTTCTCTGTTCACGTACTTTTGGGGAGAAGACAGCCCAAAGTACAGTCATCATGACAGTCATTTTAAGAAAAAGATCATTTTCGCATTCCCACCTTCATGAATCATTCTTCGGGTCAGATTTCACAAAAACTTCATTTTTCAAAAAAACCAGGGTATGCAGACGCACACCCTGAGATAGGAAATTTCGGGAATTGAGGAATTGTCTTCAGAGTCAGAAGACTGGAACTATTATCGAGGGCACTGGCCCGATTTTGGTTATGGTCGTCTGTTTGTTCTCGACCACCAGCCCAGGGTTAAACACAGGTTTCATTGATCTCACCTCACATTCTCTTCTATTCGAAATTTATAAGGGTTTCGGTTTCTTACTCTCAAGATTCATTCATGAGCCAATTGCCTATTGATGCAGTAGTGGTGAGTAGGTTTTTTGACTGTAAAAGAGCTTCATCACACTACCACTGCCTTTCTGAGATCCTTCTTTAGGGAGAGGAGAGACCCTTCCGGGATCAGGTGAAAGAAAACCTTTTTATATCTCGAGGACAATGTAAGAGAGTGAAATGGGACATGAAAAGCTGTGAGGAGAACCTAAGAGGACTCCTCTTCTGGAAAGTTGAGCCGAGTCTTGATGGGGTTTTCCTTGCACCTTTCATTCGGAAAAAGAGGTGATAGTATGGAAGAAGAAGAGGAATCTTCGCTGCTGGATTCCATAATGTCGATATTCAGAAAGAAAGGTGGAGGGCCTCCAGGCGAAAAAAAGCCTAAAAAGCCTAAGAAAGAGAAAAAGCCTAAAAAGCCTAAAAAAGAGAAAAAACCCAAGAAACCAAAGAAAGAGAAAAAGCCGCAACCTCCCGGTCCAAAGCCGCCAGGACCTGTACCACCAGGACCTGTACCTCCTCCCGCGCCACCAGAAGGAGGAAAAGAAGTTCTCGAGGGAATACGTTCTGCGTTCGTTGTCTCTGATAACAATGTCATAGAATTGTACGTCCACGTCATGGCCGAGGAATACTCTGAAGAGATCTACGACATCGAAATCCTCCCCGAGATTCAGAAACCACCCTGGAAGAAAGCTGAGGGCATTGAAGCACCGGAAGACTGGAAATTTGAGAAAATGGGTAAAGGAGTGAGGTTCTACACCGAAGAGAGTCCCCTACTGGAGTGTGAACGTACAAAGTTTACCTTCAAGGTCGAGACTGAGAAAATCTCAGACATTATATGGCTCCACGTCACTGATGAAGACCACAAGAACATGGGGCTCGTTTACAGCACAAAGTGGTAGCAGAGAAGGGCATGAGGGTTACCTGCATTCAGAGAATGTAGGTCACACGTTGAATAGATGACGGGCCCTTGATCTTGGCAATCTCTGCAGTTACCTTGGGTTAGGCTTAGAGCTTTCAGCGGGAGAAGAGAGGAAATAACAGAGGCAGTTTACTGACAGAGGAGCAAATTGACACAACCCTTTCTACTTTCCCCTCTCTTTTTCGTATCTACAAGGTGAACAAACCAATTTGAAAGAAACCTTTTTATATTCTGGAGACAACAGAAATAGAAAGGACATGAAGACTGTGAGGAGAACTTGAGGAGACTCCTCATTGAATGTTGAGCCGAGTCTTGATAGGGTTTTCCTTACACATCTACGGAAAAAAAGGTGATAGTATGGGGAATGAAGAAAAGAAACCTTCACTGCTGGACTCTTTAAAGTCGATATTCAAGAAGAAAGACAAAGAACACCCACCACACCCACCACATCCACCTCACCCACCTCACCCACCTCACCCACCACATCCGCCACATCCGCCACATCCAGGGCCGCCACCCACACCACCGCCTACGCCACCAGGACCGACACCACTACCCACACCACCAGGACCTGTACCTCCTCCAGAGCCGCCAGAAGAAGGAAAAGAAGTTCTCGAGGGAATACGTTCTACATTCATGCTCCTCGAAGACAACGTCATAGAATTGTACGTCCACGTCATGACCGAGGAGTATTCTGAAGAGATCTACGACATCGAAATCCTCCCCGAGATTCAGAAACCACCCTGGAAGAAAGCAGAAGGTCTCAAAGCACCAGAAGACTGGAAATTTGAGAAAATGGGTAAAGGAGTGAGGTTCTACACCGAAGAGAGTCCTTTACTGGAGTGTGAACGTACGAAGTTTACCTTCAAGGTCGAGGCTGCAGAAATCTCAGACATCATATGGCTCCACGTCACTGATGAAGACCACAAGAACATGGGGCTCGTTTACAGCACGAAGTGGTAGTTCGTTCTTTTATTTTATTTTTTTTATGATTTTCTCATTTTTCACTTTTATTCATTTTTCCAGCTCTCTTCCCCTACCATCTGAGACCAGGGCACAGCCTCATACGGGTACGGGAGCACCCTCTCTCTGAACACTCTCCTGCACAAGTTCAGAAACTTCTGCTGCTGGGGACTGCCGAAATACCCAGTGATCACTTCACGCAAGGACTTTTCTCTGACATTTCCCATGTAGTACTGAGGGCTCAAAGAGGTGTCTAGAGGTGCTACATCCCCACTGGGAAGTATGACCACCTCTCTGGGCTCATTTTTGGCACGTCGATGGCATTCATCCCCAAAGCACGCATAGGCGTTACAGGGATGTTCTGTCAGTACCTTTTTGCTGGAAATGCCCAGGTATACGCTGGTAGTAGCCATGTATTTTCCATACAGTTTCGTGGACAATTCAGCAAGTTGATCAATTTCTTTTTCAGTGAGGCACAAATGTGCTATTTCCTCTGCTCTCCCCCCAGTGACTAATGGTTCCAGCTTCAGACTTTCCGCCCCCAGTTGAGAGGCAATTTCAGCAATCCATTCGAGAAAGGGAAGGCTTTCTTTTGTCACCGTGAACTGGAGGGCAAAGGGGACTTCTGCCTTTCTTAGAGAGTTAATCCCTTTCATGGTCTTCTTGAAAGCTCCTTTCTTTCCTCTGAAGATATCGTGATACTCTTCTGGTCCATCCACGCTGATCAGGGCACATCGTACAAGACCCCGGACAGTTTCAGCCAGTTTTTCTGTGATCAGTGTGCCATTCGATACAAAATCAGGAGTAAATCCTTCTGTAGAAGCAGTCTCCAGTATCTGGACAAAATCTTTGTGGAGAGTGGGCTCTCCTCCAGAAAAGGCCACGTGAGTGGCTTTCATCGTTTTCATATCAGCCAGAATCCTGGACACCTCTTCGAGGGTGAAGTGGTGAATTGGTGTGGGACTGGCATTGATGAAGCAGTGGTTGCAGGTGAGGTTACACCAGTCAGTAATGTGGAAGAGGAACGTCACCTTTTCTTGAAACACCTTCGGGACATCCTGAGGTATAGGAGTTCTGTTCATGGGGTTCACCTTTTCTTTTACAGCTTATCCTTCCTCTCAAACAGTAGATCGGCCACGAATTACCATTCTTTTTGAAAAACCTCAGGGCATGCGGAAGCACACCCTGAGAGAGTGTAGGGAATTTCTGAAATGCTCGAAACCCCTCAGAGACAGGGGCCTGGAAGCACTATCGAGCGCACTGACTGGATTTTGATTATGGTGGACTGTCTATTCCCAACTACCAGTTCAGGGTTAAACGTAGATTTCATAGATCTCACCTCATACTTTTTTTCGTTCAGGATTTATAAAGGTTTCGATTTCTTACGCCGAGGTGCCCTGCTGATGAGCCAATTGCTTATAGATGCAGTGATGGTGAGTATTTCTCCTAGAGACTGAGATACTCTTGTGTGGTATTTTTGTCCTGCAAGATTCTTTGCACCTTCAGTCAGTCGTATACGGTGAATGCTCTCTCATCCAGGGTGAAAAAGATGAAACCTATTCAGAAAGGTTGTGAAAAAAGTTCTCACAAAAGTATCTAAAAAAGTTTATATGCACGTGGTCAGAGGCTGCGATTATGAATGATGAAGACTTCGAGAGGTGCTGGATTTCAATGTTTTCCAAAAGCCTTGAAAGCACGGGTGAAAATGTACGGAAAAGGGTGCTGCAGGGCAGTGAGAATCTTTCGTTACAGTCCAGTCGGGAAGAGATAATTGAGTGGACAAAAAATGCTATGGAAAGGCTGGAGAATCTGGTGGAGGAAGAGAAACGAAAGGAAATATTAACAGAATGTGCCTGTGAGTATCCTGAATCACAGATTCATCAATTGAGAGCAGTGTATGAGAAGACGCACGAAATCGATGCAGTGCGAGACGTGCTGCGAGATCAGCTCATAAAAGACATGAAAGAGAGGAAAAAAGTAGATGACGACATTATAAAAGACATCTTACAGAAGGGTTGGGGAATTGCGGGCGTGAGAAAAGGGAATGTTATCTACGTGACCAAGATACCCTCACAGATTGAGAGTTTTTACGAAACTGCAGATGAGAAATCGAAGAGATATCATTACTATCACTGTGTCCGGGTGAGAGAGGCAATAAAAACGGGGATAACCCTTTCTCCCACGTACTGCTACTGTGGAGCTGGTTTTTACAAGAAGATATGGGAAGGCATCCTCCAGAAAAAGGTGAGGGTGGAGTTACTGGAATCAGTGCTTCTGGGTGATGCTGTGTGTAGGATTGCTGTATACCTTCCTGGCTAAGGGTGAAAAAAATGGAAGTGACACGCACTGACATCATGACCGCCCTTGTGGCTGCTCTTAAACCATTAGATTACCTTTTAGCGGTTTGGGAGGGTGGTGCTGCGAGTTTTGGAAGGATAGATGAGTGGTCAGACATCGATTTGTACGTGGTTTGTGAGGATGACCACGTGGAGGAGACGATCAGAAGTATTGAGAACTCACTTTTGTCAGTTTCTGAGATTGACGTACACTACAGGCTCCCCGAGCCTACCTGGCACGGCCATTCGCAGTGTTTCTATCGGTTAAAAAGGGCGAGCCCTTTCTTATTTTTGGATGTTGTCGTCATGAAGAGGTCCAGTAAGGACAAGTTCCTCCAGTTCAGAATTCATGGGGGGCCGCAGATTTATTTCGACAAAAGTGGCGTGGTCAAAGATGATTTTGCAGACACTGGTTCTTTTCTTTCCAGAATTGAAGCACGGCTTCAAGAATTGAAAACAAATTTCGAGTTGTTTCAAGTATTGACGTTAAAGGAATTGAATCGAGGGAACTCTATTGAAGCCCTCGTCTTCTACTTGAGTAGTACGTACCGACCTTTGGTGGAGGTGCTCAGAATCAAGTACTGCCCTCTTCACTACAACTTCTATTCGAGGTACATCCACTACGAACTTCCGCCTGACGTCGTGGAGCGACTTTCCCGGTTGGCTTTCTCAGGGAGTCCTGAAGATATTCGTAAAAATCGTGCTGAAGCCGAAGCCTGGTTCTGGAAGACAGTGGAAAGTATTGACCTTGATGAGGTGAAGCAGCGTATCCAGAGTGAAGTGAGAAGATAACCCGTGGTTTTCCTGTATGCTCTGAGGGGGCGATGGCAGGAAGGGATTAATGCAGATGGGTTCTCTTCCTTTTGATGTCAAAGATAAATCTGTATTTGCAACCCAATGCAAGGATAAAAAAAGTGAAAGATAAAAAAAGAAAAAAAGAAGTTGGATCTACTATATACATGTCTCGCCACATGTTTCCACGCAGGTGGAACAGGTATCTACACATGTTTCGCTGCACGTGCTGACACAGGTAGAACAAGTTTCGACACAGGTATGACAGGTGTTGACGCAGGTGTTCCAGCACGTATTTACACACGTATAACACGTGTAATCACAGGTCCACTCACAGGTTTCCCCCACCATACAGGTACACCAGGTGTCGCACCTGTATGTAGAGAGCAGTTTCTCATCGTAAAACGCATAGTTATCCTTGTAGGTCAGATTATGGCCATTTTTGGCATCGTAGGAATAGATTTCTGCTGTCTTGGGAAGGAAATTCATTTTACTGCTCGCCTTTTCCATTCTCAAGGTGTACAAGGGCGTATTCATCGACATTGGAGAACTGGCAGTGACAACAGCTATGGCAGCCACGGTTGCTACACAGACAACTGCGAGCGATATCCACTTCTGTTTTCTGTTCATTTTTATCACCTCTTCGCTTTCTTTATACTTGTTGATGAAAGACCTTTATAAATATTTCTCCTTTATCTCAAAATTTTAGAATCAGTATTGGATTACTTGTGTGTGTGAGAAGCTCTGCAATTTCAGGAAAGATGCTCAAGATGTTCACAAGCTCTCCCCGGAGATGAAAGAGATGAGAAAGCTTCTCATAGAAAGGACAGAAAATGAAACTCCTATTCACCCGACAGGCTCCCTTTCAGTAGAGGTGCACGCGATTCGAATGGACTGGCTTCAAAGGTATTCAGAGACCAGTTGAAGAATGAACACTGGTATGCATCACTCTTTAATTGAGACTGCACTGGATGGGTTTCAAGCCCCTTTGAGAAGGCTATAGGTCAATCAAATCCATTGGCCTCCATTCTTTACCTCTATCGTTTCAGCACCTAAATATGACTTGAACCGTTCCAGTTCCTCACTGACTGCTTTCTTAAATTTTTTCTTCTCAACATTTCTGTCCAGTACATAAAAGTTCCGTATTTCTAACACTTTCTCTCTTTTCCTGTAATATGGTTCCATCAACCCCACTGCCTTTCCATTGAACAACACGGGTAAGCAGTAGTACCCGTATCTGCGGTCTTGAGCCTTTTTGTAGATCTCCCAGCAGTATTCTATCCCGTAAACTGCAGTGAATAACGTCCTGTTCCAGGTCACAGGGTCTAGAGGAGCCAGGAACCTGACATAGTCTGCATCTGTGAGTGGTGGATCTTCCCACATTTTCTTGTCCTCTATGGGTGCATACAAGGTGCCTTTGTAATTTTCAAGGGTTAAAGAGAAGAGATCATCCTCTTTCTCCAGGATCTCTAATATCTCACGCACCTTTTTGGTCTTCCCCACAGCATACCACTGCTCTGGTGCCTTAGACGTAGAAACAAGCCGTGCTGCCCTCACAATGATCCGAACCATTTCTTTGGCACATTCTCCATCTTCAGGATGTTCTGAAGTATATTTTTCAGGGATGAGGTCCTCTGTCAGGGCGTAGTACTTCACCGCTCCCTCGCGGTGGTGAATCATCACCCTCCCACAGGTATAGAGCCTCTCCAATATCACACGAGAGAGGGCAGAACTCCCCCACCACCATTCTACCTTCTTCCAGCCTTTCAGGTCTCGTGAAGCTACAGGCCCATCCTCCAGCATCTTCAAGACATGTGCGGTCTCTATTTCGTGCTCTTTGAAGAAGGGGGCACTCCTTTCCTGAAATCGGGTTCTTGTTCTGTCGAAGAACGGATATTTTTCAATGGGGAGGATAGAGAACATCTTACAGAAATATTCAAACAGGTCCCTCTCTCTGTAGAGTAAGTGGTAGAGATATTGCTGATTATAGTCCTGAACCCTGCTCTGCAGTGTCAGATCTGCATTCCTGCCCGCCACCTCAATGGGATCTGACTGGACGCACTGGTTATGGTGGAAGATGGCAAGGGTTCCGGAGATCCCTTTTTGGAGCTGAGTGAATCCGTGGACTGCAGACAAGGCGTTTTGAGCATCATGACCAGAGACTGCGAGCATGAGGAGGTGAAGGCAGCCGCTCATAAAAGGGTTGTGATCTGGGAGATGATGACCAGGTAATGAGGTGTCATTACCCTTTTTCTACTGCAAACCAGGAACCCATGAGACAAGCATTCTGTAGGACAATAACCTGTCAACTATTATTTATCCACCGAATTTCGATGTCACACGTGTGACTAAGATTATTGCACAGGTGTCTTGTTACGGTGAAAAAACTGAAGTTGATGTACAGGAAAGAAAAAAGAAAGAAAGTTCTCTTCAGAAGTCACTGTCGTTTCGAATTACTTATGCTTTTTTACAGGAGAGATATTTACCGAGTTGATCATTTATGCCCTTTACAATCATAGAGCAGGTTGCGAAAAAGGGGTATTTTTTTACCGTGATGGAAAGTGTTTTCCCCGATCTCTTGTACTCACCTTCTACGCTGTATTTAGAATATTCAAAAGTGCCACTGGTGGTATCCCCATGAAATGTGAACCCATAGTCTTTAGCTTCATCCATGAGCTTTTTTATCGTCTTTTCAGGGTCATCCCCTGAAAGGCTGCACTTCATTCTACAGGTCGTATGATCACCTCTTTCCATGAGGGGGGATACTATTTAAAAGTTGAGGTTGAAATTTGAAGATTGAAGTGCAGTTACGTGCAGACCAAAAAATAGTTAAGGTAAGAGTCAATAACGATACTGCCAACTTCACATCAGCTGGCAAATGAAGGGATAACCATGAAGACCCCCAATGATATTGAAATCACCTCATGGAGTGATCTGATAGAACAGCTCTACGCTGATTCGTGGCAGGACCACATTAAAAGATACAGGTCCAATTATGCTTTCAGAGGGTTATCTAACAAAGATTATGACTTGAAAACCTCTTTGATTAGACTCGGCGGCAAATACTACGATCTGGAATTTCATTTAATAAAGAATTTCAAAAAATACGCGAGAATAGAAAACCCTTCCCGTTATACTATTTGGGACTGGCTGGCTATAGCTCAACACCATGGGTTACCCACACGGTTACTGGACTGGACGTACTCACCTTTTGTGGCCATGCATTTCGCAACAGCAAACATACTGAAATATGACCTGGACGGGGTAATATGGTGTGTTGATTTCATGAAAGTACATGAGATCCTCCCAGATATTCTTAAGGAGCAGTTGAAGAAAGAAGGTTCTAATGTTTTTACTGTTGAATTGCTGTCAAATGTGTCCCACTCTCTGCAGGATTTTGACAACCTTTCTGAAAGTGATCTTATTTTGTTTTTTGAACCTCCTTCCATGGACGAGAGGTTGGTGAATCAGTTTGCTCTGCACTCGGTGATTTCAAATCCGAGAGCGATCCTCGATGAAAAGCTTGTTAAGTGGCCGGATGTGTATAAGCGATTGATTATTCCTCACGATGTGAAATGGGAGATACGGGACAAACTGGATCAGGCTAACATAAATGAGAGAGTGATGTTCCCTGGCCTCGATGGGTTGAGCAAATGGTTAATGAGACACTACAGTCCGAGATGAAGAAAGAGCTTGCTCGATTGAGCAGGTTGCTGCGGTAAATAACTGATTCATACACTGTACTGCCAACTTTGACTTTGGTGACGTACAAGACTTCACAAGAACCCTCACCATTGTCTGTCCGTGTCCTGCTGGTTTCTATGTAGATGCTGTCATCAAGGTAGACGTCGACAAGAAGACCTTCCAGGACCACTTTCTGGCCTTCTTTGATAGTTTCTATCGCTTGGAGGAGGTAGTCGTTAGCAGGAATGAGATGTATGTTTACAAATTGGCTGAGCACCTCAGGCGTGTCAGCAGGACTTCCTACATCGTACACACATTTACATCCTCTGTCTTTTTGGGTGAAAGTGACGTATTGGAGATATTCAGGCTCTGCAAGTGCTCCCCAGACTACACACAGATCAACAGGGACAAGCGCTGCGTCTTCATCACGGTAGTGTTTGGTGCTGACTACTAGGACTGCTGTTTTGTACGTGGCAATAGATATGAGGGTATAATCCACGCCATCAGCTCCTGTGCTCTCGGTGAAAGTATTTAAGGAACCTGTCTCAGCTGTGACATGGGTGATAGTGATGAAGGAAATGTATGTCGTAGATTATGATTTACCCCAGGATAAGGGGAGGAGGCAGTTCTACAGGCATTTGAACAGGATTTTGAAAGACTGCAACTGGAAAAGAAGCAGCCAGAGTGTCATTGTAGTGGACGGCTTCTCTGCAGCCTGTGACATTCTCCAGTTAGCCAGGGCATACAATGCGCATTGTGTGAACGTGTACAAGGCAGTGTCTCGCTCATAAACAGTCACTGTAATCCTCCAAAGATGATAAATTGATAACAAAAGCCAATTCTCGGATCTCCTCATAAGATCAGAATAGATGAGACAGTACACCTCTCCATTGCAGTGGCTTTTCAAAGAAAAAGCCTAAGATACCGAAAATTTTATAAGCTGAACTGTCATCTCAGAAGAGATGAAGAGAGATAGTTTTATTCCTGATTATGGCATCACTTCAGAATCAGATCCTAATTCAGAACTGGAAATGGCCTTCAGGGAATACTGGGAGCATACGAGGCAATGTATAAATGAAAGATTGTGGTTTACTAATATCTATGCTGTGGTCGTGGCGGCTATTCTAGTCTCATTGAAGGAGATAAGCTGCAGTCAGCAGACGTTTTTTGTTCCAGCCTTCTTACTTACCTCCTTTGGCTTCATTTTATCCGTAATTGGATTTCTGGTTGTGATTCCTACGTCACTAGGATATCTCCATTACATTGCAGACATAACAATGATCGTTTACCGTTGGGACAGAATGGAGTTCTACAAACATCCAGGAAAACCTGTTCGTTTTGGAGACGTACACAGATGGCTCTATCAAATTACTACTGCCCTATTTCTGGTACTTCTGCTGTACGATATACTTCTGCTGTACGATATTAATAAACGTCCATTCTGGTTTATTCTGGCATTCGGTGTTACTTTAATTTCTATTGAATTGTTATTTAGGCTCAAATTGAAAAAATACTTTGAAGAATGCTGGCATTTTATAAGAATATTGAAAGATGACACTGAAGGCCGCTACCGGAGTGACTGGGACAAATGGTTCAAAAATCCAGACTTCCACGAAAGAATAATAGGAGATGCTGAGAAAAAGAAAGTTCGTGATCTTATCAAGGCATTCTCACCTGACAGTATGACAGATATACGGTGGCAAAATCTTCGCCTTGGTGAAATGTATGAATTGGGAAAGACAACAGCAGATCTTCTGGGGGGTAAAAACATTGTTCTGGGTGCAGATTCAAGAAAGAACTCTCATGAGATGCTGAAGAAATTCAAAAAAGGGTACGAAGAAAAGGAGGGTAATGTGCTGAACTGCGGCAAAAACTGTACAACACCAATGATAGAATTCCTGGGCCGACTGTACGGCCTGACATCGGTGATGCTAACAGCCTCACATCTTGATGAAAGGTGGCAGGGAATAAAGATAATGTCTGAAAAAATAATGCCTATAGAATCCATGAAGGAGGCAGCAGAAAACGGGGAAAAAGCTTTTAATGATTATGTTGAAAGCTTTCCTAGAGAAGATTTCGGTGGGCTGTCTGTGACTGTTGATTATTTTGAGGGCTCTGCAGCCCGTACATTTCCAGAGATTACCAAAAGAAATAATATCAAGATAGTTAAAGCGTTCAATGATAAAATGAGTGGAGACTTCACATTCTTTCCTACGATGTCACCTGATCCTTCAATTCCGGAGAACCTTGCTTTCTTGATTAAAACCATGACAACCAATGATTCCCAAGTAGGTATAGCTTTCGACGGAGATGGAGACAGGCACATTATCATTCTCAGGCAAGATAATGCAGTAAAGGCGATTGATCCTGTGCTGCTTACTGTTATCAGTGCAATGTATTACAAAAAGCCGGGGGTCTTTGTCCTCGATCCCTTCGTTGTCCCTGCTGAAAAAGCAGTACTATCTTGTGGGCATGAAATGATACAAGTCAAACGGGGAAGGCTCAACATGATTAGGACAATAGTAGACCTGGACAAAAAAGTGAAAACAGTACACAAGGGAGTGGAAGGCTCCTACCACAGTTATGACAGCGAGAACTTTGATGACGGTATTCGGCAATTCCTTGAATTCTGCAGGTATTTCAGAAAAAATATTGACATAGAGAAAGCTAAAAGCCTCATAGGCTGTGAATACACGCTGGAAATGAGAGTGGGATGTGAGAATGATGAGCTTTTCAGAAAAGAGGTTATCCCTCCACTGGTGGAATTGGGCCGGAGGAGGGGACTCGTAGTTGACACAAGCGATGGCGTTTGGGTAAGGGATTCTTTTATTGCCCGAAAATCATCAAGAGAAAATGTTGTTTCATTTCTATTCTATGGTAAAAATCCACGGGAAGAAATGGAACAGGTAAAAAATGTGATTCTGATTTATGAAAAATTGGCAGAAGACCTTGAAAGGGAATTCAATACCGTACAGCGACAAAAAGAAGAGTTCTACTGGTAAGAGTGCATCATTTTTGATTCCACTGTTACAGAAACATCAAAAAACAGCAATATTGACGCGCGTTGAATTTGAACGAAGAAAGAGTTTGTTCGATTTCAACAGGTCTAAATAGAACTTGAGTCCTTGATACGGACTAGACTATTGCAAGGGAATAACTTATTTGCACTGTAGTGCCAATCCTGACGTTTGTGACGTACAGGACTTCACAAGAACCCTCGCCATTGTCTGTCCGTGTCCTGCTGGTTTCTATGTACATGCTGCCATTAAGGTAAATATCGACAAGAAAGCCTTCCAGGATTACTTTCTGGCCTTCTTTAATAGTCTCTATCGCCTGGAGGATGTAGTCATTAGCAGGAATGAGATGTATGTTTACAAACTGGCTGAGCACCTCAGGCGTGTCAGCAGGACTTCCCACCTCATACACACATTTGCACCCTCTATCTTTCTGGGTGAAAGTGACATACTGGAGATATTCAGGCTCTGCAAGTGCTCCCCAGACTACACACAGATCAACAGGGACAAGCGCTGCGTCTTCATCACGGTAGTGTTTGGTGCTGACTACTAGGACTGCTGTTTTGTACGTGGCAACAGATACGAGGGTATACTCCAAGCCATCAGCTTCTTTAGAGATCACTTCTCCCGAATACGGCTCCTGGATGGGTTCTTGGGACGTATCGATCTCGTACTCTTCTCCAGCAGGGGGTGTCAGAGTTTCTTCATCGATACATCCTGCAGCACCGATGAGAATGACCAGTATTCCTGCTGTGAGCACTGCTTTCATCATTGTTTTTCCTCTCTCACAGAATATATAAATCCTGCTGAAGCACGGAGGATGGTTTGTGGCTATGGGCATGGATGAAATTTGGTGCACTTCTGCAGTCACATGAGCGTGAACCTGAAAATTCATACGTCTGAATCTGAAGATAATTCCCTTTTTCAAAAAGATTTCGGGAAAATCGTAGCATTCTGACAGGATTAATACAGGTTGGACGGCGAACTGCCGGTCTTGACCAGTGATCCGCCGCCCGTGTATTTGGAGGAGATTGCTTTTTCAAAACCATGCAGACTATACGACTAGATATCTTGCGCCATTACAGCAACGCAGAGTGAGAGTTTCACGCTCCGAGACACTATCCTCACACCATGTCGTGCTGTCGGCAAGGAGTGCTCTGCAAGCTGCAAGTTGTATCGTCTTTTAGGTATATCTTTTTTAACTGTCTTAAGTACAGAAAAGTATATAGTTTGATGGAAACAAGAAGTGGACATTTCCTGAAATTTAAAATCCAAGAATATGAGCAAAAATCAGCAAAGAGAATCTGGGGAAAGAGAAAGATTAAGAAACTAATATAATACAAAATCAAATCCCAAATGTGTGAGAAATATGAATAATCCATGGAGATGACCTGGAATTCATAGAAGGCGAAATTACATTATCACCTTGCTTCTTCATTTGATAAAGATCTACCTTCAACTATGATCTACATGGGAACTGCATACAGAAGGAGGATTGAAAAAATAACTTCACCTTTTCTTACAATGAAGAAGCTTGAAGAAGTTGAATTTATGTCTAATGTGTGAAGGAGACTATTCTTTTTGCGACAAACTCTTTAACCTATCTTTAATCGTATTCAGTTGTTCATTTCCTGAATGTAATACGAAAGGCCGTTCCCTTACTCCTGTCTAAGGTGATTTTACCATTCAACTGATCTTCTGCTAAAATAGTAACTAATCGTAACCCCAGGGAGTCGGTGTTCTTGAAATCCAAATCCTCTGGTATGCCCACACCATTGTCACTGACCACTAACTCGAGAGCATCACCATGTAGGTTACATGTTACAGTAATTTCACCTTCCCTCCCATCAGGAAAGGCATGGGTTAACGCGTTAGAGACTAATTCGTTGATGATCAATCCGCAGGGGACAGCTGCATCGATGTTCAAGGAGATATTTTCCACCTTCATGGTTAATGCAATCTTGGCTGTGTTCATCCCATAGGACCGAATGAGGTCATGGACGAGTGTTTCCACATATTCGTTAAAATCGATGCTTGCCAGGTTTTTAGACTGGTATAACTTTTCATGGATTAATGCCATTGACCTTATTCGATTCTGGCTCTCTTTGAGCAGCTCAACATACATTTTGTCTTTGATGTAGTGGGACTGCAAACTGAGCAAACTGGATATAATTTGAATGTTGTTCTTGACCCTGTGGTGGATTTCCTGCAGTATCCATATCATTATGGAGAATCTCGTGTGATGATCTCTCCACAAGATTTATCTTTTTTGTCTCCTTGAGCGCTTTGTTAATACTTCGGATAATACTTCCTATGTGAGCAACTATAGTTGAACATACTTAGTGGAAACTAGAGCCTCCTTCTTCTGAATCAACCACAAGCTTTATAAGCTCTATTATGTGCAACTATTGTATGAATAAGATAGAACAGATAGCTGGTACGACCTTTGAGAGAAAAGGTGAACTCAAAGGAAGGGTCGCCAAGGTGAAGATCGGCGTCACTATCCCCGTGTCTACCTTACTTTTCATGGAAATCCTCGAACAGCATGGATACAGTGCAGGGAGGAGTGATTTCGTCAGCCAGGCGGTGACCTTCTACATGGCATACCTCATGGAGAGGTTCCATCTTTCAGAATTGATCGGAGAAGAAGTGAGAAATTTCAAAGGGTACTACCCAGATGAGAGTGATGCACTTGAATTCTTCAAATTTGCGTCTTCCCCCAAATCGTGAGGCTACAAACTTCCTTTTTCTTTTTTATCAAAGAATGAGGTAAGGAAATCATAATATCTACGAGAAATGGAGAATATCTCCTGAAGGGTTTGTATGATTGACAGAATTCCTGTGTGTCTCCAGACGTGCTTGCACTGTGCGTATGCTGTTGTTTTGGAAGAGTACTCAGCGTATGATTGCAAATTAGTCTTTGATGGGTGCTGGAAACGTGAGAATATCCCTGTGCCCATCGAAAGAGGGGAATGTGAGAAGTTCAAAGAAAGCGAGGAAAGAGTGAAAAGGAAGTTCTGGAAAAAGTGGGAACAAAAAGTCTATACTACTCAGGGAGTACGTATCAAAGATGATTTTGATGAAGTTCAACCGTATGAGGTAACAAATAACGATCAACTGGAAGATATCATTACTCAAGAACCTTTCAAGACTGCAGATGAAGTCACAACAAACCAAGAAATTGATACAGGATCAGTCACAGCAGGACATCCAAAGACTTCAAGAACGAGAGCATTAATCCTCCAGGCGCTCGCCAGTAATATTTCTCATCTCAATGACATCTCTCACTTTGCAGGAGTGGACCCCTCTACTGCCCACTACCATTTACGGAATCTCATCAAAGAACAAAGAGTCCTCAAGGTATCCTGGGGAGAGCAGAAAAGAGGGTAACCGTTTGGTGTTTGTACCAACGAAGGTCGCCATTTGTGGGTTAACAGACTTTTTTGCATCAATAAAAAATGGCTCAAAATTTAATAGTTTATCCTCAAAATTTCAGCCACTTTCTCAGCCACTCAATTCAAAAATTCAGCCAGTAGAAGAGTTCCAAGATAAAGGACATACTGCAGATTCAAAATTTCAGCCAGGTGAACTGGAAATGTTTGACGACTTTCTGACCTGGCAGCAGAAGAATGCCCACCGAATCATTTTGCAGTTCAAGGTTTTGCGATGTGACCACTCCAGATTGAGGGGGACAGGGTGGATCTTCGGGAAGAAAGCCATACGGAAGCACTTCCCTGAAGCCTACATCTTCAAGTCTAAAGACCCATCGGGAGAGATCGTCAACATACTACCCAAGGAACCTTTCATCTTCATGTCACCATTTGAATTCCAGGACCAGATTGTGGGGTTTGTCAATGAAATTACTGAGAGATTGAAAGACTGTGGAATCTATCTCGATTTATCTGAACCTGCAGAAGTCAAGATGGAACACGTGGCATTGGAGAATGATGTCTTTGCGAGAAACGTGGTAAAAAAGGGATTACTGTACTTCAAGAGTGTCATTCATGCTGTAGATTCTACTGGTGAGACCATGGAATACGTCATAGGTATTGACAAATCAAAAGTGCTACATTTAGAATTTGAAGGATCTGAAGCGCAACATCTGGCAGAAGAGTATGAAGCCTTCATCGATGATGTGGTCTCAAAGAAGATTGACAGGAAAACTCTCAGAGAAATACCTCAGAAATTTGAGAACGTCGAGATCCAGGTTGTGAATAGATTTGATCAGATTGAAAAAGTCCTCACCTCCAGTGTGGAGGGTATTCAGAAGACTCAGACATTACTGCACGAGAACCAGGTTGAATTTTCTCAGAATTTAGTCTCCCACGTTGAGATGGTCCAAAAGATCAGTGAAGCTGCAGAGTCATTGAAGGCGTGTGCAGATGCTCTCAGAGAGGGCATGTCACTTTATATTCGTGCCAAGAGTTCATCAGGAAAAGTATAGACTGGACAGGATCATCCGTACTGAAGAGATGTTTTGAAGGGTGAATCTACCAAAAAATACGCAATTATGCGTATCTTGTATTTAAGGATATATTTCAGGAGTATGGGCCTGGAGAGCATGTAGAAGGCCTGAGAGAAATGTGCGAGAAGGTAATTTCTCTGGTAATAAAGTTAATCCTTGAAACAGTGATCATATTTGAAAAATGCAGAATAGAGCTTGAAAAGGATGAAACTATGAAGGATAACGGAGGTTCACACTTTAAGGCAATATGTGGGGATGATCAGCTTAGGAAATGCATGGGGGAACTTTAAAAAATATGGAACAACAACAGTATATGCATGGAGAGGTAGACATACAGAAATGTGAAGATTATCATAGATCAAAGACAACATGGTGAAACATAGACTGGTGGACAAAAGACAAAGAAACGGAAGAGTTTTTAGTCTGAGATCCTACTACATAGATATGAATTCAGAAGATGTCGTACAGAGGGATTGCAGTACAGAAAGAAAAGATATGAAAAGAGAGTATGAAATCTATTTCAGAAGATTTTTCAAAAACCTGAAGGAGAGATCCAGGGAATTCTCTAGCTCCAAACACATAGAGGGACTTTCCTCAGGCGAATTAGCATTTATAAATACCATAGATTCGCTTCCGTGTCCTGTCAACATAGTGAGAATCAAAGTAGATACAAGGAGATACAAAGAATCTGGAAATGACATATATCATCTAATTAAGTATGATTTTGCCAGGGCTGGCGAGTTTTTCCTGAGCTACTACGGAGAAATCTGCATGGATGAGATCGAGAACTATGCTCTTGTTTTGGAGGTCTTTGGACTTAGCCAATCATTGATAAGGAACCTTAGAACCTTCAAACTGGAAGGCTATGGTGATCCAGACCAATGGGATTGGGTTTCGGTCCTAGCATATGATGTCTTAGAAAGGCCTGAAGAGTATATTGAAGATTTTTTGTTTATGCTTGAGACAATCTTTTGGCACAAGATAGTCCAAGAATTGGAAGAAATTGACTTCAACGCCAAATATGGTCTGAAAACTGATCCAATACTCTCATCCTCTGAACTACTGAAAAAAGATAAGATATTCAGCTCATTTGTTAGAATGGACGAATATGGTAAACATCAGACTACTCTTGAGGATCTGCAGAAGAACATTTGTAATATCCAGCTGATTCCCCAGGTACCTGAGGAAGTGAAAAGAGTCTTCAATGCTGCCAAAAGGCTGTATCTCTTTGGATACTTTGAATATTACTTCTTTACTATTTCACAGCACTATGGTTTTCTGGCATTAGAATCTGCTTTGAGGAATAGGTACCATGAAATCTGCGGTGGGTCTAGAAAATCCATTAATCTCCCAGAGGTCATCAAGGAATTAACGAAGAGAGGATTTATTCCAAAAGGTGAGGAGAATATCTATGATGCTGGAAGATGCCTTAGAAATGCACTTTCACATTTGGCCAAACCGACGATAATGACACCAAATTCCTACATACTCAAGAGAATAGCATATCAGATAAACCAAATATATGACCGAGAAACCGATTCTTCCAACGTAAGAAAATGACCCTTTCCCACCCCATCACATAGGCAAACCATAACAATGTGTAGCTTGTCTTCACACCTACAAATGCTTCAAAGCTCAATCCTATGGAATCATATTTTGAACCATCCCAGCAGTTTGCAATAGGAAATTCCAATTATGAATCACACAAAGAGCATTAAGATATCTAGAGAGCTCTTTCCTCTACTCATGCTGGAGATAGAACCATTCAATCATATCAGCGATCAAGTCGGCTGGATCTTCACCACGCTCCTTGATGAAAAGCATTTCCTTTAATTCTTTTTTTGTCAAGAAGAGAATGACCTTCTTGAGCTATTTTCCTTTTCATTTACGAATGCTGTTCAGAATTCTTATTCCTAGATTTCTGCCACTGGAACAGGAAACAGGACTTTATGGTCATGCCTGGTCATACTGAGGATTGGTCCTTAAACCAGCTATCTCCTTCCTCATATCACGTAAGTCGTCACGACCAATTCAGCAGAGATCGGGTAGACGCAAAGGTCGAAAGCTTTTTATTCCTCTAGACACAACTATCTTGGAGTCCATGAACAGAGAAGAAAAGATAAAATTCCTGCAAAGTTTCAGTGAGAAAGAATTGGCTCAGAAGATTTTGATACCTCTTTTTGAGTCTATGGGATTCAAAGATGTTAAATATAAACATGGACTGCTTGAAAGAGGAAAAGACATAGTCTTCTACGAAATAGATAAATTTGATAAAGACATATATATTGCAGTAGTTGTGAAGGCAGTTGATATTAACAAGAAAAGAGCAAGAGAGGAGGTGGTTCCTCAAATTTGGGAGGCAATTAGGTGGACTTGCGAGGATACAGTAGATAATACACAGAAAAAAATCCACCGTATTTTGGTTGTGACATCAGGAAAGATTAGTGAATATGCAAGAGATTACATCTTCGGAATTTTTGAGAGTGAACACATAGCAATATCCTGTTATCAATGTTCCAGCCTCATTCCGTTATTGGAAAAATATATGCCAGAGACATTTTGGAGAGAATATGATTACTTCAGACAGTATTTCCTTACCATGAAAAAGAAGTTTGAATTAATCCATGATGCTGTTCCTGTTGGATTGAGAGAGAGTATCTCCTTTGAACAAACTTATGTACCTCTCTTTCTCACCGAGAATATTCCGCGTCTCGAACGTGGAATTTCACTGTTCATGGAACCAACAGCAGAAGAAGATATTTTTAGAAGAGTGACGGAAAAGATATATGAAGTTCCTGAGGCTTTGAAAAGGTTTGATAGGCTATTAATCCTTGGAACTCCTGGTTCTGGTAAGACAACATTGCTAAGGTTCGCTTGCCTTCAATATTGTAGAGAAAATATTGATGATGTTGAAAGGGTGAGCACCCCAATTATCTTAGGCTTGAGTGAGCTCCACCAAAGTAATGAATCTTTGAGGGACTACCTTAACACAATCCTAGAGCGCTTTGACTTTCCCAGAGCAGGAGAATATATCGAAAAGGACCTTAAAAATGGCAAATGTATTATTTTGATGGATGGATTTGATGAAATAGCTACTAGAGAAGGAAAAGAACAAATAAAAGACTTATTGAATGATTTCATAGGAGAATACCCAAAAAATCGTCTTATTATTACTTCGAGAATTGAGGGATATCATGGAGAATTCTCCGAATTCTCCCAAATGAAAATATTAGAATTTGATGATGAACAAATAAGGATGTTCATCCAAAAATGGTTTCGAGATGTTCAGAAAACTGATTACATCATGAAGAAGATACAATCCAATGACCAAGTTTATGCATTAGCGAAAAATCCCCTTATGATGGCAATGATCGCTATGATTTATGAAGATGACAAGAAAATCCCTCAACGAAGAGTTGAACTCTATAGGAGATGTGTTGAACTGCTACTCAGTCGATGGAATAGAATAAAAAACATTAAGAACAAATTCCCTGCCGAAAAAAAAGAATATATATTAAGAAAGTTGGCTCTGAATTTTCAGATTAGTGCTAGAACTGCTACATCCAGAAAGGAGATTTTAGAAGAAATCGTTATACATTTTCCACGATTAGAATTAAATAGCTCTCAGAAACATGAATTTCTAGACGAATTGTGCAATTTGAATGGTATTCTGCGCCATGAATCCCTTGAGAACTATGATTTTTTACATTTGTCCCTACAGGCATATTTAGCCGCTTTGGAAGTTGAAAAAACCAAGAATTATGATTTACTAATGGAGCATCTTTCTGATGCTTGGTGGGAGGAGACTATCCGATTAACTGCAGGTATCAATGGAGAAGGCACTGAGCTTATTAGTAAGATTATGGAGTATTCAAAAAATCGAGAACATGCAAATTTGATTTTAGCGGGAAGATGTATTGCTGATACCGTCGGAACTGATCCAAAAATTAGAGATAGGATAATCCAACAGCTTGAAGAAGTCTTTAAAACGCCATTTCAGACTTTTATACATGGTGAAATAATGCAAGTGCTTGTTGAGATAGGATCAAGCGAGGTTCAAGCTTTCTTCATGGAATGTCTTGATCATCAAGATCCATTGATTAGGGAAGCAAGCATAGATGCATTGATCATGCTAAACTCAAAAGAAGCTCTATCTCAACTGGTAGAAATGACTAGAAATGATCCTGAATGGAGAATTAGGTGTCACTCATTGAATGCCTTGATTTGTCTACATAACAATGTCATTCCTGAAGTAATACAGATTCTTCTAAGCGATTCTGAACCGAGAGTGAGAGAATATTGTGTCAAAGCCCTGGAGAATCTTGAAGTAGAAAGTGCTGTTCCTTTTCTGAAGAAAGCTCTTTTTGATGATCCAGATCGTGGAGTTCGTTCTTCAGCTGCATGGACTCTGGGCAAATTGTGTAAAGAAGATGTGATTCATGTCCTGTCAGAAGCTCTTGAAACGGAAAAAGATCCATTTGTCAGAGAAATTATATCAGGTATTTTGGAATTATGAGAATTGGAATGTCTACTAAAGACTATACCTCAAAGATTCCTCCTGTAGAGATCTCAATCCCTGTACTTAGGATTTCGTAGGGTATCTTTCTAAGTGTATGTCTAGTACCAACCATCTTTTGGATTCTCATGACACGTTTTGAATCATGTCCATGTTCTTCAAGAAAAAGATCAACAATACCTCGACATAAAAGTTCCATTCCTGTATAGTGGGACATCTTTCTACCTTCGCTACCAAACCGTGTGGTAATTAATGATGTTAATCCCAAATCTATCAAAAACGTGCTGAAATGAAAGACAAATTTCTTAAACATTAGGAAATCACCAAGTATTGCTTCGAGTCCATCAATTGAATCAAAAACTAATCTTTGAACATTCAGCTGACGAAATGCTGTTTCAACCTCAGCTATGAGATCATTGCATATAGGCTTAATATCAGAATGATACCTACCGAGATGATATCTGCGTTGTCTTCCAAGATCTAGAATCAACAGCATCTCATTTTCCTCTAATTTTCTTAAATCCCAGCCAAAGCATGACATACTTACTCTCAAATCTTCATGATTTTCATCACAAGAAATAAATATCCCCTTCTCATTATTTTTGGCACCTGCAACAAGGAAATGACAACATAATATAGTTTTCCCAGTTCCCGTATTTCCTCTGATCAAGATATTGGATCCTCTGAGGAATCCTCCTCCTAACAGCAAATCAAGTTCGTCAATCCCGGAAGATACCCTTCTCATTATACCCAGATACAATTTGCTAGCATATAAAGCTACAGGGTCCTCCAAACTCATGTCGTTAAAACCAGACTACGGTGAAAAAAAAAGATGTTGGGAAAGGAAAAAATTCAGATCTCAATCCGAAGAGCATCTGTAACTAGATTGATCGGGTTACAAATAGTGACGTCTTCTGACCCAGCAAAGAGTAATCCCACAGCTTTATTCTCTGACACAACAATAGAACCCGAGTCACCACCCTGAGATAACGCTGACAGCACCAGCTGGTGTGAAAAAGTGGCAAGCTGACCCAGACCTTACATCACATTTACCGTCGTATCCATGACGTCAACAGTCCCCTCAGTGTGGCCAGTCGTCCTCCCACACTTCTCCACAACCATGTCCAGTTCCGCTTCTTTCATACCTTGAAGGACACCGATATCCAATATCCCGTCTCGCACGAAATCGTTTTCAACTGGCAAGGCTACAGCTGCATCCACTGAATTCACTTTCTCACTCAGCCTCACCGGCACCAGCCGGTGGTGAGATCCAACAGTCTGAAAGAGCGAATTCACCATCCGTGCAGTTCCTGCAGCGAAAGGGCAGCTCCCTGCATCAACCTCGAAACTAATGGGAACAAATCGGTGCAGCTCAGCAATCTTGTCCTCTTCCGTTCCACCATCGTACGGTCCAGGCTGGAGGATGGAATCTCCAATATCACCCTCATTGCTGTTGGCCAGAACGTGATTGTTTGAAAGTATTAACAGTTCACCAGTCTTTTCATCCGTGACCGTCACCCCCAAAGTACCTGCAGTAATATCGTGGTGGCCAATGCTCACGCCACCAGGGGCAGGTCTCCACTTCTTGATCCGCGGGTTCTCTTCTAGTGCGAGCGCTTTGATTTTTCCCACTTCCTGAACGTCCGTAGGGACGCCATCCAGTTCTTTCTCTATGATGTCCTCGTCCTTTAGTGCAGTCTCTGGCAGTTTCTTCTCCACCAGAACGACGATGCTCAACTCGTTCGTCTTTCTCCCTTTCACTTTCTTGAAGCCGATTCCCACGCCAGTGACGTTTCGCTTTCCCAGAAGATAACGTTCATGCCGCTCCTTGACAGAAATTAGTTGGTTCATACAGATCACGCGAATTTCTCCACTTTGATTTCTTCTCCGTCCACCAGGCCGTCCTTGTTCTTATCGATCCAGCGCAGTAACAGCAAGTGAGCGTTCCCGTATTTTGACCAGTTCTTCGGATTCCCCATGAACATCGCACCCGCGTACGTGCCCTGCCATCCGTAACCCCAGACGAGCAAAACGTTCCTCGTCTTAGTCCGTCCCAGGTAGATGATGCAGATGTCTTCACCGGGTGGTTTTTGAAGGTCGACGCTTATCGTTCTCCTCTCACACTGAATCTCAAAGATCACCTTCGGCCGATACGTGTAACTGATCCCGAAGTAACCACCGAATTCCGTCGCCAAAGGGTTCACTGCAGGTCCTCCCACGATGATCAGGTTCCCTTCTGTACGTTCTGTTGTGGTCAGTAGTTTTTCTGTTCTCCCTTCTGGATTCCCCGCTCCACACAAAGCCAGGGCGTGTGATAGTTTTGCTGTTGAGAGAATATCCTGGACCATAGCACCAGACCCAACAACAAAGTACGTATTTTCCACAAAAAACTGTGGAATTCCCTTTATGTTGTTTTCCTCTCCTGCATTGACAGGACTGAAAACAACAACCATACTCACCATGGCCATGGCAGCCATTATTCTCCTGTTCATGTCGATCACCTCATTGTTGATTTTTCTCCATCTATTGTAACAGTAGTTTGCCACTGTTATATAAAGCTTTCGATGGTATATACTTAATACGTTTAAATGGTGTTAATTAACTGATGCAGACAAAGTATATAAAGGGGCACACTAACTGAAGTCATGAACCCTATAGCTCCAATTCAAGTCTATCGAGGAAGCTCTCCCTCTGACCCGGAGAAGCACACCACAGATGGAGACACTGCCTTCATCACCTTCAACCTGAAAGATACCTCAGTGAGATTACTCTCCATAGATGCTCCCGAGATTACTGAACTGAATTTGAAAGAGCTCGAAAAGAGTGGATTTCTTTCTAAGTTGAATGGAACTCTCAGATCTTATCTACAGCCGAAATTGAACAAGAATTCTGTAAAAATGTGCAAACTGTTGGGATTGGAAGCCCAGAAAACGCTAGAGAGTATGTTGCAGTGGAATCTCACTTTAACCTTTGACAGGGAAGTGTATGATCGGTACGGGAGGATGCTTGCAGACTTATCGGTGAATGAGGAATCTTTGAATCTGAGTATGGTGGAGAAAGGGTATGCTATCCCGTACTTGATCTACCCGAATGCAGTGTCACCTTCAGAAGAGGGTGAATTCTACTACTACACTGTCTGGAAATACAAGAAAGCCGCTTTGAAAGCGTGGAGGGAGGGACTGGGGATCTGGCCGTACCTGGGCAGGATATTGTTGCCTACGGAGGTTCGTTTTCTGATGCGGAGGGAGGTACCCTTGAAGTACTGTGCTGATACTGAGAATAACGTTTTGTACTCTCCTCAGTGTTACTTTAGAGTTTCTATTGAAAATCGGTTATTTTTTTACCCGCGGGACGTTTTGATTGCTTTGCAGATGGGATTTGAACCGACAACTAATTGTGATTCGTGGTTGCATGAGGTTTGGTTCCATCTGTAGGGTTGAAAGGAAAATAGAAGAAATCTTTGATGAGAAGTAGAAAAGACGAACAAAACTTTCTATCGAAGCTGCTTTCTTAGCTCTTCTGCTTTCTGGTAACACTCGTTGGCCTTTTCTTTTTGGTTCATATCACGGTAGCATATGGCCAAATTGTGGTATACATTCATTAAATTGAATTTGTCCCCAATTTTCTTTAAGATACTTTCTGATTCAAAGTAGAGTTTTAGGGCTTCATTAAATTTCTTTTTGTTGGAAAGTATGTTTGCAATACTATATTTTGTAACTGCCGTGCCCTGGACATCTCCTAGCTTTTCTGAAATCTTCAGGCTCTTCTCATAGTACTCTAGAGCTTTGTCCCATTCACCTTTACTGTCATATGCCGAGCCCAGATTGCCATAGGTTTGAGCCATACCATAGACATCTCCTAGCTTTTCTGAAATCTTCAGATCCTTCTCATAGTACTCTAGAGCTTTGTCCCATTCACCTTTACTGTCATATACCGAGCCCAGATTGCCATAGGTTGAAGCCATGCCCTGGACATCTCCTAGCTTTTCAAAAATCTTCAGATCCTTCTCATAGTACTCTAGAGCTTTGTCCCATTCACCTAACTTGTGCACAATTGTTCCAAGATTAAAGCAAAGAGCAGCTATCATCTTCTCGTCTTTGAAGAAATTTAAGGATTCTTCTAACACTCTTCTCACATCTGACCAGAAGCCCTCCCGCCAGAAGTAACCTATATTCTCATTTATAGAATCAACACCCCCTTTTCTGTCTCCTGCTTCCACTAAGTGATGGTATATGAGTAACAGATTCTCAGCAGATAACCTCTCCCCATAGTAATCAGCAGCCCTCCTTTGAG
>JADDYB010000061.1_pt1 | contig 31074 bp, 22 predicted proteins | sample 8641941 | NCBI WGS metagenome assembly JADDYB01 (sample SAMN16275377, study PRJNA637457) | freshwater sediment metagenome | isolation source: Lake Kineret sediment | place: Israel: Lake Kineret | collected 2013
ACTTTCCCATGGATTACGCAATGACTCAGAACAACCTTGGTAATGCCTACAGAACTCTTGCTGAGGTAGAAGATAAGGCTGAAAACTGCAAGAAAGCAGTAAAAGCGTATGAGGAAGCACTGAAAGTCTACACACAAAATGAATTCCCAAATCTCCACCGCCTTGTAAAATCAAACCTCACAATAGCCATCAATTTCTGTTCAAATAACTCAAGGTAAGCATGCACCACCACCCTCAATTCACCTTCTAAACCGAATCCGAAACTCCGTCCCCCTCTCCCGCTTCAGTTCAATACTCCCCTCAAGCTGGTCTTCCACCAGAATAGTCACTAAATGCAGCCCAAAGGAGCCTGTATCCCTCACATCTATATTCTCAGGTATACCCACTCCATTATCACTGACAATCAACTCGATCTCCTCACCAACTGCTCGGAATACAATTTTGATCTCTCCCTCTCTCCCGTCCGTGAAGGCGTGCTTCAGAGAATTGGAGACCAGCTCATTAATCACCAGCCCACACGGCACCGCCATATCAATCCCCAGTGAAATATCCTCCACCTCCAATTTCAAGGTAACCCTCCCTGCATTGGTCCCGTATGACTGGAATAAATCACGCATTAAAGAGTTAATATATTTATCAAAATCAATTCTTGCCAAGTTTTCCGACTGATACAGCTTTTCATGGACTAAAGCCATGGATTTTACCCGATTTTGGCTGTCCCTAAAAATATCAAGCATCTTCTCATCCTTTATATAGGAAGACTGAAGGCTCAAAAGACTCGAAATGATCTGCATGTTGTTCTTCACCCGATGGTATATCTCCCTCAAGAGCACCTCTTTTTCCTTGAGTGACTCCTCCAGTGCCCTATTGGTCTCTGCAAGCTGTTCTTGTGATTCTCTCAATTCCTGTGTCGAGTGCTCTGCTGTTTCGATCATGCAATTTATATCTTCTGTCAATCGTGACAGCTCATCCCTCCCCCGTATTGAAATGCGCCCCGAAAGATCACCACTTTCTGTAATCCCTCTGATACTTTTACTGAGACGGGTTATTCGGGACAGGATCTGGTTCTCTAAAAGCAGCACAGCCAAGACCCCTACTACCAGCCCGGCGAGATGAAGCGATGCAGTGAAATACCTCATCGTAGCTAACCCCTGTTTGTAGATGTCGCGGGGCATGACAGCCTTCATCATGAGGACAGGCTTCCCGTAAACGTCTTTCATGAAGGTGTAGCCTGCAACATCCTCTTCTCCTGGTTGGACAAAAATGGAATCTGAAGACGGTGACAGAGAAGAGAATGCAGTCTCAAAATCAGGAAGCATTGAATCGTCCACCCGGCACACCGTGAAGGCTACCTGGGTCATCTCTTCCAACCTTGCAATCTCTGCAGAGTCGAGATAACGCCCGATGATCAACGTTCCATGGATGGGGCCTTCATCAAAACTGGTCACAATGGGTCGTGATACCACGAGGAGAGTACCTTCAGGGAGGAGGATTAACCCGGTGATGCTGCTTTCTGTGTCATTGTGGCGTAGAAGGAAGTTGTTATCTGAAATGTGCTGTTCTAAACTCTGAGGGAATGACATTTCTATCTCGTTCTGCAGATCAACAGCTTTTCTGAAGACGATTTTACCAGAAGAGTGCACAAAGAGCATGATACTGAGCCTGAGATTAGTGAGCGTACTGTCTATGAGGTTGCTCTCGATGTATTGAGGGTTGCTGTCCTCCACAAACTGATAGGTTTCATCCCAGGCTGCCCAATCGTTTGCCGTACTGTTCATGTTGGCGAGGTCATCAGATAGCGCTTTGAGGATTCGGTCGACATTCTGGTAGACAGTCTGTTCTTCCAGCTCGGCGAAACTGCCCATGATGATAGTCTCTGAGGTAATGTAAAGGATCGTGATAATAAAGGCCAACGTTATGCCAATAATAACCAGTATCTTCTTACGGAGATTCATAGTCTACCCTTTCCTTTTTAGGTTCCTGATTCAGGTTCGTCCTTTTTCATTCTCTTCCTTCTTTATAAATTTTCCTGTGAACGCAGTTATCTCCCCACCCCACCTTTCTGAAGACCATTCTAAAGCTATAGAGTGCAAAGCACACAACCTATATATCAAATGCAAAGGAGAAGAGAGGTGTTATGGTTAAAATTGAGGTCGAAAATGGTATTGGTCTACTGAGTTGGTATATTTTCGTGGCGTGAACCAGTTGAAAAGATGTGGATAATTGTGGATAATTGTGAAAGTATTGGAGGATGGCTTAAGAAATCTGCATTTCCAACAAGAATCGTGAACGTTTAAGGGTCATCATTGACTGATTTTTTACTGGAGGAGATATTAGAAGTTTTAGATTATTGAGATAACTTTTTTTCGTACTATCTCTATTATACACATGTTTATTCTCCATTACACACGTATTTGTGGTTTGTGTGATGTTATCACACATGTTCTCCATCCTTCACAACTACCTTTATATAGGAGCTCTGAAATGGAGGGCTGGAGATGAGAAGTGTTGACAATGTCACGACAGCCATCAGAGACAAGAACACGGAAAAATCAACTACAACGCTCAGAGTGCTCTCATTTTCTGCAGCTCACTTCTTTGAGAGAGGGACATTCACCCTCTTTGGTCGGGTGGGTTACAGCCCTATTCAGGTAAGTGCAGCTTCTCTTCTTCAAGAAAAGGTGATCTTCATTGAATGAGTTGGAGGACTAAAGAGGATTAAGGAGGTTCGAGGGAGGAGATCTATCTCGGTATGTGGAAAGTCAGAGAGAAAGAAATCCGGTGACCGTAGTGGGAGACAGAAAAATGAGAAAGAGGAGATAAAAATGGCAAAACCTAAAGTTCAAGAACTAGTTGATCTCTTGAAGAACCTGGAAGTTACGACCCCAGATATTGGGGCATCTGCTGTGGTATCAGTGGATGGATTGATGATTGTTTCAGCACTCCCTCAAGACATGGAAAAAGACAGGGTAGCTACCATGTCTGCTGCCATGCTGTCTTTAGGAAAGAGAACAGCCAGAGAACTGGCGAGAGGTGGACTCTCTGAAGTGTACGTGAAGGGTGAGTCCGGGTATGTCGTTTTAATGGCTGCAGGAGAGAATGCTGTATTGACTGCCCTGGCCCGCAAAGATGCCAAACTTGGGCCAGTGTTTCTAGACATGAAAAAGACTGCAGAGAATGTGGCGAAGATCTTTGACAATGGAAAAGTGAATCAGAAAAGAACCGTTCACAACTCCTGTTAAAGCAAGTCATTCGAAACAGGGATGGGGAGGTCAGTCAATGGCTGAAGGAAGAAAATGATGCCAGCTCATAGTAAAGGCGTTCCTTTCTTCAGACAGAGAGACCTCCTCCAATTACTGTACCATTTTGGATACAAAGAAGATCAGAAGCACAGCGTACATTCCTGCTTTCTCAAGGGTTTGAATCAGTGATATCTTCTCCATACTGGGGCTCACGAGAAGGTACACCACATACACCATAACCACATCCACCGGTATGACCAGCACAAGGTATAACCAGCCAAAAATACCTGAAAAATACGGAAGAAAGGTGGCTGCAATCCCGAGAACTAGAAAAACTGCTGAAATGACAGCAGACCTCTTGATGCCCCACAAAATGGGCAGAGTCTTCGATCCCTGACTCTCATCTCCCTTAATATCCTCTATGTCCTTGGCAATCTCCCGTGACACATTGGCAAAGAACGCACTAATAGCCAGCATGCTCACGAGAACGACCTTTCCCGCAGCAGCTCCACCGTACACTAACGTTAGACTGGTGAGGAAGGCCACCACCACATTCCCGATAAATGGTTTCCGCTTCAGCTTCCACGAGTACACCACAATCAACGCGATGGCAGGGTATCCGATGAGAATGCACACCGCATTCGTCAACCCAATGAAGAGTAGTGCCAACCCAAAGAGAATGCAGGCAAAAATGAAAGCTTCCCTCCGGCCCACAGCACCGCGTGGTAAAGCTCTCTGGGGTCTATTGATGACGTCAATATCGTAATCAAAGTAATCGTTCAAGACCATACCACCTGAAGAGGCACATATGGTCCCCAAAACTGCCAGAAAGACGTCCAGGGGAGGTATCTGTCTCCCTGCAGCAATCATCCCTGAGAGAAAGACAGCGAACCCTGCCATGACGGAGTTGGAAGGCCGGATTAGTTCCAGGTATGCTCTCATGAGGTTGAAACAGTTCCACGATATAAAGAGTTTTCGGCCCATCATCTGATCTGCACTGGTGCAGTGCTCTTCTCGTGAGGTGAACCTGAATAGTCCAGATCACAAGATAAGAGACACCGTCAAAAAAGGGAATGGCCACGGAATGTGGCCAATCCTTCACCTCCCCAATCGGGACTAACCCTTCACTCTTCACACCTTCGCTCTACCTCCCCCTTACCAGTACTAGTATATAAAGGTTTCGGTTTCAGACTTATTGAATGTTGTTAAAATTACAAGAATGGAGGTCATGATGTGGCCAGACTCAGGATGAAGCCCTCATAGACTCCGACAGTGATGAATTGAAAAAAGCCTCAAAATGAGCTGATCTCTTTTTCCACCATGATTCTGACTGTTATGTTCCAGATTGTCTGACACGTGCATTCTTTGATGATTTCCTACATCTGGAATCCTTTCGGGAGTTTGAGTCTTTTCCCTCTCTTTCCGAATTGCTTGAACATCTTTTTCATGAGGTTGTACTGCTCGAGGAGTTCACGCACATCGTGAGGCTCTGTCCCTGAACCCCGAGCTATCCTCTTTATGTGGGAGAAGTGGATGCTCCTGGGGTCTTCCAGTTCCTTGTCTGTCATGGAGTCCATGATGATTCTGAATTTTTTCAATCGCTCCTCAGACATTTCAACCATTTCTGATGGCACGTTCAACCCAAACCCGGGGATCATCTTCATGATTTGCTGCAAAGGACCCATGGAGGACACCATCTCCAGCTGCTGGTACATGTCTTTGAGATTGAACTTCCCTGTCATGAACTTGAGGGCGTCTTTTTCTGTCAACTCGTGCTGTTCTGTCGCCTCCTTCACCTTTGATAACAACGATTCCAAATCTCCTAACCCCAGCAATCGGGCCACATACCTCTTGGGGTCAAACTCCTCTAAAGCATCGATTTTCTCTCCCTCACCGATGAACTTTATGGGAGCTCCCGTGGCATGGACTGCAGAGAGGGCACCGCCACCTTTTGCAGAGCCGTCCAGTTTGGTGACAATGATGGAACCGATAGGGGTAGCCTGCATGAAAGCTTCCGCCTGCTGGAAGGCCTGCTGCCCAATAGTGCCGTCAATGACCAGGATGACCTCATCAGGCGAGGCTGCTCTGGAGATCTGTTTCATCTCATCAATTAACCCTTTCTCCTCCTTGTGCCTTCCTGCCGTGTCGACGATGACCAGGTCCACCTTCTTATTCGTGAAGTACGAGATTCCTTCTTGTGCCAGTTTGGGTGCATTTTTTTCTGCAGGATCACCAAAAACATCGACGTTGGAAAACTGCTTCAACTGCTCGTAAGCTCCTGGACGGAAGGTATCAGCACAGACAATACCCACTTTGAACCCTTTTTTCTGGAAGTGGCGGGCCAGCTTACCGCAGGTCGTGGTTTTACCAGAACCCTGGATTCCCACCATGAGTAACTTGGTGGGGTGACCAGTAATTTGAATTTTCTCTTTTTTGTCTCCTAGAATGTTCGTGATCTCATCGTAGACGATCTTGGTCACGTGCTCTGCTCTGGAAATACCTGGGGGAAGTTTTTCCTGTAGAGCTCTATCTTCAATTCTCTTGGTGAGTTCGAAAACGAGTTTCACGTTGACATCTGCCTGGAGCAGCGCTCTCTGGATGTCTCTGCAGATCTCTTTTACCAGGTTTTCGTCCACAACACCTCTGGTCAACTTTCGCAAAGCTGTGTTGATGGCCTTACCCAGGTTATCGAGTGCCATAGTTACTGTTTTCTGAGAAGAGTTTAAAAAGAATGCGGTTCAAAGGTTGAAAGGTTGTTTATTGAGGGTGTTAACAGAAGTACTGAACCTACACTTTATAACTGCACACCTCATTTTCGTTTCATGCATTTGACCCCTTTAGCCTTTGATTCTATGGGTGTGAGAAGTATGTGCTGCTTTCTTGAGGGTGAACCCTCCCTCTTAATCGATCCAGGGGTCAGTTTAGCCCCCAACAGGTTTGGACTACCCCCACACCAGGCGGAACTCAAAAAGTTGGCGGAAAAAAGACAGCTCATTCAGGAGTATGCGCAGAGGGCAGACATCATCACTATATCGCACTGGCATCATGACCATTACACTCCCTTCATGACGGGATTATTCAGTTCTGTCACGCCTGAGTTAGCCAGGTCAGTCTACGAGGGGAAGAAAGTGTTTGCCAAGGGAGTGAAGGGGTTGAACTTCATGCAGAAACAAAGGGCCCACTCTTTCTTGGGTCACTGTACTGCTGATTTGTGTGATGGCAAAGTGTTTACAATCGGTAATACGACACTCACGTTCTCGCCACCTGTTCCCCACGGGGCCTCACGCAATGTCCCTGTCATCATGCTCTCTGTGGAAAACGAAAAAAAGGTGGTGCACGCCTCAGACACTCAGGGTATTTCAGGCATTGACTTCATCAAGAATGAGAATCCAGACCTCTTAATCATGAGCAGCCCTCCTTCGTACCTTCTGAGTTTGGAAGAGACCAAAAAAGCACAGTCAAATATCCTTGAAGTCGCAGATCACTGCGATGAACTCATTTTAGATCATCATTTACTGCGTGATCTCGCCTTCAGAGACGAGTTGCGTGAGGTGTGGAAGAACCCAAAGGTAAAAACAGCAGCTGAGTACGCAGGTCAATCCAACCTTCTCTTAGAAGCGAGGAGGAAAGAATTGTACTCAGGACTCGCAGAGAACCTCTGAAATCATCTTCTTTACCCTGTCAGCACCTAATGCGCTGATCAAATTCCCTGCCCGCGGTCCTCGGTCACTCCCTAAAATGAGGCTGTACAGCACTTCAAAGAAGCGCCGTGGCTTTAAACCGTGCTCATTGGCTGTCTTAAAGAGGAGCTGCTGAATTTCCTCTCCTTCTCTGTCAGTGAGGTTATCTGAAAGGGCTTTGAGAGCTTTCTTCTCCTCTTCTGTCAGGGTTATCCCTTCTTTTTCCAGTTCTTCTACTTCTTCCACCCATTCTGTAGCGTATTCTATCCTGCAGTCTAGCTCATCTTCTGAAAACTCCTCGATTAATCCCGATCTCTGGAGAATACCTTTGAAGATCTCGTACCGATTTTCTATGTCGCGAGGCAGCATGCGGGCAATCCGCACCAAGGTCTGGTACGAAATAGTTAACCCCACACGTTGTGGAGGGCACAAGAAGTAGACGTACTCTAGTAACCGGGTCAAATGGGCTTTTTCTTTTTCGTTTTTCACCTTTTCTTTTCCAAAGTAGACTTTCTTTAAAGCGTCCACCTCATCCATGTACCGGGGGATCTCCTCCAGATCGACGACCCTCGTGGTGGCCAATCGCTTCAACATCATGAGGCGCAAACTCTCTGGTGATCCGTAGGATAACCACACCTGCGGGGTGAATATGTTCCCCGTGCTCTTGGATATTTTCCTCCCTCCCCTCTCCACAAATAACTCGTACAGAGCGTGGACAGGAGGTTCAACCCCCAGTATTTCTTGCGCAACCCGGTCATTCGCCTTTACTGAATCCAAAATATCTTTTCCAAATGCTTCAAAGCTGATGTCTAAAGCCTTCCACCGAGCAGCAAATTCTACCTTCCAGGTGAGCTTTCCATCACGGATTGATGCCTCGCCCTCGTGGCCGCACCCTGAAATCGGTAATTCTTTACCTGTCTTGGAATCTGCACCAATGAATTCCTGGTCACAAACATAGAAGATTCTTTTCTTGTCTCGTATCCACTCGTAGGCTCGCGTCGTATAGATTCTTCCACAGTTGGAGCACATCACGTTAAAGGGCAGCTGTTCCAAGTATTTTTTCTGGCCAGTGACCTCATAGATGATGGTACCTGCTTTCTGCCAGTTGTCCAGGATTTCTGTAATCATATCGTCTAATAACCCGTCCCTGTAGGCCTGATCCCCACTCTGGAATGTGAAGGTGACACCCACCTTCTCGAAGGCATCAAGGAGCAGAGAAGACATGTGGGCCCCATACGTTCCGTGACATCCAAAGGGGTCTGGAATACGGGAGACAGGAAACCCGATGTACTCTTCAAGGGATTCAGGAAATCCTATGGGGACCTTTCTCAACCCGTCCCTGTCATCTGAGAAAGCAATGAAATCACTGGCAACTCCTCTATCTTTTAAGGCTAACGTAACAGTATAGGCTCTGATGCCGTCTCCGACAGACCCCACGTGAGGAATGCCTGAGGCACCGAGGCCGCATTCCGTTTTGTACGTCTCTCTACTTCTTTTTATGACCTTTGCAGCAATTTTGTCAGCCCAGAATATCACGTACTCACCATGCTCTCTATTTTTTGTCATGTTTATAAGGGTTTGGTTGTGACTGGTGAAGAGCATACTGGCACAAAAATGACAACTCCTGGAAAATCTATCACTACAGCTTTTTATCTCCCGAAAATTCACACTTTAACAGATTACTAACCTACTTGGGTATGGTGAAATGAAACGTAGAACCTAACCCATGCACACTCTCCACCCAGATCCTCCCTCCATGCGCTTCCACAATTCCTTTGGCAATGAACAGCCCTAACCCTGTCCTTCCGTCCATGCGGGCATACTCCATCTCTGAAGGGATGATGAAGAACTCTTCAAATATTTTCTGCCAGTATTCTTCCTGGATTCCTGTCCCCTCGTCAATGACTGTCACTTCGACTTCTTTTGGAAGGTCATACAACTTTATCGTTATCCTGGATTCTTCTGAAGAATACTTGATAGCATTATCGAGTAAGGCAGTCAGCACCTTCCATATGTTGTCTCTGTCTGCTTTCACTGGTGGGAATATATATGGTTTCGTGATCTCAATCCTCTGCTTCTTTGACTCCCACAACGGACGGAGCTGGGCCACGACATCGTTAATTAATTGCATCAGATTCATTTCCTTCTTTTCAAGTACTATCTTACCTTTGATAATCTGGGAAGAAACCAGAGTCTGATCAATAATCTCCTGCAGCCTCTCTGCACTGGCCTGTAATAACCCAATCTTCTCTTCCAGTTCAGGGGTGAGCATCCCATACCTGCTCATCTTTATCATTTCTAAGTACAACTTTATGGATGTTAAAGGAGTCCTCAACTCGTGGGAAGCCACATCAATGAACTCGGATTTCATTTGGTTCGCTTCTTTTAACTCTTCATATAACCTGGCTCTGGCTATGGCGAGAGCAGCCTGGTTCAAGAACCCACTCAAGGCGTTAATGTCCTCCTGCACAATTTTCTTGTCACTTCCGAACACCAGCATGCCCACCGGGTCATCACCTGCGATCAGAGGAACAGCGGCAATCCAGCCCACATTTCCCAGCTTGTACAAGGCTCCTGCCAACCTGCGCAGGTTCTCTTCCTCTGTGTAATCTCGCAGTAATCCAGGTATGTCACTGGTGATCAGCGGTTTCTGCTCATCCATGGTTTTCTTTAGCTTGCTCTTCTCGAAAAGAGGGATCTTGTAGTTTTCTAACTTGAACCCCACCAGTTTGGTAATTCTCTCCAGTAACTTCGAGTTAATGTCAAACTCTTTCACCAGGAGGTACTTCCTGTCATCACTCAGCAAGTACACAGAGGGTGCATTGTATCCAAAGACTGAATTTATCCCTTTCACCAGTATTTTGAGTATTTCTCCCAAATTCATGGTGGAGTTTAAAGCATTGCTTATTTCCTGGAGCGCACCCAACTGTTTGTTAGAAAACTCCAGGTCCCGTGACTTTTTCTCCAATACCCTGGAGTACTGCTGTTTTTCCATGGCTTCACCGACGATCTGCCCCACGGTCTCCAGTATGAGAAAATCGTGGTGCTCCAATACGTTCTTGCGCGCCACTGCAAAGATTCCAGCCATTTCTTTTTCCACATAGAGTGGAATGCAGATCACAGATTGCATCCCCAATATGCGAATAACTTCATCCAGGGCAGTTTCTGTACCTATCCATCCTTTGATCAGTGACCTCAAAGGCACTGCAATAACGTCATCAGCATTGGGCAACTGGATGTTGTCAGAAATTAAAGCTTTCTTCCCCTTCAGAAGGGCTTTGAAGATGTTTCCTTCCTTGTGCAAGGGTACTTTGTCCAGATGAGGAGCCTCTCTGCAGGCCTCTTTCAAAGTATTTTCCACCTTCTTCAAGACACCTTCTCTGGCCTGTATCTTGACGACCCGTAAAGTGTTATCATCTCTCAATCCCACGCCAAAGTATTCATACCCCAGCCGCTTTAACCCCTCTGCTGCTATGGTTACCACTTCTTCTCGACTCTCTGCCAGATACAGCTTCTCCAGTAACTCCCTCAACACTGTCTGCTCTGAAAGCCTGACCTGCAGCTCCTTCGATGTTCTCTGGAAGGTCTCGTCCAGCCGAGCGTGGTGTATGGCTAAAGCAAGGTGCTTGGAAAGTGCTCTTAATCGGTGCATATCATTCTGACTCAATTTTTGCTGTGACCCTGTGATCATGGCTCCAATGACCTCATCTTCCAGCACTAGAGGTATCAACGCAACAGAGAGCGGAGGTACCTGTGCTTGAACCCTGGCCGCCTGCTCAGAGTCCAGGTTATACGTGACGTCATCTTTCAATTGGTGGTCCTGAACGACGCAACTTTCTTTCTTCTTCACCAGTGTTTCGAGAACAGTTCCTCTCTCAATAGTAAAGAAAACTTCGCTCAATTTCTTACCTGTTTCTGTTTCAACCATGTGATGGTGGCTTGGAGAGAGAGCAATGCTTTGAGAATGCATCTTTTTCCCGTCCTCTGTAAGATTGGTGATTGCACAGGCATCTAAATTGAAAATTCTCTGCAGTTCCTGTACTGCCATGTCCAGGATAGCCTTTAAGTCCTCTCCCACGTTCAGTGAGTGGTTGATCCTGGTGAGCAGCTGGAGATCTTCATTCTTCTGGTTGATCTCTTTCTCTTTTTCCTTCACCACAGTCAGGTCCACGAAGACACATATGACTCCTTCGAACTGGCCGTTCTCAAACAAGGGAGTGGCACCCACCATGATAGGCACGCACCTTTTGCTCTTTGTCAGCAAAGCTGATTCATACTGCCCTGAAATGCCGTGTGCTCTTCTGGCGCTTTCTTCCTCCACCTTCTGGATGTACTCGGGAGCTGTGAAGTCCTGCCAGTGACGCCCCACGATTTCAGCTTTTTCTGTTTCCAGAAGCTTTTCAACTCGTGGGTTGGCGAAGGTGATCACTCCCCGTGCATCTTCTATGATGAGAGCATCTTGCATGGAGTGAATGATGTTGTCGCTGAATTCCCTCAATGCCCGGGCTTCTTCTTCAGCTTTCTTTTGAGAGGTTACATTAGTGAAGACCGTGAGAGTCCCCACGTATTCTTTTTTGTCAAAGAGAGGAGTGGCGCTGACAAGAACATAGACTGGCACCCCGTCTTTGCGCCGGAGACATGCTTCATACTGGCTTTTTATTCCAAGGGATCTCTTCTTGGTCTCTTCTTTTGCCACACTAATGGATTCTGAGCATGCAATCTCGGAATAGTGCTGACCTATCAGTTCTTCTTCAGTGTATCCCAGCATTTCCAAGATGGTAGGATTGGCGAAGGTGATTTTTCCCTTTGTGTCCTCCAGGAGAATGCCCTCCTGTACGCTTCTGATAATGCGCTCTGAGAACTCCTTTTGTTCTGCCATCTCTTCCATCGTCTTGACCGTGGATATGACGTTACCCAAGATCACTTTGAAAGCTGAAAATACAGGGAGTTCTTCTTCTGTCAGCTCATCAGAAGCTAGAACGAGAAGAGAGCTGTGCTGAATGAGAGGCATTACCACAGCATGATGAGGTGCGGCGTACTTTTTGAAGGATGCAGGTACTTTGAGGGACTGCACCACCTGTCCAAAGTCACAGAACACTGCCTCTCCCTCCGTGAGCTTTTCATGGAAAGGAAACCTCTCAAAAGGGGACTCCTTCAAAGCATCCACGCGTTCTTCCTTCATGACCTGGGAAGGCAGTCCCACCTGAGTGATCCTCACCGTTTCCTTGTCCTTCCCCAGCGTGAGGACAAACGTGCAGAATCCACAGGATGCGAGCTCTTCAGAAAGTATCCTGTAGATGTCCTGGGAGTCTGCAGCGTCCTGGATGGCGGCTACTGCAGCGCTCAAGGAGACAACTGTATCGTACTTCTTCCTCTCCCTCTTTTCACCTTGATTGTTAGTTGCTGTCACGATTTTCTCCTCACTACATCACGTTCTGCAGCCTTAATATACCTTTTGTTCATCAGTTATAGTTTTCCATCCTGTAAGAATGTACAGGCTCTTATTTGATGTAAAGGGTGTGTACGTTCTCTCCATCTCTCTTCAAGATCTTCAAGTAGGGCTTCTTAACAGGCCCGAAGATATCTATTACAACACCTACCCGCTCTCCTTTTTCTGAGTAGACAGTCTCTCCCAGGAGAGTTCTGTCTCTGAGGGCAGTCCGGCAGATGATGAATCGCTTAAACTGAGAGATGACTTCTCCAACTTCTCTCATAAGACCAGCTCCTTTTTGACTGAAGACACTATCTGTATTTGCACTTCGTATTCTTATACATTACGGTTTCTCCCTGAACCTTTCTCGTCTCCCGTCTCTCACAGGAGGTCGAAACCACTGGTTTCCCATTCCTGGTAGCAGTCACTCTCACTGATGACAGGAACCTAGTCCATACAATGGGTGGCTATTGTTACACCCGTGACATTCTATATAAAGTTAATGAGAGCACGAGAAAAGTAATCTGCAATGAGAATGCGCATTCAACCTACGATCTGTAGAAACATTGATGTGAACCTTTCTGAGGCGAATCTATCTACTACTCGAGAATTGAAGGAAGAGCTCTCATTGAAGAGCACTCAACAATGTCCCTCCCCAGGCTCTCATCTCTCTGTCTGAGGAGCACCAGCCACGAATCCCTTTGGCCTCCTTCTAGTGCATCATCCTCTCAGACAAAGATATAAGTACATGTACATACTTATACTACTGCAGAGGTGAAGAAGATGAAAACGCTCACAGGATATCCTTTCGAATCCATAAACGGTGGTGTCACTCCATGCGGTGCTGGGGATGGCGGGGGGTTTCCCGCCCCTGGCTGCTGACTCCCGATTCGCTGTACTTCAGAGGAAATAAGAAGTAATATTCTTTAAAAATTTTCTTTTTTTCCAAAACAAAGATTGTCTTGAGGAAAATATTGAGATTTTGGAAATAGACAAAACACATTAAAGAGGTTTGAAGAGGCCAGATCAGACATGAAGTCTGCAACTTCGACAAGGCAGAGACAAAACTCTGTTCACAGGGAGTTTTCACGAGAAAAATGAGGTGGCTGTAGTTCTGAAGGCCCTGGGGAAAGAACCCCACAAATTGTATGGTCTGAGGCAGAACCCTCGTTTGCAGATGCAGTCGGACTGTTTCATACGTCGTGTTGAGGGTTTGTGCCACTTTTTTCAGGCTCTCCCTCAGGTTCATTCTGAGGACATTGTATATCTTCCAGTCCAAGGGTTCCCAATCTAAAGGACTGCACACTGGCCTCGGGAGCTGGTTTTCCTCGTACAGGTGGGAAATGATCATGTTGAGACACTTGTGCTCTGAACGGTTCCAGCCTCCCGGCACGGTGTACAGTGGCGTGAAAATGGGAGATGTTTCACACTGGTAGGGGAGGGAAACATGACGGGCATGACTGGTGAAAAAGAGCTGGTAGTCTCCATTGAGGAGGGAGACGTACAGCACCCGGGGGTGCTTTCTCAATTTTTCAAAAAGCTCAATCCTGTTGTCCACGCCACTGAGGAGATGAGCATAGAGGGTATCTCCTTCGTGGTTGGCAAGGGTGAGCCGGGGTCTTGTGATAATGCTCTTTTCAAACGCTTCATTCACGTATTGACTGATAGTGTCCCTGTTCTTCCCTCGCCCCGTGTAGTTGATCTTTTTGCATATGTCGCCGATGTGAGCTCTCCCGTTCTCATGCAGGCACAGGTAGACGTCGTACCACGTTTGTATTTTGCGTGATTTTTTCATCGAAGAATTTAAGAGGAGGATATATAAAAATATTCTTAGGCCTTCACAGTACAGCACTCCCTGTTGGGACTGAATGAAGAAATCCTTACGCAGTCCTAACATGTTCCCAGCAGGGAGTACTTCATTCTCGTACCATTTTCCTCACCACTGTTCCATTTCTCCCCCACACACAGGACACGCTTCATAGCACTCTGGGCATTTTTTCCCTACATCTATCCTGAAATTGCATTCCGTACACTCATACATGCTATCACCTTCTCCCACTTGCATGCATGCGTTTATATGGATTTACCAAGAGCAGTGGAAAAATAATGTCTGCAGTTACTACGTTCCTTTTCATCATGAGATGTATCACGTTGTGAAGAGACAATCAGACGACAAACATTTTAAATACCCTTTCCTTTGATTTCCCATGGACGCCAAAAATGAGGTTTTCACTACAGCAAAGAGAGTCTACTCCGCGCGGCTGGTCACGGCTTCTCTGGGTAATGTCTCCTGTAGAGATGAAGAAGGAACTGTAGCCATTACTCCCAGTGGCATTGATTATGAAGTGTTAACCCTGGAAGATATAGTAACTGTTGACCTTCATGGAAATAAACTAAGAGGACACCACAACCCATCCTCTGAAACACCCATGCACACATTAATCTACAGAAAGAGACCAGATATTGCAGGAATTGTCCATACCCATTCGTTGTATGCCAGTGCCTTTTCTGTGGTAAACAAGGAAATACCAGTAGACATGGTGGAGGTGGCAGCCCACGTGGGTGGGAGAGTTCCCGTAGCACCGTACATGCCACCAGGGACAAAAGAATTAGGAGAAGCAGCCTTGAATGTCCTCGGTGACAGAAGGGCATGCCTCCTGCAGAATCATGGCGTCTTAGCAGTAGGGGGCACTCTGGAGAAAGCGTACAAAGCGGCTGCCATCGTGGAAGTGGCTGCCTGCATCCACCTTCTGGGCTCATTGCTGGGAGAACCCAGGGAACTGGAAGAAGAGGACATTCAAAGGGTAAAAGACCTCTACTTCAGGTAACAGAAAAAGAAATCTTTGCATCGGGAATATACTTTTCGATCTCCTTTTTCACTGCTTCCTGTGTCTCTTTTTCTTTCCCCTTGGCGAGTTCCGCTATTTTGATGGAAAATCTCTCTTCTTCAGGCAGTACCTTAGCTTTGAGCCGCAACAAGTGGAGGAGTGCCTCGATCTGTTCTTTCGTATCGTCCACCCTCTCCAGAAGCTGCACCCAGTAGTGCACTGCTTTTCCAGAGAGCGGATGGTTGAAATCCAGGGTGACCCTCCCAGAAGAGACGTTCCTGACAGTGGCCCACTTGCCGTTGATCTCTATGCGCATGCCTGCACGTGGTAGAACCCTGTGTTTCTTGAACTCTCTCAAGGGGATGGTGACCACTAAAGAAGGGTCTCGCCTCCCAAATGCTTCTTCTGGTTCAATGTCCATCTCTTTTTCAGAATTCATGTCCATGTCTAAGAGTGTCCTCTCCAGTCCAGGGATGACATGGCCAGCACCCAAAACGATGGTGACAGGGCCGTACACAGCATCTTCTGTGTGGATGCCTTCCTTTTTCGCTACCTCCTCAATGGTAGTGTCAAAGACTTTATGCGTCTCTTTTATGCTGGCAGCGTAGTTGATGGTGACAAAGTCTCCTTTCTGCATCATTTTTTTGATTGAATCTCAATTTATAAAGCTACCGCTCATCTGCCTGAAGGAGTTCTCACCACTATGAGAAAGAGGAGGCCTGCTGAAATTAAGAGGAAAGCCAGAAAAGAGAATGCAGCCTGGTAACTGAGAGAACCGATGATAATGCCGGTCACTACGGGACCAGAGGCGTGTCCAATATCCATGATAGTGCTCAAAACGCCCAGAGCAGAGCCGTAGGAACCCTTACACAGATCTGAGACGAGAGCAGAAGTAGAAGCTGTAACAGAGGCTAACCCAAGACCAAAGACAGCAGCTACGCAGCCCAACCACACAAAATAGGTGACATGCGGCATTGCGAACAGGGAAATACCGCCGAGCACCAATCCCAGAATGATGGTGGGGTTTCTCCCCCATTTATCGGAGAGCTTTCCCATGGTGGGTTTCGTCATCATGGTAACCACGAGCTGAATGGAGAAGATGACACCGATTTCGGAGGTTTTGATGCCGACAGACATGGCGTACAAGGGAAGGAACGTTTCTAATCCTCCAAAAGCGAAATACTGGCAGGCTTCCACAAAGTTTGTGGTCATGATATACCTGTTCTTAAAAATTGATCTGAGATTGTCCCGTACTTTAGGTTCACTTTTGTGAGTTTCAGTGTGGTCTGCAATTTTGAAGCTGAGGATGAAGGCGATGACGCCTCCCACGGCGCAGGCCACATATACGTGGGAGAAGCTGCCAAGAGTGAGGAGAAAGCCTCCTGCAGCAGGAGCTACCATCCTCCCTGCCATGGTAAAGGAAGAGAACAACCCAATGCGGGCCGCCCTGTCCTCAGTATATCTTTCTGCCACAGCGGCTGCAGCCACAGGACCAAAGATGGCAGTGGCGAACCCATGATAGAACCTGATTAAAGCTAACTGCCACAACTCAGTGACAAACAGATAGAGGAAAGGGGCAGAAGCGAAAATGAAAAGGGCGATCTGCAGCATCCGTTTCCTCCCGTAGATGTCTGAGAGAGAGCCAGCAGGTAAACTGATGAGTATGCCAGGGATGGTAGAAGCGGCAGAGATTATACCGATGTACTGCTTGGCAGCCCCCAGGGAGTCAGCAAAGAGGGGGAGCACCGGGTTCTTGGACATCGTGGAAGAAAAGATAGCAAAAGTGCCAATAATGCTTAATATCCCGAATGCATTCTCTTTCTTCATAGTGACCACCTGCCTTTTAGACCTTTCCCTTAAGAACCTTGTGTTCCCCATTCACCAGAGCAGGGGCAGTCATGAACCTGGATCAGCAAAAGCCCTCACGTACGTACTCTCTGCAGCCTCGGCGAAGGTGAGATCGATCTTCTTCGATGGTGAGAAAGTCTTCTGCAGAATGCGATTGAAAAAAGTCTCCACAGCCCTATCCAGGCGAGGGCCTGTGCCATTGACAAAATAAACAATAGTCACCCCCTGATCGGGAAAGTACATCATTGCTGACTCGTACCCACAAAAAGTGCCCCCATTCCCGTACCCTGTACAGTATTCAGTGGGATACTTCATAATGCCCAACCCATAGAAGTCATCTCCTTCAGGTAGGAGTTCTTTCAAGAATGAAGCTTTGTCAGAGGTTGGAAAATCAGTATCTGTGAAAAGTGCTTCCAAAAATATAGAAAGATCCTCTACTGTCGAGAGTAACCCACTGTCAGCCAGCCCGTACCCCTGATCAAAGGGGATATTCTCTATGACACCATCCTTATCGTAGTCTGAATAGCCGTGGACGATTTCGCCCCGAACGTCATCGTGGTGCTCATAGAAGGTTGAAGTCATCTCGAGACGTTCCAAAATGCGGGTACGGATCGCCTCAGAGTGGTGGTAACCTAAGGCGTTATCAATGACAAGCCCAGCCAGTACGTAGTTCGTGTTGGAGTAGTACCAGTCTGTTCCAGGCTCACCATGAGCAGGCTGATCGTACGCGTAGGATAAAACCTCTTCAGTGCTCCACTCTTTTGTGGGGTTAGCCTTGACAGTGTCCCAGAATGCGTCATTCTCGCCATAATCGTAGATGCCACTCGTGTGGTTGAGGAGTTGACGGACTGTTATTCTCTGTGCGTATTGAAAGTGTGCAGAAATTTCTGAGGGCAGCCATTTCGTCAGAGGGTCATCAAGTGAGATAACCCCCTCACCATGGAGCATCACGGCTAAAACACCAATGAATGATTTTGACGTGCTGGCAATGCGGAACAGGTGGGTAGTATCCATGGGTACTTTGTTTTCTCTGTCTGCATACCCACTTACTCCCTTGAATTCAGAGGTTGGTGTCCTCACCAGAAGGACAGCACCAGGCACTCCTTCTGAAACAAGAAGGTCAAGGATGTCCTGGTATGACAACTCCTGAGCAGGCGTCGTGAGGCAGCCACCACTCCATAACACCAGCATGAGACCTGCAAGAATGGGGCGCATCCCTCTTTTCTTGTGTATCATGGTACCACCTATCTCATTTTAGGAATAAAAAAGGGAACCTTTTCCCTGTACTGGAGATATTCGTCGCCAAATCTTCTGAAAAGTTCCTTCTCTTCCCATCTTGCCACAAAATAGAAAAGAACCGCGAACAAGAGGGTCATAACCAAAAGAGGCGTCAAAAGGAAGGTAAAAAACCACCCGAAAAAGAGGAGTAATGACCCTAGGTAGAGGGGGTTTCGCGTGTGCGCGTAGATTCCTGTGGTGATCAATTGACTCTCTGCCCTTGATTTGTAGATCTCTTTACCGAAGGCTCTCTTGATTTTGAGAGATTTTAGAGCATTGATCAAAACATAAAAGCCAACCCCCAAAAAGGGTATGCCAGTAATTCTCCACAAGGGGAGAACGGGAAAATGCCAGGGAAGCCCGAAAAGGCACGTAATCCCTCCAGAGATGAGTGAGAACATAGTAAAGAACACGATGACGAGCAGCCAGAGGGGGGGCTGCTTTCTTTCTTTTTTCAGTTCCACTGGTGTCACCTCAGTAACTTCCTTTCTTCATCTTCATGACAGAGGATTTGAAGGTGTGGGTGAGTGATTTTTGTGGCTTTTATAGCTTTCTATCTTGTCATCTGTCCAATGACCTGAACCCCAGGCGTTCAAGTATATGCCCCAGTTCATTCAAAAGGCTGAAGGCATTCCGTGAATGGATTCTTTCAATTATCCACCAATTTCGTGTTGCAGGAAACAGGAATTGTGTACATGGAGGTTCCTTTATCTGTGAATAATAGTGGTAAGGCAGAGTGGACCTGACATGATAATAGTAACAGATAACTACGTTAAACGACCCTCTCCTTACCGTTTAGGGTTCTTTCACTCTCAACGAGGTTAAGCGAGGTCATTGAGAGTCTGTATAACACTCAGGTACATTCACCTAACCTTCGACCTAATCATATTTCGGGACAGCTGTCTTTTCGCTTTCCAATTGCCATAGCTGAGGATCTGAGAAACCCTCTAGAGCGGAGGCATCCAATTTCTCTCCTCCAATGAAACATTCTATTATGACATCTTCAATCTTGCCGAAAATGCGTCCGTAGACATCTTTGGGCGAAAGAGTGCCATAGTTCTCCTTCATGTATAGAATTGTTTCCTCGGTGAATCCGCTGGTGAACTCTGATCCCTTATCTGTTGGATTGGGGTCATTTTTTGGGTCGTAATCTCCGTATGCACACTTATCAGCACTGGTAGCTGTTATTATCAGGTGTGCCTCCTTTTTCATTTCATCAGCAAGGAAACTCCCCGCATATGACACATCTATTATTACGATGATGCGAACTGCTGCTTCGAACTTGCTCAGAAGGTGTGCAAATGCAGCTACGGTGAATTTCTCTCCGCCAATGACAAGATAACCCACGTCACCGTGGGCCGTGATGTAGACGAGGAGAGTATCACCAGGCTCCAATTTCCCTGCCCAATTCTTCAGCTTCACTTCCATCTCTTTTACCGTTCTGGCTTTCTCAACAGGAGCTCCCATCGTTTCCAGTGCACTGATCATGTTCTTTTCATCCCCTGCCATGTCGTCTCCATTGCTCTCTCCTGCTTTCCACCCATTCACCACAAGGTATTTGTCTTTGATCACACCACCCTGTGACGTTACGGAGGGACACACAATGCCAGATTCAGAGGTTCTCATCGTCTCTTGAAGTGCAGGTTCACTGCCCACTTGGGAGCGGAGCACTGAAGGTTTGGGGGCTGAAAGCCCTGCATCATACACCCAGAAGGAGGTGTTCCAGTACTCATTTTTCTCTGTCCACAGAGATTTCCCGTTGAGAACAGGCCACCACTCTTCACGGTACACGGTAGACTCCCCTGAATCAATACCAAAGAAGACAAACCGCGTGGCATGCGCATACTTGGCGTAGGGAGCATCATCTACCCAGAAGAACCAGCAGTTCTCTTTCAGGGGATAAGGAACGAGATAGGGTAAAGTGGTGACCTCCTTCGGCAGGGAGGAGGGAGCGTAGGGTGCAATACGATCACTGCCCAGAAGGGGCTGAGGCCACAGGAAGGCTATCGTCATGTGATCTGGCGTGATTATCTCCTCTTTAAGGGTCTCTACCCCCTTTAACAGGGATACGTACGACTTTTTGTTTTCTTGACACACAGCATTGGTCGTCTCTCTGTCTGGACCTGCAAAGAAGACCACAACTTGTCCTTTCTGCCAGAGGTTCAGTTTAATGAGCATTTGCTTTTCTTTGCTTATTTGGGTTTTCTCCTGCTCACTCAGAGCTTTTTCAACAATGTCGCCCACACCTTCGGGTGCTTTGTTTCCCCCAAGAATGACAATGTATTTGCTGTTCTTGTAGTTCTCAAATGCAGAAGCTCCTACTACTGTCACAGTTCTCTCAGCGTTTAGAGAGTCAATGAAATCAGAATTAAGACTCTTGTCGACAGAATTGGTCAATAGAATCACTGGTTCAGAAGAAGCCCCGCTTGGTAACATGGCGAGGAGCAGAAGGCACGTGAGGAAAATTTCCTTCATACTATTCACCTCTCATTTTCTTATTACTTTATAGAAACATATATATAAAGGTAACTCATTCGATAAGTTCATTGCTGTCCTCACCAATTAAATAACCTACAAATACCAAGTACTTACGGATATGGATGAATTTCCATTTCAAATCATGATTTATTCCTATCAATGACAAAGGTCACGGTCTTTTTCCTCAAATATCACAGGTCATTCGTCAAAAAGGATGAGATAACTACCTGAACTATTGAGATCACAGATAGACGTCTCCATATTTTTTATCCAGCTTTCTGTACACAAAAAAAGAGAATATCAAAATCACCAAAGACACCACCAGTATCCCCACAGACTCCCTCATCAGAGAGAGGATGCTCAAAAAGACGAGGACAGGGAGAATTCCCACAAGGTACCGTGCCAGTACACTCCCATCAAATAACCTCGAATTGGGATACAACCCACACAACCACGCCGTCACCACTGCTACATAAAAAGTGGTCGAACCCATCAAAATCACAGACAGGGGCAGACTCCTCAAATCATTCAAAAGATAACCCAGTATCACCAAATACGCTATGGAAACGGTAAAAGAGGATATTAAGAACAGTTTTATCTTTCTTTTGATCAACTCTACAGTGGTCACGGGGAGCGTGCTCATGAAAGAAGGCGTATCAATGTTGTGGAGCCAGCTGTACACTAACGTGCTCAAGTACCCGATAAAGACAGCGTAAAAGAGAAGGGGAATAGTGATCTTAAACTGGAACAGTCTCCCAGAAAAATAGAAGATCCCATACAGAAAGAACAAAGGGAAGAGGTACGAGGTCACCATGATCTGCCAGGTGCCGCTTCGCTGTAAATCAATGACCTCCTTCGCAGTGAGAGGGTCTATCCGTGAAAAGAGGTCAGACTTGGAGAAGGCCTTTCTGGGAGCCCTTTCCGTAGGCTGGGTTATTACCAAGGAGAAAAGAGAGAAAATGAGAAAGATCAAAACAGATAGACTCAATGAGAGGAGGTCTCCATTGAAGAGGAAGTGGAGGGGTGGAAAATCTGTGTAAGAAAATCCCACACTGTACAACCCTGCCAAAACCAGCAGGATTATGATCACTGAAAATCTGTTCCGCACGTACACTGAAGAGACGACAAAACTCACAGAGACGCCAACCAGAAATGAAAGCACGGACGTGACCATCACTTTCAAGAAGATGGTATGAGTTATCCTAAAGGAGAGGAAAGCTCCCAGAAACAAGGGGAATATCGTCAAAAAAAGGTAGTAGATAATGTCTTTCACATAGAACCAGGTAAAAATTCGCCTGAACGAGAGAGGCAGAACATCATACATACTGATGAGGAGCCGTGCCTCTCGAAACCACCTTTGTGCTACCTCGTCTGCAAAAAACCCAAATGCGCCCACGAAAAGACCATACGCACCCAAAAGGAGGGTAAAAGCTATTAAAAGCTCTCTCACGTCGAATGCGCTCCTAAAAAGGGGGAGCAGCAAACCCATGAAAAACCCGACAAAGAAGATGACCAGAGGAAACAGGAAGAAGAGCTTCTCTGAACTGAAGTACGAGGTCATCACCCTCCATTCTTCTTTCATCTGGAGGGTCAGTAACTGCCTATCCATGGTTCCTCACCAGGTCGATGAAGACATCCTCGAGGTCTCGCCCTTCCAGGACTTCCTCAAGTCTCCCCATCTTAACGATAGCCCCGTTGTTGATGACTGCAATTTGTGAGCACAACTTCTCTGCAATCTCCAGAATGTGGGTGGATAGGAAAATAGTCCCGCCCTTTTCCGTGTACTCTTTCAAAAACTTCTTTACCTTGTTCTGCATCAAGGGGTCCACATCGGCAAAGGGTTCATCAAGGAAAACTAATCTGGGTTCATGGATGAAAGCTGCTGCAAATGAAAGCTTCTGCTTCATCCCTAAACTGAGGTCTTTACACAGACTGTCTCTACTCCCGTAAAGTTCTGTGAAGTCCAGCCAGAATTGAATCTTATCCGTTCTAACGCTTCTTACCCTGCACACAAACTCCAGGTATTCCTCAACTGTCAGAAAACTGGGGAGCGCCACAACCTCAGGGACGATACCAACTGCCTTCTTCACCTCCTTCCCCTCTCTTATGTCGATTCCCATTATTTTTGCCTCTCCTGCGTCTGGTTTCACCTGTCCTGTCAGCATTTTTATGGTAGTCGTCTTCCCCGCTCCATTGGGTCCTAAAAATCCGAAAAACTCTCTCTTCTCTATCTTCAGGTTCAGGTTCTCCACGGCCTTGACCTTTCCGTAGGACTTCGAAAGGTTGACCGCTCGTATGACATCATCTGTTTCCATAGTGGTCCCTTTTGACTCCATACTATTCCCATATAAACCTTTTTCATAACTGACCTGGCTGGTGATTGCCTTACTGTACGTGGGCATTAGTTAGTTCACGAGCTTTGAAAAGTATTCTGTCTGAAAAACCCTGTGTCTGAAAACGGTTTTTGTCTGAGAAAATTAAAAATCAAAAAAAAGAATTAAAAAATAAATAAAAAAATAAATTATCTGCCTTTCAAGAAACTCAACAGCTCGTAGATCTTTGTCATGGCTATGATTGCGCTCCTGCTTGCTTCCTCGCATTTGCCCTTCTTGAGGTAGACTTCAGCCTGTTCAAGGTTGATTCTTGCCTCTTCGAGCAGTTTTTTGGCGAAGGAAACATCTCTGTTCTGCTTCTTCTTCTCTTCAATGAGTTTGTTGGCTTCTTTGAGCAGTTCTTTCACTTTCGCGATAGTTTCCTCTACTTTCACACACGGAGAACTTGGTTGAGGGGGTGCTGGTGTGCTTGGAGGAGTTCCTCCTGAAGAGCCCGAGCCATCTGATGATGGTTCTGCTTTCTTTATAGTCACGGAGTTCGATTGTGTCGCTGACACTGAAATGGATCCTCCCGTGCTCGAATCGACGCCCTGTACACTGACTGAAAAGATCACTTCACCTTCCTGGAGTGCAGTATAGATCCAGTGAATGATCTCGAAACTGCGCCCTCCCACCCGTACTGAGGTACGGGATGGACCTGACTCGAGTTTGACTATTCCTGTTCCAGAGACACCAACCTCTGACGGTGTGACGTCAACAGCTGCTGCCTGTCCAATGTTTTGCACAGTCAAGGCCACGATGATGACGTCTCCCACCTTTGCTTCCCTCGGAGTGCCTATGAGGAAGGTCGTCAAAAGCGCAGGCGAATCAACAGCAACTGTTGCCATAGCAGTGTCTGAGGTCACCAATCCCTCTGCTCCCACTGTCACGTACCCAGTAAAGACTGCAGTACCTCCCTGAGCTCCTGAAGCTGTTGCATACTTCCACATGAAAGTCTTCATCTCACCTGGTGCCAATGTGAGGGGAGGTTGGGGTAAAGGTCCACTGAGAAGGCTCGCAGAGGCAGTACCGGTACAGACGAGTGTCAGAGCGGAAGGAGCCACCATTTCCAGGGCTGTCGTTCCTGCGTTCGTAACCTCCATGGTGACGGTGATAGTGTTCTTCTCTATGACACCGTACAAAAGAACGGCAATGTCACTGCTCTTGACAGGTTCAACAGTTCCCTCTTCCGTAGATCCCGTTCCGTCATCAGTTGTTCCATCGCTTCCATCGTCTTGCGAGGCCGTCACTTCTACCGTAATCTCTGTATTCTCTGAGGACACATCGTCTTCAGCTTCTGTTTTGCCTGTAGCATGTCCTGAGAAGGTGAGAACAGTGTTCTCCAATGCCTTGATCTGGAAGGTCCACTCAAAGGATTGGGTGTCTCCAGGTGATATGTCTGCAGACTCTGGTGTGGGTCCTGAAACCTTCTCTACAGTGTCGGGAGCATTCAACACGGGTAGTACGGTTAGAATCTTTGCCTCTCCCGTATTCTGAACCTTCATCGTAACAGTCACCGTATCTCCAGAGACTGCTGTCGAAGGAGCGGTAATCTCAGAAGTGAGCAGTGCTTTCTCCTCCACCGTCACTGCCGCATCAGCAGGTTCACTCCAGTTTCCAGAGCTATCCTGTGCTCTCACCTCGACAGTGTACTCACCAGCAGCAATGTCTAAGGTGAAGGTGAATTCCTCCTGCGGTGCATCAAAGGCGCCATCTTTCGGTTCTACCTCGATCCATTCTCCACTGTCAACACGATACTCCACCGCCGCAATCGTGCTAAGACTCAAAGCGTTCCCTTGCTTGAAAGGGTTCGCATTGGGCAGAGAAGAGACTTTGGAAACACCTGTAAAGGTCGTTCCCTCTCGTTCTGCTGACACTTCAGGAAGCGTGTCTACAACATCGAGGATACCGTCAGAATCAGAATCTGACCATCCTATCTGTTTTCTGGTGTATGGTTCGATTTGGGAACTGTAGATGGGCTCTCCTTTCATGATGCACGATACCGTTGAGGTGCAGGCTTCGCCATTCCATTCTGAGTTTGCATTCTCTCCTGCCAGGTAGCCGGATGCAGCTTTTTGATCGACGCGGCTGCTGCAGTGTTCATCGAGCGCCCAGAACAAGTGGCAGGTCTCGTGGGCTACCACAGAATCGAGGTTCGCAATACCCCATATAGAATTGGAGTAGGTCACCACCATTCGAGGACCGCCCAGAACGGAATAAGCGTAGGAGCCGTCAGCAAAGGCATTGTCACTGTCTTCTGAATCGTCGACGACCAAGATGATGAAAGCCCAGTCAGTTTTGTACTTCTCTCTGAGTGCATTCGCGTATGCATATTCGTTCACTAAGTAGTTCATGTGCGTGTACCCTAAGTAGTGGAGAGCCTGCTGTTCCCACAGCTCATCATCAGTGTGGGGCCTCGTTACAGGCTCGTACGCTACAGGGATATTGTAGTGGAATTCGTAGACAAAGCTCAAATGAGCGGCAGGTTCTTGCTGTGACAGCCAGGATAACCCATTCTGGATCTCCGATGTTACGTTAGCTTCTTCTTCTTCGGTCCAGGTTTCAGTCTCCTCGTCAATGGTGCCATTACTTTCCAGAAGGAGGACACCCACTGCTACAGAACCTACGAGATACTCTGATGTGTCCAAGAATTGAGCACCGTACGGCCTCGTCACTGTGATTTGTTCACTGAGGTAGGCTGTCATGTCTGGCAATATCTCTATGTCGTCTCGTGGGGGTTCGGGGGACACGGGGGGCTCGTTTAACCCTGCATCTTGTGAGTGCCCCATGTAGTTGTTGTTCCATGCAATGGCAGCATACTTGGTCTCTTTTTTCCAGTCTCCGCATTTCGTCAGATCGACAGGTCCTCTGTACACGGTGATGGTAGAATCCTGCAGTAACTGTACTTCTGCTTGGGGGGAAAGTTCTCCGATAATCGCTTGTGGGGGGAACACGTGTAAAACTGTTCCATTGAATTCTGTGATCTTCTCTACGACAGCGTTAATGTCTGCAGTTTCAGCAATGAGGATGAAAGCAGGGCTGTTCTCTGCCTGTGCCTCTACCTGTGACTCTGATTGCGCACTGACTCCTGAAATCAGGAGCACAGCTATCAGTGAAAGTGCGTAAACTACTCTCTTGTGGTTCGTCTGGTTTTTTTTCATTTCTATACCTCCATGAGGTCTGGCTTGATGCCAATATCTTTGTATAATGTTGGTAATCAATAGCATATAAAGCTTTCGGTAATCAATGATGGTGAGGGTTGGTGAATCAAGCGCTTTATTTGGGAGGTTGGTGGGAAATGGGACGTGGGTGGTTTGGGGTGGTTGCTGATGTGATTTTAGGAGGGATTGATGGGAGTTTGAGGGAAATACTTGAGAGTTGAGGATGGGTTGTCGATGAATGGGGTTGAGTTGGAAAATGTTGACGTTTGGGTGAGGGAATGTTGGGATGATTCAGAAGAGTGGTGGGGGTGTAGGATTGTTGGAAGTTGCTGCAGGTGCTTTTAAAAAGTCATGCCACTTTATTTGGCGAAATGTTCCGTATAATGTTCACTGAACTTGTGAATCAATGTTTTACTGACAGGTTCACTTTTTTGGAGGAGCCTTGATGTAGTGTGGAACAGGTGTTTTGGTGAGGGTTCTCCAGTGTTCATCAAAGGATTCGCCCATGAGTTCTCTGAGTCGATGCAAGCTGTTGATGGCCGTCATGGCATCAGGAGAGTTGATTTCAGAGAAGATTGAGAGAGAGGTAGCATAGTGTTCGAGTGCTTTTCTGTAGGCTTTGTTCGCTTCATAGATCATACCCAGCTGATGAAGTGATGTAGCTATTCCCTGTTTATCTCCCAGGTCTTTTGCAAGTTCCAGAGATTCACTGTAGTACTTCTCAGCCTCTCTGTAGTTTCCCTGAAGCTGTTGAATTATACCAAGCTGATGAAGTGATCGAGCTATTCCCTGTTTATCTCCCAGGTCTTTTTTAAGTTCCAGAGATTCCCTGTAGTACTTCTCAGCCTCTCTGTAGTTTCCCTGAAGCTGTTGAATTATACCAAGCTGATGAAGTGATGAAGCTATTCCCTGTTTATCTCCCAGGTCTTTTGCACGTTCCAGAGATTCTCTGTAGTATTTCTCAGCCTCTCTGTAGTTTCCCTGAAGCTGTTGAATTATACCAAGCTGATGAAGTGATCGAGCTATTCCCTGTTTATCTCCCAGGTCTTTTTTAAGTTCCAGAGATTCCCTGTAGTACTTCTCAGCCTCTCTGTAGTTTCCCTGAAGCTGTTGAATTATACCAAGCTGATGAAGTGATGAAGCTATTACCTGTTTATCTCCCAGGTCTTTTGCACGTTCCAGAGATTCCCTGTAGTACTTCTCAGCCTCTCTGTAGTTTCCCTGAAGCTGTTGAATTATACCAAGATTATGAAGTGATGAAGCTATTCCCTGTTTATCTCCCAGGTCTTTTGCAAGTTCCAGAGATTCCCTGTAGTACTTCTCAGCCTCTCTGTAGTTTCCCTGAAGCTGTTGAATTATACCAAGATTATGAAGTGATGAAGCTATTCCCTGTTTATCTCCCAGGTCTTTTGCAAGTTCCAGAGATTCCCTGTAGTACTTCTCAGCCTCTCTGTAGTTTCCCTGAGATTGCAGCACCATCCCGAGGTTATGCAGCCCACCAGCCTTTGTCCTCCCCTCTGTCGTCCTCACCGTCTGTACCAGAAGCTCCAATAATGTCGTCCAGTAACCCCATCTCAAGAACACTTCAGACAACCCCAATACCAGATCCCCTGCTTTCTCATAGTCTTCAGATTCAACCAAATGATAGTGCAGCTCCAGGACATCCCACACCTTTCCCTCTCTTTTGGTCAACGTCTCGTAGTACGCTGCAGCTTTCCTGTGGGCTTCCACCCATTCCCCCTCAGACAGCAGCCCATGCACGTATTCTCTCACTCCCTGATGCATGGAATACAACCCATCCACCCTCACCAGCTTGTAGTACACCAACCTATCGATTCCACCTGTGAAAGCATCTCCACTGAATGGCAACCTGAAGACTGACACATTTTTCAACACTTCTTTCTCCCCCTCATCTAATAACCCAACCAATCTATCCAGAAGCCATACACCAATTTTCTCCCTCACAAGTGTGATATCCTTGAACAACTCCTCAAGAGGCTTCGTCCTCCCTAACTGCACGAAGAACTCAAGAAATTGGGGGTTCCCTCCCACCTTTTCGTAAATCTTCTTCCGCACCTCGACATCCTCAACGCCAAGCCTTCTCAGCAACTCATTGGCAGCCTGAAAGCCCAACTCTCCCACTTCCACTTCCCTCATCAACCCAAATCCCTTCTCATCTCGAAAAATGAAGTCATACCTTGTCGTGATCACAATTTTACTGGTGTGGTTCCCGTACAGCAGAGTCTGTACCACCTTTTCTACGTCCTCATCTGCAATCTTTTTATCTTTTACCAGTAATTCGAAGTTATCCAGAATGATCAGATAGTTATTCAGGCAGCGGGTTAAGGCCTCAAGCTTTACCTTCAGATCAAATTCTTTCATGACAGTGTGAAGAGTGAAATCATTATTCTCCACCAAAAACTGATCCAAGAACCCCAGAATTCCTTCAGCTCTTAGCTGAGAGTCAGCAACCTTCACAGCACAGACAGCTGAAAACTCCTCTTTATGTCTTTTGACGAACTTCGAGGCCAGAGCACTCTTTCCAATCCCACCAATTCCCGTGACAACCACTCCTTTCAACCCTTCTTCAAACGCCTTCTCGATCAACCACAGATCCTTCCTCCTCCCCACGAAGTTCTCAACCCCAATCAGGTCACTCATCCTGTCCTGTCCGTGCGTCTTTTTCACTGGTTTTCTCGGGGGAGATTTCGTGTTAATTTTCAAGACATTCTCACCCCACACGTACAAAACAGGGGTGAACCAACCAGTACACCCTTTTCCCTCCTCAAGGAGAACATAACTCCTCGCCTGGGACACTGCCTGGGTTATTGAATCTCCCTTGACGAGAAAAGAGTAGAACCGTTCCACGAACTCGTGGGCAACATCCACGAACACAGAAAGCTGCATGGCCAAAACAGCAGGAACCTTTCGCGAGACGAAAAACGGTATGAGAGGAGAAGACTCACACGCACTGAAGAAGAGGAGACGCGGTGGGGATATCCCGAACAGCTGGGAGACTTCATTCTGGTGGAGAACTTTTGAATTCCTTTCCTTGCCCTCAATGAGTAACCCAGCTTCATCACCAGAAACGCCGTGGCCAATGAAGTGGACAATGTGGTATCCCTCCTTGAGCTTATCCTGGATGCGGTTGACTTGAGCCCTTTCCAAAAAGTCCATTTTTATCTTTCCCTCTTCTTCTAAGGGTTTCAAAGGCTCCATCAACGTCGTAATCTCGTCAGGGTCTGGCTGGTACTCTCCCTTTTCGTCTAAATCCATGGGCGAAGAGATGATCACGAGAACCTTGAGAGGGTAGTCAATCTCGGAAAAGACTTCTTTGATTTGGTGGTCTCTTCTCACGAGAGAACAGCGGGGGTCTGCTCCCAGGAATATGTGATAGTCGGGATCGTAGGAGAGCTCCCAGGGAATGGCAGTGACGTCGGGGTGTGCAGTGTTGAGGATGATGTCTGTGTGTTCATAGTTTTCAAAACACTGGTGCAGCACGTCTTTTATGTCTGAGAAAAGCATTTTGAATAGGTTCGTTCCAAGATCAGTGACATATTTTTCGTCCAGTCTCTTCTGTTCATCGATACATTCCTGGATCTCGTACATACGGGAGGTGAGAGAAGGATCTATGTCCAGGAACCCTGTTGCATTGCCGCAAGGACTTTTGGCCTCAATTTTGAATCTTTTTCCCTCCGGTGTTATGTCAAGTTCAAGGTTCATCTAAATGGTTCTCTTTTTGGCAGTATAAAAAGATAGTGGTTGCTTGGGGGTTGGAATGGTTCAGAAGATGAGGCTGCAGAATCAGTCAAGAGTGCAGACGCTATGAAATAGTGATGTGTAAAGTCATGGCAACTGGTTTCAGACTGCAGTGGGTTCTCAGATCACGGGGTACGGGAGAATTTGCATAAAAAATGAGAAAAACAATTCAAGAAAATTGGGAAGTAACTCAGGGGAACCCAGCACCAATCAAGCGCCAATCTTTCTTCTTCAACTTCTGGTACTCCTTCCATTGGTCATTGGTGAGGATGTAGATTTTCTTTTTTATCGTACGTCGGTTTGATCAGGTTGACCAGTCCCGTATTGACGTAGTTTCTTATGATGTGCTCTTTGATCTTCTCAATATCTTTGACCTTTCTCCGTACCACCACAGAGAAGTTGAAGAGCTCATCCAGGTGCTCATTTCCTTTTTCTTTGGTATCCTCCACGTTATCACCTTTTAACACGGGTTTCTTTTACTTCAAAGTGTGTGTCCCTGTGACGATGTCAAAAACCTTGGAGAGCAACAGAGTGTGGTCAGATGAAGAAGCAATACACCCACGTCACGGGAGCAATATCTCCTGAAGGATTGGAGGAATTCGAGAAGAAGCTGCAGTATGGCATCTGGTCAACGCACCTGGGACAAGAGGGAAAGCAGTATTAACCACAGTGGAATTGATTGAAATGTGAGAAAATAGTTAAAATAAATCTTTAATTACTATTTTATCTCTAAGAGTAGTCAACTAAATGGTAGGAGTTCCTGCAGTCTGAGACATCGAGACAGGCAATGCATACCTTTTTATAGATATTGATCCCTCTTTACATGAGGATATGTGTCTCGGCTCAAGATAGCAATCTTCCATATGCTCCTATGAGATTACGAGAACAAGAAGGGGAACGATGAGTGAACCTCATCGCTATGAAAGAAACAGAAGGAGGTGAAAAAAATGGAAGCCAAGTTAATATATTCCGGAATTCAGGGTGCCGGTTCCATACC
>JADDYB010000062.1_pt1 | contig 30850 bp, 37 predicted proteins | sample 8641941 | NCBI WGS metagenome assembly JADDYB01 (sample SAMN16275377, study PRJNA637457) | freshwater sediment metagenome | isolation source: Lake Kineret sediment | place: Israel: Lake Kineret | collected 2013
TATACGAGAAGAGAGTCACGCGCTTTGGAACCAGTGCGAAAGTTGATGCACAAAAGAAATACATTGGAAGGAGAGCCTATGTTATAATCCTCAAAGAAGGATCATGAGTTTTGTCCCAATGCCCACGTATGAGATAACCTTTTATAACTCTTCCATTAACCTAGTCATGAACCTCATAATTCTAGGCTCCGGCGGATGCACACCCATCCCCAGACCAGGGTGCACCTGTCCTGTTTGTGAAGAAGCCCGGGAAGAAGGAATCCCCTACGCCAGGACAGGTCCTTCTCTCTTCCTCGAAGATATAAATGCCCTCTTTGACACACCTGAAGATGTCTGTCAGCAGTTAACGAGGGAAACCATACAAACAGTTAATCACATCTTCTACACCCACTGGCACCCCGACCACACCCTCGGGATGCGAATCGTGGAACAGATGAACAGGTATTACCTTGAACAGTGTATTGGAAGGAAACTACCCTCAAAAAAAGACAAACATCTACGCATTACCCCAAGTTATGGAAGATATAAAAGCAATAAAGAACAAGAATGATTCCTACCTCGAATTTTACGAAAAATTGGGCCTTATATCTTCTATTACCCTGCAAGAAGAGACCACTCTCAGAATTGCAGACATTGAGATAACCCCTCTCCTTGTAGCAAACCCTGGGGATGTATCCACTATTTTCATCCTCAAGCACAAGGGCAAAAAAGTAGCTTATGCCCCCTGTGACGCCAGGCCCTTCCCTCTCCATGAGATGTTAAAGAATCTGGACCTCCTTATCATTGGTGATGTCATTCCAGAGGAACAGCTCAAAGATGGGTACACCATTCCTGAAGGGAGCGAATTGCGAAAAGAAATCTTCACCATGGATGAACTCACAGAAATCATTGACGCCTTACACGTAACCCGTACCATTGTCGTCCACATCGAGGAGGAATGGGGGAAATCTCTTGAAGAGTACGAAAAGATAGAACAGCAGTACAAAAATCACAATATCCAGTTTGCCTACGATGGCATGAAGATCGGGATATAGTTAATATCTGGATTCAACTTGTGTGATCTAATTTTGACCTTTTTTGTTCGATTTTTTCTCATTCATCACATCTGCACGTTTTCAGTCACGAGTAGAGTTTTAAGAGACAATCTGTAGATACATGTATCAAATTTACAGCTCTCTCAGTTTTTGCACAATTTCTTTTCTTCCTCCCTCGTTTTGGAGCATCTTTTTGAGTTCTCTCCAGGTGGAACTACAGTTCTTGTACTCCACGCCAGCAATGGAATGGAGGGCTTTGTCTATGGTTCTCTTGTTCTCTTTGGTAACTTCTCTACCTGCTTCTTTCAGGACATCTGACAGGTGTCTCAGGTAACATGACACAGTCATTCTTGGAGGGTGCACTTATAGAGGTTTTTACTGGAGAGTTGAAAAGACTGGCAAAAGACTTATCCTAGACAACCTGTTGAAAAAGAGTAGGTGAGATACTATGACTGAAAGACAGAAAGACAGCCTCCCTTCAGGAGGAGAACCATTTCAGAATGTCAAGAGTCAGATAGGATATTGTGGAATTTGGTGTGGCAGCTGTGTGGTTGGGAATGGAGCATTGAGAGAAATAACCAAAAGATATGAGGAAATAATCAGGAATTATGGGTTGAAGGAATGGGTGGATGGGGACATTGACTTCAAGGAGGTTGAGAAAGGACTTTCAACACTGCAATCCATGGCTCTATGCCCCGGCTGCCTCAAGGGTGGTGGTAGGGATAACTGTGAGTTAAAGACTTGCGCCGTGGGCAGGCACACAGCTGACTGCACTGAATGCAGCGAACCAAAAGAATGCACTCACACAGAAATTCTCCACAAGATGCGAAGTGGAGCACTTCAAGCAGGTCTTTTCGTCAAAATGGAGAACGTTGATAGACAGAAGCTTATTAAAGAGTGGGCTGATGCTTTGAGAAGTAAATGGCCTTCCTGCATCTTATTTTGTAAGCAGGAATGAGAACATGATTCAAAATGGTGATTGATTTCAAAATTGAGACGTTCGATCTTTTATTTTGTCCACCGACTTTCGAATATCATGAAAGCATTCGGTACTCTGAACCACTCCCCACTTCCCTGTCAACGAGACAGTACCTGAATTTCAACCGCCTACAAACCCATAAGCATAAAAGCACCAAATCAAACCACCTGCATGGATACTCTCGAATACTTCAAAAAGTCCTACTTTGCCGTCGATGGCCTGTGGTTTATAATGGTAGAAGAAGAAACTTCCTTTGAATATGCTCTGGAACTTGACAAGAGAGTATGGAAAGTGCTGGCCAAGATTCAGGCCAGAGCTGCAATGAAAATGGGAAAAGAATTTTTTGACAGTTTAAAATTAAAATGGGACTCAGAGGGATATAAATACCGTATCGAGAGCCACAGAATAATCATTGAGCAGTGCCCCTGGTGGGATATTCTGAGGAAATCGGGGAGAGGGACCCAGGCAGGTAGGATAGGCACAGTCATCTGTCCTGTCATCTACAATGAGTGGGCGCAGGAATACAAAGAACCGTACAAAATCTATTTTGAGAAATACATGTGTCAGGGGGAAGAGAACTGTGTGCTGGCCTTCCACAAAACGGTTTAACACGTCTCTCCTCCGGGAAGATAAGGTTTGACTGTCAGAATGTATGTGGTTTGGAGCACTTTCTCTGATACGGTCAATTTGGAAAAATATTCTGAATCGAAAAGAACCTCTTCTCCATCAGATATGTCCCCAAAATAGCCATGGGAAGCCTCATACATCTTATTATCTACTGTATAGTGAAGAATAACGATGTATTCAGGAACAGCCTCATCATGTTGAAACAATTCTAACCATCTTCTCCCTACAGTACGCACATCTACCTCTCACCTTTTACCGAAAGTTTTATAAAATGAGAAGTGCATAAAGTATGAAAGAAACAAAAGGAGGTGAGTAGCTATGAACTTTAAAGTTAAGAAAGTCGAGAATGTCGCAACCACCGCATTTACCTGTGATATAGCGGGGCCCTGGAAGGAGGCCAAAGTGCAGTGCCTCTAGACACACCATGAACCAATACAGGTAATCTATTTTTTTTCTCTTTTTTTTTCACCGAGAGAAGGCATGTGGAGGTGATATAGTGCCATATCTAAAAACTGTGAGAACAGCTCTAGTGAGAAAGACGCCTCTAGGGACATATTTGGGGTTTCCTCATGATTTCATGATTGAGGCATTTACCATCCTCTTAGAAATAGATGAATCGGCAGAAATGTTGCTCACGTTCTGCGACGGAACACGTACGAGAGAACAAATTCTTCAGCTGTTAGCTGAAGAAAGTGGAGAACCAGTGGAGGCAATTGCAGATGGCTTTGATGAATTCGTGGAATATCTGGTGGGAGAAGGTGTACTGGAATGGAGAGAAGAACCATCATACATTGAACCTATCTACAACGAGACCAGACCTTTCAGTCTCACCGTAGCTTTGACGAATGCGTGTAACCTTCAGTGCTCCTTTTGTGCAGTTGAAGCTGGACCCCCTCTTCAAAATGAGTTGACATTAGATGATGTTGTTCCCTTAGTTGAGCAGATAAAAAAGCTGAAGCCGACTCCTTTTGCCGTGAGTGGAGGTGAACCACTCCTCAAGAAGGAGCTCGTGCTCTTTATGTTTGAAGAACTCTGTCCCGTAAGAGAGATGAGCGTGAGTATTTTTACGAACGCTACCTTGGTGACGAAAGACTGTGCTCAACAGCTGTATGATGCTGGGTTACGCCTGGCCAGGGTAAGTGTAGATGGGCATACTGAACAGGTGCACGATGCACTGAGAGGCAAAGGAACTTTCAGAAAGACAATACAGGGAATAAACTATCTGAGAGACGTTGGTATTCATGTAGATGCAGCAGCCTTGATTTGTCGGACAAATTATCCCTACCTGAGTGAGATCAGAGCATTCGTTAGGGAGATAGCTGACAGCTATGCTGTCACTCCCGTCTATCCCATGGGGAAAGCAATTGGCTCGGATCTGCTCTTGAGTTCGGAAGAAAGGTTCAAAGTCAGGCTCTCAGGCTTTGATCCAGAAAGGATCCAAGCTGCCATTATTCCACGCGATGTGTGCATCATAGGGTTGCCTCCTTACATCCGCGCTGATGGAGACATTTTCCCCTGTTTCTATATGCAGCTTCCTGAATTCAAACTGGGAAATGTTCGGGAAAATGATCTTTGCGAAATTTACAGAACTGATCTCATGCAGGAGCTTCTGGGATTGACTCTCACCGACATCGACGGATGCAGAAATTGTGACATCCGCTATTTTTGTGGAGGTGCGTGCAGAGGAAGTGCCTACAGGGTGGGAAAGTCACTTCGTATTCCAGATCCGATCGATTGTGAGGTGTATAAGGCACTTGCCCAGAAAACACTAGAAAAGGGCGACGAGAACACCCGGGAAGCACTGGAAAAGCTCATAGCTTCGACCAGAGAAATGAAGTAGGAAGTGCTGCAGTCTGAAAGAAAAAGGCTGCCTGCAGGTCCCTGGTTCACATCAGTCTTCCATTGACGACTCAAAGTGGTCGAACCAGAATCCTGTCTTCATCACGTAATCCAGTTCAGCCTGAAGGAGTTCCAGGTGTTTCTTTTCAAACTCTATCAACTCACGGAACAAAGACTCCACGTTTCCCTGAGCCCAGTCTGTGTAGAACTGTATAGCTGCTTTCTCCATGGTCATGGCAATTCTCAAAGCTTCCACTTCCCCTGAATATTCTGAAACTACAGTATCAAATAAGGGGATGTCTCTGTGCGTTCTGTCGGGATATAGGTTCCTGAACATATCTTTAAGACTCTTAATGTGTTCTTCTTCCTCTTTTGCTAATTGGGCAAACATCTTTTTTCCAGTTTTGTTTCCTGTTTTCTTCTCAGCATCAGTATAAAATTTGAGTCCTTTTACTTCCAGTTCCAGAGCAGTACCCAGGATTTCTTCCTCATTTTTCATAGGTATTACAGGGAGGAGGGGTTATAAAAAGATTTCTTCACACGCTGTAATGTGGCACCTTCTATAACGGCTATGACGGGTAATCCTTTTAAGAGGGTAAAAAAAGGAGGCGTAATGGTTACTATCATCTGCGAGAAAGATAAAAAGAAAGCACTCACCAAGGCTTTAGACGGATTCTTTATTGAAAAGGGCAGTTGTGTAGCTATTAAACCTAATTTGAGTGTTGCGAAAAGAGAAGCGTGCACTGATTTTGAGCTCCTCCACTACCTCGTCGAGTATATAGAAAGTTTTTCACCTCAAAAAATCCTTATCGTAGAATCAGACACCTATTTGAGGAGTATTCGAGACGTATACACAGTATTTGACTATTATTCACTGGGTGTGGAGTTAATCAATCTTTCAGAAGTACCCTGCACAACTATATGGCCAGAAACGTCCTTTTTCAAAGCTTTTTCATTCCCCACCCTGTTCAAAGAGGTGGACTGCCTCATCTCGTTCGCCAAATTAAAAACCCACATCCTGACGAAGTACACAGGAGCGCTCAAGAACCAGTACGGCCTCATACCCTTTCCTGACAAGCGATTGTTCCACCGGAAGCTGGACCAGGCCATCGTGGACGCAAACGTGATCTTTCCCTGTGCCTTGTACGTGCTGGACAGTATTTTTGCCATGCATGGACAGGGACCTTTGGAGGGAGATGTCATAGAACTGGACCTTCTCCTTTCGGGGAAAGACCCTGTGGCAGTGGATCACTGCGCGTGTAAAGCAGTTGGTATCCCACCTGAGACAGTCTCGCACCTCGTTCTGGCTGAAAAAAGTGGGTTAGGCACCTTTGAATATGAGGTGGAGGGAAAGATACCAGAAATTGGAGGGTTCACCTTGCCTGAACTTGATCGATAAAATCACCGAGGATCCAAGAGAAGATATGTACTCACAGAAAGAAAAAAAGAAAAGAATCTTAAATGAAATTCTGGCAATGCCCACTTAGAGCGCGCGGTTGTAGCAGCACATGCACTGCTCAATATCCAGAGATGTCTCTTTAATTTCAGCTCTTGTGTACATCGATATCACCTGTATCCATAGGTATTCTTCCACTTTTAAAGCTTTCGCTCAAAATTAGAAAATGTTTCGTAATAAGAACTGATTCATACTGCGTAACTTTGGATAAGAATGAAATATCGAAAATTACCTGAACTTCACCCTCGTTTCATGACAACAGATTCAATGCTTTGTAGATTTCTTCCTGTTCTTTGGTGAGGGAAACTGTTTTTGTAGTGCTTTTTGAAGCCTTTTCATCAGTGAGCTTCACACGGTAGATCGTTTCCAGGGCTTCCAGTGCTTTTATGGGGCTCATGGTTAACCCGTATTTTTTTAAAAGCATGCCCATCCAGGAGAGGTGGAGGTAGGATAGATAACAGATGAAGATGTGGGCCTTTACCCTTCCTGTTAGCCAGTGCCTGACAGGCTGTATCTGTAAGGTGCTCTTCAAAGATTGAAAGGATTTTTCTATGATATCTTTATCAAAGTACTTCTTAACCACTTCTTCAACAGGTAAATCGGTAGTAGTGATGATGACGTAGAGACCATCGCATTTTTCACTCTCTATCACTGCATTGTGATCAATTTGTAGATCTTTATCCAATTTTATATATTTTTTGAGCCCTTCTTTTATGGGTGATCCTTTCTTCAGCTTTTCTATAGCTTCCGTTATCTCTTCATATCTTCTTTGACGGATCTGCTCCCTCAAAGAGGTGTTCAAGCACACAATCATTCTGGGAATTCCCCACTCAGGTTCAGGTCCAATCTCTTTGGCATAGATGAATACAGAAGACAATTTTACTATGTGTTCTGAAGTGAGGGTGAGAGATTCTTTCAAAGCTCTCTCAGTCAACCTCCCCCGCAGGGCAAGGCAGGCAATCACATGAAATCCAGAGCCTACAGCATCTCTAACGTTTTTCTTTGATGCGACTCCTCTGTCAAAGATTAAAGTATATTTTTTTCGTGTGAATTCCTGTAATCTTCCCAAAATGATAGGGAATGTCTTTGAATCAAAGACATTCCCATCAAAGAGGTGGTGGAACAGGGGGATGCCGTACTGTGATTCTGCAGCCAGCCCTATGCCAATCTGGGGTAGATCTGAACCGTGTCCCAGTTTTGCCATCAATACATTCTTTCCATTAAAGTATATGTCTGTAATATCGTAGAAGATAGTATTGACATCGCATGCATTCTTTATCTTTTCATACAATGCTCTTTCTATATTCTGAATCTCTGGTACCATAGTATCTAGTGCTGATTCAAATCGTTTTCGTGAAACAGGCAATTTTAACCCCAGTTCATCGGTGTCAATCCAGGTGGTAACTCTTTTCATGTTGTTCAAACTCTCAGGTCTCAGTATGTGGGAGTACACCAGCGTGAGGATCTCTGCACTGTAGTCTCCTAAAATGAACTCTAATCCTAAATCTTCTGTAATTCTGTGCAACGCATGGACAGGTCCATGCAAGGTGACACTTTCCACAGTAACGTCTTCTACCTTCATCCGGGGAATTACCTTTCCATTCTCATCCAATTTCCCCACAGCTCTTATATACCGGTGATGCACCTTTCCCTCTTTATCTCTGAATCCTTCAACCTCGTAGACGTAGGTGCCGCTCTTTTTCTTCGATGTTTTCAAGAAGGTCATGTCATTATTTTCATGACAACATTATATAAACCTTTCGGTTGATTGCGAATATCTCTAAAAACATTTTAAATATGTTTTAAAATATCATTCTCACAAATATTCTGTGATTAAAACTCATCAAACTTGAGAAATTTTGACTATACTATTGTCATGAAAGCAGGGGTAAATTCAGGAAAATTAATATGGATAAAAAAAAGAAAAAAATTTAGTTGGGGGCGAATTTGACACAACACATGCACTGGTCAATATCCAGAGATGTCTCTTTGATTTCTGCTCTTGTGTACATAGATATCACCATCATTCATTCGTTTCTCATCTTTTAAACTTTTCGATTAAAAGGGGTTGTCAAATTATGTGGTGCCAGAAATGGTGCGACCTCTCAGATTGTCAGTTTTTTCTATTAATTGAACAATTCATAGTAGTAATCTACTCTATTCCTAGATGCGAAGTGAGGAGCACCATAAGACTTGACAACCCCATTAAAACACCTAAATTCTACGATAAGATTGACTATCACAGAAAAATGAGGAAATGAAAACTGAAACCCATATAGAAAGAGAATTGAGAAGTGCATTTTTTTACCTAAACTTGCCCCAGGTTTCGTACAACAAAACAAGGTTCGTAGCACATAACTCTGTGGCAATAGTTAACTATTTATACTAAGTTCAGTTAACTATGTCAATAAGAGGACAATTTTTCTTAGATAAAAATCTGTTGTCATGAAAATCATGACTATTGAAATGAAGGGAATACACCTGCAATCACCCTTCATATGAAAATCAACCGTGTTCTTCGTGTGTTACACTTGCTTGTACACGCGGCTCTTTTTTCCCCTTTGATTAAGTTGATCTTATTTGGTTCCATTAGAGGGACCTTTGGAGGGAGATGTCATAGAACTGGACCTTCTCCTTTCGGGGAGAGACCCTGTAGCAGTGGATCACTGCGCATGCAGAGCAGTTGGCATCCCACCTGAGATGGTCTCGCACCTCGTCTTGGCTGAAAAAAGTGGGTTAGGCACTTTTGAATATGATGTGGCGGGAGAGATTCCAGAAATTGAAGGGTTCACCCTACCTGAACCCGATTGATAAGATCTCCAGAACCCAAATGAAGACACATATTCTCACACAAAGAGAAAAAAGAAAAAAAATCCTAAAGAACGTTCTGACAGTGCATACTTAGAGGACGCGGTTGTAGCAACACATGCACTGCTCAACATCCAGAGATGTCTCTTTAACCTCAGCTTTTGTGTACATCGATATCACCTGTATCCACAGACGTTCTTCCACCTTTAAAGCTTTCGCTTAAAATTAAATGACCTTTCGTAATAAGTCAAATTCATACTACGTAACTCTGGGTGAGAATGGACTATTGAAAATCAACATGCACAAATCAAAAAAAATAAAAAAAAATTTGAGAACTATTGTTGCAGTACAGCGTTCTTTACTCAGCGAGATACACGTTATAGCAGCACATGCACCCCTCAACATCTAAGGGAGCTTCCTCAATTCTTGCTTCTGTGTACATTGATATCACCAGTATCTACAGACATTCTTCCACCTTTAAATCTTTCGCTCAAAATTAAATGATCTTTCGTAATAAGTCAAATTCATACTTCGTATATCTAGGTGAGAATGGACTGATAAAAATCAACATGCATGATCAAAAAAAAAAATAAAAAAAATTGAGAACTATTGTTGTAGTACCGCGTTCCTTACTCCACGAGGACGTGGTAGCAGCACATGCACCCCTCAACATCTAAGGGAGCTTCCTCAATTCTTGCTCTTGTGTACATGAATATCACCATTCTTTCTATAATCCTCATAGTTCTTAAACTTTTCGGTTAAATTAAGGCATCTAGGTTGTACCATAGTTCAGTTTATTTGGAAAATTACCAAAAAACAGTGAGAAGAAATAAAAACTGAAAATCACAAAAAGTGAGAAGAAATAAAAACTGAAAATCACAAAAAACCAAAAAAAAGAAAGAGAATCGAGAAGTCAGTACACGATTTAGTCCTGGCTGTATTCCCCAGAGCAGCGCATGCACTGTCTCCCAGGTTCAGTATCTAAGAGTGCTCCTTCTGTGGTCTGGGAGGTAACTTCCCCATGAAGGTCTCCAGATAGTCTACGACGAGCTTTTCTGTGGTAGTGCACACAGGGGTGAACAGGTCCTTTTCCTGCACAAGTGAAGCGTACCCGCACTCTCCACCGCACACTAACAACAAGTTACAGTTCCGGCACTTCTCCAGGGTGAAAATGGTACGGTTCTGCCACTGATCATGCTTTTCATTGAAGGATAGCTCAGGTATGTACACGCCAATGCGCTGCTCTCTCCAACCTACCATGGATGGGCAGGAATGTACATCTCCAAAAGGATCGAGGACAAATCGTCTGATTCCAGCACTGCAGTGCCAGAAAGCAGGCCAGAACGAGGGAGGCTCTCTGCACAAGGAATTGAGTCTCCTGAAATGTCTTATAAAGTCGTGGACGCCAAGAAAGTTCAGGTCAGGCCTCTTTACCTGGGCAAAAGCCTTCTCGTAGAGACCCATGTACATTTTAGCCTTCTCAGGTTCCATGTGGGGATCGTGCAGCGCATTGAGTGAAAAGTGGATGTGAGGATCAGCAGCCCACCCTCTCTCCGTGAAAAAGGAAGCAAGTTCCTCAAGGTGAGACAAGACCTCAGTGTCAATGTTGGTGCGGATGGCTAAGGGTATTCCCATTTTTCTGGCTTCATCCACATTGTTCGCAATACAGTCAAAGGTGCCTTCCCCCTTCTTGAAGACGCGCCTCCTATCGTGGAGGGAACGGGGTCCGTCAAGGGTGATCTGCACAAAGTCGAGATCAACTGAAGACAAGAGGGGGAGAAAATGGTTTAATTCCATCCCATTGGTTATTATGGCAAAATAGTACCCTAAATCTTTCCCTTTTTTCAAGAAATAGGTTACAATGTCCTTGTTTTTCCTCATCAAAGGTTCTCCACCTGTGAGGGTGACTACTTTCTTCTTTTTGCAGTCTTTGTTCAGAATCTCTAAGGCATCAAATGCTTTATCCACTTTGTATTCGTCCATGACTGTTTTCATGACGTCAGGGTTTTTCACCCAGATTTCAAAACAGTAAGGGCACCTGAAGTTACAATCAAAGGTGATGGCAACATTCCCGTCGACGCATTTTGCCGCATTTTCCAGTAAGAAAGCACATAGGGAGTGTGCCTTCTCCGTTTCTTCTTCTGGAGTTAAATAGGTGAAAAAGGGCTTGAGTTCAGGTGTTGCCTCCCCGTCAAAGAATTTCTGGGCAGTCTCGTGAGAGACTACTTCCACGACTCCAGATAACCCATTGATGAACACGTACTTATCTTTGACGGGAAACGTCATGACGTACTGACTCTTTCGCGTGAGGTTCACCTCCCTGTGACAATAGGGGCATCCACAGGTTCAGGCCTACTTTTCTGATGTCCAAGACATGAGCTGTGAGCACCTGTTAAGGGTATGGGTGCCTCACATATAAAAGTTTCTCAACCCCCCCAGGGATATGAACCTTTATATAATGTAAAGCAGTAAAGCTCATGTCTGTTAAAACCCATAGTCACGTTCAAAATGGAAGAGCTGATACACCATGAAAGAAGAAATTGGAGGTAAAATGGAGTTAGAGGACATAGATGTTGACAGACTGTGCACTCAAATTAGAACTCATGCGTCTGAAACACGAAACGAAGAAGAGTTAAAAATAAGAATAGAATCCACATTAAGGCCAATTCTCGATAGATGGGGAATACAATGGGCAACGTATGAACACTCCCATAAAATTTCAGGTATGAGGAAAGGTGCCCTCTACGGAACGGTCATCATTGAATATAAAGCACCACTGAAGCTGGACAGCAAACGAGATTTTGAAAAGGGAAAAGAGCAGGTGAAGCAGTACATTTCGGAAGAAGTCAAGGACCCACAATACTTTGGGAGATATTTTGGCATTCTCCTGGATGGGTACAAGATAGCATTTATCCGGTACAGAAGAAATGAATGGGAAGAACCTGATCTTCCCGTAGAAATCAGCCCACGAACTATACTGCGAGTTCTGGAAGCAATCCGAGGCTTGAAGAGAAAACCCATCGATGCTGAGGAACTTCTCAGAGATTTCGGTCCACAGAGTGCACTGAGTAAGGATTTGATCCTGAAAGTATACAGACTAATCTCCAACCCGCACTCTTCACGCAGTCTCATGTTGTTTGAGGATTGGCGAAGAGTGTTTTCGCAGGTATGCGCGTGTTCAAAGGACAAAATGGCGGGATTAATTAAGTACTACGGTGTTAAAGAAGAAAATGTCGATACTGAAAAGTTGATGTTTTCGGTCCATACGTACTACACGCTCTTGATGAAACTCGTGACCTCTGAGATTGTGACCTTGTTTGCTGACAACCTCTTGGGCTCATACCTGAAAAGAATTGAGGATGCATACTACAAAGGACCAGGAGACATGTTGCAGGAGTTAAAGGATCTGGAAGAAGGCGGCATATTCAACTCAGTGGGGATCAAGAATTTCCTGGAAGCCGATTACTTCGCCTGGTATCTGGATGAGTGGGATGATGAGCTGGCATCACACATACATGACATGGTAACGAAGCTGCTGGATTACGAGCCTGCTACCGTAGAATTGAATCCAGAACTGGTCAGAGACCTCTTCAAACACTTGTACCAGAACCTCGTCCCTCGAGACATAAGGCACAGTCTGGGGGAGTACTTCACACCCGATTGGCTTGCCAGGCTTCTGCTCGACGAGGTGGGGTATTATGGTGAACCTGATAAGTCGTTACTGGATCCTGCCTGTGGTTCAGGGACTTTTTTGGTGTTAGCCATAAGAAGAATCAGAGATTTTGCAGAAGAACGATTTATGGATAAGAGAACACTTCTTGAGAGCATAGTTAACAATGTAAAAGGAGTAGATTTGAATCCCCTTGCAGTTCAGGCCACTAAGGCAAATTATCTCATTGCTTTATCAGACCTTTTGAGATACAGACCCAGAGAGGGCATTGAGATACCGGTATACCTTGCAGATTCCATCTTTGTCAGCAGGAAGAAAACTGTCGAGAACAGATGGGAAGTCTACTTGAAAACGACGCAAGGTGAATTCTGGATACCTCACGACATTATAGACAGGAATGTGTTGGCACAGGTTCTGAGTCTCATAGAGACCTGCATAAAAAATAAGTATACGAAAAAAGAATTTGAGAGTGTATTGACACAAGAAATAAGAGATTTACATGAAACAAGTACCAATTCTCTCATGAGGCTTTATGGGAAAATTCAAAGTCTAGAAAAGAATTATATGAACAAAATTTGGGTTAGATTACTTAAGAATTCCTTTGCGCCTCTCTTAATGGGCAAATTTGATTTTGTGGTTGGAAATCCGCCATGGATAAATTGGGAGAATCTGCCACAGTACTACAGGGAAGAAACCAAGAACCTTTGGGATTACTATGGGCTGCTTGAGAAAACCGAGGGCATGGGATTAGGCAAAGTGAAACGGGACATGGCCATGATGTTCACTGCACGATGCCTGGATAGATATGTCAAAGATAGTGGAAGATATGCATTTTTAATACCCTTTACTGTTTTCAAGAGTCAAACGGGGGCTGGATTCAGAAGATTCCTGGCAGAAGGAAAAATTATCACGCCGGATTACAGGATTCCCTGTAAAGTGGTGAAGGTGCATGATCTTGTGGAATTATATCCATTTGAAGGTGTTGTCAATAGAACGGCCATGTTTGTCATAGAGAAAAATGAGAAAACCCAGGCTTCAATACCCTGCATTATGTGGCACAACCCGAGCAAGAAAGGCGTGCCAGCAGATGCACAGTTGGATGAAATTGAAAGGATGACAAAACAGTTTGAGATGATCATGGAGCCTATAAAGGAAAACAAGACAGAAACTCCCTGGATGACAGGAACAGAAAAATCATTCAGTGCCATAAGAAAGGTAGTTGGAGAAAGCCCATGGTACAGCGCCCATGCTGGAGTCTACACTGGACTGAACCAGGTATACTGGGTAGAAATAATTTCTGATCAGCAGGATGGGCTCCTGATAACAAATCCACAGCTGTCAGGTCAGAAAAGCGTGGTTAAGCAGGTGAAGCACGTCGTAGAAAGAGAGTTAGTCTATCCTTTGATAAGGGGAAGAAATGTCAGAAAGTGGTACACTGACAAGGAATTGAGTTACATTGCTCTTCCTGTGGATGAAAAAGGGAAGATTCTCCCACACACTAAGCTTAGAATTGAATATCCGAAGTCATATGACTATTTCATGAGTTTTTTCGAGAATTTAGTTAGTAGGAGCTCAGAACCATATAAATCTAAATTGAAAATTTATAAAGAAAAACCATTTGAACTTGCAGAGAAAAAATCTCCACCCTTTTATTGGTTATTCAATGTTTCACATTCTACGTCCCCTTATAAGGTTATCTGGAAGGAAATTGCTGGAAAGATATCTGGTAAAGCAGAATTTATGGTAGCTGTCATTGGATCCATGGAGAACCCCGTGATAGGAAAAAAGTATGTAATTCCTGACCATAAAATAATGTTTATTCCATTTTATGATGAAAATGAAGCCCATTACGTGGCCAGCATTCTCAATTCCTCTATTTCAAGAACCATAGTGGCAACATACACCATAGAAACTACCATGGACACCCATGTCATGAATAATCTACACATCCCAGGATACAACCCCCAGGATCCTTCACACCAGAAGCTTTCCGAACTCTCCAAGAAAGCTCATAAAACAGCAAAGAAAATCTATGAGGAAAACAGGAAGGATTTAGAAATGGATCTGAAAGAAATCGAAGTTGAAATAGATGAGAATGTCGCTGAGTTATATGGAATCACAGACAAAGAACTTAAAGAAATAAAGAAGACACTCATGATACTGAAGGAAGGTGAAATGCCTGAAGAAGAAACAGAATTTGAAGAAACGCTCCCTTCGGGAGAAGTTTTAACTATTAAGGTGGATCCCCTCTTGATTGAAGAGAAGGGTTCCAATGAAATAACTGTTACTCTTGTGAACAACACAGATGACAGCATAAGAAACATAACCCTCACACTTCACCTGCAAGATAGTACGCATGAATACCACGTGAAGAAGATAAGAGCACAGACTTCAGAAGACATATCATTCAGCTCCCCTGCCCTCACTCAGGGACAGTACAATTTGACTCTTTCAGTAGTCTACACTGCAGGCAAAGAAGAAAAGACATTCACAGATGAAAGACTATTATATGTAAAAGAAAAAGAGAAATCAAAAGAGGAATTAGAGGACTTGTTCAGGTGAGAGCATGGTAACTCAGGATCAACTCGATGCCAAACTCAGGTACTACTACAAACATGTGGTCAACAAAGGGCTAGCCAACATGCAGGACATGCGACGGGTGCCTCGGTTCGTGGCTGAACATCTCCTCGAAAAAATCTCTGGTAACCCTGGTGAGAAAACATTTCATGAAAATCTGAAAAGACTCATAGAACTCGTGAATACCCTCTGCCCTGAAGCAAAGGACAGACACCACATCCTGGATACTGTCCTACTACAAGGTCAGCCCCACAAAATTATTGACGAGATACGGGTAGAAGTGGATGAGAACCATGAGATAAGGACAGCGATTATCCCGAGTTTAAATATAGGTAATGCAATGATTGCAGACTCGATTGCAGAGGAAAACCCACAGCTTCTCTCCACAGGCATATGGGGATTAGCCACCCTCACCCATAAAGAGCCTCTTCTCGATGAAAAAGGAAATAACCTGACTTCACCCTTGTCCATTGAACAGTTTAAACCCTTTCATGTCTCCAACGTGAATATGGAGGAATTCATCAGTAACAGGCAGAACCTAACCCTGGAGGAGTGGATAGATGTCCTGGTGAACACCATGGGGCTGAACCCAGAAGTCTACACAGAACGACAAAAACTCCTCTTAGTAACTCGGTTCATCCCTCTGGCAGAGAATAATGCAATAGTCATGGAGTTTGGACCTAAAGCTACTGGAAAAACGTATTTCTACAGGAATATATCTTTGTACACACGGATAATCTCAGGCGGGAGGATAACACCTGCGCAGCTCTTCTACAACATAGCACGGAGAACTGTTGGTGAGATTGGGATGAAGGATTGCATTGTGTTTGATGAAGTCTCCAGACTGAGGTTCTCAGACCCTCATGAGATGATGGGAAAACTGAAAGACTACATGGTGGATGGCCATTTCGAGAGAGGTCCAAAAAAAGGAACGTCTTCATGCTCCCTCGTCTTCATGGGTAACATTGACATCAGGCCCAGTGGGGGAGGCTATATCCCCATTGAAGACATCCACTATCAACTTCCTGATTTCATGCGTGGTGATACTGCATTTTTCGACCGCATCCACGGTGTACTCCCCGGTTGGGAGATTGCCAAAATGAGAGGGAGTGGTATCCATGTATCCCAGAACTACGGCTTTTCTGTGGATTTCTTTTCTGAGGTTCTGCACGAACTGCGGAAAACGGATTTCACACCCGTCATCAGGGAAACGGTCAGGTTGAAAAATGTGACAATACGGGATGAGATTGGAGTGTACCGCCTGGCAGCCGGTCTTGCGAAGATTTTGTTCCCTGGCCGAAGGTTTCTATACAGTGATCTGAAGATGGTCATGGAGATTGTTGTTGAATACAGACAGGAAATTGCAGACTTATTACATAGAATGGCACCTGGTGAATTTGAAAGGAAAAAAATCGTTTACAAGATGTCTAGCTCTAAAGATACATTGGAATACTGGCTGTGATTCCTATTGGAACGTTGAATAGGACTTTGATGCAAATGCATTCCTACCCCAATAGTGCTACTCTCAGGAGTCACGACGAGGTTCTTGATGTCCCCCATTGTCTCCATGGTATTGACCACGTGTTAAAGCTTTTCATTGCCAGCCACCAATTAGGATAAAAGATGCCCAATAATACACAATATCAAGCGATTCAGTTATTTCAAATATCTTGAACCGTACCTGTTCAGATCCCAGAATCTCTCAAATTGATACTTATCCCAAAGCCCTGGTATCTCTATCTGGATTAAAAAGAAAAAAAAGAAAAAATTTATTCAAGCAAGGGGTTTTGACTGTAGCAGCACATGCACCCCTCAACGTCGAGGACTGCTTCTTCAATTTCTGCTTCTGTGTACATGACATCACCACAGTTTTATAGTATCTCCTGTTCTTAAATCTTGTGGTCTAAAACCTGATAAATTGGGAGTTATCTTGTTTTAGTAGAAAAAGAGCTTGGTAGATTTCACTGGTTCCACAGAAAAATCTGTAGTACTTTGATAATTCAGAAAGAAATTACATCGTTACTTTATGAAGTTCATAAATTCAGGAGTAAGTAAGTTATTTAAAAAAAAATAAAAATAAAAAAACAGCACTTACAAGGGGTGTAGACTGTAGCAGCACATGCATCCCTCAACATTGAGAGGAGCTTCCTCAATTCTTGCTTCTGTGTACATGACATCACCACAGTTTTATACCATCTCGTGTTCTTAAATCTTGTGGTCTATAATCCAAAAAGTCGAAAGTCATCTCATTCTGCTCCTGTAAAGGTTGGTATATCTTGGTAGTTCCACAGAAAATCTCGAGTACTTTGACAATTCTGATAGAAATCACATAAAAGGTATTCAATTCTACGGTTCGATTTAGAGGGTTCGCTCATTCATTCTTTCATTTCGCGTTGTGCTGAATCAAAAAGAGACAGAAAGAGCGTCATTACTGACCACTTCACTTTTCTTATCGAAAGTCTTCTCGAGGCTCATTCTCGGTTAAGGTAGAGAGAGAAATCGTGGAGTCATGAAAATCTTACTTGTTAAACCAAACCCTTTTAACAGCACAAAGAAAACACCATCAATGAACATCATCGATGAAGCTTTAACACAAGGTGCAGAATATGCTGATCTGCGCCATGATGTCAAGAGAACGTATACCCTTACCAGGGAGAACAGAAGGACATCCAGCAGCGAAATACAGGTGTGTGCAGGGTTCTGTTTACGTGTTTTAATAGATGGTTCTTGGGGCGTGGGTATTACCACGAAGGAGGATGATCTCCCAGCTCTGCTCAAGGAGGTAGTAAAATCTGCGAGAGCTCAGAAAAGGGAGAAAAAAGTGAGAGTGAAAGAAGCCCCTGGTGAGAATATAAAGTCTGAAGAAAAAGCTAAGAAGAGATTTATCGATGAGGATAAAGTGAATTTACTGGAGAGTCTGGAAGCTTCTGCATACAGCGAGAGTGACCGGATCTCCTCCTCTAGTGAGACAATGAGTGCAATCGAGCGGTGGATGCAGATTACCACCTCGGAACAGAGGACTGTGGAAACCCGTGTAGACAGAATCAGCCTCAGGGTGGGCATAGCCTGCAAAGAGGGAGGAACTATAGAGTCCAGGACCAGACTCTGGGGCGGCATAGGGGGGATGGAGTACATTTTGGAACAGGAAAACGCTATCAGGGAAGAGACAGCTCAATTAGCCAGGGAAGCCCATCTTTTGGTTGAAGCAGACCACTCCCCCTCAGCTACTTTAGACTGCGTCCTCTCCCCGATGCTGACAGGCACCTTTTTCCACGAAGCCTTCGGTCATGCAGTAGAAGCTGACCTGATTGCATCCAATGAATCAGTACTGGCAGGGAGGATTGGAGAGAAGGTCGCAGCAGAATGTGTTAACATGGTGGATGATCCCACAAGACCCCTATTCGGGTATTACCTGTATGATCATGAGGGCGTTAAGGCACAGCCCACGATATTGGTAGAAAATGGTGTTTTGAAATCTTTCTTGCACTCAAGAGAAACAGCAGCTCTCCTGGATGCCCCCCTGACTGGTCACTGCAAGGCAGAATTTTACAATAGCCCCCCTATTGTGCGCCAGGGGAATACTCTCTTGCTCCCCCGAGATTACACGTTTTCAGAACTTTTAGAGATGAAGGATGGTCTCTTTCTGGGCGATTCTGCAGGAGGGCAGGTGAACGTTGGGGAAGGTACCTTTACCTTCGGGACCCAGTACACCCGGGAGATCAAGCATGGCGAACTGGGGAGGTACTTGAAGGGGTGCTCCCTGTCAGGGAATGTCATGCAAACGATGAAAAAGGTGGATGCTGTGGGGAAAGACGTCGCTGTCCTCTCCGGGTCCTGCGGCAAGGGACAGTTAGATTCTCAGGGAAGGCTCATGCCCCACATCAGGGTGCGCGAGGTGATGGTCGGTGGTCGAGGTCAGTAAGATAGTAAAGCACGCAGAAACAGTAGGTGCCCAGGAAGCTGAGGTCATACGTGAGAGTGTAAAGTCTACATATTCTAAATGTGAACTGGGGGAACCCAAAGAGACCATTCTAGGGAGAATTACTGAATACGCACTGCGAGTCATGGTCGACGGTGCTGTGGGCTTTGCGTATTTCACAGATAACTGGGAGGATGCAGCACGGGAAGCTGTGAGCCTGGCCAGAACGAGACAGAAGGATGAGAGCTTCTGTTCTTTCGTCTCTAACAGACCGGTGAACTACCTGAATCTGTACCGAAAATCGGTGGAGGACGTGTCTGTAGAGCAGCTCATCGGTGACATACGATCAGCCAGCGAAGCTGCACAAGATAAAAAGGTGGTAGCCTCTGACGTGGAGTGCCAGATAGGGTGCTCTGAAGCAGAGGTTGCGAACTCGTGTGGTGTCCACAAAAAAGAGCACCTGTCTTTGGTCGTGTTTCGGGTGATGTGTCGGGCTGCAGATTCTGATTATGGCATGGGCTACTCTCACAGTTATTCTCTGGGTTATGACATAGATTTCTGCAAGAAGGGTGAGGAAGCCAAGGAAAAAGCACTTTCCCAGTTGGGAAAGCAAAGGATAGAACCAGGTAACAAGAAGGTGATTTTAACCCCGCGTGTCTTTTCCAACCTCATAACCTGTGCAGCTATGCCTTCTTTTCTGGGAGACAACCTTGTAGAAGGACGTTCTTCCCTCCACCTGGGAGATGAGGTCGCCTCAGAACACATGAAAATCACAGAAGACCCCCTGGTGGAGAAACCGGGGGGAAGGAGCTTTGATGATGAGGGTGTCCCCTCTCAGAAAGTTGATTTGATCAGTGAGAAGCGGGTGAAGAACTTTTTGTACGACAGCTACTATGGGGAAACGACAGCCAATGCTGTCAGGTACAGCCGATACCGCAGGAGGACGCTGCGAGAGCCACCACGGCCCTGTGCAACTTCCTTGGTGGTCAATGGAGAGAGTGCACCTTTAGATGAGCTCATTTCTGAAGTTAAAGACGGTCTCCTCGTCGTGGATGAGACCAATTCCCATGCTTCAAAAACACAGTCTGGATTATTCAGTATAGCGGTTACGGCAGGGTTCATCGTTGAGAAAGGTGAGATTACCTCTCCAGTGAAAAGGTGCATGGTCTCAGGGTTAGCTTTTGAGGATCTACTCCCCCGCACCGTGTTATTCTCCAGAGAAAGAGAGCTGCACAAATCTTCTGTCTACCCCACCCATACTGAGACAGGAGCTGCTCTCGTCGATCCCTTGAGGATCACTGCCTGAACCCTTCCTCTCCGATCAGAGGGACAAATGCACAGCCACCGTGGTGCGTGATGTGAAGCTTTCCTTCTTCATCTTTTCGAACTACTTCCAGCTCCTGGTACCAGTGTCTGGAACCCACGGGGCAGATGATGAGCCCATTGACCGTGAGCTGGTCTACCCAGGGCTGCGGTATTCTGGGAGCTGCAGCAGTAACTATGATTCGGTCATAGGGAGCTCTCTCGGGATATCCCAGGGTTCCATCTCCTACGACGACGGTGAGGGTGTAACCTGCTGATTTCAGGTTTTTCCTCCCCCACTCAGCCAGTTCAGGCACCCGCTCCATGGTAATGACGTGGTCTTCTCCGACAATTTCAGCTATCAAGGCTGCATTGTACCCTGACCCACACCCTATTTCCAGAACAGATGACCCTTTCTTCAAATGAGCCACCTCCAACATGATAGCAATCATGGAAGGGGCAGATATGGTCTGTCCACACGAAATAGGCAAAGGAGTGTCGGAATAGGCTCTCGTTCTGTATTCAGGTGGAACAAATTTCTCCCTCTCCACCTTTAGAAAGGCGGACTCTACCTGTGGAGAGGTTATGTAACCATATTTTCTGAGCATTTCCACCATCGTTCGCCGATCCATGGCATCACCACACGAGATCGAGGGGAGACCCACACTTTTTACAGTGCGTGTCTTCTAACCCAACTGCAGAAGCGGAGAAGCCTCTCCTGACGATGAGGGGTTCCCCACAGTGGCAGCAGTAGGTGTTGTCGCCTTCATGACCCCACACGTTCCCGATGTAGACATACCGCAGCTTCTTCAGAGCAATGGAACGCGCCTTTTCCAACGTCTCTACAGGAGTAGAGGGGAGGTCGAGGTTGTAGTTGGGGAAGTACCTCGAGAAATGGAGAGGGGTTTCAACGCCCAAGGAGGCTACCCAGTCGACTAAAGCTTCAATCTCTTCATTAGAATCGTTTCTCCCTGGTATTAACAGGGTCGTTACTTCTACCCACGCGTATTTCTTGGCAATTTCTACTGTTTTTAAGACGGGAGAGAGTTTTCCGCGACATAAATCTTTGTAGAAGCTGTCTCTGAAGGACTTGACGTCAACATTGAGAGCATCTATGAAGGGGAGCAAATTTCTTAAGGGTTCTTCCTGGATGTATCCATTGGTCACCAGAACGTTGTAGAGGCCTTCTTTCCTGGCCAAAACGGCTGTATCATACACGAATTCATACCAGATGGAGGGCTCATTATAGGTATAGGCGATACCCTCGCACTGGTGGTGGCGGGTTGAGGCCACAATCTTTTGAGAAGTCGTGGGGTAGGTGGAGACAGTACCCTGGGAGATTTCCCAGTTCTGGCAGAAGCTGCAGGCGAGGTTGCAACCCCGAGTGCCAATGGAATAGGCAGTACTCCCGGGATGGAAGTGGTAGAGGGGCTTCTTCTCTACGGGGTCTACTGCCTCTGAGGTGAGTCTCCCGTAGATCAAAGAGTACAAGGTACCATGCTGGTTTTCTCTCACTCTGCAGATCCCTCTTTTCCCCAGAACGATTAAACATTCGTGGGGACAGAGATGGCACTGAACTGCTTTGTCAGGGAGCTTCTCATAGAAGCGGGCTTCTTCCATTGACGCTGTATTAACGTAAATACATTTATAGTTTTGGGGTGGTGAAGGGAAATCCTCCAGGTGACGGCAGCAGCAGGAGGAGAGAAATCACTGTACTATTGGCCGCCGACGTAATTCTTTCCTCATTTCATCAGATGAATTCGGGCAACAATTCGAACCAGTGGTGTGTATGACAAAGGTTCTAAGAGATGCCATAATGTTTTACGTGCGGAAATTGTGTAGGTATGAAAAACCATTTATATCCCGACCCCAAATAATACCAGGTGATCAGGTGGAAGAAAAGAAAAAGACTGACATAACTCTCCCCTTCATCAGGGTAAGAGACGATAAAGAAGGCACCTATGTTAAGGTAGGGCCCATCGAAGTCGTAAATACCAAAACAGAAGAACATGTGCACATAGGGACTTTCCACGTTACTGACGGCAAAATCGAATTCGAACATTCTCCCGGCACCCAGCTGGAAGTGATTGCCTGGGCTGTCTTCTTTATTATGATAGGCAGTGTGTGGCTCATTGAAAGCACCTACAAAATGGAGCTCCCCGGTGTTGCAGCCGTAGGTATCGGTGTGATCCTGCTCGCTTTAAACTATGCTCGATCGAAATTGGACATCCAAACCAGCACCTTCACCATATTCGTGGGAATAGTAGCCCTCGTCTATGGTGTCCTCAAGTGGTTCATCATAGAATTAGAATTCTGGGCAGTAATCTTCATCGCTTTCGGAGTGTATCTCGTGGTGTACTTTGCAAAACGCACCTGACTTTTCATTTCTTCATTCATGGGAATCTACCTTATTGTAGATATTCCCCTCCTTTTTGATTCTCTTCTCATCCAATAACTCTCGTAACGCCAATTCTACATCAATCTCATCCAATCCTGACTGCTCAATCAACTCCTCCTTCGTTATCCCCTCCTCTACCAGGTCCAGCACAGTCTCCACCACTTCATCTTCCCCAAATATCTCAAATTCTTCAAATCCTTTATTTCCTGCTTTTTCACCTAATGCCTCCTTTGATTCTTTTTCAGATTCTTCTTCTCGTTCTTCCTTTAATACTTTTCCTGGTGCTTCGGGTTCTGTTGTGTGAGCTTTTTCTTCTCTTTCAAGTACCTCTTCCATTTCCTCTGTTTCCTTCACTATCTCCTCTGCAGTCCTGAAATCCTCCCCTTCTCCACCCCCTCCACCATGTTCCTGGGCAACGTGAGCCCCTGATCCCACGTACTGCTTCATGAGTTCCAGCTCTCTTAGAACCCATTCATTGGAAGAGACCTTTGAAACAACCTCTGGCGTTAAATAGATCTCTTCATTGTACTCCCGCACCTTGCCCACCACCTCAATGAAGTCCCCTTTGTGAACCTTTTTCAGTTTCTCCGTGTCCTGTCTCCACGCCTTTACTCGTACAGTCTCCGTCCCATCATCTACAGTCAGAGACATGTAATTTCTGTCGTCAGTGGCAAAAACATCGATCAACGTGCCCAGTATCCGTGCTTCGGAAACGTTGCCATACACTGTGTGAACATGGTTACCCTCAAAGGTGCCTTCCACCAGGTCTCGGATTCTCAACTTTGCGGCAGTCATTCACATTCCCATAGAGGTAATCATAAAAAGGTTTCCTATATATAACCTGTCGATTCGTGGAAAGGTTGTCACTGGTAACAATCCCTCCGCGAACGTGCACCCTGACCCACACATTCCTCCACACAACCATTGACAGTTAAACTTACTAAAGAACGGTAACCCTCTCCACAACCAAGAATTCTACGGCAGCCCCCTCTGCTTCGAAACCTTTTTAAGAGCATCCACCATAAAGCACATGGTGACCTTACATGAACAAGTATGTCATTATTGTGGGAGGAATCATTGCGATCATCTTTGGTCTTTTGACCTTATTTCCACCTCCCTACGGACTTGGATGGTACAAGGAGCTCATACTCCTCATAAAAGGAGGAATTGGATTGCTCCTTATAATTGTAGGTATTGTAGCAATTTTCCTAGGTAAAGATTAACATCTCTTTTCTTTTTTAATGGGGAGGTTTTTATTGTCTCTCCTCCTCTTCTTCATTTCCCTTTTTAGGCTTTAAACTCTTGATTTCAATTTTTATGGGCAAAAACGGTGCCTTGAACTTTATTTCTCCATCCTTCATGAGAAATTCCAGTCTTAACAGTTCAGAAAGGGTTTGCTCTACATGGGAGACCCTTCTCTTCAAGAGTTCTGAAGGCGGAATAGCGGTGTACACAAAAGGTTTTCTCCCTGCACCATTAGTCTCCAGCTTCTCTCGCTTCACAATGCCACTATCTGATAACCAGTTCAGAACGTCCCGCGATGTCGTCGGGTACAATCCAGCACCTTCTGCCACCTCTTCTGCCGTGGCCTTCCCCTTCGTCACCAGGTACACATACGCCTTGGCTTTCGCTTCCCCGATGTTCAACCACTGCAAAGCTCTCATGGCTTCTTCGCTAAAAAGAATTCCACCCTCTTTTCTCTTCTTCTCTTCTCTTAAAGCCGTCAATTCCTGGTTCAGGCGTTCTATTTCTTTTCTCAAGTCTTCATTTTCTGTCATTCAATCTGCCTTTCAGTCCTTTCTCCAGGTGCGCAGGGAACGGTACAGCGTCACGGGGTTCCCCACACTGACGTGGTCCATACCCACTAACTTCAGGGCGAGTGAGTTCGCTCCAGCTCCCAGTGTTACTATGGATGAACCTCTGTACTTGATCACACAGGTCTTTCCTTCCCGGTACAACACTTCAGAGAGATGCCTCATCTGCTGGATAAAATCTTCTCGGTCACCAAAAGCCTTGAATTGCTCTGCATTGTAAAAATCCACCACAATGCGGTTCTTTTCCAGTTTTATCACATTCTCTCCAGCCTGTATTTTTAATGAACCCTCTTTGATGAGGTTAGTCTTTTGAATCCATGAGGTAATAGGCAGTAGCATTTTCACACACCTCTCAATAGTACTTTATGATAGAGATTGATTTTGGGTTTCATACACTCTCCACCTTCATAGGGATACTTCAATTTTATTTTTTGTCGGCAACATAACAACAGAATATGACAATATAAACTTTTCGGTTTTGTCGGCGACATGAAGTTGAATTGATTGAATGAGGTTTAACTCTCTGTCATTCATTCTTCACTGTACCCATGTATCTACAACCTATTTATAGTCAGGAAGTGAACACCACCATGGATCAACTCATCTACTTTGTGATGGCTGCTGAGAAGCTCAAAGACATCTACAGGACAGGCTGGAGGCTTTCTGGTGTTGACAGGCCAGAAAGTGTGGCAGATCACACCTTTGGAGTAGTATTCTTATCCATGGTGCTGGGTGACTACCTCCACTTAGATACGGAGAAAATGATGAAAATGGCTGTGCTCCACGACATCATAGAGAGCAAGCTGGGAGATATCCACTACGAGAGCCAGACCTACATCGGGGAAGATGCTATTTCGGAAGCAGGAAAAAAAGCTGCCCGCGACCTTTTCCCTGAAGACTACCTCATAATATGGGAAGAATTTGCATCAAAAAACTCAAAAGAGGCACAAATCGTGTCAGCCTGCGATAAAATTGAGCTCTACCTGCAGGCATTACGATACGAGAAAGTGGGTTACAAAGGTGTGGATCATTTCTGGCACAATCCCTGGAATATAAGAGATTTCTCCCCAGAGATTCAAGAACTCTTTGAAATCCTCAAAGCCATGCGTTGACTCACAGACTAAAGGAGCGTGCAGCTCAGTGACGAGCCTTTCACCCTGAGTTCTCGTACAAATCCACAACATGCTCTCTCTTACCTACAACATCAAGACTCGGTGGATAATTCTACACGAACGTAGATCTGCAGTATTTTGTGCGTTATGAAAGCTGAAAAGCAGGTAAATGCTACAAAAGAAACACTGTTACGTGCAGGTTTATTTCGCTTTGCAGGTATGAAACCCAACCTACACTTCTAAGTTCCACATCTTGTCCCCCACGTAGTGGATGTTTGAAATAACTTTTCCCTGGCTCTTCTTCATGACCTCCCCACCACTGTAGAGTGCTTCCCCGATAGCGAGAGGCTTCCCGTGCCTTTCTTCAGTGATCACCAGAAAGTCTCCCGCTTCCACAGACTCGTCCATGTTCACCAGGCCGGGGCGCATTACATCAGCTCCGTTCGTAACGTAGGGGACAGCTCCCATGTCTACAGTGACGTGGTACTTCAATGTCCGGCAGTCAATATTCAAAAAGGCTTTCAACGTGGGGAATAATATCTTTTTCTCCAGGAAGACCGGTTTTCCATCCACTAGTATCAAATTGATCTCTGCATCCGTAGTGCATACCTCATACCTCTTCCCTTCTAAAAGGGGGAGAAATTGTTCTCCCAGTTCTTCTTCAACTCTCTTTTTGAGGACTTTAATCTGTGAAGATTTTAGATCATGCCGTTTTTTTATTTCCATCTCCCCTTCATAGGTGGTGTTCTATAAAAATCCTTCGGCCTGCAAGCGCGCACTATGGGTCTGGCACACATACCCTTCCGTTAACTTTAAATACCTACCCACCTACAAACGGCAGAGGTGATTCTTTGGCAGAAAAACCGCTTGATGTGATACACAAAGCTCTGGACGGTAATGTCATCGTTGAGTTGAAAGGATCACGAGAATTCCGAGGAAAGCTTGTCGGTTATGACATTCACATGAACCTGGTCCTCGAAGAGGCAGAAGAATTAAACAACGGAGAACCGATACGCAGTCTGGGTCACGTAGTGGTCCGCGGAGACAACGTCGTTTTAATATCACCTACCATGAAGTAGAATAGGTGTCTTTATGGGAAAAGGTACCCGTTCGTTTGGAAAGAAAAACAAGAGAACCCACGTAAGATGTAGAAGATGTGGCAATCACTCCTTTCACGTAAGGAAGCACACATGTTCATCGTGCGGCTTTGGCGGGTCAAAGAAAATAAGGGGGTACTCATGGAGTAAGAGGTCTCATGATTGATATCAGAATCGCCACAGATCCGGGTAAGGTAGAGATTCTGTCAAAAATTTTAAAAGATTCTTCGTTTACCGATTTTGGAGTCAGTATTTCTTCCATCATACCCACAGTTGAGGGTTCTGTGGTGAGGAAGGTTGCCAAAGGCGCAGATATTCTGTTAGTGGTGAGCAAGAATGCGAAGGAGTGGGACGTGAAAGACCTGACTGTTGGCCACGTGGAGCGTGTCGTGTTCCGCGAAGAGGATGATGCAACAAAGGTACGTGAAGCTTTGAAAGAAGGGATGATACGGTCAGCCATGCAGTGTGTGACTGTTTTCTCAGCTTACAAGGACATGGAAAGAGAGATGCAAGCCCTGAGAGATGAGGGGAAGGAATACCAGGAGATGCGGAAAGCCTATGCAGAGCTGAAGGAGAAGGAAATATTTCTGGAGAGACTGATTGAAGAATCAGAGAAATTGAAAAGGAGGACACAAGATCTGGAGAATGAACTGGAAGTCGTGAGAAAAAGGCGGCATGAATACGACGGCATGGAGGTAAAGGATTTATTTTCCTTTCCCCTTGACGATTTGTGGAAGGACATTGCCAGAACTCCACCTCCGAGAAATGAGGACATTGAGGTTGCTATAAAACGGTTGAACCTCGAAGGTAGTGTCATGGTTTCGTGTGGATTTCTGGCTGCTCCCAGCCGTGAGGAAGCTTTAGACATTCTGAGGATCGTGAAGATCGCCCAGGATCTGCAGAAGCAGACCAGACACTTGTAGGTTACCGTTGAAGGAGGGAGCGAGCGCAGTAAAGAGGCATCTGGTGTAGATCATGAGGTTCATATCAGATGAAGGTGAAGGCAAGAGAAAAGGAGAGCTTTGAGAAAAAGGAAGACATACCTTTGATATGAACGGGAGTAATGCAAAGTAACGCAAAACCGCAATGTTTATAAGTCTCCAAAGAAAGCTATTTCAAGGGCTGGTAGCGCAGTTCGGAAGCGCACCTCCTTGGCAACTGCAGGTTGTGACAGCCAAATTGGAGGGGGCCGGGGGTTCAAATCCCCCCCAGTCCACTTTAATAAAAAATGAGCACTCTGACTTTTGGATGTCCTACAAAGAAGTAGAGTTTGGGAAACACTGGAGAGACAGATTTTGAAATCTGGAATGAACAATGGGACATGTATAATGAAGATGGCATTGCGACGAGTGTGATGTAATAAGATCTCTTATTTGGGTGATTCATCAATAAAAAAGTCTGAATCTATTCCTTTAATCTCATAAGCGGCAATTGTTGAAACTCCAACGTTATTCTCTACCATTAGCTTAGCGAGTTGCTTGCCATCGATAAGGACAATCTTGCTTTCAATATTGGAGACATAGGTGATCGCTTCTCTGCAAAAAGTGGAAGTTGTTATGAAAATCCCTTTTTTTGCCTTTTCTCCTTGTAAAGCGCCAGCAAATTCCTGTACTTCAGGTCTTCCCACTGGGTTGTCCCATTTTTTCGCCTGTATATAGATAATATCCAATCCCAGTCTGTCTTCTTTTATTCTTCCATCAATGCCTCCATCATGGCTCCTACCTATTGCTTCTCCAGCATCTTCACGCGACCCGCCATATCCCATTTTCACTAAGAGGTCGACCACTAACTTCTCAAAAAATCGTGGAGAGCATTTCTTCACGGCCTCCAATATTTCAGATTCGAGGTTAGCAGTGAGTTCTTGATGGCCAATCTGCATGAGCTCTTCGGGTGTTTTCTCGTATTTTCCAGGCTCTCCCCTGAATTCATGCCTACTTGGTCTTCTTTCTATAAATTCTTGAAATCCTGGAAACTGCCCAAGGAAGATATTGTCAATTCTTTTAGGGGCGTCCCTCAAAACGTCAAGTCCACTCTCTGTAATTCTAAAGTAACCTCTCCGTGTTGATTCTAGCAACCCGGCTTTCTTCAAGTAGGTCTTAGCCCACCCAACCCTGTTAGCAAAAACAAGGTTGCCACTTGACAATTGCTCTTCTCTCTCTTCTTCAGTAAGATCGAAGTAGGTCGCAAGGTGTTCTACGGCCGCATAGTTGTCGTGTTCTTGTCTATCTCCAGTGAATTTTAGGAGAGGGAGCATAATGGTCTGATAGTCTGGCATCATTTCATCACGTTTACTGGGTTCCCCAGTATTTATGTAGACATAGATGTTGTCTCTTATGACAAAAAGATACATGTCCATAGTATAAAAATCTTCCTCTTTGCTCGGTAGGTGGAAAGGAGGCGACCCTTTTATAAACAGACACCACGTTCTGTTATCAGTAAGTGTTTAGTTTTCTGAAGTGACTCTGTAAACTCTGTAAATTATGAACTTTCTCATTTTTCTCCGAAAGCTTTATATAGAGGTAAATCTCCTTTGGTATAATCTATGGTAAATGGTAAATTGGAAGATGGAGTAATAGGTTTTCAATGCAGACTGGTAGGAGTGTGTTGAGAGTGAATGTGAGAGAAATAAAACTGGTGAGAGAAAATAGAAAGCTTCGAAGAGAAATTGAAAGACTTACTAAAGAGAGTACTTTTTATCGAGAAGAATATGAAAGAGTCACTAAAGAGAGTACTTTTTATCTTTGAAGAATATGAAAGAGTCACTAAAGAGAGTACTTTTTATCTTTGAAGAATATGAAAGAGCCACTAAAGAGAGTACTTTTTATCTTTGAAGAATATGAAAGAGTCACAGCAGAGAATATATACCTTCTCATGGAAAATGAAACACTCACTTTAAAGGTTGGCGAGCTGGAAGGAGAAAAGGAGTCTGAAAAAACCCTTAAAGTAAACCCCACTACCACACGGAAAAAGAAAAAACCTGGGAGAAAATCAGGATTTAAAGGGACATCAATGAGAATACCTGATCACGTTGATGAAGTCTGTGAGGTAATCCTCCCCGTCTGCCCAGAATGCGGCACTTTACTGGGAGCTCCTTCTGAGACAGTGACGCACTACGTGGAAGATATCAAACCATCTGTACCGCACGTTACCCAGGTCAACACACACAGGTACTACTGTTCAACCTGTAGGAAAATGGTTTCAGCACACTCTGATGATGCAATGCCAAAGTGCAGACTTGGTTTAAAAGTGACACTGCTTGGCAGCATACATGAAATATGAGCTTCATTTACCGCTTGACAAGATTCGTAAGAATCTACGGATATGTTTTGGCTTAGAAACAACAAATGCAACAATTTACAATCATCTCAAATTGTTATCCTCACACTATAGGGGAGAATACGACAAGATAAAAGACCGCACCACAAAATCAGAAGCGGTAAACATCGATGAGACAGGGTGGAAAATTGACGGGGTCAACCACTGGTTGTGGGTGTTTGTCACCAAAGATGCAGCACTCTTCACAATTGACAGGAGAAGATCTGGTGATGTCCCTGTAGAGGTGCTGGGTGAATCCTTTGATGGTGTTGTCACTTCAGATTTCTTTTCAGCCTACAACAAACTCACCTGTAAAAAGCAAAAATGCTGGATCCACGTTCTACGAGATGCCAAAAAAAATGCACAGAATAATGAAGAAACCAGAAAATTCTACAAGACAGTTAAACGATTGGTTAAAGATATGAAAAAGTTCAAAGAAGATTCCCCACAACAAAAAATAATAGAAGCACAAAAGAGATTTCAAAGGAGACTCTCCACAATCATTACTGGACCCTACACTGATCCCTCCTGCATCAGACTAACAAAGAGGCTCAACCGGCACTATGAGAGCTTGCTCACCTTTTTAGAAGTTGCATCTGTCGACTACCACAACAATGCAGCAGAGAGAGTCCTCAGATCCCCCGTCGTCACCAGAAAGATCAGCGGTGGAAACAAGTCAGAAGCGGGAGCTTCCACGCATGAAATACTGATGAGCATCACTGCAACGTATAATCTGAGAGGCGAAAACTTCTTAGAGGAAGCTGAAAAGTTCATGAGGAATCAGTTAAGACGGGGAGTTACCATAAAAGATGATATGAAAAACCACTTAAGTAAAAAGGTGGAGGGTGTATCAGCTCAGGCCCGATCTGTTCTTGACCCTTAGAGGTCGTATAAAAGACTGGG